>Ga0213872_10002028_pt1 | contig 12306 bp, 8 predicted proteins | sample VelepicomBERX_R2_FD_160071 | JGI IMG/M metagenome (GOLD analysis project Ga0213872, IMG submission 160071) | Rhizosphere microbial communities from Vellozia epidendroides in rupestrian grasslands, the National Park of Serra do Cipo, Brazil - RX_R2 | ecosystem: Host-associated > Plants > Roots >...
GCGCGCCCATCGTCGGCCCGCTGATGGACGTCGTCAGCCTGGGCGCCAACGGCACCAACACGCATTACGACTTCAACGCTCCCTTCACGATCCTCAGCCAGGGCGGGGACTATTGGGGCGGCTGCTCGACCTGCCTGACCCAGTTCGGCAACGACCTGATCGGCAACGAGGGCAGCGGGACCATCCAGTTCAACGGCACCTACTCGGAGTTCGACTGGACCGTGCCCACTGGCGAGTACTGGCACGGCTTCACCTTCGGCATTGAAACGACCCAGGCGCTGCAGCAGCAGCAACAGCAGAACACCGTCCCCGAGCCGGGCAGCGCGCTGCTGGCTGCGCTGGCGCTCGGCGGCATGGCGGCGGCGGGCCGGATGCGGCGACGCTAGCCGCGTCAGACAGGGTCGACGGCGGGCCTCGCTAACATGCGCGGGTGAATCTCCGCTCCGCCAGCCATGCTCTGCGCTCGCAGTTCTTCATCTCGGGCCTGCTGTTCGCCACCTGGGGCGTCCACGTCCCGACCGTCAAGAACCACTACGACCTCGATGAGCGCGGCCTCGCCCTGGCCATGCTGGCGGCGGGCGTCGGCTCGCTCGGCGCGCTGAGCCAGGCCGGCCGCGTCATCGCGCGCTGGGGGCCGGCGCAGGTGGCGCGCCTCACCGGCCTGCTGTGCTGCGCCGCCGTGGCCAGCCTGGTCGCGAGCTCGCACCTGGCCGTGCTGCTGACGCTGATGCTGCTGTTCGGCGTCTGCGCCAGCCTGTTCGACGTGGCCATCAACGCCGAGGCCAGCGAAGTCGAGCGCCTCGGCGGCGGGCACGTCATGAGCGGCTTCCACGGCATGTTCAGCCTCGGCGGCATGTGCGGCGCGGGCCTGGGCGCCATCGCGCAGGCCGTGGGGCTGACGGCGCAGGAGCACCTTCTGCTCGCGGCCGGGCTGGCCGTACCGGCCGTGCTCGCCGCCAGCGCGTTCATGCTGCCGATGCAGGCCCCCGAACCCGGCGCCCGCGAGCCGCTGAGCCTGCCGCGCGGCGCCCTGCTGCTGATCGGCCTGCTCGCCGCGCTGGGCCTGCTCAGCGAGGGCGCGATGTACGACTGGAGCGTGCTCTACATGAAGCAGGAGCGCGCCAGCGGCCCAGGCACCGCGGCCATGGCCTACGCCGCCTTCAGCGCGGCGATGGCGCTGGGCCGCTTCGGCGGCGATGCAGTGCGGGCGCGCTGGTCGCCGGTGGCGGTGCTGCGCTGGAGCGGCGCGCTGGCAGCGGCGGGCATGGCCACGGCGCTGCTGCTGCCGTGGAGCGCGACGGCGCTGCTGGGCTTCGCCGTCGTCGGCCTGGGGCTGTCCAATGTCGTGCCGGTGCTGTTCAGCGCGGCCTCCCGCCAGCCTGACGTCGCGCCGGCACACGGCATCGCCGCCGTGTCCTCGGTCGGCTACCTCGGCATGATGGCCGGGCCGCCGCTGATCGGCGTGGTGGCGCATGCGACCTCGCTGGGCGCGGGCCTGATCGCCGTGGCCGTGTTTGCCGCGGCCATGGCCCTGGCCGCGCAGCAGGCGCTGGCGCCCAAATCCCGCAAGGCTGAGACAGCACAGGCCTGACTTTCGCTTGTGCCCGACAATCGCGGGCTCCATGAGCAGCACCGACCCCCACGCCATCCTCCAGGAAGTCTTCGGCTACACGGCCTTCCGCGGCCAGCAGGCCGACATCGTCGAGCAGGTGGTCGCTGGCGGCGATGCCCTCGTCCTCATGCCCACCGGCGGCGGCAAGAGCCTGTGCTACCAGGTGCCCGCGATCGCGCGGCACCGCGGTGGGCAGGGCGTGGCGCTGGTGGTGAGCCCGCTGATCGCGCTGATGCAGGACCAGGTCGGCGCGCTCGAGGAGGTCGGCGTGCACGCCGCCTTCCTCAACTCCACGCTTGAAGGCCACGAGGCGGCGCAGGTCGAGCGCGAGCTGCTCGCGGGCCGGCTCGTGATGCTCTACGCCGCGCCGGAGCGCGTGACGAACCCGCGCTTCCTGGCCATGCTCGATTCGCTTTACGAGCGCGGCCTGCTGTCGCTCTTCGCGATCGACGAGGCGCACTGCGTGAGCCAGTGGGGCCACGATTTCCGCAGCGAGTACCTGGAGCTCTCGCTGCTGCACGAGCGCTACGCCGACGTGCCGCGCATCGCGCTCACCGCCACGGCTGACGCCATCACGCGCGCCGACATCATCGAGCGCCTGCAGCTGCAGGAAGCCAAGGTCTTCGTCAGCAGCTTCGACCGGCCCAACATCCGCTACGCCATCGTCGAGAAGACCGACGCACGCGCCCAGCTGCTGCGCTTCATCGAGGACGAGCACCCAGGCGACGCCGGCGTCATCTACTGCCAGAGCCGCCGCAAGGTCGAGGAGACCGCCGAATGGCTGCAGGCCGCCGGCATCAAGGCCCTGCCCTATCACGCCGGCCTCGACGCCGCGATCCGCAAGCGCCACCAGGACCGCTTCCTGCGCGAGGACGGCCTGGTGATGTGCGCCACCATCGCCTTCGGCATGGGCATCGACAAGCCCGACGTGCGCTTCGTCGCCCACCTGGACCTGCCCAAGAACATCGAGGGCTACTACCAGGAGACCGGCCGCGCCGGCCGCGACGGCGAGCCGGCCAACGCCTGGATGACCTACGGCCTGGCCGACGTCGTCAACCAGCGCCGCATGATCGACGAGAGCCCGGCCGAGGAGGCCTTCAAGCAGGTCCAGCGCGGCAAGCTCGACGCGCTGCTCGCGCTGGCCGAAGCGACCGACTGCCGGCGCGTGCGCCTGCTCGGCTATTTCGGCGAGGCGAGCGAGCCCTGCGGCAACTGCGACAACTGCCTGAGCCCGCCCGCGACCTGGGACGCCACCGAGGCGGCGCGCAAGCTGCTCTCGTGCATCTACCGCTTTCATCAAAACGGTGGCCAGCGCTTCGGCGCGGGCCACCTGATCGACGTGCTGCGCGGCAAGCAGACACCCAAGGTCGCGCAGTACGGCCACGAGCATCTTTCGACCTGGGCCATCGGCGCCGATTTCTCCGAGCAGCAGTGGCGCGGCGTGCTGCGCCAGCTCGTCGCCATGGGCCATGTGTTCACCGAAGGCGAGTTCCACACGCTGGCACTGGCCGACTCGGCGCGCGGCGTGCTGCGCGGCGAGGTGCAGCTGCTCATGCGCGAAGCGGCCAAGCCCGCGTCGCGCAGCCGCAAGACCTCGCGCGGCGTGCCCAAGACGAGCGAAGGACTTGAGCTGGACGCTGGCGCCACCGCACGCTTCGAGGCGCTCAAGGCCTGGCGCTCGGAAGTCGCGCGCGAGCACGGCCTGCCGGCCTACGTGATCTTCCAGAACGTCACGCTGGCCGAGATGGCGCGCCAGCAGCCCGATTCGCTCGATGCGCTCGCCGGCATCAGCGGCGTGGGTGCCAAGAAGCTCGAGGCCTACGGGCGCGAGATCCTGCGGGTGCTGGGCGACTAGCTGGCGTCTCAATGCACGCCGTGCATCTTCTTCACGATCCAGCGGTTCATCGCATAGAGCACCAGGCCCGCACCGATCGGCACGAGCGCGAAGATCAGGAAGAAGCCGGCCATTGAATAAGTCTTGGCGATCTCGTCGATATAGCTGCCGCTGAAGCCCGCGAGCTTGTTGGCGACCGCGTTGTTCACATACCAAAGGCCGAACATCAGGCCGAGCAGGCGCGTGGGCACGAGCTTGCTGACGTAGGACAGGCCGACCGGCGACAGGCTCAGCTCGCCCACAGTGTGGAAGAAGTAGGCCACGACCAGGTAGATCATGCCGACGTGCGCGGTTTGCGCGCCGCGCTCGATACCCGACGCGCCATAGGCCAGCACCGCGAAGCCCACGCCGATCAGCACGAGGCCGGTGCCGAACTTGACTGGCGCGCTCGGGTTCCACCAGCGCTCCCACAGGCGCGAGAACAGCGGCGCCAGCACGACGATGAAGAAGGCGTTGAGCACGTTGAACCAGGTGGCCGGCACCTCGGTCTGGTCGGCGCCGAACCCGCGCGCGAGCATCCACAGCACCAGGCCCCACACGATCGCGAGCGCGAGCGTCAGCAGCGCGTTGGACAAGCCCTGCGCCCGGCCCATGCCGCGCCACATCTGCACGAGCAGCGCCGTCATGATGGCCAGCGGGATCAGCGTCATCAGGCTGTTGACGATGTTGAAGAGCGTGCCGCTCACGCCGGTGAGCACGCGATCGGTGTAGTCGGCCGCGAAGATGGTCATCGAGCCGCCGGCCTGCTCGAAGGCGAACCAGAAGAAGATCGTGAAGAAGGACAGCAGCGCCACGACGAGCAGGCGGTCGCGCACGACGTGGCCTTCGGCGTCGTCGGCCTCGCGGCGCGACGTGACGGCCGCGGGCTCGGCTTCGCCGGACCTGGCCGTCCGCAGGCCGATGTCGCCGAAGATGGCCTGGCCGAAGTAGAACTGCAGCACGCCCAGCAGCATGAACAGGCCGGCGAGGCCGAAGCCGTAGCTCCAGGAGATCTTCTCGCCCAGGTAGCCGCACAGCAGCGTGCCGAAGAAGGAGCCGGCGTTCACGCCCATGTAGAACAGCGTGTAGCCGCCATCGCGGCCGGCCTCGTTGTCCTTGGTGTAGAGCTGGCCGACGATGGCCGAGATGTTCGGCTTGAACAGGCCCGTGCCGATGCAGATCAGCGTCAGGCCGGCGTAGAAGCTCGGCACCGTGTCGAGGAACAGCGCGAAGTGGCCGGTGGCGATGACGAGGCCTCCGACCAGGATCGAACGACGCATGCCGAGCAGCTGGTCGGCGACCCAGCCGCCGAGGATGGGCGTGGCGTACACCGCGAAGGTGTACGTGCCGTAGAGCGTGGCCGCGTCGGCGCGGCTCCAGCCCCAGCCGCCCTTGGCGGCGGTGCTCACCAGGAACAGCGTGAGCAGGCTGCGCATGCCGTAGTAGGAGAAGCGCTCCCACATCTCGGTGAAGAACAGCGTGAACAGGCTGTTGGGATGGCCGAGGATGGTCGGGCCGGGCAAGGCGGGGCGGGCAGTGGTCAAGAGAAACCTCGTGGGACGGAGAGCGGCCGGCGCGGCGGCTCGTGGCGCGGGCGGCGGGTGCGCGATTGTCGCGGCGGCGTCGCGCCCGTCCCGACCGGCCTTACCCGGGGAGCCCCGGGAAACCACCAGGATCGGTGGGGCGTCGGGTACAAATTACCCGGCGCGGCGCGGCGCGCCTGCGTTAGAGTGCGCCGGGGTCACGGCTGCAGGGTCACGCCGTCGATACCCCTTCGAACAACAATCATCACCAGGGAAACCCAGACCCGCATGCGCGTTTGCTCGCTCGCCTCCGTTCGCTCGCTGATCGTGCTCGGCGAGCCGCTGCCCTTCAGCGTGCGCGACGCCGCCCACATGCTGCTGCTGGCGCAGGGCCAGGTCATCGAGGACGAGCCGCAACTCATGGCGCTGCTGCGCCGTGGCGCGGTGGTCGAAGCCGACGCTGTCGCTCAATTGCGCAACCCGGCGCGGCGCCAGATGACGACCGAGGAGCGCCTGGCCCAGCTGCCGGCGGCCTGGGACCGCATGAACAGCGACGTGCGCCAGGCCCTGGCCTCGCCGGCCGATGCGCTGGCCGGCGCCGTCAGCCGCGCGACGACGCTGCTGCTCGGCCTGATCGACGCGGCGCCCGACGTGGCCATCGCCCAGGTCGTGCGCCAGCGCGAGGTCGAGGAAGGCCACTACGGCGTGACGCACTCGATCCACGCCGCCACGGCCTGCCGCGCGGCGGCGCGCTTCCTCGGCTGGGATTCCGCTGCGCAGCGGCGCGCCTTCCAGGCCGCGCTGACGATGAACCTCGGCATGCTCGACCTGCAGGCGCGCCTGGCCCACCAGGCCGCGCCGCTGACCTTCGAGCAGCGCGAGCAGATCCGCGCGCATCCGCAGCGCAGCGTCGAGATGCTCGAAGCTGCCGGCGTGACCGATGCCGACTGGCTCGACGCCGTGCTCAAGCACCACGAACTGCCCGACGGCTCGGGCTACCCTAGCGGCATCCGCGAGATCAGCGACATGGCCCAGCTGCTGCGCTTCGCCGACGTCTACACGGCGCGGCTGGCCGCGCGCGCCAGCCGGCCCGCCATGAGCGCCCACCAGGCCGGCGCCGAGCTGCACCAGATGGCCGATTCGAGCCCGCTGGCGTCGGCGCTGATCAAGGCCTTCGGCGTGTTCCCGCCGGGCACCTTCGTGCGCCTGGCCTCGGGCGAGCTGGGCATGGTCGTGCGCAACGGCGACAAGGCCTACCGCCCCATCGTCGCGGCGCTGACCAACTCGGCCGGCGAGCCGCGCCTGACGCCGCTGGTGCGCGACAGCGCCGACGCGACGCACGCCGTCGTCGGCCTGCTGCCGGCCAAGGCGCTGCCGATGCGCCTTGGCGAGGAACGCATCGCCAGCCTCATCGGCACGACCTGAGCGCCGCGTTCACACCACGCGTGACAAGCCTTCGACCTGCAGCTGGTATTCGGCCGGCAGGAAGATCACGTCGTCGCCCTTCTGGAAGCCCAGGAAGTCGCGCGCCTTGAAGAAGTCGAGTACGAACTGCGTGTCGGTCTTGTTGACCTCGACGAAGCAGATCGGCCGGTGCCGCTCGATCGCCTGCACCGCGCCGCGCAGCGCGCGGTCCTCCATGCCCTCGATGTCCATCTTGAGGAAGTCGAGCCGCTCGTCGAAGCTGTCCAGCGTGAGCGTCGTGACGACTTCGTGCCCGGCCTTGACGATCATCTCGTCATTGTCGGACTTGCGCGGCGTCAGCAGCTCGAGCGAGCCGAGGTTGTTGGGCAGGTTGTAGTTGGGCAGCGGGATGTCGAGCGGCTCGCCGTGCACGTCGCTGACCGCCGCATGGTGCGCCACGACATTGGCCACGCCGTTGAGCGCCAGCGTGCCGCACAGCATGTAGTAGATCTGGCGCTGCGCCTCGAAGGCACGCAGCCGCACGTTGGCGGGGAAGCTCTTCGCGATGGCGAGCGTGTGCGTGCCGATATTGGCGCCGACGTCGTAGAAGGTGATCTGCCCGCCGCTCTTTTCCAGGCGCAGGTTGATCAGGGACTTGATCAGCTGGATGTCGTCCTGCGCCCAATAGCCGCGCGTGCTGATCTCCAGGCCGATGCAGCGGTCGAAACGATTGACGATGATCGGACCGTAGTCCGAGGCGACGACGACGTTGGGATTCACCATGTCCTACCCCTTTGGGCATATCCGCACGCGCGTGCGCGGTCTTCGATTCCACCACGTTCCCCCACGCGCCGGTCGCCGCAGCACCGCGCCGAAAGCGGGGCAGTTCGACCGCTCGTGGCGCACGGCGGCCCCTGTTGCAGGCTTCCGGCGCGGCCCCGGCCGGCGCGGCGCCTGGTCTAGGATGGTCCGGCCATGCCCTGCCACGCGACGCCCGTCCACCGGAAGCCATGAACCGCGCCACGCAAGCTGCGCGCCGCCTGTCCTCGATCGGCCCGCACCAATACCTCGCCGCGCTGCAAGTGCTCGCGGGCCTGCTGGTCGTGCAGCCGGTCGTGCGCCGCCTGGAACTCGCGGGCCACGGCGACTGGGTCGAGGACATCCTGCACATCCTCAATTCGGCCAGCCTCGTGATCCTGCCGCAGCTGATCGTCGCGCTCGGCCTCGAGACCATGGCCATCGGCATCCTGCTGCGCGCGAGCGTGGCCCGCAACCTGTCCCTCGTGCTGCTGGCGGCCGCAGCCGCGATGAGCCAGGTCGGCCTGGACCGGAGTCAAACGCTGCTCGGCTGCTCGCTCGCCCTGGCCGCGGCGCTGCTTTACCACTGGCGTCATTTCGACCGAGCGAGCATCGCCGCGGGCGGCCTGTTCGCGCTGCTCGGCGTCGGCTCGCTGATGGTCTATGCGGTGTTCGGCGTGCTCTATCTCGGCGCCGAGTTCTCGCCGCCGATCCATGACCTGAGCACGGCCTTCTATTTCGCCATCGTCTCCATGTCCACCGTCGGCTATGGCGACATCGTGCCCCACACGGCGGCGGCGCGTCTTTTCACGGCGTCCGTCATCGTGTTCGGCATCACCGTGTTCGCGACCTCGATCAGCGCTGTCGTCGGCCCGATCATCGCCGGCAGTCTCAAGCGCATCGTCAAGGGAGGCGTGTCCAACATGACCCGCAAAGACCATTTCCTCATCGTCGGCGCCTCGCCGATCGCGCACAGCGTCTACGAAGGACTGAGCAAGCGCGGCTACGCGATCGTCGCGCTGGTGCCGCCGGGCCTGCCGCACAACTACCCGGCCAGCGCCAACCTCATCGTCGGTGACCCGAGCGACATGGCAACGCTCAGGAGCGCCGGCGCCGGCACGGCGCGCGCGGTACTCGCGCTGCGCTCCGACGACGCCGAGAACGCCTTCACCGTGCTCGCGATCCGCGATCTCGCGCCGCAGGTCCGCACCGTGGCGCTCGTCAATGACAGCCGCAATCTGCAGCGGCTCAAGCTGCTCAAGCCCGACATGCTGTTCTCACCGCAGCAACTTGCCGGCGAGCTGCTCGCCCGCACGCTCAGCGATGAGACGATCGACAACGCACTGGTTTCCCATCTGCTGTTCGGCGCGGGCGCGCAAGGCGCCAGCCCGCCCTACAGCGCGAAGTCGTAGTCGATCGTCAGCGGCGCATGGTCGCTGAACTTCTGGTCCCGATAGATCGCCTCGCCCTTGGCCAGCGCCGCAAGCTTGGGTGTGGCGAAGTGGTAGTCCAGGCGCCAGCCCACGTTCTTCGCGTAGGCCTGGCCGCGGTTGCTCCACCAGGTGTATTGCTCGGCCTGATCGTTGAGCGTGCGGAACACGTCGACGAGGCCGCCTTCGCCAAAGAGCTTGTCCAGCCACGCACGCTCCTCGGGCAGGAAACCCGAGTTCTTGACGTTGCCCTTCCAGTTCTTGAGGTCGATCTCCTTGTGGGCGATGTTGATGTCGCCCACAAGGATGAACTCGCGCTCCGCCTTGAGCTGCATGAGATGCGGGTACATCGCCGCGAGGAAGCGGAACTTGGCCTGCTGGCGCTCCTCGCCGCTCGAGCCGCTCGGGAAGTAGCAGGAGACGATGGAGAGCTTGCGGCCCGGCTTGTCGAAGCGCTTCTCGATCCAGCGGCCCTCGGCATCGAACTCGGGCACCGCGATGCCGGTGATGACGTCGCTGGGCTCGACCTGCGTGTACAGGCCCACGCCCGAGTAACCCTTCTTCTCGGCGTAGTGGAAGTGGCCCTGCAGTGCGCCGGCCTGGTCGAACTTGCCGGCCACATCCTCGTGCTGCGCCTTGACCTCCTGCACACCGACGGCGTCGGCGCCCTGCCCTGCCAGCCAGTCGAAGAAGCCCTTGGTCGAGGCAGAGCGGATGCCGTTGAGATTGGCCGTTATCAAGCGCATGGAGCGGTCGGCGGGAAATCACCGGAATGAGGGAAAGGCGGCAGTATCGCCGCTGAGCCAGACGGCGTTCGTCAGGAGGAGATGCCCCATCGCACCGCCATCGCGTTGAGGGCTTTTGGCAACAGATGGGCCATCGCCGTCGACGGATATGTGTCGGTTTTGTTGCGGTGCAATGAAAATCCTAGCTTCCACTCCCATCCCAACGAGTTCTCCCCATGACCAATGTCAAGACCCTGACCCTGGCCGTGTCGATGGCCGTGGCCGCATGGCCGGCCTTTGCCCAGGACGCTGCAACGGCTGACCCCGCCAGCGCGCCCAAGGCCGACAAGACGCAGCTGCAGACCGTGGTGGTCACGGCGCAGCGCCGCACTGAAAACATCAAGGACGTGCCGACCGCCGTCTCTACCATCAGCGGCGACGCGCTCGACGCGCTCAACGCCAGCGGCGAAGACGTGCGCATGCTGTCGGGCCGCCTGCCGAGCCTGAACATCGAGTCCTCCTTCGGCCGCGCCTTCCCGCGCTTCTACATCCGCGGCTACGGCAACACCGACTTCCACCTGAACGCCTCGCAGCCGGTCTCGCTGGTGCTCGACGACGTCGTGCAGGAGAACCCGATCCTCAAGGGCTTCCCGATCTTCGACACCAAGGCCGTCGAAGTGATCGCCGGCCCGCAGGGCACGCTGTTCGGCCGCAACACGCCGGCCGGCGTGGTGAAGTTCGACTCGGTCGCGCCTTCGCACGCCGACGACGGCTACGTCAGCATCGGCATCGGCAACTACAGCACCGTCAACGCCGAGGCCGCCGCCAACGTGCCGATGACGGGCGACTGGGCCGTGCGCATCTCCGCGCAGGACCAGCACCGCGGCGACTGGGTCAAGAACACCTACCAGCCGACCACGCCGGACCCCAACTACACGGCCAAGACCGAGGGCTACGACGACGCCGCGATCCGCGTCCAGGCGCTCTACAAGACGACCGACTTCAGCGCGCTGTTCAACGTGCACGGCCGCGACCTCGACGGCAGCCCGCGCCTCTTCCGCGCCGGCATCATCCAGCCGGGCACGAACAACCTGATCGCCGGCTTCGACCCGGCCAAGATGTCGATCGACGGCCGCAACGCGCAGACCGTGCACTCGTACGGCGCGAGCGCGCGCCTGAAGTGGTCGCTCAACAATGACTTCGACATCTACTCGATCACGGCGATCGAGACGGTCCAGCCGTTCAGCCGCGGCGACGTCGACGGCGGCGCGACCTATGCCTTCCCGACCGGCGCGCTCAATGTGGCGCTGTTTCCGGACGAGACTTCCGATGCCCTGCACGGCCATCGCCAACTGACCCAGGAAGTGCGCCTCGAGTCGAAGACGCCCGGCCCGTTCAAGTGGCAGGGCGGCGTGTTCCTGTTCGACGAGCGCTACACCTGGGAAAACATCGACTACTCGGGCGCGCCGCCCTACGGCACCGGCAACCCGCTGTACGCCGAGACGCACCAGAGCAACCGCGCCTATGCGCTGTTCGGCGCGGCGACCTACCAGGTCACGAGCGACTTCAAGCTCGGTGCCGGCCTGCGCTACACGGACGACAAGAAGAACCTGAACACCTGGGTGCCGGCCACCAACGGGCAGACGCTGAACTTCGGCGCGCCAGGCCCGACCGGCGCCAGCACCAAGGATTCGAAGTGGACCTGGGACGCCTCGGCCGTCTATTCGCTGGATCGCGACACCAACGTCTACGCCAAGGTCGGCACCGGCTTCCGCGCCTCCACGGTGCTGCCCATCGGCGAGTTCGGACCGCTGAGCATGGCCGGCCCGGAGACGCTGACCTCGTATGAGCTCGGCATCAAGAGCGATTTCTGGCAGCGTCGCGCGCGCCTGTCGGCCGACGTCTACCGCTACGACGTGAACCACCTGCAGCTGACCGAGGTCGGCGGCACGGGCAACAGCAACACCGTCAAGAGCGCCAACAAGGTCAACGGCCATGGCCTCGAGCTCAACCTCGACCTGCTGCCGCTCGACAACCTGATGCTCCACCTGTCCGGCTCGATCAACGACACGAAGATCGATGACCCGAACCTGACGGTGGCGAGCTGCGGCGGCGGCTGCACGGTGACCAACCCCTTCGTCGGCGCGCCCACCTCCGGCGGCGAGGTCTACGTCAACGGCAACCCGCTGCCCAACGCGCCCAAGTACGTCGCCAACTTCAACCTGCGCTATGGCTTCCCGCAAGAGGACGGCAGCGAGTACTACGTCTACACGGACTGGACCTACCGCAGCCACGTGAACTTCTTCATCTACGAGTCGGTCGAGTTCACCGGCAAGCCGCTGACCGAAGGCGGCCTGCGCGGCGGCTACATCTGGCACGACGGCAAGTACGAAGTCGCAGCCTACGTGCGCAACCTCACCAACAAGGTGGTCGTGACCGGCGCCATCGACTTCAACAACCTCACGGGCTTCATCAACGATCCGCGCACCTACGGCGTGCAGTTCAAGGCCTCGTTCTGATCCGCGTGCGAAGGGCGTCATCGCCTTTCGCCCGCTGGACCGAGCCCGCGCGAGCCCGCCGCTCCCGCGGGCTTTTCTTCTTCATCGGGCGGGCGGATCGTCAACGCACACGGCAATGTCACCGTTGCAACGAACGGCCCGCTGCTCCCTAGAATGCTTGCCATGAGCAATTCCTCCCCCGTCGCCCAGGACTTCGTCGCCTTTGCTGTCGAAGCCGGCGTGCTGCGCTTCGGCGAATTCAAGACCAAGGCCGGGCGCCTGAGCCCTTACTTCTTCAACGCCGGCCTGTTCGACGACGGCGCCAAGCTCGGCCGCCTCGCCAGCTTCTACGCGCAGGCCCTGATCGCCTCGGGCCTCGAGTTCGACCTGATCTTCGGCCCGGCCTACAAAGGCATCACGCTCGCGGCGGCCGTGTCGATCGA
>Ga0213872_10002029_pt1 | contig 12306 bp, 5 predicted proteins | sample VelepicomBERX_R2_FD_160071 | JGI IMG/M metagenome (GOLD analysis project Ga0213872, IMG submission 160071) | Rhizosphere microbial communities from Vellozia epidendroides in rupestrian grasslands, the National Park of Serra do Cipo, Brazil - RX_R2 | ecosystem: Host-associated > Plants > Roots >...
GAGAAATTCGCGCAGGCCGCGCTCCGTTCCCTTCTTGATGTCCCAAATCATTTCCACCATGCGCTTGTCCTGGGGGTCCTGGTCGGGGCGAACGGCGGCGAACTCAATGCCGAGCGGCTCGACTTTTCCGCGGAACATGCCGGGTATGGCGAGCACGGGCGTGTGGCCGCGCCGCTTCAGCTCGAGAGCAAGGGCTATGAGTGGATTGACATCGCCGAAGGTACCAAAGGTCGAGAAGACGATTCGCATCTATCAGAAGCTTGCCTCAAAATCATGAAATCTGCGTTCAAGCTCCCACTGCTGCTGCGCTTTTTCGCTCCCTGAGACCAGATCGGCACATTCTCCTGCGGGAGTATCCTGTCCGAGTTGCGAGGCACAGGCGGCGACGGGTTTGTCGAGGGTCTCGGGAGTTGACTGCTGCCAGATGCTGGCTCCGGGCAGGAAGCTGTGCTCGATGCTGGTGCGAACCATTTTCTTCAAGTCGCGATAAGTGAGGGGATACGTAACTGCGGCGCGCACATATTCATGGGTGAGGTCGATACGGGAGACTCCTTCGTCGTCGGTCGAGAGTGCGATGGGGACGCCATAGCGGCGGTAGATTTCGAAGGGGTGGTCGTCACCCTTGATGTTGAGGATGACGTCATTGCTGGTGAGGTTCACCTCGACCATGACGTGCTTGGATGCCATTTCTTTGAGGAGCTCATAGGGGCGGTCCTCGTACATCACGTCGACGCCATGGCCGATGCGCTCGGCTTCGCCCTGCTCCACAGCGAGCCGGATGTGGAAGCCGAGGCAGTCGGGCGGGACCATGCCGGGCGCGAGCTCCCCGGCATGCAGGCTGATATGGACGCCCGGATAGGAGCCGTGGATCGCGTCGAGCATCTGCATGTGCAAGCGGTAGTCGCGCATCGCGATATAGCCGTCCTCGGGCTGCACGAAGTTCATGCCGACCCATCGCGAGTCAGCAGCGGCAGCCTCGAAGCCGAGGAGGACCTGGGCGAAGACGACCTCCGGTGCCATGCCGCGAAGGACTTGATAGATGTAGCGGATTTTGACATTGCAGGCAGGTTGCGCGTCGACGTCGCCGCAATGCTCGCGCTGCTTGCGCGCTGCTTCGGCACGGTCGAGTGCGGCGCTGATGGAGGGCAGGCTGTCTTTGATTCCGGCGGCGAGTAGCTTTTCGCGATATGCGACGAAGTTAGGGTCGTAGCCAATGCGGGAAGCCAGTGCCGCGGCATTCTTGAAGTCGGGTGTATCCATCAATTCGAGATACTGCTCGTTCTGCGCCGCAGCGCGCGTGGCGACCTCGTCGAGCCACTCGCCCATGTGCTTTTTGTCAGTGCCACCGAAGCGATCGAAGGTGGTGAAGAACTGATCGTGCCCGGAATCTGAGGCGACCGGAACGAAGGTCCGCATGGAGAAGGCATCGATCAGGTCGTCGTAGAGGTGCTGGTTCAGGGGCACGTCGATCGCGGCGACCTGTCCCGACTTGCATATCGGAACGAAGTTTCTTCCCTGGTCGTCGTTGCCCTTGTACTGGCCGGATTCGGGTCTGATGAAGGCAAGGGTCTTGGTGTCGACACAGAGGTGGTCCTCGCCGGCGGCGCGGATCCAGGATTCGGCATAGATGGCCCCGGAGAGATGACTATGGAGGTCGGCGCCCTTCGGCATGCGATAGAGGAAAGCGCGGAGGGTGAGCGGACCTTGTTTGCGGGCATCTTCAAAAACCTTGGCGGTGCGCGCTTCGGCGGCGGAAGGGGCAAGGGCTGCGGGCTTTTGCGGCGCAGGCCTGGCGGCGGGGGGCCTTTGCGCTTGCAATGGGCGGCAGGAGAATGCAAGAAGCGCAGCAACGAGGAGTGGGGTTGCCAGCCGGTGACCCAGGATGCGATTCATGAAGAGCGTCCTCGAAAAGCAGTGCTCCCCAGTGTATGGCATGGGATCGTTTAGAAGTTGAAGATTTCATTGAGAGGAGAGGCCCGCTCATTCGCCGGGGCGGCGGTCTCTGTCGTTTGCTATACTGGGAGCGGCAGTTTGGTTATGCGCCGTTTTGCGAGGGGATCTGGCCCGGACGCTGCGCGACTTCAAACGAGCCAAAGCGGCCGTTCCGGCTGCTCTTGTTTTTGCGTATTGGTTTTGCGCCACGGCCAGATAGCTCAGTGGTAGAGCGCGGCCCTGAAAAGGCCGGCGTCGGCGGTTCGATCCCGTCTCTGGCCACCATTTTCCAAAGCACTTACGAGATCTGGCGCAAAACGCGTAACCCAAACATAACCCAAATTTACTCTACGGCCCCCTTGTGAGGACGGTCCGCGTCCACTTTCCTAACAGTTGCTTACATATCTCAGATATATGTGATAATACGCTGATTTTCCTCCCTCGCACTCCCTATGAAGCGCGCCGCCCTGTACCTGCGTGTGTCCACCCTCAATCAACACCCGGAAACCCAGCTCTACGATCTCCACCAGATGGCTCAGCAGCGCGGCTTCGAGATCGTCGAGGAGTATACCGACCGGGTGAGCGGCGCCCGGGCCAGGCGTCCTGGGCTCGATGCCCTGATGCGTGATGCCCGCCGCGGCCGTTTCGACACCCTGCTGGTCTGGGCCTCGGACCGGATTGCCCGCTCAGTAAAGCACTTCCTCAAGGTGCTCGATGAGCTGAACCGACTGAACATCGAGTTCATTCAGCTTCCGCGAGCAGATCGATACCGGCGGGCCACTGGGCAGGGCAATCGTGGTCAACATCGGAGCGATTGCGGAGCTCGAGCGCAACCTGATCGTCGAGCGGGTGCGGGCTGGCATGCGCCGCGCCCGGCTCGAGGGCCGGCACATCGGGTGTAAGCCACTGGAGCTTGATCGAGCTTCCATCCTGCGGGACCGGCAGCGCGGTCAGAGTCTCGGCCAGTTGGCCAAGAGCTATCGCGTCTCCCGCGCCACCATCCACCGCGTGCTCCGCGAGCACGCCGCAACCACTCTGGAGAAATCGGCATGAAAGGTCTGGCCGTGTTCCTCGCCGGCTTCCTGGCCGAAGTCTTGCTCACCAGCCAACAGCAGTCTCCTGTCTTCGAGCTCGCCGTTGACGTCGACGACCTGATGTCACCGACTGTCTTCAATCGCCGAATCCGTCTCCACTCCCGGCCTTCCCAGCCTGTTTCAAAAGGGTTCCCACAACGGCCCATTTAACCCCCACAAAATCAACAGCCGAATCTCCCCTTCGGCCTGTTTCAAAAGGTGTGGCTTCAGATACAGCGCACCTGCTATAAGGAGTCCATAAACTGAAGAACTCGGAAACCTTGGTTGTGTCCTCGTTCGTTGACACAAAACATCTATCTCTGCTCGGCGATCGATTTTGTCTTGATCATCAAGGGCCGCCATCCCAGTATTGTGAACAGGGGTTGACCCAGGGCGAAGGAAGAAAACCGCGCATTGGAGGAGAGCTGGAAGCGACTACTTGACAGAGGCATCAGATGCGACCATCTTAGATTCGCGTAGTCGTAATGAGCACTAGACGTGTATTCGCTTTCCACGGTTTCGGATCACGCTCCGAAGTGAGCGAGTGATGGCAGTTGCACCCGGGAAGGCTTTTATTGTGCCTTTTTTTGGCCTCCAGTCGCTGAAGCCAGGCAAACTTAAGGCCCCGTTGGAGTCGGAACCGTACTTATCTTGCGCTTACACATTCTCCTCGCCAGTTCTAAGCGCATATTTCTGGTCGCTGTGAAGAATGGATCAACGAAGCCCTGACTATCGTTTGGTTGGTATCGGAAACGCGACAATCCACTTCTGAGTAGCTGGGTACGACTGGCGATCCTTGCCGCCGCTACCTGAAATGACAGAATGACTAACTCGAGACTCAATCGAGCAAGGAGCGAACATGGCCGGCCGATTGAAAATATCCGCACTGCGTGACGGCTTCCCTAACCTCCCTGTTGTACCCATTCCCCCGATCCCCCCGCCCATTCTGCCCAAACTCGGCGTGGTGGAGGGCAAAGGCACAATCATCTTCACGCTCAACGGCATTCCGCGGTGGGTCATCGATGTGAGCCTGTTCGCCGGCACGCCGACTCTGACCATTCTGCCGGGACCGCTCGAATCGAAATTAACGCTGTCGGGCGCGCGTCTGCCTGGAACGGATCTTCCTGCTGACTTCGTGCTGCTGATTGGGAAGACAGGCCTGCTGGGCACTCCCGGAGATTTCACCTTCACGCTTGGCGGATTTCATGGCCAGGTGATTCTGGAGAGATGGCTAGAGGGTCTCGCCCTTTTGCAATCGCCAGTGACTCTGAGCGGAGATATTTGTCCCCTTGGCGCTGCCTCAAAGCTTGCGTTTGCTGCAAGCGGCGAGGCGCGCTTTGTGCCGAACTGGGTGATGCATATCAGCGGAACAGGCGTTGCCGCAATCAGCGGGCTGGGGTCCGGCATTTCGACCGACAGTCTCACGCTGCAGGTTCTTGCTCGTACCGACCCAACGATCAGCCAGCACCCGAAACCAAAACGGACTCTGCTTTCAATGTCAGCCGGGAGTCACACCTGGACTCTTACTCCTGATGTGACCAGTATCCCCATCGGCAACTTGTCTGCGGCCACGGGATTGTTTACCTCGTTGGCTATTGAAGCCGGCGAGGGGACCGCAGGCGACACGGCCCGCGAGTTGTTGGCCACGTCGACGAGCGCCACCGGATTGACACTCGCCGTTAACGGAGGATTCACGGACCTCAACGGCAATCCGTTTTCGCTTGCGTTGGCGTCGCCGGGTTATGCCATCGCTTTCGATACGTCTCCCGACCATTCTCAAGGCGACGAAACGATCCTGACTTCGCATTTCGGGCCCACACCCTCGTGGCTGATCGTGGATGGATTCGCGCTGCTTGTGGGCGATGCGCCGTTGGCCCCGGGATTTGAGGTCGACAGTCTAAAGGGCGCCGTTACATCGTTTCACTGCGTGCCCGAGCTGATCGCTGTGGCGGCTCCCCTCGATGCAGCGGCATCTTCGGTTGCGACCGAACCCCGCGAATTGATCAACGCCGTCCTGCCGTTTGTGACTGCTCCTGGGCCGGCGCCCGGGTGGGGTATCATCGCGGGACCCGAAGTCGCGGGACAGCGCCGGTTTTCATTGCCCGATTTCGCCGTCTCCATCCTGCGCTGTGAAGATCTGCTAGCGCTCGATTTCCTCTGTTTCAACCTTGCGCTTGAAGGCGGCGGCGGAGGTCCTCCCCAGCTGGTGCAAAAGGACACAACCCAACCCTCGTTCCTTGTGGCGCAGTTTAACTCGCCGCAAAATATTGCAGAGCAGGCTTACCTGGAGCTCTCGAACGACACTACTCCGCCTCACAAGCCCCCGCCGCCAGGGACCGATCCCCAGTCGTTACCGGAGGAAACCCCGACGCTCCCTGCGCAGACTCTCGCCGCCGGACCGAGCCGTCTTGCCTTTCGTCTTCCCTCGGGAACCACTTCCCTCGTCTATTCGCTCGAGACTTTGTTGAACTGGGTTGCTCTGGAACAGAGCGTGGTTCCCGTGGCGCAAGCGCCCGATCCAAACCAGACCGGCGTCCCCGAACCACCGCCACCTGCGGTAACGCCGCAGATTCGCCAGCCGGGACCGACCGAGACCGGAATCGAGGCTCCATGGCAGCTATTCCTTTCACCGAACTATTCGGGAGCGTGGGCGCACAACGCAGATCCGGTGACCCTCTCCAACCGCACCGAGCTATGGCATACCCGGCTGGCCGTTCGAACGCAGGCCGGTACCGGCTTTGTTGCCGATGAAACCATACCGCGCCGCGTGCGCGCTGTCTGGTCGCCCGACTACACCACGGGCCCCGTTCCGGGCCACTCGGATCTGCCCTTCCGCATGTCGCTCGATCCGAGCGATCGCGACCAGATCGTGAGGCTGTCGTCCGACTTCACCATGTCAATTCCGGCGGCGTTGCCTGAGCCTTACATTCCAATTTCCATCCCCACCGACAAGCTGTACTTGAGTTCGCTCGGAGCCTGGCTCGACGTCTTTGGCAACTGGCCTGAACCCCTGCCCATCAGCGGCAACGCTGTTTTCAGCGTGGAGCAATGGCAGCATCGCGCCGCCCTGGCCCGCGACAATTATGTGCGCGTCGTCTACGCCGGCTACCTTCTCCCCTTCGGCAACGATGCCTCCCTGGTGAAGGTGACCGAACGCAAGTTGCAGTCGATTGCCGGCGGCCCAACCACCGCCTTTCTGCGCCAAAGATTCTTCGTCATCGTGCGCCAGCCGACCATCTCCTACCAGGGGCTCACCAGCGCGCAACAGCGCAATCTCCCCTACCAGTCGGTCACCATAACAACCCTGGTGACACCAGACTCCGTGCCCCAGGTGGACTCGTCGGGAGCGTACTCATTCTTCCCCACCAACGGCCCCAACACATTCCTGTTCCACATCGTCGGCACCGATTGGGAAGGCAACATATCGGAATTTTCCGCGCCGCTCTACTTCGTCGAACGCGACGGAGTTCTTGCCAATGCCGTGACGCAATACAATGGTTCTGGCACCGGGACCCGGCCACTCTCCGGACAATCAATTGCCTTCGCTGCATCGAATAAACCCGGCGACACAGCCCTTCAAACAAACACGCTGACGTTCAGTGCGCAGCCTCCCTTCCCCTCCATCTCTGCGCAATTGCCGTTCTTCCCCCAGATGGATGCCGCCGATGTCGTCGTTCCGGCCATTCAGCAGATCAGTGGCGGTTCCGGCGAAATGCCGATTCAGTATTTTCCCGATTACATTACGTTTGGGATGGGTCTTGGCGAGGTTTTCGCGCAGAAAACAGGCACGCCACAACCCGTTGGCTTCAACGGCAAGCAGTCCGGCGGAGTCGCCACTCCAAACCTGACCGTCTCCGGGTTGTCGCGCAAATTTGGCACCGTGAGCGGTTCTACGCCCAACAATGTTGCGCAAGGCAAATTCGATCCCGCCGACATCTTCCAGGACATCAACGCAAAACTCTTCGGCGTGGTCAACATTGCCGATCTGCTCGACAAGGTTGCCGGACTGCTCGATCCAAATACGGCACCCATCCTCACCACCAATCGCCTGCCGGACCAGATCACGACCACTCTCTCTTTTGCGCCATTAGTGAGCCAGAACTACAGCGCGCTCAGCGGGTTTATCCAGCTTACGTTCAATGGCGATCTGCACAAGGCCCTGCTTCTGAATGCAACCATCGTCATGCCTCTCAATGGCGGCGGACCGCAGGTCACCATTCACGGCGAGTTGAATAACTTCACGCTGTCCCTAGCGAAAGTCATCGGAATCACCATCAATCAAATTGCGTTCGATGCGCCCGCCGGGCAGAAGCTTTCGGTGACCGCCTCGATGCCGCCGACCGATGACAACGGCCCCATCCAATTCCTGGGTGACCTGAGCTTCCTGAATACACTTCGCAAATTCATTCCCTCAGATGGTTTCCAGGACCCGCCCAGTCTGGACGTAACAAGTGACGGCATTACCGCCGGCTACACTCTTCCGATTCCCAGTATTGGTGTCGGCGTCTTCAGCCTCGAGAACATCAGCCTGAGCGCTGCGCTTACTTTGCCCTTCTTCACGCCGAACCCCATCCGCTTCCGGTTTGCCTTCTGCGAACGCCAGCACCCTTTCAACATCACGGTCTCGCTCCTGGGTGGCGGAGGCTTCTTCGGAATCACAGTTGGACCGGACGGCGTGGAAATCCTCGAAGCTTCCATCGAAGTCGGCGCCAACGTATCCATAGATGTGGTCGTCGCCAGCGGCAATGTCCACATCATGGCCGGCGTATACCTCAAGTACGACATGGTCAGCACCAGCTCGCAACTCACTGGCTACCTGCGCGCTGGAGGCTCCCTCGACGTCCTGGGGCTGATCAGCGCATCCGTTGAGTTCTACCTCGGATTCACATACTACTTCGGGCCGCCGTGCAGCATCGCCGGCGAGGCCACGGTCACCATTGAAGTGCACGTGTTGTTCTTCAGCGCGTCAGTGTCGGCTTCGCTGCGGCGTGAGTTCGGTGATCCGACGATTTCCTTTGCAGATTTGGTCGGCCCCTCTGATTGGGATTACTACTGCGACTCGTTCGCGGCATAGAGGAATGGATCATGAGCATTCAGAACATCATGTGGACCGCCCTACCCAATGGCCTGAACGCGGCCCACGATCATCTGCGCCTATCCGTGCTGGTGTCGCCGCGTCTGACTGCCGACGCTGCCACCGGGACTCTCGCTGAATTCCCCAACTTCGAAGACTGGCCAGCGACCGTGGCAGGCTTGAACTTCACCGTCGAGTTCCTCGCTGGTCCAACCGTTGCTGGCACACGAGTCATCGAGCCCGGGAACCCCGCTCTCGATTCCCCCGCATGGAGAGCGCTCTTCCCGAATGACTTCCCCGTCATCTCCTATCAATTCGATGACCGCTCTGGATTGGCTGTCCGGTCTTTCCCTACTAGGAAAGTACTTTCCTTCCTGAGCAACACCTATCAGACCGTCGCCGTGCAATCGTTCCAGCAGATGCCGACAGTCGAACAATATGGATTTGGAGATACGTCGCCGGGAATAGTGCCGCTGAACGAGATTGCAATCTACAGCGACGAGCAACCAGGGCTGGAGGAGGGCATTAACCGGTTGCTGGGGGATTTGAAAGCGATCCCGTCGAACTTCGGAACGCCAAAGACAGACTTTCTGCAGGTGCGCCTGATGCATCAGTTTCTCTCGAAGGTCACATTCGATGCCAACGGCAACCGCGAAAAGCTGCCTCCGCAAACGCTTCCCGATATTGATTTTCACAAGGCTGTCGCAGGGTTGGGCTCGTATCCCTTGTTGGAGCGCGCACTCGGCCTGGTGATCGATCTTGAAGTGCCCGTGGCCGGGGTGCCCGCCTCGGGAAGTGTCCGGGTACATCCGAGCCTTGCCGGTCCGGCCCCGATGGTTCCATTCACCGCCTACACCTTGAATCTTGCCACGACAACTTTCCTGCCCGCCGGAGCGGCTGGGTCCGACGTGACTGACGGGATGTTGTTTCTCTCCGGCACCGATCAATACGACGTGGTCGAACTCGACGTCGATGGCGGCGCAGAGAAGGCGCTCGATTTCGCATACAACTTGGCGCGCCTCGGTTTCGGCGATGCCAGGCCATCCATCGATACTCCGACAAATTATGGGTTGCCCTCTCTCCGGTCGGCGGGGTTTTCCGTCGCTCGCGTCGATCGCGCAACTCGCCTCGTCACCACGTTCAACACCGCCAAAAGCAACAACACCGCGATCACCACGAGTGCTGCCGTCACGCTGAACGCCGAAGACGTCACACGTGGCTATCGGATTGATGTCTGGGATTCGATGACTGGCCAGTGGCACTCTCTCTGCCTGCGAGACGGAACCTACTCGCTTCTCAATGGGCCATTGACACGGACGTTCTCCGACGAGGGCTTCATCACCGTCGCGACCAGCCAATCGGCCGACGGAACCTCAGCCGATTTGCGTCTTCCTGAATCCCTGTTTCGCTGGGCAGGCTGGAGCCTCTGCGCATCCCGCCCCGGCAAGACCATCGGCGGCGGGCCGACTTTCGCTCCGCAGCCGCAATCTAATCCGGCCACCACTGCCATGAAATTGCAGACATCGTTCACCGCCCAGAAGGGCACCCTGCCTCGTCTGCGATTCGGCGCGCAATATCAGTTCCGGGCCCGCGCCGCAGACCTCGCGGGAAACAGCTTTCCTCCCGGCGCAATTCTCGACAGCATTTACAGCCTCCCCCCACAACCAGTTCCCTATCTTCGATACGAACCGGTAGCCGCTCCGGCGGTGGTGTTGCGCATCGCTCTCGATCCGGCAGCCACACCGGGAGAATCGGGCGATCGCATCGTCATTCGCAGCAATTTCAACACTCACATCGCAAACGTCTCCGAACGGCATATCGCCCCACCCAAGACCAGCGAGACCATGGCTGAAACGCACGGGATGCTCGACACCCCGGCGGGCCCTCCCGACAAGACGCTGTACACGATGCTCGTCAATCAGGATGGCGACTTTGCGACCGATCCGGCGCACCCAGATCAGCCGGTGCCCTTTCCCGGTCCTCAACTCACCATTCCGTATCTGCCTGATCCTTTCGCACCCGGTGCGGCCTTCGCCACGCTGCCCGGAACGGCGCCAGGTTCGGTATTTCAAGTACAGTTCACCGGAACGTGGCCCAACGCCACTCCCTTCCGCTTGATGCTCGACGAAGGCGGTGGCCCGCCCGACTTCACCGAGACCGCCACCGAACGCGTTCTCCGCGTCCATCTCGGAAAGGCGGAAGTCGTAACCGTGGCCATGAGTTGCTTTCTTACCGACGACCCCACAACCAGGCCGCCAAACATGCTTTCCACGATGAAGATCTGGTCCCTCATCGAAGCAGCCAATCCAGCCAATCTCGCTGACCTGCGCACACTCGCCCTTAATGGCGGCCATTGGATGCTCACGCCGCCGCGATTGCTCACGCTCGTACACGCCGTCCAGCAGCCGCTCCTCGAGCCTCAATTTCAGAATTTGCAAGCCGCCAAAGTGCTGGGACAGACGTTTGCCACGCTGACCGATGAGTTTCCCATTGACGGCAAGAGCACCATCAAAGTCGATATCCAATCCACCTGGCAGGACCCGGTCGATGACCTTTCCGACAATCCTCAGCCGGTTGTATTGAACGGCGCCGTTCGCGCCTTTGAAATTCCAATTAGTTCCACGGATACGATCTGCGTCATCGACAGTGCCCACGTCGGGAATCAGCACGAGTTTCACGACACCAAACACCGCAATGTAACCTACACGGCGGTGGCGACGACCCGGTTCAAGGAATACTTCCCCGACGCATTGACGGCAAATCCCCTTAACATCACGCGAACCTCGCAACCGGTGACCATCTCCGTGCTCAATTCGGCGCGACCAGCAGCGCCCAAACCGCTCTACGTTCTTCCCGCGTTTGGATGGGAGACCACGACCGAGGGATCGTGGAATATCAGTCGCCGCAAGGGCGGAGCTCTGCGCGTCTATCTCGATCGTCCGTGGTTCTCTTCCGGCGAAGGCGAACTCCTCGCCGCGATTCTCGATGGATGCGTTCCTCCGCTCGAAACGGGTTCCGGCTTTCAGATTCCCGATCTCCTTAAAGGCTATGTCACACAATGGGGCATGGACCCCATCTGGACGGCAGCGCCGCCACCCACACAGGCCATGCCGCTACCAGAGCATTTCATCAATGCCGTCGCCGTGAGAACTGAATTGACCCTGGATGAATTGTCCAACGAGCCGTTCATCCCGTTTACCGCGGTCGGCCACTCGGTTGTCTATGACGATACCCATGGCCGCAGGCTCTGGTACAGCGATATTCAAATGGACACAGGCGAGGCCTACTTCCCGTTTGTCCGGCTGGCTCTCGCGCGCTATCAGCCGCAATCAATTGCGAATGCTCATTTGTCGCGCGTAGTCCTGGCCGATTTCATCCAGTTGCTGCCCGATCGCGCCGCCAGCATTACGTTCGACCCCCTTGACCCGACTGCGCTCCAGCTCGCAGTGAATGGCCTCACCTACACAGGTCCAGGCGCGGCCTCGATGACCGCTACCATCGAAATGCAACCGCCCGGGAGTGGAGACCTCGCATGGATTCCGGTCAGTTCCATTTCCATGACTCCGCATACCTTCGGCGGTCCCGATACACTCTGGACCGCGCAAATCACGCTGCCCGCGGCGCGCGGCTCCCGCCCCTTCCGCATTGTTGTTCAGGAGTTCGAAATCTACACCCGCGATGTACCGGGAAGCCAGCAACAGCGCCTAGTCTACGCAGACATTTTGAACCTTTGACCATACTGCTCTGGTGCTATCCGATTCTCCCCTCTGCAACGCAAGGGCGCTCTTGCTCGAATGAGGTGAAATCTCAATGCACTCTGGAGCGGGGATCAGTAACGGGAAGCTTGTGTTTACTGAAGATCGCCGACGCCACACGCAACACCGGATTGAGATCTCCGTACTGTGAATCTCCGACGATTCCTGTAGCCGGATACCGTGGCAGGGATCTGGCCCACTCCCAATCCCAAGCCGATTTGAATTGAAACACGATGGGCGGCGGGCGCTCAGGTGTGTGGTGGAGGCTCGAATATTCGAGAACAAACGATTCTCAGATGCCGAGTCCTGCCCTGCTGGAAAACAAGACCCCCTTTCACCCAAAGCTGGATGAGTGATTCGCCCTGTGGGTGTTGAAAAAGTCAGCGTGTTTTCTGCGACTTCGGATCGACTGTGTTCTTAGACGAGGCGGCGTTGTCATCGCCCGTATTCAAAGGGTGGCGTGAACGAGAGA
>Ga0213872_10002030_pt1 | contig 12297 bp, 7 predicted proteins | sample VelepicomBERX_R2_FD_160071 | JGI IMG/M metagenome (GOLD analysis project Ga0213872, IMG submission 160071) | Rhizosphere microbial communities from Vellozia epidendroides in rupestrian grasslands, the National Park of Serra do Cipo, Brazil - RX_R2 | ecosystem: Host-associated > Plants > Roots >...
TAACGTGAGCGGGCACCGGCTGGGCACGATGGAGATTGAGTCGGCGCTCGTGGCACATCCCAAAGTGGCCGAGGCGGCGGTCGTGGGACGTCCAGATGAATTGAAGGGACAGGCGATTGCAGCATTCGTGACGCTCGAGAGCGGACATGAGGCATCGCCGGAGTTAAAAGAAGATCTGCGCAAGTGGGTGGCGAAGGAGATCGGATCGCTGGCGCGTCCTGACGACCTGCGCTTCACGGATCAGCTTCCGAAGACGCGGTCGGGCAAGATCATGCGGCGGCTGCTGCGGGAGTTGGCGACAAACGGCGAAATCAAGGGCGATACGACGACGCTCGAGGATTTCAGCGTGATTGCCAAGCTAAGAGAGCAGGACGAGTAGAGCTCAATTCCCACGTCCGCAAATCCGGACGTGGGGCATCCAAAATTCCTCAGTTACTTCCCGAGTTTCAGCAAGAGCCCTAGAAGTCCACGTGCGCGCGGAGCATGGGCACCCAGACAGGACCGCGATCGCGGTTGTAGCCCGGATTGTCGACGTGGCTGAGGCCGGCGGAAATGAAGAGCCCGCTGCCGACGTGGTGTGTGAAGTAGGTCTCCACGATGTTTTCGCGACCGTAGTTGAGGCTACCGTCTCCGAGGATGAAGCCGAGACCGCCGTACGCGAGATATAGCTGGTGGTATTTCTTGATGGCATTGCTGACAAAGGCAACGCCGACCTTGTCGTTGGGCTGATGCCAGCGCGACAGGTTGTAGTCGCCTCCGAATGACACCGACTGATCGACCTCGGTGTAAGCGTAGGATTCATGAGCGCCTTCATTCCATCCGAAGCGGCTGAAGATTCGGAGATCTGAAGTCAGCTCCTGCCAGTTGTTCCAATCGAAACCGTATTTAATGGTGCCGAAGGGCTTGTTGTAGTCGATCTCCGGCGTTGGAGTGACGCCCGTGAGGTAGTTGTTGATGGCGTCCTTGTATATGCCCATGTGGGCTTTATTTACATAGCTCAGAATTCGCGTTTCGCCGTGCCTGCCCGGGATGAGGGATTTGTCCAGTTCGAACTCCATGTTTTGCCCGCGTGCTCGAGAGAAGGCCCAGTCGAGTTCGATGCCGTTCGGCAGAATCGGCATGGCGGCGAATCCGTAACGCGCGCTCCAATTGCGGTCGTCATATTCCAGGACGGCCGCAATGGTGTATCCGCGAGTGTCCGCGGCATAATCCCAGGCGCCTTGATTGTCTACGGTCCAGTTAGTGAACTGGAGATGGCTGTCGCTTCCCACCGGATTGAGGTCAAAAAGGTCGGGCATCGTCATCTTGCCGATGCGAAACTCGAACCGACGCAGCGGTACCTTGGTGGCGAGGCTTATGGGCGTCCGCTCGGCATCGACCATCTGATTCGTTAAGCCGAAGGTCTGGTGGATTTCTCCGCGGGCGAGGTAGGGCGCCGAACTGAGATTGGGATTGCGAACGACATCGAGATTCGTGAATCCTGCAAGACCAAGCGCCTGGCTAAGGCCGCGTCCACCTGTGCTCTCGGCATCGACGATCAAATCAGTGTTGTAGCGAATATTTCGATGCGGCTGAATTGCCGAGTAGAAGGTGCCGAGGTAGGACGCCTTGGGATGAACTCCGGGCAGGAAGCTATTCGGTCCTTCGTAGGGTGAGTGAAAGCTAGCGTTCACCTGGCCGATGCTGTTGGCCTGTCCGCCCAGGTAATAGCGTGTGTTGTCGGGGTGGGGAAAGACGGTGACGGCTTCCGATGATGAGGGCGCAGGTTCCGATTCCTGATCTTGCCCGACGGGCTGGTCCTGTGGCTTTGCCGGTTCATTGGAGGGGCCGCTGGCAAAGTCCGCATAATGCGCGGCCCGGGCCGAGTCGCGCAAGCTGGGTTTGCCGGGACCGGGTGCATCGGGCAAGGGCCCAGACGACTGCGCGGCGGCCGCGTGCAGGCAGAGCAGCAGGCAGGGAATCAGGGCGAATATACGCAGGGCGTCCTCCAGATAGCGCCGACGGTGGGGTCAGACAAGTTTCTAAGAACGATCGGGCTTCAGGCCCCACCGGTTGCGTGTATATTACCGCAGCGAATGTTAACCTCAGTTAACAAACTGCAATCAAGTGAGCTTTATGGCGTTATAACGATGGCGATTGCCTCACTGCGCCAACCCTTGTACCATATCCCCCTAGCATATTACTATTCAAAAATGAGTCATTCGGAGCGGGACAAGCAGAAATTGGTGGCACGAATTCGGCGGATTCGGGGGCAGGTAGACGCGATTGAACGGTCGTTATCCAATGCAGACGACTGTGCGGATGTGCTGATGCTGCTGGCGAATGTCCGCGGCGGCATCAATAGCCTGATGGCGGAGGTGCTGGAGGACCATATCCGCAATCATATGATGGCAACGAGTGAGAGCTCTGTTCCGCCGACGGAACTGGCTGAGGATCTGATCGACCTGGTGCGGGCATATCTGAAGTAAGGAACAGAGCTCAGGGCTCAGGGAAACAGGGATCAGGGAGCAACGCGGCGATCACCGGATCGTCATATCGCATTTCCACGAAAGCGGCCTTTTCACCGCAGAGACGCCAAGCATGCAAAGTTAGCGATCAGCGTTCATCAGGGCGATTCACCGCAAAGGACACAAAGAGCACAAAAGGTTTCAGTTACTCTCTGCGCAATGGAGGCATCAAGCTGGCTTCTGGAGCCCCTGGAGGGACTTGGTAAGAGAAGCAGCGAGGGCCTTTTGCGCGGCGTCGGTGAGTTTTTTCCCGCGGGAAGTGAGATAGAACACGTCAATGGCCATCTCTCCTTCGGTGTCGATCAGCGCCACTTCGATGTTGCATGCGGATTCGGCAAAGGTCTTCGAGATCTCCCGCAGAAGGCCGACAGTATCCTGCGCAACGACTTGCAACAGAGTGCTGTGGGTTGAAGATTCGTTGTCGAACTCGATGCGGGTGTCGACGGATACTTTGGCTTGCGTCCGCCGGCCGCCGTGGCTGCGCGCACGAAGCAGTTTTTCGACGGGCACGCGCTGCGAAGCCACATCGCGGATGCTTTGGAGGAAGCGCTCGATCTCAGAGGGGTTGAGGGCGAGGGTCTGAAATGGATCGGTGAACTGAAACGTGTCCACGATGATACCTGCAGCATTTGAGAAGGCGTCGGCTTTAACGATGTTCATGCCCCAGGCGGAGAGGACTCCGGCCATGTCGGCGAAGAGCATGGGTCGATCGTGGGTGATGAGGGTGATCTCGTTGAGATGGCGGACGGTGCGGAACCCAAGCTGCACGGGGTCCGGCGTGAGGTCGAGGGCCATGAGGAAGTGGCTTCGGATCTGCTCAGGCTGGCGGATCTGGAGGTAGCGCTGCGGGAGCCCTTCGAGGAAAGTGCGGAGTTCAGTAGCTCGGTCGGGTACGACGGCGACGATGCGATTCAGCAGGGAGGGGTCTTCGTCGGCGTGGTAGCGGACCTCGTCGACGCTGCGGTCGAGGAAATTTGACGCGCCCATGTAGAGCTGCCAGAGATTTTCGGCCTTCCAGGGCGACAGGGCGTCGGGGGCGACGGACTTGATGTCGCCGTAGGTCATGAGGGTCAGCATCTTGAGCTGAGACTGGGAACCTACTTTCTCGGCGAAGGTGCGGATTGTCTCCGGCGCGAAGATGTCGCGGCGCATCACGGTGGACATTTCGAGGTGATTGCGGATAAGACGCCGCACGAGTTCGCGCTCCTCGGGCTCGAACTCAAGGCGGGCGAAGACGCTTTCGGCCAGTTCGACGCTCTGGGCGGCGTGATCGCCGGTACGGCGCGCCTTGCCGGTGTCGTGCATGAGCACGGCAAGGAAGAAGAGATCGAGGCGGTCAATTTCATAGAGCAGAGTGGCGAAGCGCTTTTCCCAGTCGTGGTGCGGCTGTCGCAGCAGGTGGACATTGTCGATGACCAGGAACGTGTGCTCATCGACGGTGTAGCGGTGGTAGGAGTCGCGGATGACGAGGGAATCGATGCCGTGGAACTCGGGGATGAGCAGCTCGAGTATGCCGAGCGCATGCATCGTCCGCAGGGCGTGAGCGGCGTAAGGGCCGAGGAGGACTTCGCGCAGGCAGTTCCAGAGAAATGGGCCTTCGGGCATCTGGACGGCAAGCACGGGAAGGCTCTCGACGATACGGTCTTCGGCGTTCTGGCTTAGCTTGTAGCCGTGCAGTGCGATCTGGCCGAAGATGCGGAGGATGGCGTCGCCGTCTATTTCGGTGGCGGCTTCGTCGAGGTCAAGCCGGCCGTGCTCGAGAAAAAAGTCGGTGCCGCCGATAGGGGTGCGTTTGCGGCGGAACTGCCGGTAGAACGAGCGGCGCGCGGGGGGCAGGTCGTCGATGAGAAGCGAGGCGCGGCGATAGATGGTGCGCGCGTGGCGATAGTAGGTGCGCATCCAATAGGCGGGATCGGCGGAGCCCAGGGTTTCGAGGCCGATGCTTTGCGCGGCGGCTTCGTCCTGCGCCTGCCAGTCCAGCGTGTTGTCGTCGCGGCGGTTGCGGTGGTGCAGAAAACATCGAGCCGCGGCCAGGAAGTCATACGCCGACTCGCGGTCGTTGTGAGTTCCGTAGAAGGCATTGCCGACTGGTTTCGGCCACGCCTTTTCCGCCTGCAGCGTGGAGAGCAACGTCAACCATTGCGAGAGATGATAGTCACGCAGGCCGCCGGGGCATTCTTTGATGTTGGGCTCGAGATGGAAGATGGTGTTGCCGTACCTGGCGTGGCGGGCGCGCGCCATCTCAGAGAGATTCTGCACGATTGTGTCCCACTCGCGCAGTACGAGGTCCGGGAGGATGTCCGTCTCCAGGCGTTTATAGAGAGCGGCATCGCCGGTAAGGAATCTGCGATCGAGAAGGGAAATGGTGAACTCAAGATTGTCGGGATCTATGCGGTCGCATTCCTTCAGCGTGCGTGTGGCGGGGCTGGCGCGCAGGCCAACGTCCCACATGGCCTGCGTAGTGCTTCGGATAATTTCGTGACAATCGCGCTCGACACTGTCGTTCGCACAGAGATAGAGGATATCGACGTCGGACCAGGGAAAGAGCTCTTTGCGTCCGAAGCCGCCAGCGGCGACGAGGGCGATGTTCAGGCGCTCCGGGGTCTCGGCGACGCTGCTCCAGATCTGGCGGACGAGATTGTCGACGATTGTGGCACGGCGGCGAATCGCGGCAGCGCCGTCTCCCGTGCGCTCGAAAGCCTGACGCAACTCCGCGCCTTCCTGCTGATACAGGTCGCGCAGTTGCGAAAGGGATGACGCATGAGCAGTCATTCGCGATTTCAGGGCCTGTTAACGGGCCCCAGTAAGCCCCCTCCGGGTATAGCGATGCGAGCCGTCGACGGTTCGTCGCGACGATTCGTGCTCGATTCTGTTGCCGCGAGAGGACCGCGCGGTCCGTAAAGTCCTCAATGCGTTTGAACGCAACCCTCAGAGTGCAGAGGGGCCGCGTTCGTCGTTCCGAATGCGGATGGCCTCATCGATCCTGGAGCGAAAAATCTTGCCGTCTCCAATTTTGCCGGTGCGCGCTGAAGACAAGATGGCCTGTTCAGCTTTTTCGACGAGTTCATCGGCGACCACGATTTCCAACTTCACTTTTGGCAGGAGGTCGACGGTGTATTCGCGGCCACGATAAAACTCGGTGTGGCCTTTCTGGCGGCCATGACCGCGCGCCTCGAGAATGGTCATGCCCTCGATGCCGATTTCGACGAGGGCATCTTTGACCGCATCCAGCTTCGAAGGCTGGATTATCGCTTCAATCTTATGCATAAGTTCAATCCCAAAGATAAGAAGTAACAGTGTTGCATGAATCAAGAGGCGAAGTCATATCCTTCTTCGCCGTGCTGCGTAAGATCGAGCCCTTCGACTTCATCCTCGGGGCTCACACGCAAACCGATAGTGACGTCCACAATCTTGAGCAGTATAAGGGTTCCAACGATGGAGATAACCCAGGCAATCGCAACTCCTACGAGTTGGTTTCCTACCTGACCCCAGTTGCCCTGGATGGCGCCGGAGGGAAGTGCTGCTCCGGTTTTGGGGTCTTTGAAGATGGGGTTGATCAGGTTCGATGCAAAGATGCCGGTGAGGATCGCGCCTATGGTCCCTCCTGCGCCGTGAACGCCGAAGGCATCGAGCGAGTCGTCATAGCCGAACCAGGACTTGACCTTGATGACCATGAAGAAGCAGCAGACCCCGGCAATGAGGCCGATGACGATTGCCGAAAGGGGCTGCACAAAGCCGGCCGCCGGTGTGATAGCGACCAGTCCCGCAACGCAGCCGGAGATGCCGCCGAGCGCGCTGGGCTTGCCATTGCGAATCCATTCTGCGAGCGCCCAACTCAGCGCGGCAGCTGCCGCGCCGAAATGCGTGTTGACGAAGGCACTGGTGGCAAGGGGTCCAGAACCAAGCGCGCTGCCGGCGTTGAAGCCGAACCAGCCCACCCAGAGCAGGCACGCTCCGATGAAGCTGAGGACGACCGAGTGCGGCGGTGTGGGCTCCTTGGGATAGCCGAGACGCTTGCCAAGGTAGAGGGCGCACATCAGAGCCGATACTCCGGAGGTGACGTGAACCACTGTGCCGCCTGCGAAATCAAGACAGGGAAAACGACCGCCGAGCGATGCGTTGAGCAGTCCGCCCTTGCCCCACACCATGTGCGCCATGGGCGAATACACGACGATCGACCACAGCGTGAGAAAGGCTGCCATGGCGCTGAACTTCATGCGTTCTGCGAAGGCGCCGGTGACCAGTGCCGGGGTAATAATCGCGAACATGAGCTGGTAAATCATGAAGGTCTGGAGCGGAATTGTGGCGGCGTAATCGGGATCGGGAGTGAGTCCAACTCCGCGAAGAAAGACATTGTGCAACCCGCCAATGATGCTCGTGCCGGGTCCGAAGGCGAGGCTGTAGTTCAGCAGGGCCCAGAGCACGCTGATGATGGCCATCATGGCAAAACTCTGCATCATCGTGGCCAGCACGTTTTTCTTGCGCACCAGGCCGCCGTAGAAAAGCGCCAGGCCCGGGCCGGTCATCATGAGAACCAGGGCGGCGCTGGTCAGCATCCATGCATTGTCGGCCGACGACTGAGCCTGGGCTACTGCTGATTCAAGCTTGCTGATGCGATCTGCCGGAGGCTGGACCGCCGAGGTCTGGGCTAGAACGATAGGGCTGCAACACAGAGTCAATACCATCAAGCTGGTGACAATATAACGTCGCATAACTCTCCGAACGACAGGTTGCGAAAATGTTGCCTCGAACCCTTGGTACTCGGGCATCAGGAGTAGTCGAGGGCCGCAAATGAAAACAGGGGCCGCGATGAGAATTGCTGGTTCAATTCCCAGGGTTGGCACGACCCAGCATCGAGGATTCGAACAGGGGTTGAGATACTTTTACATATTTTTCGCGAATGGCAAACAGGGAATTCTGCCCCGGGAGGCAACTGTATGGAGAGACTTTCGCCTGCATCCCCAGGATTGCAAGGCGGCGAATGTCCGGGGTGCGAGTGAGAAGTATGTCAAGTCTGGCAATTTTGACAGTGAAATTGTGCAATCGTGCGGCGTAGCATGCTTAGCTATGGCGCTTGCGTTCTTGAGCTTTAGAGTGGCAGCCAGCTTTGTAATTGAATCACTCCTCAATCCATAGAAAACACAGGACGCGGTATATTGAAAATATGAGCGATGCGATGCAGGACCGGTACCTGTTTGGCGCACTGGAAAGCAGCGGTAAGAATCGAGAGAAGCTTCGGGAAGCGAGCTACGGCTACGATCAGCCGGAGGGAATCTTTCTGACCTCTCTCGATGCCGCGATCAACTGGGTACGCAAGAGCTCGATTTGGCCGATGACCTTTGGTCTCGCGTGTTGCGCTATCGAGATGATGTCCATGGGCGCATCGCGCTTCGACCTGGCCAGGTTTGGAGCGGAGGTTTTTCGGCCTTCGCCAAGGCAATCGGACCTGATGATCATCGCAGGCCGGGTGTCGCAAAAGATGGCGCCCGTCATCCGCCGTCTGTACGATCAAATGCCCGAACCAAAGTGGGTCATCTCGATGGGAGCGTGCGCCACCTCAGGCGGAGTTTTCAATAACTACGCGCTGGTCCAGGGAGTCAATCAGGTGATTCCTGTAGACATTTATGTTCCGGGTTGTCCGCCGCGCCCGGAGCAGCTGCTGTATGCCATCACGCTTTTGCAGGAGAAAATCCAGCATGAGAGAGGCAGCCTGAAGCGAGCATTCAATCTCCAGTAATATTGATTTTTCAAGAAGTTGCATCACGGGTAGGGTAAGGGATGCCGGAACATCGATAGGTTGGGTGAACCGGCGCGGAACTCAGCAATACCGGGCAGTGCTATTCGTATCTGTTCAGGCAACGTATTGAATAAAACACGCCCTAAGCGTATTAAAGTATGGTACTTTGGATACCGCTATGCGATTGAGCGGTTTGGTTCAATTGATTTTCTCGGCTTAGTCTCGTAAGCCTCAAGTTCTTTGTTTGACTTCGAAAATGGTTGCGGAGGATAGACGCATGTTTTCTCGTGTTTTTAGTAGAGTAAGCGGGGTTCTGCTATTGGGAGGCGCAGTCATTGGCGCGTCCAGTCTTTACGGGCAGAATGCGGCGCCGGCAGCTCCACCCGAGGCGCCGATTTCGCGAATCGATATTTTCACCGGCTACTCCTACATTTCTCCTAAGGCGACAGTGAAAACCTCGCTGCCGGACGGAACGGTGTTGAGCAGCAATATGGACTCGGTCGACTACGGTGCAATCGGCAGCGGAGCCTACTACTTCAACAAGTACGTTGGCGGACAGGTCGAAGCCGGGTTTCACCCGCAGGACAAGAATGACGGTGGCTACACAGTCCAGGGCGGCATTATCTTTCGATTTCCCGTTTCTGGCATGACTCCGTTCATTCACGGACTGGGCGGTGCTGCCTATTGGCAAGGGCCATACACTAAACCGTACACAAACTTGACGTCCCAGTGGGGGCCTGCCCTGACCGCAGGTGGAGGTCTTGACTACAACCTGCCGTTCTTTAATCACCGCATCGGGCTCAGGCTTTTCCAGGCTGACTATGAATATTTCCATATTAATCACGGCCCTCAACCTACATCCGGTGGCCGCGTCAATGCGAATAGTGCGCGTCTGAGCAGCGGTCTCGTGTGGAAGTTCGGCAGCATTATTCCTCCGCCTCCTGTTCAGTACGCCTGCGCGGCGTCGCCGAGTTCGGTGTTCCCAGGCGAACCAGTTACCGTTACCGGCACTGCCACGAACCTGAACCCCAAGAAGACTGCTACGTACAGCTGGAGCGGTCAGGGCGTTACGGTCAACAGCACCAGCAACACGGCGAATATCGATACCGGAAGCCTGGCTCCCGGCAGCTACACCGTTACAGGTCACGTGACCGAGGGCAACAAGCCTGGCGAATCGGCTGATTGCACGGCGCAGTTTACGGTGAAGCAGTTCGAGCCGCCAACAGTGAGCTGCGTGGCGAATCCGTCCACCGTCAATCCGGGTGACAGCTCAACGATCACCGCGACTGGCGTGAGCCCGCAGAACCGTCCACTGACCTACAGCTACAGCGCTTCCGCAGGCACGATCAGCGGTACGGGTAACACGGCGACGCTCTCGACGACGGGCGCTCCAGCCGGAACAATCACGGTGACCGCGACTGTGACCGATGACAAGGGCCAAACGGCCTCGTGCACGGCGCAGGTGTCGGTCAATGCTCCTCCGCCGCCACCGGCGAAGACGCAGAAGCTGTGCACCATCACCTTCGATCACGACACGAAGCGTCCGGCGCGCGTTGACAACGACGCAAAGGGCTGCCTGGATGACGTGGCGCTCAACGCTCAGCGCTCCACTGACGCCAGCCTGGTTGTGGTCGGCAACACTGCACCGCCGCCACCGGCCAAGGGCAAGCGCAAGCCGAAGGAAATCCCGAACCTGGCCGCGCAGCGCGCAGTCAACACGAAGGACTACCTGGTCAAGGAGAAGGGCATCGATGCCAGCCGCATCTCGGTGCGGACGGATAGCACAGGCACAAACGAGGTCGACAACTACCTCGTGCCTGCAGGCGCCACCTTTGACAGCGATGTCCCCGGCACCGCTCCGGTGGATGAGTCGCAGGTGCAGCCTCAGACAAGGAAACCCCTTCCTGAGCGTCACCACGGCCACGCCAAGGCCAAATCGACCAGCGCACCGCAGTAAGCGCTGGTAACTGATTGAAACACTGAGGCTGACCGGATTTCCGGTCAGCCTTTTTGTTGTTGGCCAGCAAAGCTAAAAGAGGCACCTAGGCAGGTCAGTATTTTGAGGAGTATCTGTGGCGTTATGATGTGAGCGGCACCTTCCCCTGTATCATCCGGAAAGCGAGTGTAGTACTGACATATGAATCGAACGGTTTCGCGCTCTTTGTTCCTTGGTGTCACCGCTGTTCTCCTCTCCATTCACGCAAGTTTGTGGGCCGGGACGCTCCCATGGACCTCGATAGGTCCAGAGGGTGGTGACGCGCGCGCGTTTGCCTATGACCCGGGCAATCCCGCACACATTTACATGGGCACCACGACGAGCTGGATCTACCAGTCCACCGACGGGGGCGCCACATGGAAGCGGCTTGCAAGGCTCGGCAAAGTGGACGACCTGGTGGTGGACAACATTGTGATCGACTCCTCCGATCCCAGGACGATCTACGCGGGCGTCTGGCAGCTGGATCGCACGGATGGAGGAATCTACATCAGCCATGACGGCGGAGGCACATGGGCTGCCTCACCTGATATGGATGGCCAGTCGGTCCGCGCCCTGACACAGGCTCCGTCCGACTCGAAGATCCTTGTCGCCGGCGCGATCAGCGGTGTGTATCGCAGCTCGGATTCGGGCGCTCACTGGACGCGGATCAGTCCTCTCGAGAACGGCGAACTCGTAAAGGTCGAGTCGATTGCCATCGATCCAACAGATCCGAAAATCATCTACGCGGGAACGTGGCATCTTCCGTGGAAAACCACCGATGGCGGCGCGACCTGGCGCAATATCAAGCAGGGCCTGATCGACGATTCGGACGTGTTCTCCATCATCCTTGATCCGGCGCGGCCGAGTGTTGTGTACCTCAGCGCCTGTTCCGGAATTTATCTGAGCTCGACAGCGGGCGATCTGTTCCATAAGGTGCAGGGCATTCCGTCGACAGCAAGGCGCACACGAGTGCTGATGCAGGATCCAACCAACCGCAGCGTGGTCTATGCAGGTACGACAGAAGGCCTCTACAAGACGTCAGACAGCGGCTCGACGTGGACCCGCATGACAGGGCCGGACGTCATTATCAATGACGTCTACGTCGACCCGAAGAACGACCGACATGTCATGCTGGCCACCGATCGCAGCGGCGTGTTGACGAGTCAGGATGCCACGGTGACGTTCCGACCCACAAACAGCGGCTTCTATCAGCGACAGGTTTCGGCGCTGCTGCCTGACGCGCAGAATCCGCAAATCATGTACGTCGGCGTGGTGAACGACAAGACTTACGGCGGCGTGTTTGTCACCGAAGACGGTGGCAAGACGTGGATGCAGCGCGGCACAGGGCTTGGGGGACGCGATGTGTTCAGTCTGGCCCAGAGCGAGGACGGCACGATTCTGGCTGGAACCAACCACGGAATTTTCCGCTGGGCTGGTTCGGAGTGGAAGCCTGATGGAACCGTCGTGAACGTGAAGACCAAAGAAGTGACGGTCGTTAGAAAGGGCAAGAAGACCACCAAGACAGTGACGGAAACGAGCAAGCCGGAGACGATCGAATTCCAGGTCAACGATCTTTCGGCGAGCGGCCCAGTGTGGTTTGCAGCGACGGCAGAGGGAGTCTACCGTAGTACGACGAATGGCGCGACCTGGACCGGTCCGGTAATCAAGGAGCCGCACTATCACTTTATCGACGCGCATGGCTCGGCGGTATTTGCAGCAAGCCGCAACCAGCTCAGGCTTTCGGAAGACGGCGGAGAGACCTGGACGCCTGTGAGCCTGCCGGAGAAACTGATCACCGTGCATGCACTGGCGACTTCCCCCAACGGAACCCTGTGGCTGGGAGGCCGCGAGGGAGCATTTACCAGCGACGATCGCGGACACACCTGGAGCAAGATTCCTCTGCCGGTTGCACACATCGACAATATCGACTATGACGCGACGTTGAAGCGGATAATCGTTGCTTCAGCCGATTCGACACTCGTGTTTGCGATCGACCCCACCGAAAAGAACTGGAAGTGGTGGGACGCGGGCTGGAACGTCCGCATGGTGCATTCGGTGTCGGGCAGGCTCGTCGCCGC
>Ga0213872_10002031_pt1 | contig 12296 bp, 9 predicted proteins | sample VelepicomBERX_R2_FD_160071 | JGI IMG/M metagenome (GOLD analysis project Ga0213872, IMG submission 160071) | Rhizosphere microbial communities from Vellozia epidendroides in rupestrian grasslands, the National Park of Serra do Cipo, Brazil - RX_R2 | ecosystem: Host-associated > Plants > Roots >...
CACGCTAGGACGGAAAGCTTACCCTTCTGAACCGCACTCGGTGCGATAGCCAATTCCCCTCCCGCGCAATTGACTAAGAGCACCCCGGCTGCAATATCCCACCAGTTCACACTCCGCTCAATGTAGGCATCGAATCGCCCGGTTGCGACGTAGGCCAGGTCCAGCGCCGCGCTACCCATCATCCGGCATTTTCTGGCGCGGACCAGCAGATCCTGAAAGATCGACAAGGCAACCTCTACCTCTGCCAGGGTCTTCGACATACCGATCGAGACAACCGATTGCGACACATCGGTGGATTGACTCACTCCGATCACCCGGTCGTTCAAATAAGCCTTACCGCCGCGTTCCGCGTGCCATAGCTCGTCGCGCATGGGGTCAAAAATAACGCCGACGATGATCTCCCCTTTTTGTCTTAACGCGATTGAGATACAGAAGTGGGGGATGCCATAGAAGTAGTTGACGGTGCCGTCTATCGGGTCGATCACCCATTCGAATTCGGTCGAAGTATTCTCGGCACTTCCTTCTTCGCCAAGGATAGAGTGATTCGGGAAATTCTCCAAAAGAAGCTTGGTGATGAGTTCTTGAGAGCGAACATCGAGCTCGAGCTTGATGTCGTGAGCTTCCTCGGCATCCACTTTGAGAGGCCGGCCAAAGTTCCCGCGGACGAGTTCACCGGCGGCGCGAGCCGCCTTGATCGCGGCTTCGAGATATTGATTCATAGCTGAGTCACTATCGGCGGGTCATCGTCGATGTCGAGTCCGAAGCCGCCTAGCCTGCATCGCTCCCAAATCCTTCAGAGGGTTGGGAGCGATGCAGGCTAAGGAGATTTCCTGCAAAAAATTACCTAAAAATTTAACGATGTAACAATTTCTCATTGACGATCTAATGAATGTTCGTTAGTCAAGCGAATTGTAATGACATTATTTTCTTATCCTCCGCAACTGCGGAATGAAAGGGGGGATAACTGATGCCAGCTGCAAAGAAAGCTACGGCGAAACCAGCAGCCAAAAAAGCGGCGCCCGCGAAGAAAGCGACTACGAAGAAGGCTCCCGCGAAAAAGGTCGCGAAAAAGGCTGCTCCAGCGAAGAAGAAGTAGGACGCCTAGTAATTCGCAACAGTTGTTCAAAGGAATAGGAGGAGATTGATCTCTCCTCCTATTTTTTTGCGGTGGACCGCAAAAAAAAGTCAGCGCTTCTTGTATTCAAGCGCCTTGGCGACGATTTCGTCAACTGGCCAGAGTCGTCCGATTCCTTCGTAGCCGCAGGCCAGCATACCCTCTTCGGGACCGATGAAATCAGCCCCGCGCTGTCTTAAGGTTTCGACATTCGCGACCGTCGCAGGGTGCAGCCACATTTTTCCATTCATGGCGGGTGCTAGGAGCAGAGGTGCAGTGGTGGCAAGGGCGATGGCTGTCAGAGCGTCATCGGCAAAACCGTGAGCGAGCTTCGCAATAATGTCGGCGGTAGCAGGCGCGATCAAGAGGAGATCAGCGTTGTCGGCGAGTTCAATGTGCCCCGGATGCCAGCTCGCCTTTTCGTCAAAGATGCTAGTCGTCACAGGATGGCGTGACAAGGTCTGCAAAGTGAGGGGAGTAATGAATTGCGTCGCTCCGGCGGTCATCACCACGTGCACGGAACGGTCCTGCTTCGTCAATTTACTGGCTATGTCGGCGGCCTTGTACGCTGCAATCGAAGCAGTAACCCCGAGGATAATGGTCACTCCACATTCTGGACCTGTTCGCGGATCTTTTCCAACTCGGCCTTGCAGTGGACGACAATGCGGGAGATCTCAGCGTCGTTCGCTTTTGCGCCGAGCGTATTTAGTTCCCGACCAATCTCCTGGCCGATGAACTCGAGCGTTCGCCCGATGGCCTGCGGCTTGTTGGTAGTCTCGACGAACTGGTCTAAATGAGATTCGAGTCGGGACAATTCTTCGGAGAAATCTGAGCGCTCAGCAAAAAAGGCCACCTCTTTAGTTAGTCGATCGTCGTCCAAACTGATCTCGACACCGATTTTCTTAATGCGTTCGAACAGGAGCTCGCGATAGCGTTTCGATACGCGCGGCTGAAGCTTACGTATTTTCGCGATCGCTTGCCGAACAGACTTGATGTGGCGAGTCAGTTCCTTATCAAGGTTGGAGCCTTCCTTGGCGCGCATCTCCAGAAGCTGTTGGAGCGCGAGGTCCAGGGCATTATCGACAGCGGTGCGTGTGGATTGGTCGAGCAACCCTTGTTCAGCAGAGGAGATGACTCCCGGCGACCTGAGAATGGTCTCAATCGTGATCTCGCCTGTCAATGCCAGCTCTTTTTGCAGCTGTTTGAAGCGGAGCAAATACAAATTCGCCAAATCCAAATCGACTAACGGCTGGACGTGCGCGGTCGGACCAGTGGCCACAATCGTCACCACTATTCTCCCGCGGTGCAGGCTTCGGTCGACTTTTGCCCGGATATCATTCTCCAGGGATGCGAACGCGGAGGGGAGGCTGATCGATATTTCGGTTTGTCGTTTGTTGACCGATTGGATCTCGACGACCACCTTCGCTCCTTCGCCTACCGCCTGCCCACGCCCGTAACCCGTCATGCTGTGCATAGGAGAGTCAGTTTTGGGTCTTGGGTTTTGAGTTTTGAGTTTTGAGTGGGAGCCCGAACGACCCTCGGTCGACGCAAAACTCAAAACTCAAAACTGTAAACCTCACTTGGCGACGTGGTACTCCTGCAGGGATTTCACGGTCAGGCCCTTGGTTTGGATTGAGCGCATCGCCCTGATGCTTGCTTCGACACCACTGATCGTTGTGAGGATCGGGATTCGGCGTGCGACAGCCAAGCTACGTATTTTTACTTCATCCTTTCTTGGTGTTTTACCGCTCGGGGTATTGATAATAAGTTGGATGTCGTCGTTCTTGATCATGTCGATGACGTGAGGTCGTCCTTCGCTTAATTTGAAAAGGCGATTGACGCGAAGGCCGGCGGAGGCGAGCGCCGCAGCAGTTCCGCTGGTGGCATAGATCTTAAACCCGAGGTCGATCAGTTCCTTACCGAGTTTCACGATGCTCGACTTATCGGCATCTTTAACACTTAGAAAAACGTTGCCTTCGCTCGGTAGGGAAGGTTGCGCCGCCATCTGGGATTTAGCGTAGGCCAGCCCGAGATCCTGATCGATCCCCATGACCTCTCCGGTCGATTTCATTTCCGGTCCGAGGGTGATGTCGATGCCTGGAAAGCGAATGAAAGGGAAGACCGCTTCCTTCACGGAATAATGATCGGGCACGATCTCACGAGTGAAGCCGAGTTCGCGCAGCGATTTTCCGGCCATCACTTTGGCGGCGAGCTTGGCCAGCGGTATGCCGATCGCTTTGCTAACAAACGGCACGGTGCGCGAGGCTCTGGGATTGACCTCAAGAACATAGACTTCTTGATCTTTGATCGCGAACTGCACATTCATCAGTCCCCGAACTTCGAGTTCACGCGCCATCGCTTTAGTAGCGGATTCGATGGTGCTCAAGACCTTATCCGAAAGGGAGAAAGCCGGTATGACGCAGGCGCTGTCACCACTATGGATTCCGGCTTCTTCAATATGCTGCATAATCGCTCCGATCACGGAAACTTCCCCATCGGAGATACAATCGACATCCACCTCGGTGGCGTCTTCAAGAAAACGGTCGACGAGGACAGGTCGCTCGGGACTTGCCTCGACGGCGGTCCGGATGTATCGACGCAGGTCGTCCTCCTGATAGACTATTTCCATAGCGCGCCCTCCGAGGACAAATGAGGGCCGGACTAGCACAGGATAGCCGATCGCAGCAGCGACATTCACCGCTTCCTGCTCATTGATAGCTGTTCCACTCGGCGGTTGGTTGAGGCCGAGGCGATTCAGCAGCGCGGAAAAATGTTTGCGGTCCTCTGCCATTTCGATGCTCTTCGGTTGTGTCCCGACAATGTTGACGCCGTTTGCCTGTAGAGCGTTCGCGAGATTGAGTGGAGTCTGGCCGCCAAACTGCACAATCGCCGCCCAACATTTTTCGTGTTGGTAGATGTTTAGGACATCTTCGAGAGTGAGCGGTTCGAAGTAGAGTTTGTCGCTGGTATCGTAATCAGTGGAAACAGTCTCCGGATTAGAGTTGACCATGATCGTTTCGAACCCTTCTTCTTTCAGTGCGAAAGCCGCATGCACGCAACAGTAGTCGAACTCGATCCCCTGACCGATTCGATTGGGGCCGCCACCGAGTATCATGATTTTCTTCCGCTCACCCTCGCGGGCCTCATTTTCTTCGCCGTAAGTCGAATAATAGTACGGCGTATAGGCTTCAAACTCGGCGGCGCATGTGTCGACCAACCGGTACGTAGGGAGCACATCTTCCTTGATTCTCTGTGTGCGCACATCGGCTTCGGTCGATTTGGTCAGATGAGCGAGTTGCCGATCCGAAAATCCGAGTTGCTTTGCCCGCCTAAGGTTCAGCGAGCCATCGGCAATCCTTTGCTCTTCCGCAACGATCTGCCGGATATTCTCGAGAAACCAGGGGTCGATACCAGTCAGCTCCCGGATGCTGTCTACCGTAAATCCTGCTAACAACGCGTACCGGAGATAAAAGATTCGGTCCCAGGAGGCGTTCACCAGCTTGCGCCGGATTTCCTCAAGATCCCACGCGCCTGAGGGGTCACGGGGCTCACGGTCCTTCGTGTCTGCTCCTAGACCAAATCGTCCAATCTCGAGTGATCGGAGCGCCTTCTGCAGTGACTCTTTAAACGTTCGTCCGATGGCCATCGCTTCACCCACGCTTTTCATCTGGGTGGTAAGGATTGGATCAGCCTGCGGAAACTTTTCGAAAGTGAATCTGGGAATCTTTACCACGCAGTAGTCGATGACCGGTTCAAAACTAGCTGGTGTCTCGCGCGTGATGTCGTTCGGGATTTCGTCCAAAGTGTACCCAACGGCTAGCTTAGCGGCGATCTTTGCGATCGGAAACCCGGTGGCCTTCGACGCCAGCGCGGAAGATCGGGAGACTCGCGGATTCATCTCGATCACAACCATGCGCCCGTTCTGCGGATTGACCGCAAATTGGATATTTGATCCGCCGGTTTCGACCCCGATTTCACGAATGACTGCAAACGAAGCATCGCGCATGATCTGATACTCGCGATCGGTCAGTGTTTGCGCCGGGGCTACGGTGATGGAATCGCCGGTGTGAATGCCCATGGGATCGAAATTTTCGATCGAGCAGATCACTACGCAATTGTCTGCCCGATCACGCATGACCTCCATCTCGAATTCCTTCCAACCGAGCAGCGACTCTTCGATCAGCACTTCACTGACGGGAGATTGATCCAATCCGCGATGAACAATTTCCTCGAACTCTTGACGGTTATACGCGACGCCGCCGCCGGCGCCGCCGAGAGTAAACGCCGGCCGGACAATGAGCGGAAAGGATCCAACCATGGCCGCAATTTCCCTTGCTTCGGCGACCGTATGCGCGGTGCCCGAACGCGGAACGTCCAGGCCGATGCGTTGCATGGCCTCTTTGAACAGTTGGCGATCCTCGCCTTTCGAGATAGCCTCGGCATTCGCGCCGATGAGTCGAACATTGTATCTGTCTAGTATCCCCGCGCGATAAAGCTCCATGGCGGCATTGAGAGCCGTCTGGCCCCCTAGAGTAGGCAGCAGCGCGTCCGGTTTCTCGCGGTCGATGATTCGTTCGATGACCGCAATTGTAATCGGCTCAATATAAGTTCGGGCGGCGAACTCCGGGTCTGTCATGATGGTGGCCGGGTTGGAATTCACCAAAACCACCTCGTACCCTTCTTCCTTGAGTGCCTTACAGGCTTGGACCCCCGAATAATCAAACTCACACCCTTGACCGATAACGATGGGCCCGGAACCGATTAGCAGAATCTTATGGAGATCTGTGTTCTTAGGCATGGGCGTTGGCAGATTACCGGACCTATCCGAAACGTCAAACACCGATGGTAGGGTCGCGTTCCGCTTTGCTTAGTTCAGAAGAGTGCAAAGCGGGACGCTTCGCCTACTTTATGTCACGCGCCGCGGCTCGACTGAGCCCGCCGAAGTCCTCGTCCTACCGCCTACAAGCGCTGCTCGATCTCGACAATGCGCGTGAGCGCCTCTACGAAATCCTGAAATCCGCTGGCAGGAAGCATGATGGTGTCCCGGCGCCCACTAACATCTTCCGTGATTTTCAGAAACCGCCCGCGTTCGTTCTCTTTGAGATCAAGGAAGAAGACCTTCCGATCAACCTGCACCTTCTCGGACGCGAGAGGTTCATCTATCTTATGTGGTGTGTTGGAATTAATCATAACTGCCGTTCCTGCGCGCTTCCTGAATATCTAAGCTCCTCACCGGGTTACCGTTGACCCAAAGTAACAGGTACTCGGTAATTATTCGTTCGGCAATCAGACTAGCCCGCAAAAATTACGCGGTAGCTGAACCGACGCGCTCATTGCGGGCTAGAAAGCTCTTAAACAGGCGCTGCGCGTCTGTTTAAGAGCCTGATTTTAAGGTAAATGAATCGAAAGATTTTGTGAGCGATGCAGGCTGACGGGGCTCAATTCAGGCGCGTACACCAATAGCACGGCGCACCCTGGCCATCGTTTTTTCTGCCTCCTCACGGGCGCGAGACGCCCCGTCCGCCAGGACGCGATCTACGTAACCGGCATTTGCTTCGAGTTCCGCCCGTCGCTCTCTCAATGGGGTAAATCGCTCGCGGATGATTTCAAACAGCCTGTTTTTGAATTCCCCATAGCCGACGCCGCCGGTGCGAAAATCGTTTTCCATTGAAGCCACCAGTTCAGGCGTTGCAAACAAGCGGTAAAGTGTGACAATCGCTGACTTTGTTGGGTCCTTCGGCGCTTCGACCGGAGTCGAGTCCGTCACGATACCCATAATCTTCTTTCGTAACGCGTTTTCGGGTAGGAACAGCTCGATCGTATTACCGTAGCTTTTGCTCATCTTTTGACCGTCAAGACCAGGAATCGTGGCGACCTCTTCTCGGATACTCGGCTCTGGCAACTTAAACACGTCGCCGTACAACTCGTTAAATTTGATTGCGATATCGCGAGTGATCTCGAGGTGTTGCTTCTGGTCTTTGCCGACCGGCACAAGATCGCTTTCATAGAGCAGAATATCGGCTGCCATCAGCACTGGATACGTGAATAACCCGTGGGATGGAGGAATGCCGCGGGCTAACTTATCCTTGTAAGAGTGGCTTCGTTCCAAGAGCCCCATGGGCGTGACGCTGCTCAGGATCCAAGTTAGTTCTGTGACGGCCGGCACATCCGATTGGCGAAAGAAACAGGCCTTTGCGGGGTCCAGACCACAGGCCAGTGAATCAATCGCAACCCCGTGAATATATTCACGCAAAACCTTAGGCTCATGAATCGTGGTGAGGGCGTGATAGTCGGCGATGAAATAAAACGCCTCACCTTTTTCCTGAAGCTCGATTGCGGGACGTAGCGCCCCAAAATAATTTCCAATATGCAAAGCGCCGGTCGGCTGGAATCCGGAGAGATAGCGAACCATGCAGAACCCTGACGAAAGCCGCCGGCAATGCAAGTTTAGAGTTTTGGGTTTTGGGTTTTGGGGAGCGCGACCTACCGACCCAGCCTAAATGCCGAAATTAGAAATCGTGCTCGTAATCTAGAAAGGCGCCGCTCCGCTGCACGCTGGCCGGGACAGAACAGTTGCGGAAAGATCGGGCCCTCTTCTCCGTGCGGATGGCCAACAGATCGAGCACGAGCACGACGACGAGCACGAGCACGATGCCCCTAACTTCGGAGTTTGGTGTCCAAAGGTCACACCCCCCATCTTGCGACCTGGCGTTGTTCCTCCGCGAGGAGTTTATCCCAGAGGTGCCGGTGATCGGGCTCGTAGCGGTTATCCTGCAGCTCAGCCATCTGGCGTCGGACATCAATTAGCGCGTCCAACTGCGGCAATAGGCTAACGTAGAGCTCCCGCAAAAAGCGGGTAGCGGCAGCATCGCGTTCCCAGATTGCGCCAAAGGAATCGACAAATTCGACCGCATAATTGTAGTCGCCACGCTCGTTATGCTGCCAGAGTTCGGGCGACGGTTCGGGTAAATCCAGCAGTAGCGGGGCCAGGTAAATGTTTTGCAACATGCCGCGCTTGTATCTTTCAATCGCGCCCGGTTCATCGTCGAACTCAAACGATGTGAGAGCCCAACCAAAATAAAAACCGGGATCTTCCAGATCGTCCGGGTAAGACTGTCTATACCAGGTAAAGAATTCGTTCGCGGCTTCGGCCTGGCTAAGGGAAAGTTGCAGCAGTGGCACCAAAAATCGGACACCGGAATGATCCGAGGGATCGGCAAAGAGGAGTTCTTCTCCGATTGAGATGGCCTCGTTCAACTCACCCTTTTGCCAGGCGGCTAACAAGCGACCGTGCTGCGCTTTCAGGAAGTAGCTAGGCTGGCCTTGCACGTGGAATGGTGCGGCCGCTTCGCTGGCTTTGGCAAAGCCTTCTGCGGCTTCATCGAGGTTGCCCTCCTGGAGATCGAGATCAGCTAGTTCGATCAGGGCCTCGGGCAAGTTCTCAGAGAGTTCGAGGGCTTTGGCCAAGAGCGCGCGCTGCTTTTCGCGGGATCGCGTGTGCTTGACGGTTTTAACCAGGCCTTGTGCAACAAATGTTGCGCCGTGATTGGCCAACAGGCTTTCGGCGGGTCCGGCAATCAAATTGCTGAGCTGCGATTCGATGTTTTCTTCCTCTCGCGCCTCTTCCTCGGTCGGTTCCACATCGATCAGATTAATCTGACATTGGTATTCCCTGGAAATGCTCTGCCAAACTGCTTCATCCCACTCGTCCAGATCCGGGACGAGCAACTCGTCGGGTGCGCCCTTCTCTTGAAACGCGCGATGAAGAAAAAGTTCAACGCGGCGTTGATCTAGTTCTCGAACGAATTCATGTCCGAGCAACATTCGGGTATGCCGATGAACAACGTAGAGACACGTGGGCAAAATAAACATCGAGCCAAACTGAATCGGTACATCCAGGTCGAACCAATCGAACGCCCAGACCTCCTTTGTTGAGCGTAGCGGCAAAATCATACAGTTTTGAGTTTTGAGATTTGGGTTTTGAGTTTTGAGTCACCCGGCCGCAAGCCAACGGGCTTTCCAAGCCTGATAGCAACTCAACCCGCAAAAACGCAAAACGCAAAACGCAAAACCCAAAACCCAAAACTCTAAACTCGAAAGCCGTTCCCCCACGCTACTTCTAACCGCTGTTTCCGGTTGAATTTGTCGGTATAAAAAAGCTCTCGATTTCGGACGCCATGTTCGTGGACGAGCTTGGTAACCTTTACGTCAAAACAGCAGTACTGAGCAATCTCCAGCAGGCGTTTCTGTCGCCACCACTTGATGGCGTCGACGCCATCAGCCGTTTTGCGGACTCCGAGGGTTGCCTGAGCGATGTTATCCAAAGGTGGCTTGTTTCGTGAGACCTTCTCGACCTCCACGAGGAGATCAAGGGTCTGCAATTGATGCGGCAGATCGAGGATCGTGTATCCCATCAGGACTTCATAGTCAAAGTTCACAACGTTGAACCCGACTACGAGATCGGCGCGAAGCAACTGTTGAACCAGATCGTCGACTCGTTTCTCCGGATAGATCCGGTACTCGTCCAGACCAGTGCTGTAGGTGACTCCAAGGGACATCCCCATGTTCCGCTTTTTGTCCCAACCGCCGACGTCGTTCGCGGTGCGCTGAGTTTCAAGATCGAAGTAGACGATGTTCACGCGGGCAGGTTTTGAGTTTTGCGTTTAGCGTTTTGGGTTTTGAGTTTGCTTGTCGCGGTTTTGAGAGTGATTGCGCAAAACTCGAAACCCTAAACGCAAAACTCAAAACGGATCTAGTCAAACGAGCCCGCGTCGAAGCGGAATAAGTTTTCCAGTCCAGTGAGATGGTATTCTTCAACCACGCTTCCGTCTGATACGTAGACCCGCATGCCGTTAGCTCCGTCGGATAGCCAGCGGGTCTGATTGATGTTTTTGGTTTCGCAAACCTGGAATAGCGGGAGTCCGTCCACGCTTGCCACCCACGCGCCGGTTTCGTCTGCGTAAATCGTCAATTGAAAGGTCGCCTGTCGCGTGTTTTCCATCGGGTTGTTTGCCGGTTTCACGAAAACCGGAGGAGAGTCGCTTCTTGCATCTGCCGGGATTACTTTGCCCTCTCTGACATCAAAGAATCGAAAAGGGACCATGGTGCGGTCGAACCATTTTGCCCACACAGACTTCCCTTGATTGGCCACTTGAAAGCGCACGCCGATGACTCGCTGGACACCGTCGTTGTCAGAAACCAAAAGCAACGCATCCTCGTTCCGCGACGCGCTCAGCCGGGTGACTGTTTGCAATTCTGGCGGCAATGCGATTTCCCGAATCGTCTCCCCGTTGGGATTAACCTGCTTCAAAACGGTCGCAGTTCCCGTCTTTAACAGCAGCCAAACGCTGTCCGATGTGCCTGCGCTCAGGTCAAGCAGTTCTCCCGTTGCCCCTGGATCGACCTCGGAGAATTGCTGGCCTGCAAGCTTCCAGATTTTCGCTTGCTTGGTCGCGACCACAATTGAGGAAGTCAGCACTGCGCAATGAAAAAGATTGTCGGCGGGCGATTTCAGATCCAGCGGCGTATCGTTAATCTGGTATCTGACTTGATCGCCGGTCAGAACCAGGATCCGATTTGCGAAGGCATCGGCGTCTCGAATATCGGGAAGGCTCTGTTGCGAAATCTGGGCGCCTGTGGCCGGATCAATCACTGCGAAACGAGTGTTGTCGAACGCCAGAATGTTCGAGCCGGCAGCTTTGATAGTCTGCGGATTGAATGTCAGGCTAACGAGCTTTGATCGGTTTCCGTTGCTTTCAAACGTTACCAACCCGATTTGTGATGAGCCGGCCAGCACTACGGGACGTAGCTCGTTCAGCAAGGTTGCCGAAAAGATCTTGCGAATTCGCGAGTCATCTGCGCCGTGGACCCAATCATTCAGATGAAAAGCCACACCCGCGACTTTCACATCGCCGATCAGTACGCCCTTGGCAAAAAACTTTCCGCTCGGAAGCGCTTTACCTTGAGCATCGTTTCCATCCCAGTCGATGTATAGCCCGTTCAAGCCCGACTTGAAGCTATCAATTGGGGCGGCCTTTTTCAGAACCCGGACTAGCCTGCCTTTGCTGTCATAGACTGCAAGGCTGATTACTCCTTCGACAGGAGGTGGCACGAACATTAACTGGTTAGTGCTGGTCTCCTCCTCTTCGGCATTCAAGGTGCTGAGTGAAAGAAGCCAGAGAACAAGGGTTAACCTTGAACGATCAAACATAGTACTTCCAATTCAATTCAGGAAAAATATTATCCCGCCACTCGCAGTTCGTGAGAAATTCTTCGTCAATCGTGCCGCCTTTCAGCTGGTCATAGAGCCGCGTAAACCGCAGGATGTGATCCTTGGTCCTTTTGGTTGCATAGTCGCGGGCTGTTCCTGTCTTCATGAGAAAGGCCCAATCGCTTGATTGTGCCAGCAGAAGTTCGCGCGCCATTTGTCTAAGGACCCGTTCCTTCCATTTTGCAGGCTTGGCTTGCACGGCGCGAGCCGACTCGGTCATGCGCCGGGCGGCGGCATGTAGGTGGGGATAGATCCAGGAATTGGATTCATCCAGCCAAACCTCCCAAAACCCTTTGTGGCCCCAGCTCGACGGGCTCGGCGCAATAATCTGCAGCGTGTCGTGGCCCTTTAGATAGTCGCTCGGTGTGATCAATCGGAACACTTTTTGGTCGTAGACCGCTTTGCGGAGAAACAGATTAAGAAACCTGGGCCCTTCGTACCACCAGTGACCAAATAACTCAGCGTCGAACGGGCTCAATACGATCGGCTCGATATTGGTGACCTGGATGAGATGCTCAATCTGCTTCGCTCGGCTGACCATAAAATCACCCGCGTGATAATCAGCCGCACCTTCGGCCCACCCGGGAACATAGATCTGCTTATGGGGGGTACGGCCTGTGATCCGATGATACTTGATGCCGGTGAATTTTCTCGTGCCATCCGCCGGCAGGAACGGACGCAGATAGTCCAAATCGAGATCATGACCTATATCGCGGTAGAAATCGCGGTAGGCCGGGTCACCGGGATAGCCTTCCTGTGCACTCCAGACCTGTTTGCTTGATTCGCGGTCTCGTCCAAAGGCAGCGGGGCCGGCCGCCGTAAAACAGGGCGTATAGATCGCGTAGCGCGGACGCGGATTGCCGAACATCAAGCCGTGAGCATCAAGGGAAAACCAACGGAGTTCGGCCTCCT
>Ga0213872_10002032_pt1 | contig 12295 bp, 13 predicted proteins | sample VelepicomBERX_R2_FD_160071 | JGI IMG/M metagenome (GOLD analysis project Ga0213872, IMG submission 160071) | Rhizosphere microbial communities from Vellozia epidendroides in rupestrian grasslands, the National Park of Serra do Cipo, Brazil - RX_R2 | ecosystem: Host-associated > Plants > Roots >...
TTGTTCGTGGTCGAAAAAATGCGCGCGTGGACGCGCGCGGTCCCAGTGGCCCCGCCTCATCTCACTTCATATGCGATCGCCCTGCCCTCTGGGGGGAGACAGGCGGCGAAGCCGCCAGAGGGGGCCCCGCGCCGCAACGCTCGCTGCGATGCCTGCACGCCACGCCGGCTCCCTGCCAGCCCCTCACGGCGGGCTCACGCCCGCCGGCTCCTCCCAGAGGGGGGAGATCTAGCCGCCCCCTACTTCTGCTTCTCTTTCGGCGGCCTCGGCCACTGGATCGGCCCCTTGCGCAGGCTCACCCGCACCTGGAAGTCCACCTGCCCGGGCTCGAGCCCGTGCGGGATGAAGGTCAGCACGTAATAGCCCCAGGGGTCGGGGCCGTTGGCGTGCAGCTCCTGGCCGACGCACTCGAACGGCTTGGAATAGTCGCCGGCGGCGCCCTCGGCGTAGAGGGCGTTGAAGCCGAGCCGCCAGGACTTGTCGTCGTTCACCTGCATGCCGGCGGGATTGGCGACCCCGGCCGGGGTCCAGATTCCCTTCTGCAGGCCGGACACGGTGACATCGGTGGTCGGCGGCCCCAGCCGCTCGGTCCAGAGGGTGATGCGCACCGGCGCATCCCCGGCCTGCATGTAATCGATGCTCTGGACGGAATAGTGCTTGGGGACGCGCACGATGAAGCCGTCGGGCGCGCAGACCTGCGCCGCCGCCGGGCAGGCGAGCGCCGCCGAACCGGCCAGCACGGCCGCTGTGATCAGGGTGCGCGGTGCGCGGTGCATGACGTCGTCCTCCAGTCGGCGGACCGCCTCGCGCGACGGTCGCTGGACGCGCGATCAACCACGCCCAAGCCGAACCGGTTCTCCCGCGCGCCATGCTGAGAGACGCACGTCGTGCGCGGTTCGGCCCGGAGTCGGACCGCGCGCGGCGCAAAGAGCGAGCGAGACGCTCGCGGTCCCAGTGAGGCCGAACGGGCCGGCCCCAGCCGCTACTTGCCGCCGGCGGGCGTCTCCAGCGAGCCCCAGGTGTGCGGCTCGGCCTTGGGCGCGGCGGCGGCGAACCAGGCGAGGTCGGCGTCGGCCTGGGGCGGCGGGACGTCGTCGCGGATCAGCTTCTCGGCCTCGTCGGTCTTGCCTTGCAGCCCCAGCACCAGCGCCAGGTCCTGACGGGTGACCACGCCGGCCTGCGGGCTCTGCGCCGCCCTGCGCAGCAGCGTTTCGGCCTTGGCCGCCTCGCCGCCGGCCGCCAGCGACATGGCCAGGTTGGAGAGCACGCCCGGATTGTCCGGCGACAGGGCGAGCGCCTGGCGCCAGGCCGCGCGTGCGTCGTCCGTGCGGCCGAGCTGGTCGTAGGCCACTCCGATCAGCGAGAGCGGCCGCCAGTCCTTCGGCGCGGCCGCCTCGGCCTGCTTCAGCGGCTCCAGCGCGTAGAAGGGCTGGCTGGCCTGGATGTGGTCGCGCGCGAGCTCGAGCATGGCCTCGACGTCATTCGGGTGCAGGACCAGCACGCGCTGGGCGTCGGCGGTGGCCTCGTCAGTACGGCCGAGCTGGCGCAGCACCCTGGACAGCTTCACCCCGGCTTCGGCGTCCTTCGGGTCGACGTCGACCTCGCGCATCCAGAAGGCGGCGCGTTGCAGCGGCTCGAGCCGGTCCGCCGCCTCGCGCTCGGCGGGCGAGGCCTTCACGGCCTTGGTCTTGGCGGGTTTGGCGGCAGGAGTCTGGGCTTGAGGCGGCTGGCCCTGGACGGCCTGGGCCTGAGCGCCGGAGACGGGATCGGCCAAGGCCGGCGCGGCGCCGGCCGCCAAGGCGGCGACCAAGGCGGCTGCGGCCGCGGTTGCAGCGAGGGCGAGCCTGGGCGACATGAGACGGACGCGTCCTTGTGAACTCGCCGGCGAAGGTGCCGTGCGCCGGCTCAAGGAAGCGTTAAGCTCCCTGCCCGCAGGAGCGATGTCCTGGAAATCAGGAACACACACCAATCATTTCGCCCGCCGAGCTTGACGCGCCGCCCCGCGGAAATTGGTGTGTGTCCCTGATCTCCGTCTGGAGCGCTCCATGCACGAAGTCCTCATCGCCCGCCCCGACGGCCGCCCAGAAGGGCGCCCCGTCCCAGTCCAGCTCGTGTTCGAGGAGGATTGGCCCGGGCAGGAGGCCAACGCCGCGCGCGCCTTCGCCGAGGCGCAGGAGTTCAAGGGTCAGGCGAGCCGGCTCGTGCTGGTCCCCGACGCGGAAGGCCGGCTGGCGCGCGTCCTGTTCGGCCTGGGCAAGCGGGCGGACGCCGACGCCATGCTGCTGCGCCAGCTGCCGTCGCGTCTGCCGCCGGGCGACTATGCGATCGAGCGCCTGCCCGAGAGCTTCCGCCCCGATCACGCGGCGCTCGCCTTCGCGTTCGGCAGCTACGGCTTCGACCGCTACAAGCCGCGCAGCGAGCGGACCAAGCCGCGCCTGGTCGCGCCCGCGGGCTGCGATCTCGCCGCCACGGCGCAGATCGCGCACGCCGCCGCCCTGGCCCGCGACATGGTCAACACCCCGGCCTCCGACATGGGCCCGCTGCAGATCGAGACCATCGCCCGCGAGATCGCCCAGGCCCACGGCGCCCGGATCGTCGTGACCGACGGCGAGGCGCTGGCGGAGGGCTATCCGGCCGTCCATGCGGTCGGGCGCGCCGCCGCCCCGCACCGTGCGCCCCGGATGATCGAGATCGCCTGGAACGAGGCCCGCACCGAGCTTCCGCTCGTGGTCCTCGTCGGCAAGGGGGTGGTGTTCGACACCGGGGGCCTGGACCTCAAGACCGCCTCGGGCATGCGGCAGATGAAGAAGGACATGGGCGGCGCCGCCCACGCCCTGGCGCTCGGCCGGCTGGTCATGCAGGCGCAGCTGCCGGTGCGGCTCGCCGTCCTGGTCCCGGCCGTGGAGAACGCCGTCTCCGCCGACTCCTTCCGCCCCGGCGACGTGCTGAGGAGCCGGAAGGGCCCGACCATCGAGATTGGCAACACCGACGCGGAGGGCCGGCTGATCCTGGCCGACGCCCTGGCCCGGGCCGGCGAGCTGGAGCCCGTGCTCACCTTCGACTTCGCCACCCTGACCGGCGCGGCGCGGGTGGCGCTGGGGCCGGAGCTGGCGCCCCTGTACACCGACGACGAGGCGCTGGCCGCCGATCTCGCCCGCGCCGCCGCCGAGGAGATCGACCCGCTGTGGCGCATGCCGTTGTGGCGCGGCTATCGCGACGCGCTGGACAGCGAGATCGCCGAGCTGAAGAACGACCCCTCGGAGTGGGCGCAGGCGGGTTCGGTCACCGCCGCCCTGTTCCTGCAGCGGTTTGCGCCGGAGCGGGGCTCATGGGCGCACTTCGACGTCTTCGCCTGGAACTCGCGCCCGCGCCCGGGCTGGCCGGCGGGCGGCGAGGCGCAGGCGATCCGGGCGGTGTTCAAGGTGCTGCAGAGCCGGTTCCATTAACCCGCTTTTCGCATCCCGCCCCTAAGCAGAGAGTCCGTTCGAAGAGGCGCTGACGTGACCGATTTCGATCCCCGTACGACTCTCGCCCGAGCCGACCTCGCCGAGCAGGCGTTGGAGGGGCTTCTGCCCGCGAAGGCGTTCCGGCCGATCGAGCCGTGGCAGTGCGCGGCCCCGTCGGCCGCCGTGCGCAAGGCGCCCCAGGCGCAGGCCGAGCAACTGGACCAGGTCGTGTTCGGCGAGGCCTTCGACGTGCTCGACCACAAGGACGGCTGGCTCTGGGGCCGGGCGCGGCGCGACGGCTATGTGGGCTGGGTCGAGGCCGCCGCCTTCGCCCAGCCGGTGCTCACGCCCACTCACCGGGTCGCGGCCATCCGCACCTACGCCTACGCCGAGCCGGACTACAAGACCGCGCCTCTGGCGCTGCTCACCCTGAACGCGCTCGCGACGGTGGAGCGGCGCGAGGGCGGCTTCGCCAAGATCGCCCGGACGGGCTGGATCGCCGAGCCGCATCTCGCCGTGCTCGACGCCTTCGAGCGCGATCCGGTGGCGGTGGCCGAACGATATCTGGGCGCCCCCTACCAGTGGGGCGGGCGCGAGAGCCTGGGGCTGGACTGCTCGGCCCTGGTGCAGCAGGCGCTCTACGCCTGCGGCCGCGGCTGCCCGCGCGACGCCGACATGCAGGCGGTCCAGACCGGCGAGGCGATCGACCGCGCCCAGGGCCTGCGCCGCGGCGATCTGGTGTTCTGGGAGGGCCATGTCGGCCTGATGGTCGATCAGGACCGCATCATCCACGCCAACGCCCACCACATGGCCGTCGCGGTCGAGCCGCTCACCGAGGCGGTGGCCCGCAACCGCGAGCCGACGGGCTACCGGCGACTCTAACCCATACTCTTCGTCATCCCGGCCGGAGCCCCTGCGAAAGCAGGGGCGCAGAACCGGGACCGCCCAGGATCAGCCGCTCGTGCGCGACGGCCCCGGATAACGGCTTTCGCCGTTTCCGGGGTGACGATTTTTACTGCTTTTGCGTGGCCGGGCCGGGGCTGGTCTCGACGGCGGGCGCGCCGGCGGCGCCGGAGGTCGGGGCCTGGCCGCCCGGGCCGCCCGCGGCGGCGCCTGCCGTCTCCGCGCCGGGCGCGGCCGGCGCGGCCGCCTTCGGCTCGCGGCTCGGATCGGGCTTGGGGACCGCGTAGCTGGTCGAGCCCTGGCTGCGCAGATAGGCGATCAGATTGACCCGGTCCTGCGCATCGTGGATGCCGGCGAACGACATCTTGGTGCCCGGGACCCAGTTCTGCGGGCCGTTCAGGAACTGGAAGATCTGGTCATAGGTCCAGTTCGCCGACTCTTTGGCGTGCGCCTTCATCGCGTCGGAGTAGGCGAAGCCTTCGTGGGAGGCGGTCGGACGGCCGACCACGCCCCAGAGGTTCGGGCCGATCTGGTTGGGGCCGCCTTGGGCGTTGTTGTGGCAGGCCTGGCACTTGGCGAAGGTCGTCTGGCCGGCGGCGACGTCGGCCTTGGTCAGGGCCACGCCCCAATCGGGCAACATGGCCGGAGCGGACGCGCCGCTCCCGCTGGTCTCGGCGACGGCCACCTTGTAGCCCGCCTTCTCGGGCGGCTCGCTCTGAAACACGTGCGCGGCGATCTCGCGCGCGCCCAGGATGACCAGGACGGTCGCGAGCCCCGCGCCGAAGATCTTGTTCCAGTGCAGTTCGTCGCTCATGCCCCTCACGCGCCTCACGCGTCCCCGAAAAGCCACCCCACGACCCTGACAGGGTCCGGCAAGAATACACCCCGATTCTTGCACTTGCGTCTTCTACACGCTACCGCCACAGGCGCAACCCGCGCCACTGTTTCCTGGGCGTTGAGCTGGAATTTCCTCCGTGAACCCGATTGTCCTGATCCCCGCCCGCCTCGCCGCCACCCGCCTGCCCGGAAAGCCGCTGGCCGACATCGCCGGCCGCCCGATGATCCTGCACGTGCTCGAGGCGGCCGCCGCGGCCGGCGTCGGGCGGGTCGCGGTCGCGGCGGGAGACTCGGAGATCGTCGAGGCGGTGCGCCGGGCCGGCGGCGAGGCGGTGCTGACCGATCCCGCCCTGCCCTCGGGCTCCGACCGCATCCGCGCCGCCCTGCACGCCCTGGACCCGGACGGGCGCTGTGACGCGGTGATCAATCTACAGGGCGACATGCCGTTCGTGCAGGCCGAGGTGCTGCAGGCCTGCGCGCGGCTGCTGGCCTCGGAGCCGGGCTGCGACATCGCCACGGTCGTGGCGCCCGAGCACTCGCCCGCGGACCGGAGCAACCCCGACGTGGTCAAGGCGGTGCTGGCCCTGCCCGAAGGCGCGCGCGAGGGCCGGGCGCTCTACTTCACCCGCTCCACCCTCTTCGGCGAGGGGCCGATCTGGCGCCACATCGGCATCTACGGCTACCGGCGCGAGGCGCTGGAGCGGTTCACCGAGGCCCCGCCCTCGCCGCTCGAACGCCGCGAAAAGCTCGAACAGCTCCGCGCGCTCGAGATGGGCCTGCAGATCTGGGCGGCGGTGCTCGACGAGGCCCCCATATCGGTGGATACGCCCGCGGACCTCGAGCGGGCCCGGGCCGCCGCGGCGGGCTAAATCTAAATCGGGCGGCGGAAGGGAGGCTGGGTTGGACGAGCGCTGGCGATCCGCCCTGGCCCTGTTGCCCGACTATCTCGCCTGGCACGTGCTGCTGAGCGCCTCGGCGCTGGGCCTGGGGCTTCTGGTCGGCGCGCCGCTGGCGATCACGGCGCGGCGGCGGCCGCGCCTGCGGGCGGCGTCGCTGGGCGTGGCGAGCCTGGTGCAGACCATTCCGTCGCTGGCGCTGCTCGCCCTGTTCTTCCCGCTGCTTCTGGCCCTCTCCGGCGCGAGCCGGATGCTGACGGGCCACGGCTTCTCGGCGCTCGGCTTCCTGCCGTCGCTGCTCGCGCTGTCGCTCTATTCGCTACTGCCGATCCTCAGGAACGGGACGGCGGCCCTGATGGGCGTGCACGCGGGGCTCGGCGAGGCGGCCCGCTCGCTCGGCCTCACACGGCGCCAGGCGCTCTGGCTGGTGGAGCTGCCGGCGGCCGCGCCGGTGTTCATGGGCGGCGTGCGCACCGCAGCCGTGTGGGTGATCGGCGCGGCCACGCTCTCCACTCCGGTCGGCCAGACCAGCCTGGGCAACTTCATCTTCTCCGGCCTGCAGACCGAAAACTGGGTGCTGGTCGTGGTCGGCTGCCTCGCCGCCGCCGGACTCGCGCTCTGCGCCGACGCCCTGCTGGCGGTGATCGAGGCGGGAGCGAAGCACGCCGACGGCCGGCGGATCGGCTTAGGCGTCGCCGGCCTCCTGGTCGGCGCCGCCGCCGCCATGAGCCCGCTGATCGCCGTGACGACCGAGGCGCCGGCCTATGTGATCGGCGCCAAGAACTTCAGCGAGCAGTACATCCTGGCCGACCTGATGGCGGACCGGATCGAGGCGGACGGCGGCCAGGCGAGGCGGCGCGACGACCTGGGCTCGGCGGTAGTGTTCCGCGCCCTGGCCCGCGGCGAGATCGACGCCTACGTCGATTACAGCGGCACGCTGTGGACCAACGTGCTGGGCCGGACGGACACGCCGCCGCGAGCGCAGATGCTCGCCGAGCTCTCGGGCGAGCTGAAGCGGCGCTGGGGCGTGCGGCTGCTCGGCCCGCTCGGGTTCGAGAACGCCTATGCGCTGACCATGCGGCCCGACCGCGCCGCGCCGCTGCACATTCAGACCCTGACGGATCTCGCGGCGCGGTCGCCCGAGCTGGTCATGGGCGGAGACCTCGAGATCTTCCAGCGGCCGGAGTGGGCCTCGCTCGAGCGCGCCTACGGCTTCAACTTCCGCGCCCGGCGCGTCTACCAGCCGACCTTCATGTACCGCGCCCTGGCGAGCGGCGACGTCGACGTGATCTCGGCCTTCTCCAGCGACGGCCGCATCGCGGCCTCCCATCTGGTCGTGCTGGCCGACCCGCTGCACGCGATCCCGCCCTACGACGCGGTGATCCTGATCAGCCCCGGGCGCGCGAACGATCCGCGCCTGATCCGGGCGCTGCAGCCTCTGGTGGGCGCCGTCCCGATCGCGGCGATGCGCCAGGCGAACTACGCCGTCGACGGACGCGGCGAAACCCCGGCCCAGGCCGCGCGCGAGCTGGAGCGGGCCCTCTCACCCCCGTCATCCCGGAAATCGCGCAGCGATTATCTGGGACCGCCCAGGTGAAGCCGCTCCTTCTTGGCGGTCCCGGATAGCTGCTTTGCAGCTTCCGGGATGACGAAGCAAATCTACGAGCCGCCCGACTGCGGCCCCACGGTGACGGTCATCGACATGCCCTGATTGGACTTGGCCGCCGGCTGCTGGGCCTTGCGGTATTTCGCCTGGGCCTCGTAGGCCACCTCCACCAGCATGCGCAGGAAGTGGACGTAGCGGGTCGCCTCAGACGGGTCGCCGAGCAGGGTGTTGTAGTCGTAGGGCCGGTAGTACGGCTCGAGCCTGATCAGTTGGGCCTCGTCCACCACCGCGCGCGTGATGGCGCCGGCCTTCTGCAGCGCCTTCAGCCGCTTCAGCACCGTCCAGTTCAGGCGCCAGCGCGGCCGCCCCGTCCGGTGGCGGGCCTCCAGGTCGTGCAGGATCAACAGCAGCAGGCGGTGGCAGGTGACCAGCACCCCGATCGGCATCCGGCTCTGCTTGACCGTCGAGACCAGCCAGCCGAGCTCGGCGCGCACCTGCGCCGGGGTGGAGTCCGACAGCTTGAGCTCGGACTTGTCCGCGGCCTGAGGCAGCGGCAGGTGCATCGGCGGGGCGTAGGGCGCCGGGAACCAGGGCGCGGGCATCGGCGGGACGTAGGGCGTCAGCGCGCCGCCGCCGTCGGACCCGCCGCCGCCATTCGAACCTGACCTGTCACCCTCGTCGGCCATAGGCCTCCCGCACCCACGCGCATCGCAGCCGGAGCGGCGACGCGGGCTTGAAACTGACGAAGGCGGGGAAAGCGTTGCATCGACCCGCGCGAAGCCCGAGAACGGCGATCGCCGCCGCATCCGGACACACGCCATCATGCGCCTCTACTATTCCGCGCCGTCTCCCTACGCCCGCAAGTGCCGCATCGTCGTGCGCGAGAAGGGCCTGCTCGGCCGGATGGAGGAGGTGCTGACCGACCCGTACGCGCCCGACACGCCGCTGTTGGCCTGCAATCCGATCTCCCAGGTCCCGGCCCTGGTCGACGACGACGGCGCGATCTTCACCGACAGTCCGATCATCTGCGCCTATCTCGACGAGATCGGCCAGGGCCCGCGCCTGCTGCCCGCCGCCGGCCCCGAGCACTGGAGCGTGCGCCGTCTGGCGGCGCTCGCCGACGGGGCGCTCGAGATGGGCGTCAAGCTGATCCTGGAGCAGCGCCGGCCCGAACACGAGCGCTCGCCGTCGTGGATGGCGCGCTGGCGCGAGGGCCTGTTCCGGGCCCTGGACCGGGTGGAGGCGGCGATCCCCGCCGGGCGGAACGCCGAAATAGGCGTCGACATGGCCGGGATCACCATCGCCACCGTCGCGACCTGGCTGGACTTCCGCCACCCCGACCTCGACTGGCGGGCCGGCCGCCCGGCGATCGCCGCCCTGCAGGCCAGGCTCGAGGCGCGCGACAGCTTCCAGGAGACGGCGCCGCGGTGATCTGGGAGGCTTGACCCGGACCTTGGGTCCGGCCCGATCCGGCCGGCGTCCGAAGGAAGATCACGCCCATGACCCGACCCGCCACGTACCGAACGGCCTCCGACACCGCTAAGCGGCTCGGCCTGACCGTGCGGGCGCTGCGCGTCTATGAGCGGCACGGGCTCCTGCGTCCTGGCCGCACGCTGGCGGGCTGGCGGGTCTACGGGCCCGAGGAGATGGCCCAGCTGCATCAGGTGCTGGCGCTCAAGTGCCTGGGCCTGAAGCTCGGCCAGATCGCCGACCTGCTGAAGGGCCGCCGCGTCGATCTCGACCGCGTGCTGGCGCTGCAGGAGGAGGAGCTTTCACGCCGCAAGGCCCGGGTCGACCACGCGCTCGAGCTGGTCCGCAAGGCGCGCGCGAAGCTGGCCGAAGGGCATGAGCTTCCGACGGAGGAGCTGATCGAACTGACCAAGGAGACCGTCGTGTCTGAATTCAAGTGGACGCCGGAGCACCGGGCTCTGGCCGAGAAGCACTACACCCCCGAGCAGCTCGCCGCCCTGCAGGCGCGCCGCTTCACCGCCGAGGACCAGGAGCGGGTGAGCCGGGCCTGGGGCGAGCTGTTCGCGCAGGCCGAAAGGCTGAAGGCGGGCGATCCGGGCTCGCCCGAGGCGCTGGACCTCGCCCGCCGCTGGCGCGCGCTGGTGGCGGAGTTCACCCAGGGGGACCCGGGCCTGATGAAGGCCGCGGCGGGATTCAACAGCGAGCTGATGTCCAGGACCGACCTGGCCCAGCCCCTGCCGTCGAATAAAGATGTGTGGGCTTTCGCCATGGCGGCGCTCGAGCGCCTCAAGGCCGCGGAGGGGTGACTCAATTCGCCTCCCCCGCGCCGGCGGCGTGGGGGAGGGAGCGCGTGGAATCCGCTGTGAAGCGGGAATCAGAGCAGCGCTGCGGCGCTGGCCTCCTCCACCGCTGCGAGCCTCAGCTTCGCCGAAACGTTCTTCGCAGCGCCCAGCCGCAGCTGCCCGCTGCGGCGTTCTTCGTAGACTTTAGGATCGCTGGCGATCGCATACGGCCCGTCCTGGGGGCCGTCGCTCATCATCTCCTCCCCCGAAGTCAGCTTCGGGGGAGAAAAAGCAAAGCCTAGCGCTTCGCCGCCGGGCGGCCAGCTCCGACCATGCCTTCGCGCTGGGCGCGCTTGCGGGCCAGCTTGCGGGCGCGGCGGACGGCTTCCGCCTTCTGGCGGGCGCGCTTCTCCGAGGGCTTCTCGTAGTGGACGTGCCGCTTCATTTCGCGGAACGAGCCTTCGCGCTGCATCTTCTTCTTCAGGGCCTTCAGCGCCTGATCGACGTTGTTGTCGCGAACGAAGATCTGAACCAGGGTCGGTCTCCTTAGCGGCTCCGCCCGGCGCTCGAGGGCGGGCGTGAAATCTGAGCTTATAAACGATCGGGCCCGGAAGGCAGGCCTTCCGGGCGGGAGACGCGCGTTTACATCAGTGCCCGTTCTCTGTCCAGGCATGGCGGCGCCTGGAAGCCCGCCCTAGAGCGTTTCCCGGTTCTCGAAGCACGCTAGAGTGAGACCATGAGCGAGATCGTCAGCGACCATCAACGGAACTGGGCCGAAGCCGCCGAGCAGCGCGTGCTCGACGCCGCCCTGCCCCTCGTCACGGACTGCGGCTGGACGAGCCGGCTCGTCGCCCGGGCGGCCGAGGCCTGCGGCCTGAACCCCGGCGATGCGGAGCTGCTGTTCCCCAACGGGCCGCGCGATCTGGCCGCGCTGATGTCGCGCCGCTGCGACGCGCGCGCGCTGCAGGCGCTGGAGGGCCCCGATTTCGCCGGCCTGAAGGTGCGGGAGAAGATCGCGCGCGCGGTCGAGGCGCGCCTCGACGCCGCAATCCAGGACGAGCCCGCCGCCCGCCGGCTCGCGGGCTTCCTCACCCTGCCGCAGAACATGGGCCTGGGCCTGCAGCTCGCCTGGGAGAGCGCCGACAAGCTCTGGCGGCGCGCCGGCGACGTCGCCACCGACGAGAACCACTACTCCAAGCGGGCGATCCTGGCCGGCATCCTGATGTCGGCCCTGGCGGTGCGCCTTCAGCACGGCCCCGAGGCGGCGCAGGCCTTCACCGCGCGCCGGATCGAGAACGTGATGAGCTTCGAGAAGCTGAAGTCGCGGGTGAAGCCGCCCGTCAGCATGGAGACCCTCGCGGCGGCGCTGGCGCGCGTGCGCTACGGAGAGCCGGCCGCGGCGCCCTCGGCGCCCCTGGCCGCGCCCGCCGACGACGCGGGCGAGGAGGGCGCGCAAGGCCTGCCGGGGTAAAGAGCCCTTCCCGCCTATGAAATCGTCATCCCGGCCGTAGGCCTGCGAAGCAGGCCGCAGAGCCGGGACCGCGCAGGTGAAGCCGCTCCATCTTGGCGGTCCCGGATAATCGCTTCGCGATTTCCGGGATGACGATTGTTACGCCGCCGCCTTGATCCCCGAGGCGATCAGGCGCTCGAACAGCGCCCGCTGGCGCTCCAGCTCTTCGGCGAGCGGCGTGAACACATGACGCTCGCCGCCGGCGACCGGGTTGGAGAACAGCCCCACCTCCGCATGCCGGGCGTTGTCCCAGCCCGGATAGGCGGTGATCGGATAGAGGCAGAGGCCGGTGATGTCGCAGCCGTGCGCCATCGCCTGGCGCACCTCGGCGCAGACATAGTGCAGCCAGGAGGGCCGGCCGCTGTTCTCCGCGCCGGTTTCGGCGATGAAGATCGGCTTGCCGTACCGCTCGGCCGCTTCGATCAGCATGTCGGCCAGGGGCCGGTACTCGTGGTGGCCCATGGGGATGGACGACCCGCTGGAAAAGTACCACTGGTTGTGCGGGTAAAAGTTCAGGCCGACCAGGTCGACCAGGTCGGGGCGGCCGCCGAGCTCCGGCGCCATGCGGCCCATCAGCATGTCGCAGGCTTCGAACTGGCCCTGGCGCGCGGCTTCGGCGCGGGCGAGCTCGCGCTTGGAGCCGTTGCGCGGCGCGATGTGGATCAGGGGCTCGGCCCAGACGAAGCGGCAGCCGGGATCGACCGCGCGCATGGCGTCCACGCCCGCCACCGCCGCACGCACGAGCTGGCGCTTGAACCAGCCGCCCTTCTCGGTGTTCGCCGGCGGGAAGTAGTCGTTCTCCACCGCCCAGGTGAAGAAGTTGATCTCGTTGATCGGGCAGATGA
>Ga0213872_10002033_pt1 | contig 12292 bp, 10 predicted proteins | sample VelepicomBERX_R2_FD_160071 | JGI IMG/M metagenome (GOLD analysis project Ga0213872, IMG submission 160071) | Rhizosphere microbial communities from Vellozia epidendroides in rupestrian grasslands, the National Park of Serra do Cipo, Brazil - RX_R2 | ecosystem: Host-associated > Plants > Roots >...
AACTCGGTGAAGTCGGGCAAGCCTACGACAATAGGTGCCGAGGCAGCAACCGCTGGCGCAGCTGCAGCGACGGCGGTCTTGCTCGCGACAGGCGTACTGGCGGCCTCGGAACATGCCGAGAGTGCGACCGCCAAGATCGTTGCGGTCAACAGGCTGCAATTCATCGCGTTGATCCTTCTTAGAGTTAACAGATTAAACGAGAGTCAGTCTTCAGGCTGGCCGCGCCCCGCAGCCAAACACTGCGAGTTCGAGCGACCAATTTTGAGCAAGTTCAATCATTTGGGCTCGAACCCCATGACGAACATCTGAACCGTACGCGGAGGCACTTCACCCACCGCCGTGATACGCCAGCCGTCGACCTGGCGCGAATAGAAGCTAAAGCGGCCCTGCTTCATCGGCAGGCTGACCGGGTTAGTACTGGCCAACTCAAGGAACACCGACACCGAGGCAAGTCCATCGCTATAGAGATACTGCTGCACAGGCCCTGAACGACCAGGCATCAGCGTCTGCATCTCCTTCACCATACGGAAGCCGCTCGGCAGGTTCGTCACCACAAATGGCGGCGGCGGCAGGGTCACCGGTGCTTGCATGACAGCGGGTGCCGTCGTCTGTGCGGGCGTTGCGGGTACCGCATGGCTGTTCGTCGCCTGGTCAGCAGGGAGTGTCTTTGATGCCAGCGTCGGTTTCAGCAGGCGTTTATCGATCTGACCACCGATCTCGATTTCGGTAAAGGAAAACTGCTCCACCACCTCGTGATCTTCTGGGCTGAACGTCACACTCTTCAGCATCAAGCCAGAATTCGGTTCCACACACAGGCGATGCGGGTGCCGCAGCTTGTCTCGTGGGTCGAGCGCAATCGTCTGGCAATCGTAACCTGCCACGCGCTCCATCTCACCACGCTTAAAGCTGTAATTGGCCAACACATCGCTGGCCTGGTCCGGAATCAAGCCCGGGAAGAACTTGTTTGCGACTTTGCGATCCAGCGCAAACGGCTTGTGGTCGGGCACATAACAGGTGATCTGGTCATTATTACGGACAAACTCCCGCACAATGCCATCCAGCGACTCACGACGCTCTTGCTCTCCGCCTGCATCGAATAGATGCAACACACGGAAGGCCTCCATCGTCGGGCCATGCTGGTATAAATAGACCCCGTTGTAATTGAGTGACCGCGCGGCAGAGCCCATCTTGCGCAACAGCGCTGCGGACTCGCCGGTCGTCAAGAGGTCAGCGGCTTGCGCAGCCGCCGCCAACAGCAGGCAACACAAAGCCAAACGCAACTTCATCATCGGCAACATTGGAACCTGACCATTAATGCGCTTTGGGCTGCTCAGCTTCCGCTTCGGTCAAAATCACCGCGCGATGCATCAGGCCAGGGTTCCCGATCACATCCTGGTGGGCGACCAAATAGGGGTTCACATCTGATTCGACCGGGCGCATCGGCGCCTGGTTAACGGCAATCTGCGACTCAATGACCGGCGTGGTCACCGCAGCGCTGCGGTTCACGTAGAACGCAGTCGCACCAACCAACACGACCGATGCCGCCATGGAAATGGCAACCCAACGTCGGCTCACCCCATGCATGCGTCGGTGACGCAGCGCACGCGGCGCAATCATCGTCGGTTCGGCGTCGAATTGGGCACGGAATCGCTCCATAAAGCAATCGGACATGAGTGGACGCTGGTTCAGTGCATCCGAAATCATGTGGAACTCGCGCCAACAGCTTTCGCACGACTCGTCTTCATCTATGGCCGCAAGCAGACGATCCAGCTCCTGGTCGTCCCACTCACCATCCATCATGGCGGAAAGTTTTTCCTGCATTTTGTCTCTACACCCGTGTAACGATGAAGTTTACCAACGACGATCTTTACCTGCCGATTCAATCATCGGCTTCAGTCTCGTCGCAATCGCTTCGCGTGCTCGAAATATACGCGAGCGCACGGTCCCGATGGGGCAATTCATCACTTCAGCGATGTCTTCATACGACATGCCGTCCATTTCACGCAGGGTAATAGCCGTTCGCAGCTCTTCCGGCAACGATTCGACCGCCTGATTCACCGTCGCAACAATCTGACGGTTCATCAGCTCCGTTTCAGGTGTATTGAGGTCGGGCAACTGGGATGCAGAATCCAGCGTCTCACCGTCTTCATCTTCATATTCAGTCGAAAGGACAGGTCGACGCCCCAGCGAAGCAAGGTAGTTCTTTGCGGTATTGATCGCAATACGATACAGCCACGTGTAAAAAGCGCTTTCGCCGCGGAACGAGGGCAAGGCGCGATAAGCCTTGATGAAGGCTTCCTGCGTGACATCTTCGATCTCGGCTTGGTCACGGATCATACGACCCAGGAGACGGGCAATCTTGCGATGATACTTCGTGACAAGCAGCTCGAAGGCCTTCTTGTCGCCACGTTGCACACGCAGCACCAGTTCGTGATCAATATCCCGTTCGCTCGACATGCTCGCAGTTTTCTGTACGGCCGCAGCCTGCGATTGCTGAACTTCAGCAACCTCAACTTGAACCAAATGCGGCTCACTCGGCGTTTTTTCAACCTTGCGACGCGCACGATGCTCAGTTTTTTGCTCAACGTTCCAGCCGTCAAGCAAGTCAGCAGGCCGAAGTGTAATCGTATCCATGCTTTGTAGGGCCTTTCACAGTGACCTCCCTCGCGGGCACAGGATAGAGACCCGTGCTTCGTGAAAGAAGTTCCCGCAGGCCCAACGAACCGTTTCGCATCGCCGCCGCAAGCCTTGGCGCGCTTTGGTATAGTGGTGGTCGGCAACCCTTCAACATGGCATTTCCGACATGCAACGATTCGATGTATTGATCCTGGGTAGCGGCCTCGCCGGTATGACGCTCGCACTTGAGCTGGCCAAACACCGTCGTGTCGCTCTGGTCACCAAGCGCAGCCTGACAGACGGCTCCAGCCAGTGGGCTCAGGGCGGGATCGCCGCCGTGATGGACTCGAACGACAGCATCGATGCTCATTTGCAGGATACCTTGATCGCAGGCGCTGGCCTGTGCGATGAAGCTGCAACGCGCCATATCCTGGCGGGTGGCCCAGCAGCGATCGAATGGCTGGCCTCATTGGGCGTGCCCTTCACAACCGACGCAAATCACGCGACGGGCTTTCATCTGACCCGCGAAGGCGGGCATTCGCATCGCCGCATCGTGCATGCCGATGATGCGACGGGCGCCGCGGTGGTTGCCACCTTATCGTCCAAGGTACTGACTCACCCCAATATCAGTCTGTTCGAGCGCCACATCGCAGTCGACCTGATTACCGGTAAAAAGCATGGCGACGCGGAAGCAGGCTGCCTCGGTGCCTATGTACTCAATATCGGTAGCGGCCAGGTCGAAACCTTCCTGGCACACCAGACCGTGCTGGCGACAGGCGGCGCAGGCAAGGTCTATCTCTGCACCACCAACCCCGATACGGCGACCGGCGACGGCATCGCCATGGGCTGGCGTGCGGGCTGCCGTGTGGCGAACATGGAATTCATCCAATTCCACCCAACCTGCCTCTTCCACCCGCACGCCAAATCATTCCTGATCAGCGAAGCGGTACGCGGCGAAGGCGGCCTGCTCAAATTGCCCGATGGCACCCGATTCATGCTCGACCATGATCCGCGTGCCGAGCTGGCACCACGCGATATCGTCGCCCGCGCCATCGATTTTGAGATGAAACGCCACGGGCTCGATTGCGTCCACCTCGACATTAGCCACCAACCGGCCGATTTCGTACGTGCGCACTTCCCGAACATCTATCAGCGTTGCCTGGAGTTGGGTATCGACATCACCCGCCAGCCCATCCCGGTCGTGCCGGCCGCGCACTTCACCTGCGGCGGCCTCGTGACCGATTTGCAGGGCCGTACCGACATCCCCAATCTGTACGCGATCGGCGAAACTGCGTGCACGGGTCTACACGGCGCCAATCGCCTCGCCAGCAACTCGCTACTGGAGTGTCTGGTACTCGGTCGTGCTGCCGCGACAGACATTCTGGGTACAGCGACACCGCCTATGTTCAGTGTGCCTGACTGGGACGAAAGCCAGGTCACCGATGCAGACGAAGAGGTCGTTATCGCGCATAACTGGGATGAACTGCGGCGCTTTATGTGGGACTACGTCGGCATCGTACGTACCGACAAGCGTCTGGAGCGCGCCGCGCATCGCATCGCGCTATTACGGCAGGAAATCGACGAGTATTACCGGCACTTCCGCGTCAGCAATGACTTGATTGAGCTGCGCAATTTGGTCGACACGGCTGACCTGATCGTTCGCTCGGCCCAAGCCCGCCACGAAAGTCGCGGCCTTCATTTCAGCCGTGATTACCCGGCTACCTCGCCGGTTGCGACCCCAACGGTCGTCTCGGGCCGTATTTGATCTTCGGGGGCGAGGCGCTGAGGTTCGCCCCATTTGATCCACACCCGAAATCGACGTAGTTGCTGGGCTTCAGCACTATCAGGCCATACTACGATGCGACGCCGCTGACCGCTATCGAGCCGCAACGGCAATACTACCAGTCCATTCCCCAAATAGGCCGCCCCGTCGGTCTCCGCGTGATGATCATCCTGGCCGATGCGCAGCAACCAGCTACCGTCGCGCTCCAGCGTCATTTCGACCTCGGCACACTTCCACCAGCGATAACCAAAGTACGCAGCGCTGACAAGGACCGCAGCACACACGGCAGCCGACGCCCACCCGGGCAGTGACGTGAACCAAGGCGTCACCAAGGCAGCCGCGTGCACCACGCCCGAAAACAGCGCTTCGAGCCGGGAGCGGCCCAGCACAATCCGCAAATACGGAACAGACTTCATCGGCGCCGCAGTCGACGCTACTCGACCTGTACCGTACCGTTGATACCCACGGTCACCTGGCTTTGGCCAGACTCCATCGGCGGCTCGGATACGGGCGCAGATGCCGCCATTGCAAACGATTTCGCCATCATTTGCGGCTGGTAGCGCACACCGCCCTGCGTGTTCACATTCATGCTCACCAGCTTGTAGTGCGTAGCCGACAGGCTGTGTGCGACCACGTCGGCACGGCTATGGAAGGCGCGCACTGCCTCATCAATGAGCTCGGTCTCGATATGCTCCCGACTGGCCGTCGACAAGTCGAAATTCAAATCAGCCAATTGCATGGTCGACTGCAACTTGCTGATCAAGCCAGCCAAGGCCTTGAAGTCGGTAGACTGCAGGCGAATTTCCGCTCGGCCGCGCCAACCATCCGGTTTGTTCTTGGGGGTGTAGACAGGAAAGACGCTGTTGCCAGCCACCCATGCCTTGACCGGCGCATAGGCCTTGGCCTGGCGCAGCGCATCGGCTGTCGTGCGATTCAGCAGGTCAGACAAGTTAGCCGCGTTGGCATCGTTCGATTCGATATACAAGGTCGCTGTCGCTTCATCATTGACGACTTGGCGATGCGCCTCGGCCGACAGGCTGACCATATTGTATTGAACGGGCTCTGCCGCCTGTGCGTACGACGCGACCCCACCCGTCACCAGCAGCGTGATCAACAAACGATTCATTCCATCCTCCTGGGTAATGAAAACCTTGAAAGCGCCGGCATTGCTCAGTGCCCGGCATGCTTTGCAGTCTGCATGCCGGTGACTGAATCTGTGATGAATGGCGGCGTGACTTGGCTTAGTGCAAGCCGTGATCAGCGGTTGGGCTGTTATGAATATCTTGATCGACGCTATCCATCAGCACCGTATGGATTTCGACGTCGAACCAGTCCCAGAACGTTTTGAGATTGCGTACGCGCGGCCAGAGCTTGTCATCCTGAGTCCAGGAAGCCAATTCCATCTCGAAGATGCGGTCGGCCATATCGTCGACGTAGGCGATGCCGTCTTCCTGTTCATTCACTTCAGGCACCATCAGCACCGTGCAGTCGCTGCGAATATCCTCAAGCGTGAGCGTGACCTCGTTGTCCGGCAACTTGTTCAACCAGTCCAGAAATGGCTGCTTAGGCTTGATCACTGCAATGGAACGATCGACAAAATACATGTTTCCCTCCGGGCTATACGATGATCAGCATACCACGGTGGCACAAAGGCGCTATCAACAGGCACAGTCATCCACTAGAATCCAATCACGACTCCATTTTGGGATTGCCTCATGTTCGATCAACGCGCTTCGGGACGTCGTCTGGTTCGTTGGAAAGCGGCAGTCATACCGCAGAACCAACCCGACAAGGTGATCCAGGGCCAAGCCACCGAGGTGGCGCAGAAAGGCATCTCGCTGTTCTGTAAGGAACAGTTGTTCCCCCATATTACCTACCGCGTCGTCCTGCAGATCCCCGACGCCATGCACGTCAGCGTGACTTATGTGGAGGTCAGCGGCAAACCGGCCTACTCCTCCTTGGTGGGATCGATGGGCGAATTTCGAACTGGCATGCGCCTGACGGACATCAGCAACGAGTACCGTACCCGTATCGATCAATTGCTGCGTGGTGGGGCCTAGCGAAAGTGCGTGCCGCGCTGCCCTATGCCGATTCCGCCGGCGAAATCAGGGCATCGAGTATCACGACCAAATCATCGCCAGCCCCAATGAGCTGCGACAGCAGGGCGGCGTCGATCATACCCGCCTTGGCCGATTGATCGACGCGCAACGCCGCCTCAGCCGGCGCAGTGGCAGATAGCGCGCCAAAACTGCCCTTAAGCATATGCGCATGCCGCGCAAGGGCCGCTGCATCACCCTGACTTGCCGCGTCGAGTAAACGTGCACGGCGTTCAGGCCACTCGGTACAAAATAGGGCCGCCAGCTCATCCAGCAACTGACGATTGCCGCCGCAGGCTGCGAGTGCGCCAACTAGGTCGAATGCGGCGGGGACGGACTCCGGCATCGTCGGCCCGGGCGACGGCAGATGCCCAACATGTCCACCTACCGTCCGAACAATCTCATTCAACCGGGCGACTGAGATCGGCTTACCTAGAAAATCATCCATTCCAGCATCGAAACAGTGCTGGCGATCTTCTGGCATCACATTTGCCGTCATGGCGACAATCGGCGTGCGGCCGCGCCCGAGCGCCATTTCCATCGCGCGAATGGTCCGCGTCGCAGTCAAGCCGTCCATTTCGGGCATCTGCATATCCATCAAGACCAGATCGAACTCGCTTTCACCGTATCGATCCACCCCTTGCACACCGTTGCGTGCCACCACGACGTCGTGGCCGGCCTCGCCCAAAAGCGCAAGGGCCAGCTTTTCATTCATGGGGTTGTCTTCTACCAGCAGAACCCGCAGCACGCCACCTTCCGCCGCAACGGGTGCCTCAGGCGCCGCTGAAGGCAAGGGTGCCGCAGCTGGCATCAACGGCAGGTGCACGTTGAAGGTACTCCCCTGCCCTGCCTTGCTCTGTACCGAGATATCGCCACCCATTGCCATGATCAAGCGGCGTGAAATAGTCAGGCCCAGCCCGCTCCCACCATAACGCCGACTGATCGAACCATCCGCCTGCGCAAAGGCATCGAAAATCGAATCGAGCTTGGCGGCTTCGATGCCGATGCCGGTATCGGTGATGGACAATGCAACGGCGACGCGCCCGTCATCCATCGTACTTCCGTAGGCGGTCAGCGTGACCCCGCCCTGGTCGGTGAACTTGACTGCATTCCCCAGCAGATTGATCAGCACCTGCCTGAGCCGCCCCTCATCCCCCTCCACCCAGCGCGGCACGGCCGAATCGACGATCAACGCCAGACGAAGCGACTTTTCCTCAGCACGCACACGCAGCAGCTCAACCGAACGGGCAATCAGCGCGCGTAAATCGAACACGCCTTTATCCAGCGTCAATTTGCCCGCCTCGATCCGCGAGAAGTCGAGAATATCGCCCACCAGATCAACCAGGCCTTCAGACGAAAAACGGACGATATCGAGCCATTCGCGCTGCTTCTCTGTGAGTGGCGTATCAAGCAGCAAGCTTGTCATGCCAACGATAGCGTTGAGAGGCGTGCGGATTTCATGGCTCATATTCGCCAAAAATAGGCTCTTGGCGTGGTTGGCGTGTTCGGCCGCCTCTTTCGCCTCCAGCATGCCGCGCTCGATCATGCGACGGAAAGACAGGTCGTACCAGACCGCCATCAACAGAGGTTGGTCGCCAAGATGGACCGGCGACAGCGTCACCTCCACCAGCAGCTCGCCGCCATCTGAACGCATGAACATCCACTCAAAACGCTGCCAACCGCGTTTCAGCGTCCGATCATAGATCTGCGCGATCTTTTCGCTGGAGTGGCGGCCATCGCGCTGCAGCTCCGGAAAGAACTGTGCAGGGTCGGCTTCGACAACCTGCCTGCGACTCGCCAGCCGGAGTGCCTGTGCTGCAGCCCGATTACAGTCTTTCACCCGGCCAGTGATCGGATCGATCAGCAGCATGGCATTGGCCGATTGCTCGAATAGCACTTTGAATTTTTGCTCGGACAGTACGCGCTCCGAGATATCCTGCCCGCTCAGCAAGAGCGCTGGCGCGCCAGTAACCGGGTCGACCACCCGATGCAGGCTGTAGGCATACCAGCGAGGCCTCGGCGAAGTCTTGAACATCTGTTCGCCCTGGTCAGCGCCGTATTCCAGGGCAGCCTGCCACATCCCCTCCGCGTCCATCTCGTCGACCAGCAGGCCGAAAAAAGCGTTGCCCCCTTCATCGGCCAACTGCGGGAACACCCGCTGCGCCGACGGGTTGCGCATCACCACTCGCCCCTGAAGGTCAAACATGATCACGATGAGCGAGAAATGCAGCACCGCCTCAACACCACGCAAAGAGGCTGGATCGGCATGGAACTCGACCGGTCGCCCTTCGACGCAGAGACCGTCGCGACCATCGCCCAGCATCATTGCGCGGGCTTTGATCTGCACCGCCATGTTCCGACCTTCGTCACCGGCCGAAAGTGTCGAGATGACCGTCTCGTCGTCTTGCGCACGCGCGAGCATGGCAGGCACATCAGCGCGTGGCATGGGAATGCCCGAGCAAGCGTCTACCTGCCAAAGCGCCAGCGCCGCCTGGTTGGCCCAGCACACTTCGCCTGACCGGCCGTCACACACCCATATTGCGGTATCGAGCCAGGCGAAGTGTTCCAGATCCTTCCAGGCTAACGCAGCCATGCGTCAACTCACTTGGTCTTAGGCTTACGCGAACGGGTGGTCGCAGCAGGCGCCGATGCTGAAGCCTTTGCGGTCGGCGCTGCAACGGGTTTGGGCGATTTGGCTACGACCGCCGATGCCGCCTTACCCTTGGCTTTGTCAGCGGGCTTTGCGGGCGATGGCATCGCTGGCGCTGCTTTCACTTTGGATGTAGCCACCTTCGCGGCCGGCTTCACCGCTGGCTTAGCTGCTGTTTTCGCTTTGGCCGCGCGCTTCTTCGGTGCCGGCGCCGCGCCAGTCTCTTGCCCTGCGCTCGCCGCAGCCTGCTTGGCTGCTTGAGTGGGTGGCGGCATCAGCAACGCTGCCAGCTTTTGCGCAGGCTTGGGGGCAACCTTTACGCTGGGTTTGGCCACCGCTTTGGGGCCGGACTTGGGCGCAGATTTACTTGCAACCACCGCATCAGGCTTGGCAACGGCCTTACCGCTCTGCTTGGCCTTGGCTTGGGGCGCTGCTTTCGCCGCAGGCTTCACAGCCGCCGTTACACTTGCCTTGGGCTTGGTCGATACCGGCTTATTGGTCGGTAATGGCACCACCACGGGCTTTGCAGCGGAAGGATGTGACCCGACCGGTGGTTTCAGCGCGGCTTCGCTTTTTTCAAGCGCCGCATTCAAGCGCGACGCAGGTACAGCACCCGGCTTACCCGGTTGACGAACCTGATCTTGGGCAAACCGAGGCGGTTGCGGGGCTCGCTCGTCACGCCCGCGCCCGCTTTGGGTGCGATTGCTCCGCTTATCCTGCTTGCCGTTCCGTTTGCCCTTACCGCCACGCTCGTATGGACTGGGAGCCGCACCGCGACCTGCCCTGCTCTGGCGATCCATCGCCGGATTCTGAAATGGTTCGGCCTTGGTCTGCTCAACCAGCACAAAGTCGATCTTGCTGGTTTCTAGGTCGACACGCGCTACCTTGATGGTCAACCGATCGGTCAGGGCAAACACCCGGCCGGTCCGCTCGCCCTTCAGGCTATGGCTCGCTTCGTCGTAGTGGAAATAATCGGAACCGAGCTCCGAAATATGCACGAGACCTTCCACGAACAAACCATCTAGCAACACGAAGAGACCAAAGCTGGTGACCGCAGATACCACGCCTTCGAACACTTCGCCGATGCGATCGCGCATGAAGTAGCACTTCAGCCAGTTCTCGACATCGCGCGTCGCTTCGTCCGCGCGCCGTTCAGTCGCCGAGCAATGCGCGCCGATCTCGTCCCACTTACCAGGCCGATAAGTATCCTTGCAGAGCACCGCTTTGATCGCGCGATGCACCAGCAAGTCCGGGTAGCGGCGAATCGGCGAGGTAAAGTGGGTGTAGGCGTCATAGGCCAAGCCAAAGTGGCCGATGCGTTCAGGGCTATAGACGGCCTGCTGCATCGAGCGCAACAACATGGTCTGCAGCAGCGGCGTATCGGGTCGTCCCTTTACCTGGTCCATCAGCTTGGCGTAATCCTTGGCTTGCGGGTCTTCGCCGCCGCCGAGGATCAAGCCACGCTCGCCGAGAAAGCGCCGCAAATTCTCCAGCTTGCGCTCGGTCGGCCCTTCATGGATGCGGTACAGAGAGGTGTGTTTGTGCGCGCCCAAATAGTCCGCTGCGCAGACATTCGCCGCCAACATGCATTCTTCGATCACACGATGAGCATCATTACGTACTACCGGTACGATACGGTCGATCTTGCCTGCTTCGTTGAAGACCATCTGTGTTTCGGTTGTCTCGAAATCAATGGCGCCACGTTGTTGGCGGGCCTTCAAGAGCACCTTGAACAAGGCATACAGCTCTTCCAGATCCTTCACCAGCCCCTTGCGCGCCTTGGCTGCCTTGCCCTTCGGGTCCTGCAGAATCTCCCAGACCTCGGTATACGTGAAGCGCGCCTTCGACAGCATCACGGCGGGGTAGAACTCGTATTTCTTGACGTCGCCTTTGGCATCGACCTGCATGTCGCAGACCATGCAGCAGCGCTCCACGTCCGGGTTCAGCGAGCAGATACCGTTCGACAAGGCTTCGGGCAGCATCGGGATCACCCGGCGCGGGAAATAGACCGAGTTGCCGCGCTCATAACCCGTCTGGTCGAGCGCATCGCGCGGACGTACATAGTGACTCACGTCTGCAATGGCGACCACCAGGCGCCAGCCCTTGCCGCTGCGTTCGGCATAAACCGCATCATCGAAATCGCGGGCGGTTTCGCCGTCGATCGTCACCAGCGCCATCTCGCGCAAGTCGACTCGCTTCAATCCTTCCGGCGTTTTCCAATCCTTCTTCAGCACTTTTTGCGGAGTTTTCTCGGCCTGCACTTCTGCTTCGTGCGAGAACACATGCGGCAAGTCATGCTTGCGCAAGGCGATCTCGATCTCCATACCGGGGTCGGCATAGTTACCCAGCACTTCGATGATGCGGCCAATGGGCTGCCCATACTTGCTCGGCTGCGACATCAGCTCCACAGTCACTACCTGGCCTGGCGCTGCCACCAAGCCACCTTCGGGCGCCAGCAAAATCTCCTGGCTGATGCGCTTGTCTTCCGCCACCACGTAGCGTACGCCGCGCTCGACAAAGAGTCGGCCAACCATGCGGCTATTGACGTGTTCCAGCACCTCGACAATCTTGCCCTCACGACGCCCGCGCCGGTCGACGCCGATCTGACGCGCCATCACGCGGTCGCCATGCAGCACCTTGTGCATCTCCTTCGGGCTGATGAAGAGATCATCCGATCCGTCGTCGGGTACGACAAAGCCGAATCCGTCGGCATGGCCCTGGATGCGGCCTTTGATCAGATCCAGTTTGTCGGCAATGCAGATCGCACCTTTGCGATTGATGACCACATCACCTTCGCGGGCCATCGCATTGAGGCGGCGGCTGAAGAATTCCGCCTCGTGCGGCTGGATCGCAAACATGCTCACCAGCTCATCGGGGAACATCGGCGTGCCCCGTTCGGTCAAAATTTGCAGCAAATACCCGCGACTCGGCATCGGCTGCGGATACTTGGTAAGTTCTTGTTCATAAAAAGGATCGGCCTGTCTCAGGCGCAGTGCGGCTTTGGGCAGTTTCAAGTTTCTTGAGTCTTTCTTCATTTTGTTTGTTGACACAGCTTAAATTCCCTCTATAATGCGCATCTCTCGACGCAACGCACAGCAAGAAACGAAACGCAGTGCGGTGATGTTCGAAGCCCAGGTGGCGGAATTG
>Ga0213872_10002034_pt1 | contig 12290 bp, 8 predicted proteins | sample VelepicomBERX_R2_FD_160071 | JGI IMG/M metagenome (GOLD analysis project Ga0213872, IMG submission 160071) | Rhizosphere microbial communities from Vellozia epidendroides in rupestrian grasslands, the National Park of Serra do Cipo, Brazil - RX_R2 | ecosystem: Host-associated > Plants > Roots >...
GCATCCATCGCCGGGAGAGACCCTCACACACCTGAATCAGATCCTTCTCGAAGATTTCCCCTCGGGGAAGTTCGTGACCATGATCTACGCTGTGCTCGATGCGAATACCCGCGAAGTGGCCATCGCCAGCGCGGGGCATCTGCGTCCGCTGGTGATCAATAGCCACAACTCTTTCCTCGACGTGGACCCGGGACTGCCTCTGGGGTTGCGCGCGTCGACGTATCCGGAGACGACTCTCCGGCTGGACCCCGGCACTCACCTGCTGCTCTATACCGACGGCATCACGGAAGCCACGAACCGTCAGAGCGAGGAGTACGGAGCCGAGCGACTGCGGGATCACTTTCAGCGGTCGGATGCATGCATAAATGGGTTGATCGAGGAAGTGCGAGAGTTTGGCAAAGGCTCCGACTATCCAGACGATGCAACGGCCGTGCTCATTCGCAGCCGTTAAAGTCCCTCCGTGACGCTGCACGATACAACGGCGCTGGAGAAACGGCGCATTCTTCCAATATGTTTGGCCGGCGGCCTTTGCCGGTCATTTCGCTAGCAGCAGCCACATACCTCTCCCTGCCATGCCCGTCGGGCTTCGACGAGCAGTAAGGGGACGAGGCAGGCCACCGCCACTGAATCTACCCACCAGATCGGGCGCACCGCCTGAACCAGAACGGATGCCAGGGTAATCGCAGCAAGGTAAGCGCATGTTGCCGATTGCACCGCGTCGGCAGCCAGAGCACGGTCGCCGGTTGCGGCTGCGTGGCGGCGCTTCCAGGAAGCCAGCACTGGCATAATCACCAGCGCACACAGCGTGATCCCGGTGCCGAGATAAGTTCGCTCCGGGGCAATCCTCCAGCGGGCCGCCAAAACGGCAAGGATGACAACAACCGCCGTCAGCAGGAAGAGCAGACAGCTCGCAATTCGAGCAGCTACAAACGGACGGACGCGAACTCTCCGTCCGAATTGCAGGAGGACGATGCCGGCTGAAAAGAGCTCGACCAGGCTGTCCGCGGCGAACGCTGTCATCGGAACGCTGCCGGCCCGGACGGCGCTGAGCACAGCTGCCGCGCACTCGATAAGCATCCATGCGATCGTGATCCACTGGATCACGACGATCGAACGGGATGGCCTCAACAGTCCCTTGTCAATTCCGTATTCTTGAGAAGTGGGTTCCATCGATTGTCCCAGCAGCGTTGGTCGGCCCAACATTATTCGTGAACCTGCCTTTCGATTCGAGGATCGGGCAAAAGCCACATCACGGCTACCAGGACGTAGCAGCCGCAGGCGAACCGAGGTCGAACGAAAGCCAGCGGAATCGCCGCAGCGTAAATAATGACGCTCGCTATCTCCTTTCTCTCTCTTCCAATCGAGATCGCGAGCGCAGACTCCTTCGTATGATGGCGCAGCAGGCTCCTCGTCAAAATGTAATATGCGATACCGGCAAACAGCAGCACAACGCCATACAAGGCAACGGGCGCAGTCGCCTGAGGATCTTCTCCCAGCCATGCCGTGGCAAATGGCGCCAGCGAAAGCCAGAAGAGCAGATGCAGGTTGGCCCAGAGCACCCCGCCGCTTACACGCTGCGCCGCGTGCAGCAGGTGATGGTGGTTGTTCCAGTAGATGCCGACGTAGACAAAGCTCAATATATAGCTGAGAAACACCGGGAGCACAGACCGAAGTGCCTCGAAGCTGGTTTCGGTCGGCACCTTCATGTTCAACACCATGATGGTGATGATGACGGCAAAGACTCCGTCGCTGAACGCTTCGAGACGGCCCTTGGTCATCGTCAACCCCTCCCGGAGCTTTCTACAGAATAGTGCGAGCGCATCGGCGCTCACGCACTCATTGAGTGGTCATAACGCAGAATCACAAACTTGCTAAACGCAAGGGCGTTAGTGAGGAGTAATCCGCGAGAGTTCCGTATTGCCGACATCCATGTAAGTCAAAGTCAAGGGAAAAGCGCAAGGTTTCCTGGCGCGCTGGGAGGGCGCGCACTTCGTTTTCTCAGGATCGTCTGTTGCGCATATGTGCCTCACGGCTGGTGGTCCCTGTTCAGCAGGACCGGACATCCATTTGCTGCCTCCGGATCCAGAGACCCTTCGCAGATGATTGAGTTTGTGTTCCCTGCCAGTCCCGAAACAATACGAGTGAGCCTCGGGAGTGAGACCTCCTTCGCTCAGTCGGCAACCGGCGGGACCTGGCAGCCTGCGCGTGGATGAATCCTGATGTTTTTTGGTTTTCCTTTGTCAGGAAAGTTTTTACGCTACTGCTGCTGTCGAGATGAATTCCTCGGCAGGCACGAAGTCCTGTTTCCGGCGCTCCACCGCAGCATGTAGCCAACCATTTTGCGGGCGACCGCCAGCGTAGCGCGTTTGGGATTGCCCTTTTCCAGAGCTCTCTGCCGGACCACCGCCAGTTCATGGCACTCTCTCGGGGCCAGCTTGGCCGCCTCAATCAGTACGCGCTGAATGTGTTGTTCCGCTGCTTGGAGATGGGCATGCGCATCACCTTCTCGGCTGAGCTTCTCTCGTCTCCACAGAGCCCGCAATAACTGATGGCCTGCTTGATCGAGGTGAACCGTGTGTAATCGCCGATTTCCAGAGCCCAGGTCAGTGCCGTGATCGATCCCACTCCGGGAACGGTTCGTAATCGGCGCAGCCGCTCCTTGAGCAGTGGATCGCGCTCCAGCGAACTGGCCAAGGCGTACTCCAGCTTCTGGGAGCGGTGGATCATCTCCCGGCTCAGCTTCAACAACGGCCGGATGCTCTCGTTCACCTCTTCGTTGCTCGTCATCAGATCGGCGAAGTAGCCCACCTTATGCAGCCGCTGCTTGTTGTAGCTCACGCCGGTCTCCATCAGCAGGCCAGATACGCGATTCTTCATCTGCACTATCTGTTTAATCACCAGGTTCCGGTAGCGCAGCGTGCGACGACGGTCCCGGATCTCGGTCGATGCCATGTGGCACTCGGGCAGGAAGTCGCAGCGCAGGCAGTCGGCAATCTTGCCAGCATCAATTCTGTCGTTCTTCTTCTTGGCCGCAGCGATCGCCCGCAGCATCAGGGGATGGGCGACCTTCACCTTCTCGGCATGCGGTAGCAGATGGTCGTAGATCCAGCCGGTGAAGATCGTCGCCTCCATGGCGATCGTCCGAGGTTGTGGGAGTGTCCGGATCCAGCAGTCCAGCTCACGCCGGGTCGATCCGATTTTGCCTTCCTGGTGCACACGACCAGCAGCGTCCTTCACGCAGTAGCTGATCGTCTTCTTGTGAACATCCAGTCCGATGTATTACATAGTCTCTGAGGAGCCTCCGAGGTCGTTCTCTGAATCAGCTGCGCTGAGTTCGGCTTCTTGTAACACCTCGTGCTCCTCTGAGACTTAGCATTCAAACAATACGTCCAAGAGGCTGGCACTCATCTGAACCACAAACGTGAGTTGGTCATAACACGATATGCTGGCGATAGATGGAGACACACGAATTCCCACGCGCACTTGCACTCGGGCTCGGCAGAGGCATCCTGCATTTGCGCGATCACGACGGACACCCCTACCGTGAGTTGATTCTCGATGCGTGTCTTCACAACCGGGCATACGATCCTCAGGTCGAAGGCAGCCGGGCAGCATACATGCTCGAAGTCATTCGCGAGTCCAGAGAAATGGCCTTTTTCACAGGTGCCGTGCTCCGGTCACTGTTCGACACGGGCCACGACTGGGATACACCGCAGAGATTTGAGCTTGCAAGGCGTCTCGCTCAGAGCGGAAATACTGAAGCCCGCGAGGCAATGTATGCCGCCTTCAAGGCTGCCGAACTCTCAGCCAGCGATGTTGCAGTGGAGTTTATTGAACTAGACGGAATCAACGGTCTGCTATTTGTCGTGGGCCAGATTGGAAGGCAGCTAACGGCGAACGCCTCGCGATGGGAGGACGACTTCCTAGTGGAAGAAGCGAGTCGTCTTTGTGGTGAGGAACCTGTGGATGCAGCACTGCAGGACGCCGCGAAAACAAATGCGGATGTGAGGGCTTTTCTGGACGGCGTTAAGGAAGTCCGCGCTCTGAGGACTGCGAGCCAAAGACCCAACGCAGAAGGCCTGACTTATGACCAGATTCGCTCTCTAATTGAGAGCGGCAAGGCGGGTGGCATCGTAGTGAGATGGGCGGAGATGGCCAGCGATTCCGACCTGCAAGCTGCTGGTCATGACCTAGTTCAGGAACGTGACCCAAAGAGGTTGATTTCCTATCTCCACATGTTCCGAAAGAGGCCCTTCCCGCTAGAAATCACTGCGCTTCTGAACCTCGTTGAATTGCCGGATGGGCCGATCCCGCGTCATGCCTTGAGGGCACTTGCCAATCTTCAGGATGACAGCGTTCGCCACTTGGCATTCAAGCTGATCGAAACGAGTTCTTCAGAACGCGGATATTCAATCGATCTCCTCGTTAACAACTTCCGGGACGGTGACCATCGAATCGTGGAGACTTGGTGCGACGCCGAGACCGATCCTGATACTGTAAACGCCTTTAGTCGCAGCCTTCCGGCTCTCTTTGCAGCCCATCCCGATGCAGATACAGAGAAGCGCCTCCTCAGGAGCTTGTATGAAAGAGAGCCTTGCGCCCATTGCCGATGCTCTATCGTTGAATGCCTCATTCAGTTGAATGCCTTGACAGAGGATATGAGACGCGAATGCGTCTACGATTCATACGCGGATACGCGATCTCTGATGAAAGTTGGAGCGACGAGTTAATTGCCTGAGGCAGGGCATTCGCAGTCGAAAAACATCAATCTTCGATTGCGGGGCGGTTGACCGGCAATGCGGACATTACAGACCACATGGGCGTTTGGCGATACCATGTTCTCGACAGCCAGCTAAGGTTCGAAGTAGATCATCAGGGAGAGGAGCCTTGGGATGCTCCCGATAAAGATCAAACGGCTACCAGTTCCTCGCTCTCCTTTGGCGAGGTAGACTCTACGGAAAAGAAGAGCGGCCCGGTCGCAACGACGATCCCGGCGAATGCGATGACTGTCATCGCCAGCCGCAAGCCGACCGCAACGGAGAGCGAACCAATGACCGGAGGGCCGGTCAGGAAGCCGCAGTAGCCCACGGTTGTGACCGTCGAGATCGCCGGACCAGCTCCCATGCGTATATCGCGGCCTGCCACTCCCCAGATGACAGGAACGATGTTGGCAATCCCCATGCCAGTCAGCATCAGACCGCCTACAGCGGGCCACCAGGAGGGGAACAGAAGAGCACAGCCCATGCCAGCGGCGATGAGAAGACCGCTTACATGGAGAATGTTCTTACCGCTGACACGCTGCGCCAGCCAGTCGCCGGAAAACCTCCCAGCAGCCATGGCAATGGCATAGGCGGCATAACCAGCAGCCGCAAGCGAAAACGTAACGCCCACGTTCGAATGTAGATACACGGAGGCCCAGTCTCCAATCGCTCCTTCTGCCATCAGTCCAAAAAAGGCGAGAGCCGCGAGACGCAACAGGGCTGCATCGGGCCACATGAACTTCGCGCGACTGCGTGGCTTTGCTGTTTCCCGACCCATCTCACCGATAAGCAATGGCATCGCCCAAAGGCTGCATAGGATGAGCGTGCCTGCAGTGAGCGAGAGATCGCTTCGAGCAGTACCGCCGTGTTGGAGCATGAGACTTGCAGCGCCCGCACCGAACAGCCCTCCGGCACTCCAACAGCCTTGAAAAAAACTCATGATTGGCAAGCCATACTGCTTTTCAACCGTGATCGCTTGAGCGTTCACTGCGACGTCAAATGCCCCCTTTGCGGCGCCGTACAAACCCGCGAAAACGATTAGAAATAAGAGATTGGAGGCTTGTGCGAGAAGCGCGACCATCAGGACATAGATCACAGCCGCCACCCGGACAACGCGACGGCTGCCGTAATGCTCGACGAGTTGCCCCGTTACCGGCATGGTGACAATTGCACCGACGATGAGGCTGACCAGCACAAAGGTAAGAGAACCATTCTCAAGATGCAGGAACTGCTTGAATACCGGCACATGGGCAGCCCAGGCTCCGAAACCGACTCCATCCACCAGAAAGAGCATGGCGAGCGCCCACTTCGATCGTTTCACCGCCTTGCCAGAGAGTATTGTCCTCGGATGCCCCATGCAGAATCGCTCCTACTACTAGGGTGCAAGGGTTGCTACGATTCTGTCCAATAGCTCATGATGGCCGTTCTGATAATCTGTAGGAATGGCACTCGAACTCTCCGAACTGCGCTCTTTTCTGGTGCTCGCGGATCATCTTCACTTCGGCGAAGCGGCAGAGGCATTGCATCTCAGCCAGCCGGCGCTCACCAAGCAGATCCACAAGTTGGAAGCCAAGGTTAAAGGTCCGCTGCTGGTGCGTGGATATCGTCGCGTATCGCTGACGCCGGCAGGCGAGATTTTGCGAGACCGGGCGCAGAGTTTGTTGCGCGAAGCTGAGATGGCAGAACAAATGGCTCGGCTCGCGGTGCGCGGAAGAGCAGGGTTGCTGCGGATCGGTTTCGGTATCGCTTCCCTGGCTGCTGGGTTGCCGGATATTTTGACCCGATTCCGCCAACACTTTCCGGCGGTGCAGGTGTCCATGCGCGATATGTCTACGCCGGATCAGATCGAGGCGCTGGAGAAAGGTGACATCGATGTTGGGTTTGTGCGGCTGCCTGTCGAACGCACCGACCTAGTGACCGTGCCGGTGCTCGAAGAGAGGCTTGTGGCAGCCATTCCGCAAGGCATGCCCTATCGCAAGGGACTCTCCAGCCTTCGCAACGAGCCTTTTGTTGTCATTGCCCGCAGCGTTTCTGCCAGCTTCGTCGATCACCTTGTGCGAACCTGCCGAGCTGCTGGATTCAGCCCTCGTATCGTGCAGGAAGCCGGCGAATTATTCACTGTTCTTAATCTCGTGCGAGGCGGTGTCGGTGTGAGTTTGGTGCCTCGCTCGGCGAATCTGATGCACGTGCCGAATGTCCGCCTGCTGGATACGGGACTGGACGAAGCGAAATGGAAGATCGGCCTGGCCTGGAGCAAATCCGAACCGCTGGACCCGCTCGTTCACAACTTTGTTCGGCTGGTACGCCAACATTCGAGCGTTGTGCCAGCCGGATCCCTTAAGTCGTCCCCTTAAGGTTATGTTTGAGAAATTCCTGCTCCCGCGATCTGGTGCTACGGAAAACAAAGTTAGTGCCGTGAAGCGGCTTGTCGGAAAGTGACCTCCTGGCTGATACCATGCCAGCCATGAACAAACTTGCGCCATTCCTCTGGTTCAATGACAACGCCGAAGAAGCCGCCGAGTTTTACCTGAGCGTCTTCCCGCACGCACGCAAGCTCGATGAGCTGCGTTCCAAAGGCGTCGGTCCCTGGCCCGTAGGCAAGATTGCCACTATCACGATCGAGCTTGAGGGCCAGGAGATGGTCTTTCTCAACGGCGGCCCCGCGCATCAGCTCAACCCCGCCTTCTCGTTCTTCGTCCGATGCGACTCCCAGGAAGAGATCGACAGCTACTGGGACAAGTTGATCGAAGGCGGCAAACCCATGGCCTGCGGCTGGCTCACAGACCGCTTCGGCCTATGCTGGCAGATTGTGCCACGCAATATCGGCGAGTTGATCAGTCACCCCAAAGCCATGGAAGCCATGATGGGGATGATCAAGATGGACCTGCCTGCGCTGCAAGCCGCCGCGCGCGAGAACTGAGAGCCTTCAATCGGTCGTTGTAAAACCATGAACCGACCTCGCAGGGCCGGCTCATGGAATTGCCTGAAGAATTCCTAGAAAATAATCTTCAGGGCGAGTTGGGTGTTGTACGGTTCGCCGGAGCCGATGCCGGGCGCGCCATACTCGATGCCGATGGTCGAGGTGCTTGCGCCGAACAGGGATCCGTAGCCAAGGTTCGCCAGCGGCTGCGCGAGGTTGGTGCGGTTGAAGACGTTGAACATCTCTACCCGGAACTGCGCGCGAACGAGTTCCTTGTAGAGGGGCAAGTTCTTGATCAGTGATAGATCAACGTCTCCGAAGCCAGGCCCGATGATCCTATTCCGGCCTAGATTGCCGTAGGTGCCATTCGCCGGCACCGTGAAGCTGTTTTGGTTGAGGTACTGCGCAAAGGAGTGCTGCTGTAGCGAGCGGTTGCTGTTCAGCGCCGGGCCGGTGATGCTGGCACGGTCCTCGTTCTCGCCCGTTCCGCTGTTATTCTGCCCGGTGAGGACGTTGACTGGCTCGCCGTTCTGGAACTTGAGAATGCCGTTAACCTCCCAGCCATGCGTCAGAGCCTTTGGTCCGTAGGCGAGGGCAGGAATCTCGTAGTTCAGATATGCGGCGAAGTGATTTCGGATGTCAGCGTTCGCATTGCCCCAGTCCCCGGACAGATTCATCGAGTTCTGCGGAATGGTGTTAAAAACGCTGGAGTCGTCCAGATTGTGGCTCCAGGCATAGGCGAATTGGCTTGTAAGCCCATGCCACGAACTGCTGCGCAGAGTTATCTGCAGTGCGTTGTAACTGGCCGAGGCGGCGGAGTTGATCTGGTTGATGATGCCGAAGTTGGGGAACTGGCTGAAGTAGGGACGTGAGCACTGCAGGTTGTTTCCGGGAGTACTCTGTGTTGCCCCACTGAACGCTGGCGCGCAGGTCGTTGAGGTGTAGGGCACAGCTGCATACTGGCTGCCCAGGGCTGCCTGATTGATGTCCTGCAGGACGAGGTTGTGGCGGCTGACTGAGCCCACGTAGCCGACATTCAACTGCCACGCTTTGCCCAGGCTCTGCTCGACATTCAAACCGAAGAGCTGGACGTAGGGCGTCTTGAAATTACGGCTGACCGAATAGATGGAGACTACGTTGGTACCGGTCGGCTGCCCCTCGCTGGGGGTGAAGATCGGCGTTGGCTGGTTATACGTCCAGATTGGTTGCGGAGGGTTGGTCGCATTGAGAACAATGGACTCGTTCGGTTCGCTGCCGACCGGGTTATTGTTGACGCCGCCGGCGCCGCCGTTGGGGATGCCGATATTGCCAAAGAAAGCCTGGCCGGCTGGCTGGTCGAAGTAGATGCCGTAGTTCGCGCGAATGACCGTACCGTTGAGTGCCTGGTAAGCAACCCCGACGCGGGGCGAGAAGTTGAGGCTGTTGTTGTTATAGATATACTTCGGCGTATTTGAGCCCGAGTCGGCTACCACCAGACCGCCGTTGTGGGGGTCAAAGATGGAGAGGTTCGGGGGGTTGGTGTAGAAGGGCTGCTGGTAGTCATAGCGCAGGCCAAGGTTGATGTTCAGTTTGGGCGTGATCTGCCAGGAGTCCTGCGCGAAAGCGGTTCCGGTGTGAGCGTAGATGAATCGTTCCTGAGTGCCGAGAGTGATGGTGGACTGGAACGAGTAGCCGGCAAGGAAGTCGGCCAGGTTCAGGACGTTGGAGTCTGTGACAGCGGTATCGTTTGCCCAGGGCCCGAGCACTCCGCCGGTGCCGAAGTTGAATGCCCCGCGCCCGCCCCAGTTGTAATAGAGATCGATGTAGGCGCGGCGATACTCAAGACCGAAGCGCATCTGGTGTTTGCCGACGGTCCAGGAGACTGTGTCAGAGATATGGCCAGTGATGTCGTTGCGACCCGAAGTCGGCGTGACGCCGATCGAGTCGAAGCCGTTGACGGTTATCTGCGGAGAGCCGGACAGGCTGGCGCCCGTGTTGAGACCGGCTAGCGTCAGGGGATTCTGGCCGTGGTTGGCATCGGCGAAGGATTGCGTGAAGTAGCTGACGCCGGCGGCAAGCTGATTCACCATAGTGGGTCGAAGGCTGTAGTTCCAGACCGCATCGTAGTTCTGGATGTGCGAGGGGACGGTCTGGAAATACTCCGGCAGGTAGGAGCAAACAAACACGCAGGAAGGAGCCACGGCATAGCCCTGGCCGAAATACCAGCGCCCCGATAGGTGGCTTCTATCGCTGAAGTTGTGATCTATCTTCGCGACGATGTTATGGCTGTAACCGCTTTGCGGCGCGGTGCTGGAGTAGTTGCCTGGTTGAGCGGGAAGGTTGGCGATGGCGCTCGGATCCCACAGCGTGCTCAGGATGCCCTGTGAGACCTGGCTGGGCTGGACGTTGTATTTGCTCAGTTCCGCGAGCGCCAGCGTCTGATAGGCCGGCGAGGGCTCGGTGACGGTATTGGCTCCCCCGATAAGGAACTTCTGCTCTTCGTAGGTGAGAAAGAAGAAGGTATGGTCACGCCAGATGGGACCGCCGAGCGAACCGCCCCAGTTCTGGTTGCGTAGCGGCTGCTCATGAGTGCCAGGAGCCACAAAGGGCGAAGTTACGGCCAGCGCCTCATTGCGATTGAAGTAATAAGCGGAGCCGTGGAAGTGATTGGTGCCGGACTTGGTGGTGATGTTCAGGTTGCCGCCCGGGCTGCGCCCGGTTTCGCTGTTGCCCGTCGTCTGTAGCGAATACTCGTCGAGCGCGTCAACGGGATAGATGACGCCGGCGATGCCGCTGATGCCTCCCTGATTGACGGCGTCCGTGTTCAGGTAAAGATCGTTGTTGTCTGTGCCATCGATGGTGTAATTAAGCTGGTTGTTACGGGTACCGTTGACCGAACCAGAGTTGTTGTAGCCGGCAAAAGACGCTGAGGTGCCGAGAAGCTGGGTGAAATCGCGGCCGTTGAGCGGCACATCCTGCAAAGCCTTTGAATCGAGGGTAGTGGTCTGCGTGACGGTGGTGGTGTCGAGCGCAACGCCGTCGGCCGAAACCTGCACCGTCGTCGCCTGCTGCGCCACGTTCAGCTTCACCGGGAGCGTATAAATCTTGCCCGCCAGCACCTGCACGCCGGTTATGTTCTCAGTTTGGAAGCCCGCCGCCTCCACCTTCACGGTGTAGGTGCCTAGCGGAAGATCGTTGAATGAGAACTCGCCCGCGCCGGAGGCTGCTGTTTCGTGCACGGTCGCTGTAGAGATCTCAGTTGCCGCTACCTTGGCGACTGGAACGAACGCGCCCGAGGGGTCGGTGATTGTGCCGTTGATGCTGCCGCGGAATGTCTGCGCCAGCGTTGGCACAGAGGCGAGCAGCAAAACGGCGAGCAGGGCCGGGAGTTCCCGGAGCCATCGTTTGTTTTTTTGCATAGCGTCCTCGTCACAAATGAAATAAGGGACCGGCACGTGCCTGCGATGAATCTGCATCGGGGCCGGCGATTGTTGTTATGTTGTTATGTGGTTATGGGTGGGTCCGGGACCGAAGGCTGCTCTAACGGGTACAGATTTACTGCTGATTTCTCACTGATGATGCCTGATTGTGGGGATCGGAACCGGCCGCTGGAGAACTGGGCGCAGAATCATGCGCACAGACACTGAGGGCAACAACAACAGTAGAGCTGGTTTTCGGCCTTGTTCATGAGGTTAAAAAATAGTAACACAATGAGCCGCTTAATCCGATTCAGATTGCGATTGATGACAATCGCGCGGTCGCTCATTGAACGGGGATTGCTACCGCGAAGTCGGCTTGTGTTGAGCGATCGGTCGCTAGCTATAAGCGCGTTTAGCAGGAGTAACCCTGAGAAATAGGCAGAACGCGCCACGCATGCGCGAATCCGTCCAATTCGCGTCGAGTCCGAGCTGCGGCTTACAGTTCGCGAATCGCAGTCACAGGGTTTCGGCGCATCGCTCGATGTGCAGGAAGGTAGCATGCTGCCAAAGACATTGCTCCCAGGAGCATGACGACGGAAACTACGGTGATGGGATCGTTGGCTCCGATTCCGTACAAAAGCCGGGCGATAAGACGTGTCAGTCCCAACGCAAATGCCAATCCCAGCGCCAGCCCAATGCCTGTGATCCACAATCCCTGCAACAGCACGAGTCTCAGCACATCGACGCGCGAAGCGCCCAGAGCCATTCGGACTCCGATCTCGTGGGTTCGCATTTGGGTTCGATAGGCCACGACTCCGTAGATTCCGGTTACCGCAAGAACCAGCCCAATCAGCGCGAACATTCCCGCCAGGGCGCTCTGTATGACGGCGAAAGTGCTCGCCATCTGGGTACTCTCCCGCATGGAACGCACATCGAAAACCGGCAGCCGTGGATCGATTTGATGGATGGTGTTTTCCACCGCCGGCGCCAGGTCGAGGGGATTTCCCTCGGTCTTCACCTGCACTATAGTCTCGTGCCACGCCTCCTGGAAAAAACTCGTATAGACCATAGGCTCCGGTGCCTCATTCACGAAAGTATGTGTTGAATTCCTCGCAATGCCGACAACCGTGAAAAGGCCGCCCCATATCCTGAGTCTCTTTCCCAGCGGATCCTGTCCTGGCCAGTAGTGCCTCGCCGCGGTCTGATCCACGA
>Ga0213872_10002035_pt1 | contig 12288 bp, 8 predicted proteins | sample VelepicomBERX_R2_FD_160071 | JGI IMG/M metagenome (GOLD analysis project Ga0213872, IMG submission 160071) | Rhizosphere microbial communities from Vellozia epidendroides in rupestrian grasslands, the National Park of Serra do Cipo, Brazil - RX_R2 | ecosystem: Host-associated > Plants > Roots >...
GCATGGACAAACGCAGTGCCGAGGCTGCCAAGGAGATCAAGTCCCTGATCGGCACCAGTGTCGAGCGGGTGGAGCAGGGGACCGCCCTGGTGGACCGGGCCGGCCTCACCATGACCGAGGTCGTGGGCTCGATCCGCCGCGTCACCGACCTGATGGGCGAGATCAGCGCGGCCAGCGCCGAACAGAGCTCCGGCGTCAGCCAGGTCGGGGAGGCGGTGATGCAGATGGATCAGACCACACAGCAAAATGCCGCCCTGGTCGAGCAGTCGGCAGCGGCGGCCAGCAGCCTGCGCACCCAGGCCGAGCAACTGGTGCAGGTGGTGGCGGTGTTCAAGCTCGGCGCAGCAGGCCAGGCGGGCGGGGCCGACGTCGCAGGCCGGGCGGCACCGGTGGCGCCGGTGCCGCCTTCACGCCGGATGCTGCACGTCGTGCCTGGTCCGATGGTGCGGCAGGCCTGACGGTTGCGGCCCCGGTCGGCCGCGTCAGCGCGCGTCGTTCAGCGTGCTGTTCAGGCTGGTGCTGCCGATGGTGACGTTGTTCAGCACCAGGTTGCTGACGTTCCACAGGTAGATCGCCGAGGGCGTGGTGCCCGGGGTGGCGGCGCTCGCCGGGGTCACCGGGGTGCCGAAGTTGCAGTTGCTGATCGTCACATTGCTGATCGGGCTGGCGGTGGGCGGGGTGGCCGCCGGGCCGTTGTAGTCGGTCTTCACCGGGCCCTGCATGACCAGGGCCTGGAAGCACGAGGCCGGGTAGCTGGCCGAGGCGTTGTAGCCCGAGGTGCCCGCCGGGGGCGAGACATTGCCCACCGTGACGTTCTGGATCTGGATGTTGTTGACCACCGGGGGGCGGGTGCGCACCGCATCGCTGCCCGGCGAGTAGTCGCAATCGAAGGTGATCACGCCGCCTTGCGACGTGGAGGGGTTGCCGCTGCTGCTGCCCGCGACGCCCAGGGTCTGCGAACTCTGCATGGGTGAGCCGCTGAGGCCGGTGGAGTCCGACTTGCCCACGGTCATGATGCCGTTGGGCAGGCTGACGCCGTTCACATAGACGTTCTGGATGAAGCCGCCCCGGTTCATGTTGGTCTTGAAGCGCAGGCCGATGTTGAGCGGGTTGATGTTCCAGTACTGGTTGCTCATGGTCAGGTTGCGCGCATAGACGTTCTGCACGCCGGCCATCATCTCGCTGCCGATGGTGATGCCGCCATGGCCCGAGTTCATGGTGCAGTTCTGGATCAGGACGTTGTTGCAGGGGCCGTATTGGGTGTCGCCGTCCTTACCCGATTTGATGGCGATGCAGTCGTCGCCGGTGTTGAAGGTGACGGTGTCGATCAGCACATTGCTGCAGGCGTCCGGGTCGAAGCCATCGTTGTTGGGGCCCAGGCTGTTGGTGTAGACCCCGTTGATCACCACATTGCTGCAGTTGACCGGGTTGTGTTGCCAGAACGGGGTCTGCTGGGTGGTGTAGTTCTGCATCAGCACGTTCTTGCAGCCGATGAACTGCACCAGGGGCGGGGGCAGGTAGTGGCCGACGCCGAAGACCCGGTCGGTCGGCGGCACCCCGGCCTCGGCCAGGGCCGGCAGGTATTTGGAATCGGTGGTCCAGCCCGGCGACGAGGCCGAGGCGGCGGCATTCGTGCCCAGCAGGGTGTAGAGCCAGTTGAGCGCGCCGGCGGTGTAGATGTTGGGGGCTTCGACGGCATCCAGGCTGGCCAGGTCCTTGTTGGCGCCGTTGTAGGACGACTGGGTGCCCGCGGTGGCGCTGGTGCTGACGCAGCCCCAGGCATTGGACGTGCCCTTCATGGTCCACCAGCAGAAGGTGGTGCTGCCCAGGCTGGTGGGCGCGGCCGGATTCTGCGCATTGCTGCTGGCATAGGGGATCATGGCCTGGCCGTTGAGCACCGAGGTCTGGTCGGTGCCGGTCAGCGCGATGTTGGTCTGGTTGTAGGCATTGATCGGCGAGCCGTAGTTCAGGCAGTCGTTGCCCTGCCAGCGCGAGTAGTAGAGATTGCCGTTGCTGCCGCAGTTGTAGGGGCCGTCCTTGGCGTAGTCGGCCGGGTTCGGGCTGAAGTAGAGGGTGCAGCCGGCGGCCAGGTGGAAGTTGACGTTGCTCAGCAGCGTGATCGGGCCGCCGCAATACCAGTTGCCGGCGGGCACCAGCACCTGGCCCCCGCCTGCCGCGTTGCAGGCCCGGATCGCCGCCTGAAAAGCGGCACGGGAGTCGAAGGCGCCAGGGATGCTCATGTTGGCGTAGGTGTTCGATCCCGGCGTGCCCTGGGCCAGTGTGCCGGTGGTGAAGCCGTACTGCGAGGCCGTGACCTGGCTGGCACCCGACACCGCGGGGTCCACATAGGGGTTGAGTCCGCTGGCATAGGCCACCGGCGTGATCGGCTGGGCGCCATAGGCAGTGACGTTGAAGACGGCCGCCGGGAACATGGCCTGCGTGATGCCCGCCAGGCTGGCGGCGATCTGGTCGGCCGCCTGGCCGGTGCCCCAGATGGGGTCGACCAGGGGGATGCCGCCTCCGCCGCCGCCACAGGCCGCCAAGGGCAGGCCGAGGCCGCCGGCGCCGGCCAGGGCGGCACTGCGCAGCAGCAGATCCCGCCGGCGCAGGGCGGGGCCGGCCGACAGGGTTGGGGTTGTGGGCTTTTCCATCGTCATCTCCTTCGTTGTGAAAATCATCCGGGTCGGCATGGGGCGCCGATCAGGCCCGATGCGGGCGGGAAGCGAGGCGGGGGGCGGGCGGGGCGGGTATCCGGCGCGGCGGCTCCGGTGGGTTGCCGCCCTCGGCCATCCCCGGTTCAAGCTTGAAGCTCGCCACCAGCGCTGACAGCCGGGCGGCCTGTTCGTGCAGCGCCTCGGTGCTGGCTGCGGCCTGCTCCGACATGGCGGCGTTCTGTTGCGCGCCCATCTCCAGTTCGCTGCTGGCCTGGGCGGCGTCCTCGATGTGCGTGAGTTGGGCCTGGGCCTGTTGGGCGATGCCGCTGATGAACTGGCTGACCTGTTCGACCGATTGCCGCAATCCCTGGGTCGAGGTCACGGTCTGCTGGACTTCCAATGAGCCGGCCAGCACCTTCTGCAGGGAATGCTGGATCAGCTCCTTGATCTCGCGTGCGGCGGCGGCACTGCGCTGGGCCAGCGTGCGGACCTCGGCGGCCACCACGGCGAAGCCGCGGCCCTGTTCGCCGGCCCGGGCCGCCTCGACGGCGGCATTCAAGGCCAGGATGTTGGTCTGGAAGGCGATGCCGTCGATGAGGCCGATGATGTCGGAGATGCGCTTGGACGATTGCTCGATGCCCTGCATGGCGTCGGCCGCATGGCGCACCCGGGACTCGCTGTCGCGCGCCGTCTGTTGGACCTGCCTGGCCATGTCGTCGGCCTGTCGGGCCGTGGCGCTGGTGTGGCGCACCGAGTCGGACAGGGCCTGCAGGCTGGCGCCGCTGCGCTGCAAGGTGGCGGCCGTGGATTCGGTGCGGCTGCTCAGATGGCGGCTGGCGCTGCTGATCTCGCTGCTGGCCTGGTGGATCGAGTCGGTGGACTGGCGCACCCCGCCGGCCAGCACCTGGAGCCGCCGGCGCATGTCTTCGAGTGATTCCAGCAGCATTCCGAATTCGTCGCCGCGCCGGGTCTGCCAGGGCGTCGACAGATCATGCTCGGCCATGCGAAGGGCGGCCTGCCGGGCCTGTTCAAGGCCGCCGGCCACATCACGGGTCATGCGCCAGGCCATGGCGGTGGCCAGCACCAGGGCCAGCAAGGCGCCTCCGGCCAGCATCCACTGTGCCGTGCGGGACGCCTGTTGCGCCTCGGCGGCCTGGCTGCCGACCAGTTGATCGTCCCAATCGCTGAGCCGGCGCAGGTGGGCGCCCCAGTCGTCCAGTCGGGTGATCCACAGGGCGTTGTCGGTGGCAAAACCCAGGCGCACCATCATCGCCACCGCAGCCGGCCCGCTGTCGCCGGCCTCTTTCTGGGCCTGGGTCAGCAGGCTCATGACCTGGGCGCGCAGCGACTCGGCCTGGCCGATCAGCGCCTGCGCCTGCGGGGCCTCCAGCCGGGCCGAGGCCGCCTGGGCGGCGCCGAGGTATTGCGCATCGGTCTGGCGGATCCGGGCCAGCCGCGCCTCAAGCTCCTGGGCCGGGGCCGTCTGCAGGCCCCGCAGCAGGCTGCTGCAGAGGCTGGCGGCGCGCTCCATGTCGCGGATGGCCTGGCTGCGGCGGGCACCTTCGCCTGCCACCTGGCCCAGGGTCTGCCCCAGGCTGTGGATGCGCATCTCGGCCAGCGCGGTCAGTCCGGCCAGGATCAGCAGGATCAGGGCAAAGCCGGCCCACATGCGGTGACTGATCCGCTGGAGCTGAAGTCGCAGATGGACGGACATCGATGGCTCTCCCGGCTGGCTGTGCCTGATGGATCCGGGGCCGCCGACGGCAGGTGTGCTGCGGCGTCCCCTGGGGGGTGTTCTTGAAAAGAGGCCTCGCTTGCGGGGCGAGGCCCAAACCTTGGAAAAAACAGGGGGTCGGATCCCAGGCCTGCGCGTGAGGCCCGGGACCGTCGTCGACGTCAGAACGAGAAGCGCATGCCGAAGTCGTAGCCGTTGGAGCTGCCGTTGGCGTTGGCGGCGCCGCCCACCGCGCCCAGCGAACCCGAGCTGTACGAGGCCGCGGTGATCGAGGCGCCGCCCGAGTTGTTCACATGGGCGAAGGTGGCATAGAGCGCGGTGCGCTTGGACAGGTTGTAGACCACGCCCAGGGACAGCTTCTGCGTCTTCTCGCTGCCCAGGGTCGCCTGGCCCAGCGCTGCCAGCAGGTTGGCCGGGCCGACCGGGGCGTTCAGGCCCAGCGACCAGGTCTTGGTGGTCTGGTTGTTGCCGGCGGTGACCACGTCCGACAGCTTCTGCTGCGCCAGCAGGCCCATGACCTTCACATCACCGAACTTGTAGGAGCCGGCGAGGCTGGTGTCGGTGAACTTGCCGGCAGGGGGTTGGCTGGCGCCGGTGCTGCCGGTGCCGAACAGACCGTTCGAGCCGGGGCTCTGGGTCAGGGCGGCGAAGCTGGTCTGCGAGTACGCCACCGCCACGTCGAGCGGGCCCTGGGCATAGCCGAGGCGGCCCGAGGCGAAACGGCCGTTGTCCGAGGTGTTCACCCCATTGGTGGTGGCGTTGTTGGGTTGGTTGCCGAACGCCGCCATGGCCTGACCGTAGACGCCGCCCAGTTGCGCCGGCAGGAAATAGCCGATCGAGTTGGAGGCCCGCACAAAGGTGTTGGTGCCGGCGTTGCCGGTGTAGATCGGCAGGATGGTGCCGACGCCGGCGGCGCCGAAGGGGTCGGCGTTGAGGTAGTTCTGCCAGGAGGGGGTGGTGTCGCGACCGAGGCGGACTTCGCCAAAGCTGCCCAGCAGGCTGACGGTCGAGCGGCGGTTGAAGGTCAGGCCGCCGGCCGCGTAGTTGTTGGTCTGGTTGGTCGAGGTGGTGCCGCTGCTGCCGATGCCGCTCGAGGGGTTGAGCGCGGCCTCGAGCCAGAAGCTGGCCGCCAGGCCGCCACCGAGGTCTTCCACGCCACGGAAGCCCAGGCGGCTGGCGCTGTTGCCCGAGGGCGAGAGGCCGGAGATGCTGCCGGCATTGGTCTTGACGCTCTCATAGGCCAGGTCGACCACGCCGAACAGCGTGGCCGAAGACTGGGCCATGCTGGCGCCGCAGGCGCTCAGCACGGCCAGGCCGATCAGGGTTTGCTTCTTGGAAATCATCAGGTTTCTCCAGTGGTTGAAAGAGGCGGATGGAAACAGGACCCGGTGCCGTGTCGGGGCAAGCCTTGCCCCTGGCACTCAAGCCATGGCATCGGGCCGGGGATGGCGCCCTTGACAGGGCGAGCGTGGCCCCGGGCCTTCAGCAAGGCCGCATGGGCGGGGGTGTCGGAGGGGGCGGCTCAGGGGCCGCGGGGGCGCCGGCTTCGGCGCACGCCCGGGCGCGCAGGCCTAGCTGGGCGGGGGGAGGGTGGGGCGCTGGGGCATGGGTGTCTCCTGTGGATCGTTCTTCTGGGTTCTTCGGGGGCTTTCCGGAGGGGCGTGTCCGCTCAGGTCACCGGCGCCGGATTGAACAGCACCAGGGCGTTGTGCAGCTTCCATTGCTCGGCCCAGGTCTTCTTGCGGCCGCTGGCCACATCGAGCATGAACTCGAAGAGCTGGCGGCCCACCTCCTCGATGCTGGCGTCGCCGGTGGCGATGGTGCCGGCATCGATGTCCATGAGGTCGTGCCAGCGCCGCGCCAGGTCGCTGCGTGTGGCCACCTTGACCACCGGCACCTCGGCCAGGCCATAGGGCGTGCCGCGGCCGGTGGTGAACACGTGCAGGTTGACGCCGGCCGCCAGTTGCAGGGTGCCGCAGATGAAGTCGCTGGCCGGGGTGGCGGCGTAGATCAGGCCCTTGCGCTGCACCTTCTCGCCGGGCGAGAGCACGCCGTCGATGGCGTAGCTGCCCGACTTCACGATCGAGCCCATGGCCTTCTCGACGATGTTCGACAGACCGCCTTTCTTGTTGCCCGGCGTGGTGTTGGCGCTGCGGTCGACACGGCCTTTTTCGAGGTAGCGGTCGTACCAGTCCATCTCGCGTACCATGGCCTGGGCGACCTCGGGGCTGGCGGCCCGGGCGGTGAGCTGGTCGATGCCGTCGCGCACCTCGGTGACCTCGGAGAACAGCACCGTGGCGCCGGCCTCGATCAGCAGGTCGGTGGCGTGACCCACCGCCGGGTTGGCGGTCAGGCCCGAGAAGGCATCGCTGCCGCCGCACTGCACCCCCACCACGAGTTCGGAGGCGGGGACGGTCTCGCGGCGGCGGCGGTCGAGGCGCTGCAGATGCGATTCGGCCTGGCGCAGGATGCTGTCGATCATGGACATGAAGCCCACATGGGCCGCGTCCTGCAGGCAGACGGTGTCCAGGCCGGGCAGCGTGTCCACGCCGGCATGTTCATCACGGATCGGGATGCTGCCGGGCGGCAGCAGGCGTTCAGGCTGCAGCTTCTCGCAGCCCAGGCTGACCACCATCACCTCGCCGCCGAAGTTCGGGTTCAGGCTGATGTTGCGCAGGGTGCGGATGGGGATCACCGCGTCAGGGGCGTCAATCGCGACGCCGCAGCCATAGGTGTGTTCCAGGCCCACCACATCGTCGACGTTCGGGTAGCGCGGCAGCAGTTCGGTCTTGATGCGTTGCACCGCGTGCGCCACCACCCCGGCCACGCATTGCACCGTGGTGGTGATGGCCAGGATGTTGCGTGTGCCCACCGAGCCGTCGGCATTGCGGTAGCCCTCGAAGGTGTGGACCTCGCGGGCGGGCGGCGCCTGGCGCGCCAGGGTGCCGATGGGAAGCTGGTCCAGGGCCGGTGGCGTGGGCATCCTGAGGACACGCTCGTTGACCCAGCTGCCACGGACCAGGGGCTGGCTGGCGTAGCCGATGACCACGTTGTAGCGGCGCACCGGCTCGCCTTCGGCGAGGTCCTGCAGGGCGACCTTGTGCCCCTGGGGGATCGCCTCGATCAGGCTGAAGCCCTGGGGCAGCAGGCTGCCCTTGGGCAGGCCGCCGTCATTGACGACGATGGCCACGTTGTCCTCGGGATGGACCTGGATGACGCGGGGTGTGGAGGGGGCGGAATCGGACATGGTCGTCTCTGCTGTTCAGGCTTGATTCAGAACACCGGGTGGCCGGTGATCAGTGTGGGCAGCCAGGTCGAGAAGGCCGGCACATAGGTCACCAGGTTGATCGCCACCCAGATGGCCAGGTAGTAGGGCCAGGCCGTCTTGGTGGCCTGGTCGATGGAGATCTCGCCGATGGCGCAGCCGACGAATTGCACCGTGCCCACCGGCGGGTGGACCAGGCCCAGCGCGCAGTTGAGCAGCAGCATCATGCCGAACTGCACCGGGCCCACGCCCATCTGGATGGCCAGCGGCAGGAACAGCGGGGTGGTGATCAGGATGTGGGCCGCCATGTCGAGGAAGATGCCCAGGAAGATCTGGATCAGGTTGATGTAGAGCAGCATCAGCCAGGGCGTCTGGGTGGCGCTGAGCAGCGCGTGCTCGATGGCGTCGGGGATCTCCAGATTGGCCATCTGCCAGCGCAACATGTTGGACACGCCGATCAGCAGCAGGATCACGCCCGTGGTCTTCGATGCCTTGCCCAGTGCCTTCATGAGGTTCTTGCGGCTCAGGCTGCGGTAGACCACGGTGGTCAGCAGCAGCGAGTAGGTCACCGCGATGGCCGCCGCCTCGGTGGCCGTGGTGACGCCGCCCATGACGCAGCCCAGGATCACCGCGATCACCAGCAGGCCCGGCACCGCGGCCACGAAGGTGCGCAGCACGGCGCCCCAGCCCGGGAAGCGCTCGACCATCGAGCTGCCGTCCTCGCGTTTCGGAAAGCCCTTCTGGCGGGCCTGCCAGTAGGCGGCGGCCAGCATGCAGACCATGATCCAGAAGACCGGGATCAGGCCGGCGAACATCAGGTCGCCGATCGACACGCCCTTGATCACATGCTCACCGATCATGCCGGTGGCGGCCTGGGCGGCGAAGGCATAGATGATCATGTTGTGCGAGGTCGGCATCAGCGCGCCGGTCAGCGAGGCGTGGGTGGTGACGTTGACCGCGTAATCGGCGCTGTAGCCCTCGCGCTTCATGATCGGGATCATCACCCCGCCCATGGCCGAGGTGTCGGCCACCGGCGAGCCCGAGACGCCGCCGAACAGGGTGCTGGCCATCACATTGGCCAGGCCCAGGCCACCGCGCATGTGGCCGACCAGGCTGCGGGCGAAGTTCAGGATCTTGTCGGCGATGCCGCCATGCAGCATGAGTTCGCCCGAGAAGATGAAGAAGGGGATCGCCAGGAAGGAAAACACATTCATGCCCGACACCATCATCTGGATGGCGGTGGCGATCGGCAGGCCTTCGACGAAGAAGGTGGCGATGCAGCTCAGTCCGATGGCATAGGCCACCGGCACGCCGAGCACGAGGAAGAGCACGAAGCTCAGGCAAAGGACGGCAAGTTCCATGGTCAGCTCTTGTGGGCCCGCAAGACCAGGCCCAGCAGGTGTTCGATGGCAAAGACAAAGATAAGGATCGCCGCGATCATCAGCGGCAGGTAGCGCCAGGCCTCGGAGATGCCCAGCGTGGGAATGCTGTCGTGCAGGGTCGAGCTGGCCATGTCGTAGCTGCCCACCGCCAGGATGGTGGTGAACACCAGGGTCAGCAGGTCGACCACGGCGCTGGTCAGGGTGCGCAACAGCGGCGGCAGCACCTTCACCAGCGAGTCCAGCCCGATGTGGCCGCCGTCGCGGGCACCGGCGGCGGCACCGAACATGGCCACCGAGATGACCAGGATCAGGGCCACCTGCTCGACATAGGGCGGCGCGTCGTTGAACACATAGCGGCAGACCACGCCGTACAGGACCACCAGCCCGAGGCCGGCCAGGGCCAGTCGGGCCAGATGCAGCACCGAGGTGGACAGCGCTGCGCAAAGTGCAGAGAAATGCTTCATGGTGGGCAGGGCCGGGTGCGCTGGCACCCGGCGTCCATCATTTGGTGTTAAGGATGTCCTGCACCAGCGCCTTCATCTCGGGCGTGCTGGCGAACTTGTCCCAGACCGGCTTCTCGGCGGCGACAAAGGCCTTGCGGTCGATGTCCTTGGCTTCGACGATCTTGGCGCCGCCCTTGATCACCGAGGCCTTGGCCTCCTGTTCGCGGGCATCCCACAGCTTCACGTAATAAGGCACCGAGGCCCGGGCGGACTGTCGGATGGCGGCCTGCTCGGGCGGCGTCAGGGTGTCCCAGATCTTCTTGGAGAACACCAGCACCTCGGGGGGCATGCTGTGCTCGGTCTCGGAGAACACCGGGGCCGACTCATAGTGCTTGGCTTCGTCGTAGGACGGGATGTTGTTCTCGGCCGCATCCAGGAGCCCGGTCTTCAGGCCGGTGTAGACCTCGTTGTAGGGCATGGGCGTGGGCGAGGCGCCGAGCGCGCTGATCATGCTCACCATCAGGTCGGAAGGTTGCACGCGCACCTTCATGCCCTTGAGGTCGGCCAGGCTCTTGATGGGGCGCTTGGCGTAGATCGAGCGGGCGCCGGATTCGTAGAAGGCCAGGCCGATGAAGCCGGCCTTGTCGAAGGAGGCCAGGATGCGGTCGCCGATCGGCCCGTACATGACCTTGCGGAAATGGTCCAGGTCGCGGAACAGGAAGGGCAGGGCCGGGATCATCGACTCGGGCACGATGCCGTGGAAGGAGGCGGTGTTGACCCGCACCATGTCGAGCGCGCCGATCTTGACCTGCTCGACGGTGTCCTTCTCCGAGCCCAGGGCGCTGTCGCCGAAGACCTTGACGTTGTCCTTGCCACCGGTGGCCTTGGACAGCTCGTCACCCATGAATTTGACCGCCTGATTGGTCGGGAAATCCTTGGCGTGCACGTCGCTGGAGCGGAAGGTGCGGGCCAGGGCGCTCTGGCTGCCCAGGGCCAGCAGGCTGGCCGCAGCCAGCCCGATGAGGGTCTTGTGGAATGTCTTCATGTCTGTCTCCTGTGTTGGCTTTTGGTGGAAGTGTGTTGAATCCGGGGGGCTCAGGACGGGCCGGCAAAGGCGGGCTCCGGCAGGCCCCGCACGCCGGGGCGCAGCGCGAACACCGCGCCGGCCAGTGGCTGTTCGTGCGGCGCGAGGTCGGCCGGTCGGATGGTGGTGACGTACAGCGTGTCGAGCTGCGCGCCGCCGAAGGCGCACATGGCCGGCTTGGCGACCGGCAGCGGCAGCGAGCGGTCGAGGCGGCCCTGGGGGGTGAAACGGTGCACCATGCCGGCATCGTTGGCGCAGATCCAGTAGCCGCCATCCTCGTCGACCGCCGCACCGTCGGGGCGGCCCGGCAGTGTCTTCATGTCGACCCAGAGGCGCTGCCGCTGGGGCACGCCGTCGTCGGGGTCGTAGTCGAAGGCCCAGATGGCCTGCGAGGCCGGGTGCGAATCCGACAGGTACAGGGTGCGCCCATCCGGGCTGAAGCCCAGGCCGTTGGGCACCAGCAGGCCCTGCAGCATCGGCTGCAGTCCGCGGGCGTCGAAACGGTACAGGGCGCCTGCGGCGCGCCGGGCGGCCATGTCCATGACCATGGTGCCGGCCCAGAAGCGGCCCTGGCGGTCGCAGCGGCCGTCGTTGAAGCGCATGCCGGGCGCCGCATGGGCGACCTCGGCCAGCCGATGGCACTCCAGCGCGGCGGCCTCGGGGGTGGTCAGGGTGAACAGGCCGCTTTCCATGCCGCCGACAAAGCCCGGGCCGTCACCGCGACGGGCCAGGCAGGCCAGCATCTCGGGGGCCTGCCAGTGGCGGCTCAGGCCGCTTTGGGCGTCCCAGCGGTGCAGCCGGCCGGCCGGGATGTCGACCCAGTACAGCGCCTGCTCGGCCACGCTCCACAGCGGGCTTTCGCCGACGCCGCAGCGCGCATCCAGCACCAGTTCGGCCGTGCTCTGCATGGGGATCAGTCCTCGAAGGGGCCGGCGGCGCAGAAGTTGCCGCCCTGGTAGACAGCGGCCGGTGCGTCGGCGGGCGGGCGCGGCAGGGCATCGATGCGTGCCTGGAAAGCCTGCGAGCTGTCCCGGGGCTGGAAGCCGATCCGGGCGCCGGCGCCCGCATCCCACCAGGCGCCGGGGTTGTCCGACACGCCATAGACCACCGCGTGGCCGACCTCCGGGGCGAACAGGGCGCAGCGCACCAGTTCGGTCAGGTCGCCGTAGCTCAGCCAGGTGTGCAGCATGCGGTGGTCGCGCGGCTCGGGGAAGGAGGAGCCGATGCGGATGCACACCGTCTCGATGCCGTAGCGGTCGAAGTAGAAGCGGCTCAGGTCTTCGCCGAAGGCCTTGGACAGGCCGTAGTAGCCATCCGGTCGATGCGGCGCCTGGTGGTCCAGGAACTCGGTCTGGCGATAGAAGCCGATGACGTGGTTGGAGCTGGCGAACACCACCCGCTTCACGCCATGGCGGCGGGCCGCCTCATAGAGGTGGAAGACACCGCGGATATTGGCCTCCAGGATCTCTTCGAACGGGCGTTCCACCGAGATGCCGCCGAGGTGCACGATGGCGTCGCAGCCTGCGACCAGCGCGTCGACGGCCTGCTTGTCTGACAAGTCGCAGACCTGGACCTCTTCTTCGGGGCCGCAGGCCGGTGCCATGTCGGCCCGGTCGGACAGGCGCAGCGTCCGGGCAAAAGGCTTCAGGTGCTCGCGCAGTACCCGGCCCAGGCCGCCGGCGGCTCCGGTGAGCAGCAGGCGTTGTTTGGTTTGTCTCTCTGTCA
>Ga0213872_10002036_pt1 | contig 12286 bp, 10 predicted proteins | sample VelepicomBERX_R2_FD_160071 | JGI IMG/M metagenome (GOLD analysis project Ga0213872, IMG submission 160071) | Rhizosphere microbial communities from Vellozia epidendroides in rupestrian grasslands, the National Park of Serra do Cipo, Brazil - RX_R2 | ecosystem: Host-associated > Plants > Roots >...
ACTGAGAATACTGACTAGGATGGAGCGAGACATGAGCCAGAACGTACAGCTGCTGATCGGCGGCGAATTTATCGAGAGCCGCGCCACCACTTGGCGCGACGTGGTCAACCCGGCGACGCAGGAAGTCCTCGCCCGCGTGCCGATGTGTGCAGCGGATGAAGTCGACCAGGCTGTAGCCGCTGCCAAGCGCGCTTTCCCCGCCTGGCGTGCCACCCCCATCGCCGAGCGCGCACGCGTGTTCTTGCGCCTGCAGCAGTTGATTCGCGAGCATATGGACGACCTCGCAGCCACGCTGACGCGCGAGCAAGGCAAGACCCTGGCCGATGCCAAGGGCGACGTATTCCGTGGCCTCGAAGTCGTCGAGCATGCCTGCTCCATCGGCACGCTGCAGATGGGCGAGTTCGCCGAGAACGTCGCCGGTGGCGTCGATACCTATGCGATTCGCCAGCCACTCGGCGTGTGCGCTGGCATTACGCCATTCAACTTCCCCGCCATGATCCCGCTGTGGATGTTCCCCATGGCTTGCGTCACCGGCAACACCTTCGTGCTGAAGCCGAGCGAGCAAGACCCGATCACGCCAATGAAGCTGGCTGAGTTGGCTCAGAAAGCCGGCCTGCCCGCAGGCGTGCTGAACGTGGTGCACGGCGGCGTCGAGGCCGTGAATGCGATTTGCGACCACCCCGATATCAAGGCGGTATCCTTCGTCGGCTCGGTGAATGTCGGCACCCACGTCTACCGCCGCGCCAGCGAGCACGGCAAGCGCGTGCAAGCCATGCTGGGCGCCAAGAACCACGCGGTGTTCATGCCCGATGCCAACAAGGCCCAATCGCTCAACGCCTTGGTCGGCGCTGCATTCGGTGCGGCTGGCCAGCGCTGCATGGCGACTTCGGTTGCCGTGCTGGTGGGCGAAGCCAAGCAGTGGATTCCCGATATTGTCGAGAAGGCCAAGACGCTGTCGGTCAACGCCGGCCACGAAGCGGGTGCCGACCTTGGCCCGCTGATCAACAAGCAAGCCCGCGCCCGCGTCGAGCAGCTGATCGCAGCCGGTATTGAAGAAGGCGCCAAGCTGGAGCTCGACGGCCGCCACCCGACCGTCCCCGGCTACCCGCACGGCAACTTCGTCGGCCCAACCATCTTCTCGGGCGTGAAGCCCGGCATGAAGGTGTACGAAGAAGAAATCTTCGGCCCAGTACTGTGCATTGTCGAAGTCGACACGCTGGCCGAGGCGATTGCCTTTGTGAACGCCAACCCCTACGGCAACGGCACCGCCATCTTCACCCAGAGCGGCGCGGCAGCCCGCACTTTCCAGCACGATATCGACGTTGGCCAAGTGGGCGTGAATGTGCCGATCCCCGTGCCGGTGCCTTTCTTCAGTTTCACTGGCTCGCGCGGCTCGAAGCTCGGCGACCTTGGCCCCTACGGCAAGGAAGTCGTGCGCTTCTACACGCAGACCAAGACGGTGACCTCGCGCTGGTTTGACGATGAGGCGACTGCCGGCAAGGTCAATACGACCATCGCCCTGCGGTAAGCTGCAGAAAACAAATCTCGTCTATAACCACAATTCGGCACGAACGATAAGCACGGGCTGGCGGGCTCACCCCCGCCAAGCCCGGCACTGGAGACAAGCATGACCACGATTGCCTTTATTGGCCTCGGCCATATGGGCGGCCCTATGGCTGCCAATCTACTCAAAGCCGGCTACGCACTGCGCGCTTTCGACCTGATGCCCGCCTCGCTCGACGCTGCAGTCGCCCTCGGCGCGACACGCGCTGCATCGGCGGCTGATGCGGTTGCGGGTGCCGACGTCGTGATCACCATGTTGCCGGCGAGCCAGCACGTCGAAGGCCTGTACATCGGCGAAGGCCTGATCGAGCGCATCGCACCGCATGCGCTGGTGCTCGACTGCTCCACCATCGCACCCGACACCGCGCGCAAGGTGCATGCGGCGGCAGCAGCCCGTGGCATCGCAATGATCGACGCACCGGTATCGGGCGGCACCGCAGGTGCAGCGGCCGGTACGCTGACCTTTATCGTGGGTGGCGACGCCGCGCATTTCGAGCGCGCTAAACCCTTCCTCGAAAAGATGGGCAAGAACCTTTTCCACGCCGGCACAGCAGGCGCAGGCCAAGTCGCTAAGATCTGCAACAACATGCTGCTCGCCATCCACATGATCGGCACGGCCGAGGCGCTGAACCTCGGCGTAGTCAATGGCATGGACCCGAAAGTATTGTCGGATATCATGCGCGTGAGCTCAGGCGGCAACTGGAGCCTGGAAAAGTACAACCCTTGGCCCGGCGTGATGGAAAGCGTACCGGCCAGTCGTGGTTATGAAGGTGGCTTCGGTGTGGACCTGATGCTGAAAGACCTCGGCCTCGCAATGGAAGCCGCGCTGCAAAGCAAGAGCTCAGTGCTGCTCGGCGGCGTTGCGCGCAACCTGTACGCAATGCATAGCGGCCACGGCCACGGCAAGCTCGATTTTTCGAGCATTCAGCAGATGATTCGCCCGAAGGCTTAAACGCCAAGCTATTCAGGCAGCCTTGCCACCAGGAGGCTGCACACGATTTGCGCCATGACGCCCGATGCACCGCATCGGGCGTTTGTATTTTGAGCAACAGCAGTGCGGCTCATAGAGCCGGCACGGCTTAACCTTCCACGCAAGATACTTTTACATACATGTTACAATATATTTTTACATGTGTGAAAATTGGGCGATCCACATGTGCACGTCGTAAATGACGTGCTCTTCTGCGCGTCAAATCAATCTAAAGGTATAAGGCTGTGATGAAGTCAAGTATTCCGGCTGCCGGAAAATATGCATTGTGCGCCGTAGTCGCGCTGTCTGGATGTGGTGGTGGTGGCGGAGGGGGTGGCGGGACTTCGCTTGCGCCAACAACATTCACTCTCGTATCAAAGAGCATTTCTCGGCACGTTCCGATGGGTACGTCCGCCACAATTGACATCCAAGTCAAACCATCTTCTCCACTTAATTCTGCTTTATACGCAAAAGTCACGGATTCCAATGGAATCACAACCAAGAACATAAGTATCATTCAGAATAGTGACAACTCATACACACTATCACTAATCACGTCCAATACCGCAAAAAATCAGAAATACACTGGAACTTTCACGTTCAATTTCTGCCAAGATTCTGCCTGCATCACACCTTCTCAATTACCTGCCATTAGTGTTCCGTATACGATTAATATTATGGCTACCGGCGATGCGTGGCCAGGCAATAATTTAACCGCATTAGCGTCTTGGAACAACGTACCGGACTGGTCAATGTTTCAGGGTAATGCAGCGCACACGGGTTATGTGCCCGTCGTTTTGGATCCAAACAACTTTTCCACCCGCTGGAAGACCGCATCCAATTGTATTGCGCCGATGGGGGCAGCACGAATCCCCTGCGGGACGATTACGACGGGCGGCCAACGCCTCTACGTTGCAGGCACTAACGGCACACAGGTCCCTTCGAGTTTTGGCTTTACGGATTCGGATCATACTTTATTTGCCCTCAATGAGTATGATGCAAGTATTGTCTGGCAGTATGATTTCTTGGATTTACCTATTAACCCTCCATCTAATTCCAACGATTCGGTTTATGTGGTCGCAGGGCAGCAGGGTTATACTCAGTTCTTCGCACTTAATGCCAAGGATGGGACATTAAGCGCAAGATCTCAGATGGTTTCTCAATGGGAAAGTTACCTTGCCCCCACGATCACAGCACAAGGAATATACACTGACGGCGGGGCATTTGGCGGTTTATATGCATTCAAACCCAATGGTGACCAAATGTTTTTTGGCAATTTAGCCGGAGACGATTCGTGGACGCCAGCGGTTGATTCCACAGGCGTGTACGCCTATTCAGGTGGTGTATTGACTGCATTTGATCCAATAAAGGGCACATCCCTACATTCCATAAAAGATCCAACCTATTCATGGTCGGGCTATTCAGTTGGCGGATCCCCCGTCATTGGTGCCCCTGGTTCTATCATCCTTGCCAATTATCTTGGACAGGGAAACGCACTGGTTGATTTTGACGTCAACCACGACCGGGTATCATGGTCCGTTACCGGCTTATATCGCACAACACCTGCCTATAATGCAGGGGTTATTTATGCAGCAAATCTGAACCCAAATCGGCTCGAGGCGCGCTCAGAAGCGGACGGAAGCTTACTGTGGGCCTGGATACCGCCGTCAGTACAAGATACCAACTATGTGAGTGAAGTGCTACTCACATCCAATCTCGCTTTTGTGAGTACGAATCAGAATACGTACGCGATTGACCTAAATTCCCATAAAATGGTATGGGGATGTCCTTATAGCGGCCACCTCGCACTCTCAGCGAGCGGTATTCTATATATAGAGAGTGATAGAAGTCTTATTGCAGTCAATGTCAAATAACCCGTAACAGTCAATACTCCTGTCGTCAGGAGTATTCGACGTAACGCACTTCGTGCCTATGTCAGGCGTGAGAGGATGCCGCCCAGTCTTCATCACGCCTGCTATGCTTGTATCAAACTTGACGGGTCAACAGACATAGGACGACTTGCTCGGCTGGGTTGATCTAAAAGCCAATTTACAATTCAATCAAGTCTTGCAATCCTAAGCACCTTTAGGGAGAGGACTTCATGACCCGATTACTGCTCCCCCAAGACCGCACCCACCCTGCCATTCGCGACAAGATCGCGGCGCACAACGCTGATATCATCGGCGAGGTAGAGGGTGCCATCCGACAGCATGCAGTCGTCGTCGTGGGTATGGCACAAAACCCGTTCTGCAAGCGCGCCCGCAAGCAGCTCGATGCAGCCGGCATTGCGTATCATTACCTCGAATACGGCAGCTATCTCAGTGCCTGGCGGCGACGCAATGCGCTGAAGATGTGGACCGGCTGGCCGACCTTTCCGATGGTCTTCGTCAAGGGCATGCTGGTCGGCGGCGCGGACGATTTGCAGCGGCTGATCAGCGCTGGCGAGCTGACTAAGCTGCTGGGCTGACAAACGCCTCCCAATTTCATCAATCCTTCATAGCGCTGACCCAATCCTAATTTAATGTCGAGCACGTCGCAGCGGCATCGCGACTGTTTACATTTTTTGATATGTTGATTGGAGAACGTTTTGAAGAACCTGATCATGGGCGCCCTGCTGGCGCTCGCATCTGCTATTGCCCTCGCGGCCCCGCCCGCACCTCGGCTCGATGCCAGTACCGACGTCGACTGGTGGTTCGCTTTCAAATTCAACGCAACCGCTTTCCCGGGCTGCGCCACCGGTGCGCCAGCCAATAGCTGCATCTTCGGTGGCGACGTGCAGTCCTACCGCAGCTTCTCGCAGCAATTCGCCTACGCCAGTAGCAATCACCCGACACTCGTCGATGGCTCAGACTGCATTGGCACCACGACGGCCGACCCGGTCGGCGCGACCTTTGACGAGATCTACAACGGCAACAATTACTACGTGGTGTGGAACGACCAGTTCTACAACGACCCGTCGATCAGCAGCTGCGGCACCAGTTGCAGCGCACCTTGGGGGCATTCAAAGGGCGTGCTGTCGTGGGATGACAGCGGTGCCGGCGTGATCATGCAGGTGACCACGCCATCCTGGCCCGCATCGGGCAGCGCCTCGTCTCCGCGCCAGAGCGATGGCAATACGCTGGGCTGCGTGGCAGACGACAATGTGATGTACAGCCAGCACTTCTTTGCCCTGCGACTCAGCAAGAGCGATGTAGCCGCCGTCCTGCAGGCACTCGCGACAGCCAGCGTTGTCACCGACCCGAGCAACCCGCAGATCGTGAACAATGGTGGTCCGGCCGATATTCAGAATCTGGTCAACCAGCTGGGTAGCCAGTCGAGCACCACGCTGCCGCTGCTCACCACCTTGTCGACCGGCGTGACGCTGATCGCCAAGCCATCGGCACTGCATGTGCCGCCGTGGCAAATGGTCTCGTCGCTGCTGGGCGGCGTGCCGCTGCGCGTTGCAAGCTGGTGGGAAGACGGCAAGACCAGCGTCGATATCCCCTCGACTACCACCAATACGCATATTGCGTGCTGGGATAGCTCGCTCGAAGCACCGGGCGCCGTGCAGATCGCCACGACGGGCGCTTGGGATGGCGCCACCTTCAAGCTGACCGGTGGCATCGCGGCAAACCACAATCACGCCAAGATCGGCGTTTCGCTCGACAGCAAAACGCCGCTCGCGATCTTCGGCGATATGAACCAGGAAGGCGCTTTGAGCGGTAACTGTGCGCTCAGCCAGAACGGCCGCGGTGGGATGTTCTTTGCCGTGCCGGATGCGAAGCTGGCACAAAGCGTCAGCACGCTGCTGGCTGGCCAGTCCGCCGCCAGCGCGCGCTGATCGGTCGCGCTGAGCACGTCGTAAATGCAGAAGGCCGCTGATTGCGGCCTTCTGCGTCCTACCCTATTGGCAATCAAATCTTGAAGCGGCCGATCTGGTCTTTCAGATTCACCGCGATCTTGCGCAGCTGGTCCGCCGTATCAGCCGTGCCCTGGATCGTGACACTGGTCTCATCCACCATCTGCGAGATCTGCTCTACACGCTGGGCAATCGAGGTGCTCGCGGCGCTTTGTTCGCGGGTCGATTCGACTACCTCACGCACCCGCTCAAGCGTGCGGCGCGCACCGTCTTCGATCTCGTGCAGCGAAGTCCGGGCCGAATTCGCGAGGCTCACGCCTTGCTCCACTTCAGGTAGCGCGGCACTCATGGCCTCGACCGCCGAAGCGGTATCGCCCTGGATGCCGGTAATCATTTGCTCGATCTGCGTTGTGGCCTCTGCCGTGCGCTCCGCCAGCTTGCGGACTTCATCTGCCACCACGGCAAACCCCCGGCCCTGTTCACCCGCGCGCGCCGCCTCGATCGCGGCATTCAGCGCCAGCAGATTGGTCTGGCCGGCGATGTCCTTGATCACATTCGCCACCGACGACACCTGCCCCGCGCGCTCATCGAGCGCTTTGATCCGCGCAGACGCGCTGTTGACGGTCTCGGCGATCTTGCCAATGGCAACCGATGCCTGCTGCACCCGCTCGCCACCCTGCCCGGCCTGAGTCATCGCAACGCGCGAATCGCCCTCGGTCAGCTGTGCGCTCTCGGCGATATTGTTGGAGCTCACGGTCATCTGCTCGATGGCCGATGCCATAGCCGATGTGGAGTCAGCCTGATGCGCCGCAGCCCTCGCCACCTCGGAGGATGCCTCGCTGATATGTGCCGCATCCTGCACCAGACGGCTCGCTTCGCGGTCGATCTCGCCCACCAGCTGCCGCAGCGAGGTGACCATGCTGCCAAGCGCGTGCATCAGGCTGCCGGCAGGTGGATTTCCAACCTCCGCCATCAAATCGCCGTCGGCAACGCGACGCATCACGGCCGCCGCGACTGCGGGCTCCCCGCCCAATTGTCCAATCACACTTGCGCTGATCTGCCAGCCCACCAGGCTCAGCCCCGCCAACAGCACCAGTGATACGAGGCCCAGCACCACGGCTGCTTTACGAAAGGCGATATCCACGTCGTCGATATAGATACCGGTGCCGACCACCCACCCCCAGGGGGTAAACAGCCGGGTATAGGACAATTTGGGCAACGGCTTCTGCTCGCCGGGCCGCGGATAGAAATAATCGACATAGCCACCACCCTTCTGGGCCGTTTCGATGATTTCGCGCAGGAAATACTTCCCCGTTGCGTCCTTCATATCGATCTTGTTCTGGCCTTCGAACTCCGGCTTGGGCGGCATCAGAATGTATGTGCCGCTGGTGTCGTAGATGAAGAAGTAATCCTGCTTGCCATAGCGTGCCTTGCGTACCGCTTCCTTGGCCGCCAGCTTCGCGTCGTCCTGGCTCATCTTTCCGGCATCGGCCAACCCATGGTAGTAGTCCAATACACCCATGGTGACTTCGATCAGGTTCTTCGTCTTTTCCTTGCGGTCCTCCAGCAGACTGTCCTTCAGCTGAAACAGTGAAGCGAGGCACAGTGCCAACAGTCCGCCCAGAGTCAGAATCAGCAACAGCTGCATGCGGGTCGCAACCCGCCACGATGCCAAGCCGAACATGGTGATGTCTCCGTATGTATATATTCTTTCGGTACTGCGTACTCTAGCATCTCCAGCGGCGCATCCTGAGCCATTCTGGCGAGAATTGTCTCAAATCAAGCAAGGCAATGACATCTGCTGGCCTTGACTCAAAATAGACTGACATCCACCTCAGGAGGTAACAAACTACGTAACGGCCAAAATCGGCGCGCAGTCGCAAGCTCGGCTATCAAATAAGCCAGCATGCGCAGTCGTTTCCTTCTAAACCTAAATATCGGTCACGAAATCAGGCGATGGCATGGTATCGACCACGACTTGCGACCACGCAGTAATCCGGTCGCTTTTCCTCCGCTCGCCGCGCCCCCCCAAAAAGCGAGGAGACCATGAAACTGAAGCACCGCGTATTGTTCATCGTGATTGCCGCCATCCTGGGTCTTGTCACAACTGCCGGGTTTGGGCTGTATTCGCTCAGGCACAGCATGATCGAAGACCGCCAACAGCAGATCTCGAAGCTGATGGGGTTAGCGCGCGGCATGCTCACCTACTACCAAGCGCAAGAAGCCAGCGGCAAGCTGACCAGGCAGGAAGCCCAGGCACAAGCCATCCACACCTTGTCGACCATGCGTAGCGGCGACGACTATTACTTCGCCCGCACTGTCGACAACATCATGCTGGTGCACCCTGACGCAAGCCGTGTCGGCAAATTCGACAAGGGCTCGAAGACGCCAGATGGCCGTTATACCAACGAGGTGTATGCCGAGCTGCTGCGCAAGGCCGATACCGGCTTTGTCACCATCTACGTCGCACGCCCGGGCGATCCAAACAAGGTCCCCAAGCCCAAGATGAACGGCATTTTCCGCTTCGCGCCGTGGGATTGGGTCTGCGGCATCGGCTTCTTTGTAGACGATATCGAGGCGGCCTTTTGGGCCGAAGCGCTTCGCTATATCGGCATCGTCGTCGTGCTTGTCGTCCTGGTGGCCGGCCTCGCCATCGGCATGGGGCGGCGCATTTTGCGGCAACTGGGTGGCGAGCCGAACTATGCGGCGGATATTGCCGCCTCCATCGCCTCGGGCGACCTGACTGCACGGATCAAGGTCGACGATAAATATGCGGCCGAGAGCTTACTGGGTGCCATGAGTCGCATGCAGCTGGGCTTGCGGCAGATGGTCGAGCGCTTCAACGAGGCTGCCGTCGTGCTGGCGCGGTCCTCTTCGGAGCTCAATCGGCAGATGGACGAGATCGTCCACCACTCGCACGCCAGTGCCGAAGCGACCGCCGCCACCGCAGCGGCAGTTGAAGAAATGGCAGTCAGCATCGACAACGTGAACAGCAGCGCCGGCCAAACCGCCGGCTCATCCAAGCAATCGGCCGCACTGGCGGGCGAAGGCGAGCAGATCGTCACGTTAGTACTGAGCGAAAGCCGAGAAGTCGCCACGACGGTCGACGATGCCGCAGCCCTGGTGCGCGGCCTGGCCGGCCGTGCGGCAGAAATCGATACCATCGCAGAAACCATCAAGGAAATCGCCGGCCAAACCAATCTACTGGCGCTCAATGCCGCGATCGAAGCTGCGCGCGCGGGCGAGCAGGGTCGCGGTTTCGCCGTGGTGGCGGATGAAGTCCGCAAGCTCGCTGAGCGCACCACCAGCGCCACGCTTGAGATCACCCAGACGACACAGGCCGTGCAGGGCAACACCGAATTGGTCGCCAGCAAGATGGGCGAGGTCAGCAAGCAGGTACTGACCAACCTCGACCGAACCGAATCGGCCGAGCGGGCCTTGCATAGTATTCGCGAGAGCGTGGATGGCACGCTGGCCGAAGTCGCCGACGTAGCCAACGCCATGCGCGAGCAAACGCAAACGAGTGCCCTGATCGCATCCAACGTCGAGCGCATCGCCCGCATGGCGGAAGAATCGAACAACTCGATCGCAGCGGCGCGCGACTCGGTCAGCGCACTCGATGCACTCGCCAAGGAGCTCAATAGCGCTGCTGCGAAATTCCGTCTCGCTTGATAAGTCGCCCGCGCGGTTTGACGGCCGACAAACGGTACCGAATGCGGCGCGGATTTTGCTCGCTATTGGCCTATCTACGATGGCCGGCAAACCTTGCCGACGTAACCGAATCTGGAGGCATCATGTCCGTCAACGCACCCAACAACATCAGCTTCGATTTTTCGACGCTGAACGGCCAAACCACCAGCGGTACGCCGACAACGAGTTCCGCCGCGACCGACTTTGCCGGGCAGATGGCACAGATCAAGGCCGACTTGCAAAGCGCACTCGAGAGCTCGGCCTTTGGCGACACCAGTGGCAACGGCAATAACAGCACGGGCGACACCAGCAACAGTGCGACCGATTTGTTCGGCAATGCAAATGGCCTTTCGCCCACGGGGCTCAATACCAGCCTGCGCGACCCACAAGCGGCCTACGACATGATGACCGGCCTCAATCAGGATAGCGTCGACTTCAAGGCCCAGTACGCCACGCTGAGCGATATGGGCAGCGCCGTTACCACCATGCAGCAAGACGGCACCAGCCTCGGCAGCATCGGCATGGGCACCGATAACAGCAGCATCACCGCGCAGATGCAGCAATTCGTCGATCAATACAACGCGTGGATCAAGCAGTTCGACAGCGTGATGGCCCCTGGCGGCCTGATGGCCGGTACCCAGGCCGCGCAGGAATCGCGCTATGAACTCGACCAGAGCGTAGAAAACCCTTTCTACGGCGCCAAGGATGGTCTGCGCGGTCTCTACGATATCGGCCTCACTATCGACCCCAATACCAAGCAAGCCTCGCTCGACACCAGCAAACTAAGCTCGGTCCTTGCGACGAACAAACAAGGCGTGGTCGATGCCATCGACGATTTCAGCGCCAACTTTGCGACAGCCGCCGGCATGCTGAACCAAAGCAATAATTTCATCCCAAACCAGCTCAACAACCTCAACAGCGCCATCGCCTGGCTGAACGCCAATATGCCCTCGCTGCAAAGCGAATTCGGCACCGGCTCGGCCGCTGCGCCTAACTCACAAGTCGCCCAGGCACTGGCTGAATACCAGCAGATCGCCAAGACCTGATCGCCGAAACCTTGGTATCTCATCCGGTTGGGGGATGCGCCCTCGCTGCAGACTATGTCATTGTCTGCGCGTTGATAGACGCTGCGAGGTGATGCCATGGCTATCGTGCGGTATTTGGTCAACGACGTCGATACGGCGCTTCCTTTTTACGAAGCCATAGGCTTTGTTTTGGCCGAGCGATGGGGGCCACCCTTCGCAATGCTATCCCTAGAAGACTTGACGCTCTGGCTTAGCGGCCCAGGTACCTCTGCCGCGCGCCCATTGGCCAACGGCACCTTGCCCCAGCCCGGCGGATGGAATCGCCTTGTCATCGAAGTCGACGATCTGCGTGCCGCAATCGATGCACTCAATTCGCTCGGCGCGCGGTTTCGCAGCGACGTCGTCAAAGGCCCTGGCGGCAGGCAGATTCTGGTGGAAGACCCATCAGGCAACCCCATCGAATTGTTCGAAGCATCCGACGAATGATCGCGCTCGAATGCTCATCCTTGATGGGATCATGCGAACGGAAGTGAGCATCATCAGCAGAGTCGCATTAAACTGAATAGGCGAATGCCCACCGGGGGCATCTCCTAAGCGACCCACTCGACTATGAAGCTCAGCAAATTCATCATTCTCGTCGTCGACGACTTCCCGGCCATGCGCCGTATCATCGCCAACCTGCTTCGCGAACTGGGCTTTCAGAACATTGTTGAGGCCGAGAACGGCGAGCGTGCCTTGCATATCCTCAACAACCAGCAGATCGATGCGGTGCTGAGCGATTGGAATATGCCGATCATGGATGGGTTGGAGCTTTTGAAGCATATTCGCGCATCCGACAAGCTGAAAAACCTGCCGGTGATGCTGGTGACCGCCGAAGGCAAGCGCGACAACGTGGTCGTCGCCGCACAAGCCGGCGCCGATAGCTATATCGTCAAGCCCTTCAACGGCCAGGTGCTCCAGACCAAGATCGCCACCATGCTGGCCAAGCGTGGCATCGTGCCGGAAGAAGAATAAGGTACGGCGAAGAATCAGGCGTGCAGCACATCCCCCCGGGGGGATCAGAGATACTTGGTGATCGCCTTGAATTCGCGAATGGTTTCCTCGGGGCTCTTGGCCCCCTCGCGCACCGCCTCGGTCAAGCAATGGTCGATATGGTCTTGCACCAAGACGCGTTTGGCATTGGCGACTGCACTTTCTACT
>Ga0213872_10002037_pt1 | contig 12285 bp, 9 predicted proteins | sample VelepicomBERX_R2_FD_160071 | JGI IMG/M metagenome (GOLD analysis project Ga0213872, IMG submission 160071) | Rhizosphere microbial communities from Vellozia epidendroides in rupestrian grasslands, the National Park of Serra do Cipo, Brazil - RX_R2 | ecosystem: Host-associated > Plants > Roots >...
TCACATAATCGGCGTGGCCGGGGCAGTCGACGTGGGCGTAGTGACGGTTGTCGGTCTCATACTCGACGTGGGCGGTCGAGATGGTGATGCCGCGGGCCTTCTCTTCGGGGGCCTTGTCGATCTGGTCGTACGCGGTGAAGGTCGCGCCGCCCTTCTCAGCCAGCACCTTGGTGATGGCGGCGGTCAGCGAGGTCTTGCCATGGTCGACGTGACCGATGGTGCCGATATTGCAGTGCGGCTTGTTCCGCTCAAATTTAGCCTTAGCCATGTTCTTACAACCCGCCTTATTTCAATGGGCCAAAAGGGACATCACAACAAACACATTGGAGCGGGTGAAGGGAATCGAACCCTCGTCGTAAGCTTGGAAGGCTTCTGCTCTACCATTGAGCTACACCCGCAAACCAACTAAATCCGCTCGGTCGCTCCTAAAGCATGGGCGGGTGGTGGAGGAGGTTGGATTTGAACCAACGTAGACTATCGTCGGCAGATTTACAGTCTGCTGCCATTGACCGCTCGGCCACTCCTCCATACCGCTCCAGACGCCCGGAACGACGGGAAGTGGGAAATAAAGGCATTCGACACCCATTGTCAATCCGAAAAGAGCGGGTAAAACACACCCATCCACAGAAGATTTTTACCGAAAGGCCGCCGAGCATGAATCGTCCCCAAAAGCCCAATCGCTCATCCGCCGGCCGCGGCTCCCGTCAAGGGCTGATATTGTGGGGCGTCCACCCGGTCCTGGCGGCGCTGGCCAACCCCCAGCGTAATTGCCATCGCCTGATGGTCACCGCCGAGACCGCGCGCACCCACGCCGCCGAGCTGGACCGCCTGGCCAAGACGCGCCGCCTGCCGCAGCCCGAGATCATGGGACGCCAGGATCTCGACCAGATGCTGCCCGACGGCGCGGTGCATCAGGGCATCGCGCTCTCCGCCGACCCGCTACCGATGATGGACATCGCCGACCTGGTCGACCTGGCCGAGGGCCGCGACAATGCGGTCATCATGGTGCTGGACCAGGTCACCGACCCGCATAATGTCGGCGCGGTGCTGCGCTCGGCCGCCGCCTTCGGCGCGGTCGGGCTGGTCATGCAGGACAAGAACGCCCCCGACGAGACCGGAACGCTCGCCAAATCGGCTTCGGGCGCGCTGGAACGCCTGCCGTTGGTCAAGACCGTCAATCTGGCCCGGGCCCTGGAAGAGATGAAGAAGGCCGGCTTCTGGATCGCCGGCATGGCGGGCGAAGCCGACAAGACCCTGGCCGAGGCGAAGCTGACCGGCCGCATCGCCCTGGTGATGGGCAGCGAAGGCGAAGGCCTGCGCCGCCTCACCCGCGAACATTGCGACTATCTGGTAAAGCTGCCGCAGACCGATCTGGTGGAAAGCCTGAATGTCAGCAATGCGGCAGCCGTTGCGCTTTATGAACTCAATCGCCGTTAGAGGAACCGCTTAACACCGGGGATCCGCCGCAGCCCGAACTCGACCAACAGGAAAGTCAGGACCAGCGCCGTCGGCCAGGCCAGGGCGAACTTGGCCTGCGGCGACCAGCTCCACGATTCCTGAACCAGGGTTACCACCACCAGCACCGGCATATGCATCATGTAGACGCCGAACGAGCTGGCCGAGAAACGACGGAACAGCCCGTTCGTGCGGTTCAGCCTTTCGCGAAACAGCACCAGCACGCCGGCGCACATCGCCACGCAATAGACCGATTCCCACAGGGCGAACACCGCGCTCTGCCAGGTGCCGTTCCCGGTGACGGGCTTCAGATCGCCCATCTGCGCCAGCAGCGCCGCCGATGCCAGCGGGCTTATGATCAGCGCGCCCCAGAACAGGCGCGTGCCCAGGCGGCTCGACAAAGTCTGGAACCAGGCCCGGCGATATGCCTGCACGCCAATGGCGAACAGCACGACATATTGAGTGAAGTAGCAGAGCTGCATGTTGTAGATGCTAGTCCCGATCGGCCAGACCATGCGGACCAGAAAAGCGATCACGCCGATGGCGAGCCCGAGCCCGGCTAGGCCGGCCAAACCGGGGCGCGAGGGCGCAGCGGCACCGGTTCCACCGCGCAGGACCAGCCGGCACAGCGCATAAACGGCCGAGAAGGCCAGCAGCGCGATGGCGAACCACATCGGCCCGCTGGCCGACAGCCACCGCCCCGAGCCCAGAAAGCCGGCATAGGCGGTCGGCAGATCGCTATCCCACCAATGCAGCAGGAAATAGCCGGTCAAGGGATGCACCACCAGCATGTAAGCCAGCGACGGCACGCCAAGCCGCATCCAACGGTCGATCAGAAAGCGGGCAAATCCCTTGCGGTCATAGGCGGCCGGAACGAAATAGCCCGCCAGCAGGAACATGAAGCCCATGAAGAAGCCCTGCAGGTGCAACTCGAACACCAGGAAGCCCAGCCTAACCACGGGCGCCGGCTCCTGCGGCGCGTTGTAGTACCAGCTGCCGATATGGCTGAAGGTGACGGCGGCATGCAGCCCGACCACCAGGGCGATCATCGCCCAGCGCAGATTGTCGACATAATCCAACCGCGTCTCGCCGACCGCCTCAATCCTCTTCATCGCCCATTCCCCGAAGGTTAGAGTATCGCCGGTGCAGTCCAGCGAAGTGAGAGGACTATGGCGGATCCGCAGAGCGCGGAAGGAGAGGGTCGGGCCGAGCGGCATGCGGCCTGGGACGAACGGCAGACGCCCGTGACGGACGGCGCCCGGGCCGTGACGAGCGGAAAACTCAAACCTCTCCTGCGCGCCTACGCCCTGATCGTTCCGCTGTTCGTGCTGGCGGCCACCATCAACATCCTGTCGACGATCTACGACCTGCACCGGGCCGGCAAAGCGCTGCCGGACTGGGAGCCGATCTCGTGGGAACTGACCAGCATCGTCGCGATCTTCGTCGCCGTGCCGATCCTTCCCGCCATCGCCCGCCTGGCGCCGGCCGGGTGCGGCTGGCTCCGCATCCTGGCTTTCAACCTGGCGGCCACCCTGCCCTTTTCCGCCATCCATAGCGGCGGCATGTTCGGCCTGCGCAGGCTGGTCTATCGCCTGGCGGGCGAGCATTACCACTTCGTCGCGGCCGACTTCCTCTACGAATACCGCAAGGATCTGCTGACCTATCTGATCCTCTACGGCATCTTCTGGATCGCCGGACGCACGGCAGCGCCCCAGCCCGTCGCCGAAATCCCGCGCGAGGAGACCCTCGTCGAGCCGGTCTTCACCATCGTCGACGGAGCCCATACCCACCGCACGCCGCTCAGCGCGATCCTGTCCCTGCGGGCGGCCGGGAACTATGTCGAATTCCATCTCGATGGCGGCAATCGTCCGCTGATGCGCGGATCGCTTCAGGAAATGCAGGAAAAATTGGCGACGCACGGCTTCCTGCGCACCCATCGCTCGTGGGTGGTCAATCCGCGCCGGGTGCGCCGGCTGACGGCCCAAGGGTCGGGCGATTTCCTGCTCACGCTGGACAGCGGCGACGAAGCGCCTCTGTCGCGCCGCTTCCCCGAGGCGCTGGCCTGTTTGCGAAAAAAAGAGGGCGCCGCCGAAGCGACGCCCTCTCCCGATCGAAAATAAGCGGTTAGCGCGGCGGCAGAGTCGCCATCGCCTTCAACAGATCCGCCTTGGCGTGGTCATATTCGTCCTGGCTGATCATGTGATTGTCGAGCAGCCGCTTCAGGGCGGCGAAACGCTGTTCGATCTGCGCAGGATCCTGCGGCACCGCCGGAGCGGCGGCGGGCGTCGCGGGCTGGGCCGCGACCGGCGCCGGGACCTGCCCGGGCACGACGGCAGCGGCGGGAAGCGCTGCGGGCGCGGCCGGCGTCTGGACCAGCGGCATGCCATAGGTGCCTGTCCAGGCAAAGGAAGAGATCCGAGCCCAATCGCCGCGTCCGGCAACTGCCAGCGTGACGGCGCCGCCCGGCAGGATGCGATGCTCGGTCTCCTGGGCGGACAGGCGCGAGCCGGTGCGGATGCGCGACGGATCGGCGGCGAAGGTACTGGTCAGGTAAGTGCCATGCACCATGCCGATGATCAGTCCGACCGAATCGCCGTCGACGAAGACGCGCCCGGCGGTGGCGCGCGGCGGGCCGAGATAATCGAGGATGCCGCTCTTGGCCTGGACCGCGAAGGTGACGTCCTGGCCAGGGCCGGCCTGGGCCAGCCCGTTGGCGATCGGCCCGGAGATGACCGACAGCTGGTCGTTGTCCATCAGGGGGCCGGTCTCGCCGTCGCCGCTGATCTGCACCGAGGCCAGGACAGCGCGCACCGCATCGGCGCTCAGTTTAGGCAGACTGCCGGGGCTGGTTCCCCCGTCCGCCTTTTCGATGCGGACGAAATCGTTGTTCTTCTGCCAGACGGTCTCCACGGCGCCGGCCGGCGCGGCCAGCAATAATGCGGTGGCGAAAAGAAAGAGGAAGCGCCCTCCCCGGGGCGCCGTGACGAAAGCAGCCTGAATCAAAGCCCATCTCCGTAATCCGAGGCCCCGATCCTAGCCCGGTTTCTTTTCAGTGTCATCCTCGCCACACAGCCTATTGCAGCCATCTCCGCATCGTTTTAGAAAGGCCCTGGGCCGGCTTAGCTCAGATGGTAGAGCACCTGATTTGTAATCAGGGGGTCACGGGTTCGATCCCTGTAGCCGGCACCATCTTTTCCCAAAGATCCGCCGCGACCGACCTCAGCCAGGACAGGCCGGGGTCGAGATCGTCGGCCGCGTTCCACATCATCGACACCGAAGAAACCGGCACCTCGAACGGCAGCTCCGCGACCATCAGCCCCAACGCCTCGCCCCATACCCGGGCGTAAAAGCTGGGAAGGGTGGTGAAGGCGGCCATGCTTTTCAGCATCACCGCCGAGGTCGAGAAATTGCGGCTGGAAAACACCACCCGCCGCTTATGGCCAAGCGCCTCCAGGCGCTCGTCGACGAAGCCGGCCAGTTCGGCGTTGAACGAGGTCAGCAAGTGCGGATAGGCGAGATAGGTCTCCAACGGCACCCGATCGCCCGCCGCCTCGATGTGCGCCGGATCGTAAAGGCAGACGAAATGCCAATCGAACAAATGCTGTTGGCGATGCCAGGACATGGGCGCCTCGAACACCCCCGCGGCCAGTTCGATCTCGCCGGAATCGAGCAAAGCGGGAACGCGGTCGCTGTCGGCCTGATGCGCCACGATCCGCACCCCCGGCGCATGATCCCGCACATGGCGCAGCAAGGCCGGCATCAGCGCCGCCTCGAGCGCGTCGCTCATGCCGAGATGGAACACCCGCTCGCTGGCGGCCGGATCGAAGGATGGCGCGCCGCGCAGCTCCGCATGCAGCAGCCGCAGAAAAGGCTCGATCTGGCGGCCCAGCGCCTCGGCGCGCGGGGTCGGCTGCATGCCCTTCGGCGTTCGGACGAACAGCGGATCCGAGAACGCCGCGCGCAACCGGGCCAAGGCGCCGCTGATGGCCGGCTGGCCGAGATAGAGCCGCTCCGCCGTCCGCGTGACGTTGCGCTCGTCGAGCAGCACATGCAGCACCAGCAGCAGATTGAGGTCCATGCGCCGCAAATCGTTTTCGATGATGTCCTTCATGATTCCAAACGATTTGAATGATAACCATCTTCTTTCTACCCTGCCGCCATCCGTTGCAGGAGAGAAATCATGCGTGCCTTGATGCTGGATGCCCCGAACGCCCCGTTCCGGATCGTCGACATGCCCAAGCCCGTTCCCGCCGCCGGCGAAGTGCTGGTGCGCGTGAAGGCCAGCGGCGTCACCGTGCTGGACACCAAGATCCGCGCCGGCGCCGCCGGCCATGCCCGCCATCCTTTGCCCAACGTGCTGGGCATGGAACTGGCCGGAATGGTCGAAGCGGTCGGTCCCGGCGTTACTCGCTTCCAGCCCGGCGACGAAGTTTATGGCATGACCGGCGGGGTCGGCGGCGTGCAGGGCTCACTGGCGGAGTATGTTTCGGCTGACGCCGATCTGCTGGCGCGCAAGCCGGCCTCGCTGTCGATGCGCGAAGCCGCCGCCCTGCCCCTCAACATCATCACCGCCTGGGAAGGGCTGGTCGACCGCGCCAAAGTCCGGGCGGGCCAGACCGTCCTGGTACAAGGCGGGGCCGGCGGCGTCGGCCATCTGGTGCTGCAATTGGCCGCCGCGTTCGGCGCCATCACCTTCGCCACCGGCTCGGCCCGAAATGCCCAGGTGGTCGCCGAGGCAGGCGCGTCGCCCATCGATTACCGCGGCGAGAGCCCGGCCGATTACGTTGCCCGCCTCACTGATGGCCGCGGCTTCGACGTGGTCTATGACACGGCCGGCGGCGCCAGCCTCGACGCCTCCTTCGCCGCCGTGACCCGGTTCGGCCATGTGGTGACCACGCTGGGCTGGGGCACCCATGCGCTGGCGCCTCTGTCCTTCAAGGGAGCGAGCTATTCCGGCGTGTTCACCCTGCTGCCGCTGCTGACCGGTGAATGCCGCGCCCATCATGGCGAGATCCTGGCCAAGGCCGCCGCTTTGGCCGATGCCGGCAAACTGCGCCCGCGCCTCGATCCCCGCGAATTCACCTGGGCCGACATCGAGGATGCCCACGCGGCGGTAGCGAACGGCACCGCGCAGGGCAAAATCGTCGTTTCAAACCAGGACTAGCCAATGCTGGGCGCTTGAGGGGTTCTGCGCCGTCACCTGCACGTCGGCCAAGAATTCCGCCGAAGCGCTGAAATCGGTCAGCACATAGGCGTGGCCCAGACTCTGGGCGGCGGCATAGGCGGCGGTGCCCGGCGCCAGATTGGCGGTGAAGGTGTCGATGATGTTGAGGTAATAGGGAATCGCGCCCGATTCCGGCGCCCGGCGCAAAAGGTTCTGGTAGCAATCGGTGATGAACTGACTGTCGCCTTGCGTGCTCTGCGCGTAATTGTGCGCCGGATTGTTAATGTATTCCGGCGAGGCCAGGAATTGCTGGGCGAACTGGGTCAGCGGCAGATTGGGATTGGCCGCCGCCTCGGCCTGGTAATAGGCCAGCCCCGGCACGTCCGGCAGGCGGCCGAACACCGCGCCGTAGAGCTCGGTGACGTTGCCGGTGGTGACCGAGCCGGCCTGGCCGCTGCCCGGGGTTTGCGCCACGATGTCGGTAAAATCGCTGAATTTGACGGCGGTAATGCCGCGCAAGCTGTCGACGCTGGCGCGGCCGGTGCCGGTATCGGTGACCGAAAGCCCGATCCCGTCGCCCTGGGCGGCCAGGGAATAGTCGGACGCCGTTCCCGAAAACGCCACGGTGACGCCATGGCCGGTCACGCCCTCGATCGAGGCGTTGGCGGCGCCGGCCGAAACCGTGATGGTGAAATAGCCGCTCATCACGTCGAACGCGGTGTGGTCGGCGTCGAACTGGGCCGACGAGACGGAAATGGTCGCAAAGGCGGTGTCGGTGGCGGCGATCCCTGTCACCTGGCCGGTCGCCGCCAACGTTCCGAGCCGGTCGATCTGGGAAGCGATGTCGGCGACGCTGTCCGAGATGGTGACGGCGGCGACGCGTGATCCGCCGGCGATGGCTTCGGCCTGCGCGGCGGTGGCGCCCGTGACGGAAACGGTATAGGCGCTGTCGATCGCCGCGAACACCCCGCTATCGCCCAGGAATTGCGCCGCCGTCACCGTCATGGCGGGCGGATTGATCGGCTGTTGTGGACCGTCGAGATCGGTCACCACCACGGCGGACAGGTCGCCCGCCGCGACCAGGGTCTGCAATCCGTCGATATGGGCGGCGATCGAGGCAGCGGTATCGGCGACCACCGAATGGGCGGCCAGCGTGCCGGCCTGATGGGCGGCGATCGCGGCGGCGGCGTTCCAGTTCGGGCTGGTCGTGCCGGCGGTGTCGGTGATGACGATGCTGGGTGGCGAACTGCTGAGCGGCTGAGGCCCGGCCGCCAGGGAGAAATTGGACGAGGTGTAATTTCCCTCGAAATCGAGGGCGATGGTGCCGCCGCTGGTGACCAGGGTCAGCACGCCGTGGGTGGAATCGCCGCTATAGGATTGCGCCGCCACCGAGGACAGGCTGATCCCCGACAGCACGATGGAGTTGCCGGTAGCGAAACTTTCGATCGTGCCGCTGAAGGATTTCGGCGCGTCCAGCTGCAAGGTGCCGGTCGCGTCGGCGAACAGGACCGAGGCGGTGTCCGCCGCCGCCAGCTCCAGCGTGACCGTCGCGGTGGCGGTCTTAAAGCCGGTAAAATAGGTCTGCCCCGGTCCAACCACCAGCATGCCGCTGCCGGTGACTGCCGACGCGACCAGGAGAGTGCTGTTCTCGTACCCGCCAATGTTCACACTCTCGGTATCGATCTTCGCCGCGATCGAGCCGTTATCGACGATCCCTCCCGTAGCCGTCAGAGTCGCGGTGCTGCCGAACGAACTGCCTGTAACAGAGCCGCCGGCGGCAATGGTCAGGCTTGGCGCCGTGAAACTGCCGCCGCCGACGTCGATCTGGCCTTGGACGGTCAGGGCATTGGTATTGGCATAGTTTCCGGCAATGCCCAGCAGGCCGGACGGCGCAATGGTGGTCAGGCTGGACTGCAGGGAAACGTAAGCCGTGCTGCCGGCATCATAGGTCTGCAGCGCCCCGCCGGTGGAATATTGATAATTGGCGGCCAGGGTCGTGATCGGGCCCGCGACATTGATGTCGATGGTCGCTCCCGCCGACACTTCATAGGTTCCCCCGGTCAGGGTGCCGCCCGACAAATTGGCGAAGCCGGCGCCGCCCGCCGAAAAGGCGATGGTGAGAGGCCCCTGATAGCCGAACAAGCTCCCGATATTCTCGAACCGCCCGGTGGTCAGGGTGACGCTTTCGTCGATCGAACCGCGATTGACGGTCGTGCCGGCGACGGAGATCTGGCCGGGCGTCGAAATGCCCCCGTCATTCTCCAGCGACCCGAAGGAATAGGTAGGCGTTCCCCAGTAGCTATAGAGGCCGCTCCCCACCCCGACGGTCGCCTCGTGCAGCACGGTCAGGCTGCCCTGGCTGTAGATCGTGTCGGAGGCGGCATCGACGACACTGACCGTGTAGCTCTCACCCGATTGAATCTGTACTTCGTAGATGACTTGGCTGCCCGTCGCGGTATTGGTGATCCGTGGCAGCAGGACGACCGCGCTGCTGCCGTTCGGCACCGCCGCCGGGGACCAGATGGACGCGGAGTCCCAAGTCTGGTTGAAATTCGTGTTGGTCGGCGAGAAGCTGTAGGTCGTCACGATGGCCTCCGTGTTGTAAGGTTACTATACACGCCGAACCCGTTCTTAACTAGTTTTACAACCGTTAGTTATTCTAATGCTTTTACATTTCCCCACCTTCGCCGCCGCCTTCCTGGCCTCCCTGGTCGAGTTCGTCGAGGCGCTGACAATCGTCCTCGCCGTCGGCGCCACGCGCGGCTGGCGGCCGGCTTTGGAAGGCGCCGCCGCCGGCCTGGCCCTGTTGCTGGCGCTGCTGGCGCTGTTCGGCGGATCGCTGGCCCTGCTGCCGCTGCATCTGGTCCAACTGGCGGTCGGATCCCTGTTGCTGCTGTTCGGCCTGCGCTGGCTGAGGAAAGCGGTCAAGCGGGCGGCGGGCCTGATCCCGCTGCATGACGAAGCCGCCCTCTATGCCGCCGAGACCGGACGATTGTGCGCGGAACCTCGCGCGGCAAGGACGACTAGCCGCGACTGGGTGGCGACCGGCACCGCCTTCAAGATCGTCATGCTGGAGGGGGTCGAGGTCATCTTCATCGTGCTGGCGATCGGCGCCGCCGGCCAGGACTGGACCGCCGCCGGAATCGGCGCGGCGGCGGCCTTGCTGACGGTGATCGGCCTCGGCCTTGCGCTGCACCGTCCCCTCACCCGCGTGCCCGAGAACAGCCTGAAATTCGCCGTCGGCGTGCTGCTGACGGCGTTCGGGCTGTTCTGGGCGGGAGAAGGGCTGGGCCTCGACTGGCCGGGCGGCGATCTGGCGCTGGCCGCTTTGGTGATGGCGATTTCCGCCGTGTCGCTGGCGGCCGTCAGACTGATCCGGCCAGCGGCCTGAGCGCCTCGGTCATGCTTTGGCTCCGCAACGCCTGGTAGCCGCGCTCGGCGATGGCGGCGCGGTGCTGCGGCGACTGCCGGAGATAATAGAGGCAGGTTCCGGCCAGCTCATCATAGCGGGCGAAGACGACACCGCCGCCATAGGGATCGTGGTCGCCCCGCTCGGATACCACGAAGCGCCGATTGGCCAGCAGGAAAGACAAGCGCACCGTCTCCAGCGCATCGAGACCGTCCCAGGCATGCATGTTGAGCACGATCTTGGCGCGGGCCAGGGCCTGGTCGCGCTGCTCGCCATAGACGCCTTGCAGAGAGATGACCGAGACGCCTTGGCGCCTCAACGAATCGAGAATGACCTGACGGCGGGGATGCGGCGATCCGGCGAACAGCACGTCGATGTCCTGTCGCGGCTCCGGCCGGATGGTTTCGAGACAGGCGTGATAGCCGGGCGCGAGAACATCAACCGCGGAAAAGCCCCGCTCGCGCAGCCAGGCGCCGCTTGACGGCGCGTAATCCCAGATCCGCGAGGCTCCCGCCATCAGTTCGCGATATTCCTGCCATTGCGGCAGCAGCCCGAGTTGATCGTCCAATTGTTCGAGCTGATAAAGAACGTAAGGCTGGCCCGCCAGCTGACGATAAAGCGACAGGGCGCGCGCCGCGAAGATGGTGGAGCCGAGCAGGATGTTGATCGCGCCGGGCCTCAGTTCGTTGATACCGGCGCTGCAGGAATGACCCAGCTCGGCGAGCCCGGCGGCGATCGAGGCCGCCAGTTCGTCATACATCCGGTAATGCGGGTTGATGGCAACCCGTACGATATGAAAAGCGTGAGCCGGCATCGCTTTAGTTTAGCGATGCCGGCCCCTTATCACCAGCCGCCGCCGAGGGCGCGGTAGGAACTGACCGCCGAGCGGGCCGTCTCCGCCCGCACCCGGGCCAGATCGTCCTGGGCGATCAGCAATTGGCGGTCGCTGTCCAGCACGTCGAGCAGGCTGACCGCGCCGCCGCGATAGGCCTCCTCGGCGGTGTCGCGGGCGCGGGTCAGCGAGGCGGTCTCGCGCGACAGCTCCTGCGTCTGCTCGGCCGATTGCGCCAGGGCGGTCAGGGCGTTCTCGACATCCTCGGCGGCGCGCAGCACCGACAGGCGATAGCGCGCCAGAGCCTCGGCATTGGCGCCCTTGGCCTGCTCCACCTCGGCATCGACCTTGCCGAAATCGAACAGCCGCCAGCGCAGCCCGGCCACCGCCTGCGGCTGGAAGGCCTGGGCGGTCAAAAGCTGCTGCGAATTGATCGACTCGAATCCGAGCAGGGCCGACAGGTTCAGCTTCGGATAATAGTCCGAGACGGCCGAACCGATGCGGGCGTTAGAGGCCGCCAGCTGCCGCTCGGCGGCGATCACGTCGGGGCGGCGGCGCAGTAGATCGGCCGGGTCGGCAGGATCGACTGCCGGAGAGGCCGGGATGTCGGCGACGACTGACAATTCCTTGGCATAGGTGCCGGGCTGGGCGCCCAGCAGCACGTCGAGCCGGTTCAGCTGGGCTTCGAGCCCGATCCGCAGCGGCGGTAGCAAGGCGCGGGCCTGGGCGGTCAGCGCATCGGCCTGGGCGACCTCGCGGTCGGTGGCGACGCCGCGCGCCTGGCGCAGCTTCACGAGGTCGAGCAGATGTGTATCGGCGGCGATCTGGGCCTGGGCGAAGGCCAGGCGGGCCTGATAGCCGCGGATCTGCAGATAAGCGTCTGCCGCATCGGCGGCCACCAGGATGCGGGTGCCGGCATGCTCGGCCTCGGCCGCCTGGGCGGTCGCGGCGGCGGCTTCGAGATCGCGGTGCAATCCGCCGGAAATATCGATCTCCCAGCTGGCGCCGACCCCGACGTCATAAAGCGCCAGATTGCGCTTATAGCCGGGAGCTCCGCCCGCAGCCTCGCTGAACGGGCTGTATTGCGACTGGCGCTCGGCGGCGGCCTGGGTCTGCACGGTGCCGGTCGGCAGCAAGCGGGCGCCAGCCGCATCGGCGACCGCGCGGGCCTGGCGGACACGGGCCTGGGAGGCGGCAAGGTCGAGGTTCTGCGCCAAGGCCCGCTCGACGATGATGGTCAGCTCGGCATCGTGGAAGCCGGTCCACCACTGATCCAACGACGGCGCTTCAGCAGCCTTGGCGACTTCATTGTGATAGGGCGCCAGCGGGGTCTCCGGCTTCTGATAATCGGGGCCGACCTGACAGGCGGCCAGCAGCAGCGCGGCCGAAAGGACGCCGCCCGTCCGCATTGCGGACAAAACGCCG
>Ga0213872_10002038_pt1 | contig 12283 bp, 5 predicted proteins | sample VelepicomBERX_R2_FD_160071 | JGI IMG/M metagenome (GOLD analysis project Ga0213872, IMG submission 160071) | Rhizosphere microbial communities from Vellozia epidendroides in rupestrian grasslands, the National Park of Serra do Cipo, Brazil - RX_R2 | ecosystem: Host-associated > Plants > Roots >...
TCGATGGGAAGAGCCTTGGTCTGCACTACAGACTCCGTGGAGCTCTCCTTCCTTTATCCAAGCCCCTCAGCGCGAAATTTATCCCGAAAAATCGCCCTTTTTAACGCTGAGTTGGGAAAGTTGGGTCAAGTTCCGATCTGCAAGTTTTCTGCAGCGAAATCATTCGCGTTGTAGTTACGCATTGCGTTCAAAACAAGGGAGATGCGCAATACTTCGACGGGACGTGGAGTGAGCACCACTTGCTTACGGCTGGGCAACCCAGATGGGGTTAGCAGAGGCGAAAGGAGCTCCAGGCACAAATGTCGATCCGTTCGATGTCCAGATGGCCTGCTGCCCCGTCACAACGTTTGACCAGAAAATGCTGTCTACGCCATTTCCATTGACATCCGGTGTCCCTCGAATTTGCCAGTCGAGTGAGACAGCGCCTGCGAACCATTGAGCGACAATCGTGAATCCGTCCATGATCCACGCATCGACCGAGCCGTCTGCGGTGTTGCGCCACAGGATATCCTGCTTTCCGTTCCCGATGAAATCGCCAAATCCAACGATTTGCCAGTTCAGCGGTGCAAACCCCAGACTCGCATTTGCTACGATAGCATCTCCGCTTAGCTGCCATGCCCGGACTTCACCGCTATTCTGATCTCGCCAGATTAACTCCGGATGGCCGTCTCCAAACAAGTCCGCAGTACCTAGAAGGCTCCAGTTCAGTCCCGCGACGCCGATGAATTCGCTGGAGAAATTCAATGGGCCCAGGCTTCGCCAGATACGGACCTCGCCTGTTTCCACGTTTCGCCACAAAATATCAGCCAACCCGCTATGACTGAGATCCGCTACGCCGGTGATCGACCATTGCAAGCCGGGGGACGAATATTGGTGAGAAACAGGGCTGTCTCCTCGCATTGTCCATATGGCAAAGCTGCCGTCGTTCGCGTTTTCCCAAAGGATGTCGCTGAAGCCCGTCCCGTCAAAATCGCCCACTCCGACAATTTGCCAATCAAGCCCGACTGTCGCGACGCTATCATTTGAGAGAATGCTTGAACCGTCCATGTACCAGATTCGAACCTCGCCGGTTTGTGTGTTTCTCCAGAGGATGTCCTGTCTGCCGTCTGCGTTGAAATCACCTGAGTAACTGATGAACTTTGTGAGAACCGAAGGCCTTGGGGCCGTATTTGCAGCACTTTGGGCTGCCTGGATCAGCGCCGCAACGGACGGCACACCAAGTCCGGTACACAGATCGTAGCCCGGACCCGCGTCATAAATTCCGTTGGGGCCGTTGCTGCCTGTCGTGATATCGCGAAAGCTGCTCGTGCCGTTCAAGGGATAGATATTCGGACCGAGGAGGCCAAGGGGTGGCAAGCCTCCATTGGCCCGGGCCTGATTGACCAAAGCGCAAAATGCGGCCCAGTTCGGCGCGCCCCAGCTTGTGCCGCCAACGGTGTATAACTGACCATTGAAAATGAGATAGCCGCCGGTGTTAAGGTCGGCTACCAAGGCTATGTCCGGCACCATCCGATAGCTGATCGCAGGAACCCCGGGTCCGCTTTGCCAGACTGGGCGCGCGAAGAACTGGCTGCTGCCACCTCCGCCATAGAACCAGGCACTTTCGCTACGGACTGCGCCTGTAGAAGTGTTTAGATAAAGACCGGTGCCGCCTACCGCTGTGACATTTGGATCGCTCGCTGGAGACTCGACTTGTATTGGTCCCGAATTATCTCCGAAACCATTAGGTCCAGGGCTGGAGCCCCCGTCGCCCGAAGAAACGAAAACGGTGATGCCTGCCCCGGCGAGAACGGCAAAGTACTGGTCATCGGTCCGCATTTGACCCGGGGGCATGTAGGTCTCGCCCAAGCCATAGCTCAGCGAGATTTGGTGCAGTGCATGTTGGAAAGGCAGTTCGTTAATGATCGCTTGGTAGGCTTGGTCGAGGTGGACGAATGCCAGATCTGTGGTGGCATAGACGCGTACTTTCGCTCCAGACGCCATGCTGCTGCTCCACTCAACATCAAGGGTCTCTTCTCCAGAAGGAGCTGGAAGCGTGCCGCTGACCACTTGGACTTCTTCGATATTGTTGAGAGATTGCGCGATTGCGTTGCCTTGCCAAAATGATATCAGGTCGCTAGCTGCGGGAAACGTATCAATTACGATTCCAATTTTCTGGCCGCTTCCGTTCACGCTGAGTCGGTTCGCATTGTAGGCGTTGGCGATCTCAGGAACGGTGTAAGGAGGAAGATTGTTGATGAGTTTTTGGGGTTGTCCTGCTGCAACCGCAAAATGGCGTCTGTGGTGCAGGTAAGGCTGCAATCCATTGATGCCCAAGACCGGGGTTGCCACTTCGGCTGGCAAGCTCGGTGCCGTCAGCGCGGAACTGTGTTCAGTTCCAACAAACCTGACGCGACCGAACTTTGTGGCGAAGGCCCGTTCGATTTGCGCTAACGAGCCGCTTGCGAAAATGCTGAGGCTATACTTTCCGCCCGGCTTGACCGAGAATCCTTGCGTGGTGAGCCAGTCAGCAACTGTTGTGTAGTCAGCTGCGGTTGGATAGTATTTCGACGCCATCTCATCGAGCGAGATGATTTCGCCTTTGCAAACGCGTTGCTGAAGCTCAGCAAAATTGCGCATCCTCAGAGCAACCGAAAACTCCAGCGTCACGTTCTGTTCCGTCTGTGTCAGTTCGCTCCGAACGAGTGCGGCAGAATTGATTGCTGCGGTCACCTTTGCTCCGGTCGCGACGGCAGCGATGCTATCGGCAAATGCGACCCGCCCGTCACCTGGCTGCGCAGCGGGTTGGGACATTTGTGCATCCGCGGAGACACAAACGGTTAGGACACTCAAAGCAGTGACCCATTTTGAACATAACGAGATCCCCATTTTTATGCGAGACGGTACATTACAGTACTTATGAAAGATCACTTTGGTGCCTCAAAATTTTTTCATGGCATCGATGCGGTGCCAGCAAGGTAGCATAGGCATCTTGCCTGTCGGAGGCGAGGCCGCTCCGAGCCCCGAGAAATACGGGCTAAAAGCCTATGCAACGCTGTGGACCCTACTGGGCGATCCATTCCGGGGCGCCAAACGCGAATGGCGGCCCAGGCACGAGCATTGATCCGTTCGATGTCCAGATCGCCTGCTGGCCTGTGCTCACATTTGACCAGAAAATGCTGTTGATTCCGTTTCCGTTGACATCCGGCGTTGACCGAATTTGCCAGTCAAGCGAGACAGCGCCTGGAAACCATTGGTCGACGATTGTGAACCCGTTCATGATCCAGGCGGCGACCGAGCCATCTCTGGTGTTGCGCCAGAGGATGTCTTGCTTGCCGTTTCCGGTGAAATCACCAAATCCAGCAATTTGCCAGTTCAGGGCTGCGAAGCCGAGACTCACATCTGCGGTGACGATGTCTTGGCTTAGCTGCCAAGCCCGGACTTCACCGCTATTCTGATTTCGCCAGATCAATTCCGGATGACCGTCTCCGAATAGATCAGCAGTCCCTACCAGGTTCCAGTCCAGGCTGGCGACGCCGACGGATTCGCTGAAGAAGTTCAGCGGACTCAAGCTTCGCCAGACACGAACCTCGCCTGTGACCACATTTCTCCACAAGATATCGGCGAGTCCAGTACGATCGAGGTCAGCTACACCGGTGATCGACCATTGAAAACCAGGGGATGGATATTGGTGAGAAACAGCGCTGTCTCCTCGCATCGTCCAGATGGCGAAGCTGCCGTCATTCCCGTTCTCCCAAAGGATGTCGCTAAAGCCTGTCCCGTCAAAATCCGCAATCCCGACGATTTTCCAATCCAACCCGACCGTCGCAACACTATCATTTGCCAGAATGTTTGAGCCGTTCATGTACCAGATGCGGACTTCTCCGGTTTGCATATTTCTCCAGAGAATATCCTGCGTGCCATTGGCGTTAAAATCGCCCGAGTAACTGATGAAGTTAGTCAGAACTGGATGCGGTGTAGGTGTAGTGGTAGGAGAGGAATTCAACAGGCCAAACGCACCCACCGAATTTGTGGTGGCAACAAAAACTTTGCCATTACAGATCGTCGGCGTGATGAACTTGTTACCCTGGCCAAACCGGTCGCGCTGCGGATTTTGGTTACTGTTATAGAGCTCGACCAAGTTGGTGGCATCATAAGCGTGCAGCACGGCTTGATTGGCTGAACTCGAATTTTCGTAGGCCCAAACGATTCCTGCGCTGTTGCCAGACGATGAAATGCTAGGCGTAACCCCGGGGTAGGCAAACACTGTTGAGGTCATTTCAGCCGGTAGCGGGTTCAGGCGGGCTCCAGTGAAAGTGAATCGCCGCAAGGCCCCTCCGACCGGGCCGTAGTACACAGCGAAATTGAAGTATGCCGCTGTGGCCCTTTCACCTCCCGGCAAAGCGCCGGCCAACTCCTGATAGATATTTGTGTTGGAACTCGCACCGGGAATGAACTTGCCCATATTATCACGATCTACGAGGTAAATGTTGCTATCCTTTCCGGCGCCAATCGCCAAGTGTCGTATGTTGTTGCTCACGTCCGCCATGTCCGGTAGCACCACAACCCCGCCCGAGCCGAGATCAACATCGTTGGCGGCATCGTCAGCCTGATCGAACGGTGTGAAATAGTCGCTAACCGCCAATCCACCCTGCCTCGATAACTTCAGAAAGGTGTCGCCATAATCGCCGTTGCTTGGAAACCCGTTGACCAGGGTCGTTTCAAACGGACCATTCGCTGTGAGATCGTAGATATTGCCATTTCCATCCGCGGCTGGGCCGGTTCCGCTGTTCCAGAACGCATTCCCGGATCCGTCAGTTAAAAAAGTAGAGCTGGGCGCACCGTTTGGATCAAGATTCAGGACCGTCGACTGCGCCAGAGTGTTTTCGTTATAGCCAATGATCCAGGAGGTGTAAGGCGCAATGTCACAGTGAGATGCCCACGTGGTGTAGATAGTCCCGTTAAGTAACAGGAGGGCCGATCGCTCCTTGTAGGCGCCAGGGTCAAAGATCACATCTGTGCCGTTATTGTCCGGACCCGTCCCGGGATATCTCGGTTGAATTTCCACAGGGCTGCCTGCAAGTTCCTGACCTGTAACGAGGTTCAGCGCGTGCAAACGCTGATGATAGGTGCTTGTGCCCGCCAATTTGCTCATGGCCACCAGATAAATCGTCCCGTTCGTTCCGTTGATTCCGTTCGTGCGATCAATTACCGGCGTTGCTGTGACCCCGATTTCGGGGGTCACTTGGTCGCAGCCTCGGTCATCGGAAGGAACCTCTCCGGCAACTAACAGAGATGTTTGCCAGTACGGAGTGCCTGTATCCGCATCGAATGCGTACACGCTATCGTTTTCGGTGGCTACAATGACGAGGTTGTGAAGGCCCGAAGAATTTGCAACTAGGGTGCCAGAGACGTATAGCGGCTGTGCGTCCACCTTGCCGTCGACCTGAAGATTGAACAGTAGCCCGAAGGAAGCCACGTTGACGTTGGCAGGTGTTAGGACGACCTCATTCGGATTCCAGCCTGTGCGCGCGTTGTCGTTGTGATAAGTGAGCACATCCGTACCGAAGCCGTTCAAACTGAAGGCTGAACACATCAAATAGACAAGGAAACCACGTCCAAGGATGTCCATGACATCTGTTAGTGAGCACCGTTTTGGTTCTCAAGACAACACGATTCCGGCAGGGTCGCATTCAGCGGAGCGCTATCGTGCGATCCGAGGAGCCGCGTCCCGTAGGGACCGAACGATCGTAGCCAGGCACGAAGTGCCTGGAAAGGTATCCCCCAGAGATCCGTCTCGTAGGGTAGGGCGTGAGAGGCGTTACCGCGACGGGCTGATGGTGGATGGGAACACAGATGCACGCGAAGAGGGTTTGAACAGAAGGCCACGAAGGTCTCAAAGAATTGACGCTGTCAATGGTCCTCTGGGGTCCCGAGCGGAATTCCCTTAAAATGCTCGCACTGGGATTAGCTGACCCAATCATGCCGTACCCTACGGGACGGATCTGTTGGGGGCACGTTTTCCAGGCACTTCGTGCCAGGCTACGATCGTTCAGTCCCTACGGGACGGCTTCCAGCCTTGAAAAGTGTCCAAATCCACGGTCGCGCGGGAGCGCGACCCGACCGGATTCATGGCGTCACGTTTCCCTCAGTCACCTGCGGCTGGACGACCCAGGCTGGAGTGGCAATAGCAAACGGAGGTCCAGGCATGAATCCAGACCCGTTCGACGTCCAGATGGCCTGCTGGCCCGTAGTGACGCTTGACCAGAGAATGCTGTTGATGTGGTTTCCATTGACATCCGGTGTTGCCCGAATTTGCCAGTCGAGTGAGACGGCACCCGGAAACCATTGGGCAACAATCGTAAATCCGTTCATGATCCAGGCATCGACCGAGCCGTCGACCGTGTTGCGCCATAAAATGTCCTGCCTGCCCGCGCCGGTGAAATCGCCGAATCCAACAATTTCCCAGTCAAGAGGTGGAAATCCGAGGCTTACATTGGCGATAATCACGTCGCCGCTCAGCCGCCATGCTCGGACCTCACCCGTGTTTTGATTTCGCCAGATCAATTCAGGAAAGCCGTCCCCAAAGAGATCAACCGTACCGACCAGGCTCCAATCCAGGCTAGCGACGCCGATGAACTCGCTCGAGAAACTGAATGGACTGACACTTAACCAGACTCGGACCTCTCCGGTAACCACATTTCTCCACAGAATATCGGCCAAGCCAGTATTATCGAGATCTGCTACCCCCGCGATGGACCATTGATAACCGGGCGACGGATATTGATGCGAAATGGCGGTGTCACCGCGCATTGTCCAAATCGCAAAGCTTCCATTATTCGCGTTTTCCCAGACGATGTCGCTGAAACCCGTCCCGTCAAAATCGGCAATCCCGACAATGTTCCAGTCCAAGCCCACGGTTGCGATGCCATCGTTGGTCAGGATAGTCGAACCGTTCATGTACCAGATCCGAACTTCGCCGGTCTGAGTGTTTCGCCATAAGATATCGTCGTTGCCGTCTGCATTGAAATCGCCTGAATAACTGATAAACGGCAGAATGACGGGACTGGTCGGAATCGGATAGCTTGATCCTGGAGCACCGTAAAGAAACTGTGCTCCGGCAATGTCATCCGAAGTCAGGTAGTAGATGTCGCTGACGTCGATATCCATGATGGCCGGCGGGTTGGTTCCATTAATGTCATCCAGTCCGATGGTGTGCCCTAGCTCGTGAATGGCGACTCGGCGGAAGTCGATTACGCCGCTGCTTAGTAGCGGTCCGGGATAGGAGTTCCATGGAAAAGTGCTGTTGAAGGCGGTATCGGATTCTATCATCGTCCCTCCTTCAAAGTAGATTATGGTCAGACCAAGAGTGTTTTGATCAAGATTGGAACCAGCGATACTCGTACCAAAATAGGCTTCGTTGATCCCGTCTTCGGCCCCCGGGTTGATCGCCGGAGAAACCGACGTGGTCAGTTGCAGATTGCCCATCACGGCATTCCAAACCCCCGCGGCGCCTGCACAAACCTGTTCCCAGCTTGTGCTGCCGTCCAGCAGCGGGAACGAAGGTGGGTGTCTCAGCGATCCGGCTGTCACCGAAAGTTCCATTCGGACATTGACCGGTGAATACTGCCACTTCGCGCCTTCGAGTACGTAGGCGAAGCCGGATTCGGTAAATGCCACGGAAAATAAGAGAAGGATGGAGGGGACACCGTTCCAGTTGGCATACCGGCTCGGGCGGCCGCCGTCGTTCCGCGGACGCGGAACTATGGCGCCCCTTTGGCCCGACGTAGCAACGGGGGACAGGGGCGGAGTCGGGAGCCTCGCTCTCCCGCGGCGGAAGCGACGCGTCGTCAGGATTTTTGTCAGTAGGAAGCCTTTGAGCGGAACGAATAATCTATCCATTTTCCTATTGAGTTTGAGCGATGGCCTGGCTGAGTTGCTTCTCGAACTCGGACAATGTTTCAGCATTACCGGTTGCGTCAGTTGTGGCCTCCATCGAAGCGATTGTTCTGTCCTTAAAACTGGTTTGAGTGTTCACGCCCTGACCCCACCAGCGGTAGATGCGATCCGCGCCGGTCTGTGGATCATAAACGATTCGCAAGACCCCTTGGTCGAGTCCAATCGTCCCCGATATTGGTTTGTTGGCTGGGTTCGCCAGAAAGACGATGAGCCTTTGTCCCTGCTTAAATTGAGGCATCCCCTGAATCGACATCCGTCTGGTCCCGATAGTTCCTCCAAGAAAATCGACATCGACGTTCCCGGAAGCCCGGCCTTTGTAAACCTTCTGAATAACAAAAGTCACCCGGGTCACGATCGGGCTCGACTCTGGGGTACCCCTAGAAAGGTTTTGCAGATTCCCGACTGTTACCTGAGCGATGGTCCCGGATTGCTGAACGAGGCTTTCAAGGTCTAAAGGCAGGACGGTTGTCGCCCTCAGATTGCTCGGAGCGACTGCGAAAGGCAGAAAAGCAATGATCGCTTGTAAAAGAAACCGGAGAAAACTGGAGGTGTGGAACATAAACGCTGCGCTTTAGACGATTACGAAAGACTGAAGCTTCAGAAAAGTCTACGACGCGTAAAAACAAAGCGGCCGCTTTCGCGACCATGCAGCCGCTGAAATCGGACTCGCTCGAGCGACCGAGAAATGCACATTCGTTCTCCTTCAGTCGGTCTCGGATCGCTTTGTCGGGAAGAATTTGATGCGAGAGCTCGGCCTGCGTGATAATGACTGCTGCACTATGTTACGAGTTTCAATAACGGAGCCTAAGCGATGATCGAAGTATCGACGCTTGAGGGGCTGGACCGGGTTTTTGAGGCGGCAGAGCAGGCTCGGACCGATGATGAACTTCGGTCAACTTTGGCAGAGATAAAGATAGCTTTGCCAGCGCTCCGCGACTTCCCTGTTCGACTTGCGTCACTGAACCCATATGGGTCCGAATACACCGCATGCGTTAAGGAGTTCATGCGATTTCTTCACGGTCGCGAATACACCCTGGCCAACGAAGGCTTCAGCTACGACCCGGCGCTACTAAAGACCGGGTTTCCCTATATCACCCGATCGCCCGCGACGGTCGGTTCATACCTGATTTCATATGGCTTCGTGATCCGTGCCATGAACTTGCCAGTTCCTTCAAAGATATTGGAAATAGGTTGCGGCTTAGGATCTCTATCCGTCCATCTTGCGCGAACGGGATACGACCTTACGGCGGTCGATGTAAACGAGAATTTTGTCAATCATGTACGCGAGTTGACCAAGGACGCTCCAGGCCAAATTAAATGCATTGCTTCCGATATGAATGCCCTGGATTTGCCACGCGAATATGATGCAGTGCTTTTTTACGAATCCTTTCACCATTCTTATGACCACCGTGAGACCCTGCGTCGGTCGCTCGACTTCCTAAGGGACGACGGTATCCTTGCGCTAGCTGCCGAACCAATTGTCCCCGAACGATGTGAGATACTCCCTTACCCATGGGGGCCGCGGCTGGATGGGGAGACGCTGCGAGCCATTCGCCGCCTTGGCTGGATGGAATTGGGTTTCACTGAAACCTATCTGTATGATCTCTTGTCTCGAAATGGGCTTGTTTGGCGACGGACCAGGTCTCCGGAAACGCACTGGGCTAGCATAATTGTCGCACGACGCGTTCCCAGAACGGTTCCAGGAGAAATCTACAGTTGCAAAGGTTCGGGTAAGGGTACGCGCTTCCTCGCTTCGGGATGGTCGCAGTCCGAATCCTTCGGCACGTGGTCTGAAGGTAATACCGCGCGGATGCTTTTGGCTCCTCAGTTAGAGGCTGGGCAAACTCCAGAAATTTCATTTAGTGTCATACCTTTTCTTTCACCGGTACGTCCAAAGCTCAACGTTCAAATTATGGCGAATGGGGTTCTGCTCGCGGAATGGCGATTTTTTTCGCGCAAAAAGGATATGAATTGGACACCGATTTCTCGCAAAGTCGTTCTTCCTCTTACGCAGTTTGATGGTAATTATCTCGAACTCACTTTTCTTATAGATCGAACTCTGTCAGGTAAAGAGGCGGGGCTAAATTCTGATGAGCGGCGACTCGGTTTTGTCCTTGATAGTTTTTGCTACGGCGCTCGCTGACATAGTTAGGGTCGAAGTAAGTTATGCTGCATAATTTGGTTCCGCGCGTAAAAGCGTCTCTTTTTTACCGGTTGTCAGTAGGACGTTGGGTAAATCGCCGCTATCTTAAGGAGCCGTCGCGCGTAGTGAATTCCCTTTATAAGGTGGCTTTTGGTCGCCGCGCCGATCCGCAGGGACTTGCAACCCGAATTCATCAGCTCCAATCAGGATTAGCGCTCGAAATATTGGCAGAAGAACTTGTACGCTCACCTGAATTTCAGGCCCGCCATGGAACGGGCCACGGCGTCGATGCGAACTACATTTCGGCACTGTATCGTGTCGGGCTCCGACGCGAGCCTGACCAAGAGGGGCTGGCAAAGTGGTCGGCAATAGGAGCAAAGGGATCTACGCGCGCACAGGTCTTAGCCGCATTCGCTGCTTCAGAGGAAGCTCTGGAAAATGCGGGATCTGCCTCGGTAGACGCGGCACAGACAGGCGATTCCTCGGTGTTGGTGAGTTCACTATACAATACAGCTTTTGGTCGCGATGCTGATGCAGTGGGTCTCGCAAATGGTATTCAGTATCTCCAATCTGGGGGATCACTGGAGGAGCTGGCTGAACAGCTTGCGGGCTCGGCAGAATTTCAGGCGCGGCACGGGACAAGTCGAAAGATAGACTTCGGATACCTTAGCGCTTTGTTTCGTGATGGGCTCGGACGCCAGCCGGACCTAGTAAGCGTAGCATTCTGGTTCGCACAGGCTAACAACAATGCAACAAGAGCAACGGTGTTGGCTAGTGTAGCTGGGTCGGACGAATCTCTGGAGCGAGTTCATCCATCCAAAAGAGATAGTAGAACGGCCTACAGCCGCTGGATTGCTGCCAATGACACGATCAGCGATGCAGACCGAGCGGCGATTCGCGCCCACATTGCAGGGTTGCCATTCCGGCCAGCAATTTCAGTGATAGTACCGATCGACAGGACGTCCGAAACTGCTCTCCGACGGTCTTTCAACTCCGTTCTCACGCAACTCTATCCGTACTGGGAGCTGTGTATAGCCGGCGATACCATGGCCGAGTCGCTGCAGACCGCTTTACTCGGTGGACACACGATGTGTGATCCACGGATCAGAGTTGCCCAACCAGCGAGGGTCGAAAGCTATGTGGCGGCAGCTAACGCAGCGTTAGGCAAGGCTACAGGTGAGTTTGTAGCCTTTCTCCGGGCGGGCGACCTCCTGGCCGAACATGCGCTTTATGAGGTAGCACTAGAGTTCGGCGCAAATGCGCGTACCGACATCGTTTACAGCGATGAGGACCAGATAGACGCCGCCGGCCGGCGATTTAATCCATGGTTCAAGCCTGGCTGGGATCCCGATTTGCTTCTCGCCCAGGACTATGTCAGCAATCTTACCGTTTATCGCCGGACGCTGGTTGAACAAGTCGGCGCCCTGCGGCCGGGCTTTGGAGAGGCCGAGTTTCGTGATTTAGCTTTACGCGCCAGTGCCGCGACGACTCCAGATCGAGTGCGTCATATTCCGGCGATCCTTTATCACCGTCTCTTTGACGAGACAGCAAACCATTCAGAAAATACATCGTCATTTTTTGGTGTTATCGCTGGTTCGCATCGCGCCGTCCGCGACCATCTCGACTCTCGAGGCGATACAGAGGCGGTCTTGAAACCGGTACCGCAGGTTCCAAACGCAATGCGAGTTGTATGGCCCCTGCCGGAGCCTCCGCCATTGGTTTCTGTTATCATCCCGACCCGTGACCGGTCGGATCTTCTGGCAGGGTGCGTAGACGGGGTGCTACACCGAACTGATTATTCCAATCTGGAGCTCCTCATTATCGATAACGAGAGCGTCGAACCAGCCACCCACGAACTATTCGACCGGCTCATCCGTGCAGATGGTCGGGTCCGGCTTCTGCGCCGTCCTGGTCCATTCAACTACTCAGCTCTGAATAACGCGGCAGCCCGCGACGCGAACGGCGAAATCTTGCTCCTATTAAACAACGACATTGTTGTGATCGAATCGAGTTGGCTGCGCGAGTTGGTATCGAATGCTCTTCGGCCGGATGTGGGTATCGTCGGCGCAAAGTTGCTCTATGCGAACGAGCAAGTACAACATGCCGGCTTGGTACTAGGTCCGAGAGGAAATGTAGTCCACTTGTACCGTTTTGCGAGTAGGAACGATCCTGGCTATTTCGCCCAGCTCGCTTTGCCTCGAA
>Ga0213872_10002039_pt1 | contig 12282 bp, 10 predicted proteins | sample VelepicomBERX_R2_FD_160071 | JGI IMG/M metagenome (GOLD analysis project Ga0213872, IMG submission 160071) | Rhizosphere microbial communities from Vellozia epidendroides in rupestrian grasslands, the National Park of Serra do Cipo, Brazil - RX_R2 | ecosystem: Host-associated > Plants > Roots >...
TGACGCAGAAATAGCCGGCGTCTTCCAAGGCATTCAATCCGACGGATTTGCCGGAGCCGGAGATGCCGGTAATGATGATGATTCGCATAACGAAAGATCATACCGCAAGCTGTCCGGACTTGTGCTGCAGGAGAAAGAGCAAAACGGCGGCTATTCAGTTCCTAGTCGCCGCTCATGGCCTTTTGCTGGCGTTCCATGAACTCGCCCAGCGTATCGATGCCGCGCAACTGCAGGATCGTATTGCGTACGGCGGCTTCGAGCAGCACCGCGAGGTTGCGGCCGGCCTCGACCGGGATGATGACCTTGCGTATCGGCAGGCCGAGCACTTCCTCTGTCTGCGAATGCAGAGGCAGGCGTTCGTAGTTTTCTTCGAGCGTGCTGCGCCGGACCAGGTGCACGATCAGTTTCAGGCGCATCTTGCGGCGCACTGCGGTTTCACCGAAGATGGTGCGGATGTCGAGCAGACCCAGGCCGCGCACTTCGAGCATGTTTTGCAGCAGCGGCGGGCAACGCCCCTCGATCATGTTGGGCGCGATGCGCGCGAACTCGACGGCATCGTCGGCCACCAGGCCGTGGTTGCGTGAAATCAGTTCCAGGCCCAGCTCACTCTTGCCCAGGCCGGACTCGCCGGTGATCAGCACGCCTACACCGAGCACGTCCATGAAAACGCCGTGCATGGTGATGCGTTGCGCCAGCTTCTTCGACAGGTAGACGCGCAGGTAGTCGATCACCTGCGCGGCCGGCAGCGGCGTGGAAAACAGCGGAATGTTCTTTTCGTCGCAGACTTCGAGTATGTAGGGCGGTGTTTCCAACCCCTGTGCAATGATGAAGGCGGGCGGTTCGGCCGCGACCAGTTCACCGGTCTGGTGCACGCGCGACTGTTGCGACAGACGGCGGTAGTAAAGAATTTCCTGGTGTCCGAACACCTGGATGCGGTTCGGGTGGATCAGGTTCAAGTGGCCAACCTGGTCGGCCGCCGAAGTGGCGTCACCCGAAATCAGGCGTTCACCGCCGGGAAAGCCGGCAAACCAGCCAAGCTCCAGCGCCTCGCGGTTCTCGTCGTACAGTTGCTGAATGCTGAGCGGCGTGGAGAGCGGCATGAAAAATGGATTACGCGATGCTTTGCAGACTCGGTTGCCAGGTGATCAGGCGTGCATGGATGGTGGCGGCGTCTAGCGCGGTGGTCAGCACGTTGCGGAACGCCTCATCGGAAAACATTTCGGCAATCTCGGACAGAATCTCGAGGTGCTGTTGCGTCACATGGTCGGGAATCAGCAGAAACACCAGCAGCTTGACCGGTTCGCCGTCGGGCGACTCGAAGGGGATCGGCTCCGCCAGGCGCACGAATGCGGCGAGCGGCGCCTTCAAGCCCTTGATGCGACCGTGCGGAACCGCGACGCCGTGGCCGAGGCCGGTGGAGCCGAGGCGCTCGCGCGCGAAGAGATTGTCCGACACAGTAGAGCGGGCAATGCCGCAATGGTTTTCGAACAGTAGCCCCGCTTGCTCGAACGCGCGTTTCTTGCTGGACACGTCCAAGTCAAGCAGCACGTTTTCCTGGGACAAAATCTGACTGAAGTGATTCATGGTGCAGCGCACAAATTGTATTCTGTGGGCAATTATAGGCTCATTTTGTGCCGATTGCTCCTGAAAAGCAAAATCTATTCGTGACTATTTCTTTCGGTAAATAATTGTTTTTTAGGCCAATTTTCCTTTTTCCCGGCTTCATTGGAGTGCTTCCTGGGCATGCCTCATTGGCGTGCCTCACCGTCGTGCCTCACTGTCGTGCATTACGCAGATTGAGCGGTGGCCTAGCGGTGGTGAAGTTGCTGCGCCAGGGGTTGATGTCCAAACCGCCGCGCCGCGTATAGCGTGCGTACACCGACAGTTTTTGCGGGCTGCATTGGCGCAGGATGTCCATGAAGATGCGTTCCACGCATTGTTCGTGAAATTCGTTGTGTTCTCGAAAACCGATCAAATAGCGCAGCAGGCCCTCTTGGTCGATCTGCGGCCCGGCGTAGCTGATTTGCACGCTGCCCCAGTCGGGTTGCCCGGTCACCAGGCAATTCGACTTCAGCAGATGCGACAGCAAGACTTCCTCGACCGGCTGCTCATCTTTATAGGCTTTCAGCAGCTTGGGGTCCGGCGTGTAAGTGTCGACGTCGATATCGAGGCGGTCCAGCAGCAAACCGTCCAATTCGGTCACCTGGATCTTGCCGAAATTTTCAGGGGCGGTGAGCAAGACGCGCACCGGCGCGCCGAAGCCTGCGGACAGGTCCGCACGCAAGAGGTCGAGCAAGGCTTCGGGACCGGCAAGCCGGGTCTGGTTGAACGAATTGAGGTAGAGCTTGAACGACTTCGATTCGATGATATTGGGCGAATCGGCCGGCACGGTCACAGTGACGATCGCCACGTGCGGCTTGCCGCGCAGGTTCAGCCAGGACACTTCGTAGGCGTTCCATATATCGACGCCGAAGAAGGGCAGGGTGCCGGCGATGCCAAGCTCGTCGCGCTTGCTTTGGCGTGCGATCGGGAACAGCAGGCTGGCGTCGTATTGTGTCTGGTAGGCCGAAGCCTTGCCCAGCGGCGAGGCTTCCGGCGAACGCGGGTCGTATGCTGACATGATAAAAAGGCAGAAGCGGTCAGGTCTTCAGTTTAAACGGATTGAAGTTGGTGTGCCGGTCGTAGTAATCCTCGTTTTCCCTGTGCTTGAGGAATGCGACGATGCGGTAAGTGACCGGCGTCATGAGGACTTCCCAGCCGGTTTTCAACACGTACTGGGTAACGATTACCACCACCAACTGGTGATTGGGCCAGATGCCGAGGAAGGCGATGACGTAAAACAGTGCCGAATCGACGAATTCACCACATACGGTCGAGCCTATGATGCGCGTCCACAGGCGCCGGCCTTCGCTCGCGATCTTCATTTTCGCCATCACATAGCTGTTGACGAAGCTGCCGCACCAGAAAGCAATGACGGAGCCGGCGATGATGCGCGGCGTGTTGCCGAACACGGCCTGTAAATGGGTTTGGTATTCGCTGTTGAAAGGATCTGCGGCCGGCGTCAGCGCCAGCACGACCATGGACATCACGGCGGCAAACACGAGAGCGGCAAAACCGGCCCAGATGACGCGGCGATCGCGTCCATAACCATAGACTTCGGTGAGGATGTCGCCAAAGATATAGGACACCGGGAAAAACAATACGCCGGCGCCAAAGGTCACCGTGCCGACCAGCGGCAGCGTCATCTGCGCCGCCTTGGCCGCACCGATAAGATTCGAACACAACAGGATGGCGACGAAAGCCGCCATCACGAAGTCGTAGTATCTGTATTGCCCCACCGGTCTTTGCATCGCAGGTTCTGTCACCCTAGTCACCCATTACAGGAACAGCTTGTAGACCGGATTGTCGCTTTCGTCCCAATAGCGGTAGCCGAGCGTGGCGAGGAATTCGCGGAAGGCCCGCATCTCCTTTTTCGGCACCTGCAAGCCGACCAGGATGCGGCCGACGTCGCCGCCCTGGTTGCGGTAGTGGAACAGGCTGATGTTCCAGTTCGGCGCCATGCTGTCGAGGAAGCGCATCAGTGCGCCGGGACGTTCCGGAAATTCGAAACGATAGATCAGTTCGTCGTGCGCCAGCGGGCTCTTGCCGCCGACCAGGTGCCGGATGTGCAGTTTGGCCAGCTCGTCGTGCGTCAGGTCCAGCGTCTTGAAGCCGTGTTTCTCAAAATTGCGGCTGATCTTGCCTGGTTCGTCACGATTCGACACCTGCATGCCGACGAATACGTGGGCAGCCTGGGCATCGCTGATGCGGTAGTTGAACTCGGTGACGTTGCGCGGGCCGATCAGCTCGCAGAAACGCTTGAAGCTGCCGCGCTCTTCGGGAATCGTGACGGCAAACACCGCTTCGCGTGCTTCACCGACTTCGGCGCGCTCCGACACGAAGCCGAGACGGTCGAAATTCATGTTGGCGCCGCAGGCGATCGATACCAGCGTCTCGTTCTTGATCGGCTTCTTGTTCGCCCTGGCCCGCTCGACATAGGCTTTGGCGCCAGCCACGGCCAAGGCGCCGGCCGGCTCCAGAATGCTGCGCGTATCCTGGAATACATCCTTGATGGCGGCGCACACGGCATCGGTATCGACCAGGATGATGTCGTCCACGTACATCTTCGCCAGACGGAAGGTCTCTTCGCCCACCAGTTTCACCGCGGTGCCGTCCGAGAACAGGCCGACGTCGGGCAGCGTTACGCGCCGGCCGGCTTTCAGGCTGCGCGCCATGGCGTCGGAATCGGTGGTTTGCACGCCGATGATCTTGATGTCGGGGCGTACCGCTTTGACGTAGGCTGCCACTCCGGAAATCAGGCCGCCGCCGCCGATGGCGACGAAAATGGCGTGGATGGGGCCGGGGTGCTGACGCAGGATTTCCATGCCCACCGTGCCTTGGCCGGCGATCACATAGGGGTCGTCGAAGGGATGGACGAAAGTCAGCTTGTGCTTCTTTTCCAGCGCCAGCGCGTGCTGGTAGGCGTCGGAATACGAATCGCCGAACAACACGACTTCGCCGCCGCGCGCCTTGACCGCTTCAATCTTGACCGGAGGCGTCGTGGTTGGCATGACGATCACCGCGCGGCAGCCCATCTTGGCGGCGGAAAGCGCCACGCCTTGCGCATGGTTGCCGGCCGAAGCGCAGATCACGCCGCGTTTCAATTGCGCCGGCTCCAGGTGGGCCATCTTGTTGTAGGCGCCGCGCAGTTTGAAGCTGAACACGCTTTGCATGTCTTCGCGCTTGAAATAGATGCGGTTGTCCATGCGCTGAGACAGCGTAGGCGCAAGTTCGAGCGGCGATTCGATGGCGACGTCATAGACGCGGGCGGTCAGTATTTTCTGCAGGTAGTCGGTGCTCATGAAATATGCGCAAATGATGGATCAGGCGCACCCTGGAGTGCGACAAAGTCATGGTTGAACGGACGGCAATGAACTGGTGATTATAAGCGCACTTATTACGTCAGATTGCCGGAAATGCCCGCAATTCCCTGCAAATTGTGGGGGAGTTGGGTGCTGGTGCGTTGCAATAAGCTAGAATGGGCCGTATGAATGCTCCCGCCCAACTCCACACGCTGCTGTCTGACGCCCCGGAAGACCTTGCTCCCACGCGCCTGCGCGAGATACCGTACAACTATACGTCGTTCTCCGATCGCGAAATCGTGATCCGGCTTTTGGGCGAGGATGCCTGGGCCTTGCTGGCAGAGTTGCGCAGCGCGCGTCAGACCGGCCGTTCGGCACGCATGCTGTACGAGGTGCTTGGCGATATCTGGGTGGTGCGGCGCAATCCCTACCTGCAAGACGATATGCTGGACAACCCGAAGCGGCGTCAGGCCTTGATCGATGCGCTAAACCATCGACTTGCGGAAGTGGACCGTCGCCGCGCGACCACAGAAATTTCGGTAGCCGGCGACGACCAGGCGAAGCAGCGCGACGCCAGCGTCGGCACGCTGCTGCAGCATGCGCGCAAGGCGGTGGCAGAGTTCGGCGAGGAGTTCCGCAAGATTTACGACCTGCGCAAGCGCAGCCTGCGCGTGCTCGGCCGTTATACGGCCAAGGACAATATCAAGTTCGACGGCCTGTCGCGCGTCTCACACGTAACTGATGCGACCGACTGGCGCGTCGAATATCCGTTCGTGGTGCTGACGCCGGACAGCGAAGATGAAATGGCGGGCTTGGTCAAGGCCTGTATCGAACTGGGCTTGACCATCATTCCGCGTGGAGGCGGAACCGGTTATACCGGCGGCGCGATTCCGCTGACGCCTTGGTCGGCCGTGATCAATACCGAAAAGCTGGAGCAGCTCGGTGCCGTCGAAATGACAAGGCTGCCCGGCGTCGAGCGCGAATATGCGACCATTTATTCGGGCGCCGGCGTGGTCACCAAACGCGTGTCCGACGCCGCCGAAAAGGCGGGCTTCGTGTTCGCGGTCGATCCGACCTCTGCCGAAGCCTCATGCATAGGTGGCAATATCGCCATGAACGCTGGCGGCAAGAAGGCCGTCCTGTGGGGCACGGCGCTGGACAATCTGGCGAGCTGGCGCATGGTCGATCCGAATGGCGACTGGCTGGAAGTGACGCGCCTCGACCACAACCTCGGCAAGATCCATGACGTGGAGCGGGCCCGCTTCAAGCTGGAATGGACCCATCCTGTCGAACGTGGCTGGAGTGCCGAATCCGCCGAGCCCTTCAAGACCGAAATCCTCGAAATCCCGGGCGGCACTTTCCGGAAAAAAGGACTGGGTAAAGACGTCACAGACAAATTTCTGGCCGGCTTGCCCGGCATTCAGAAAGAGGGATGCGACGGCCTGATCACTTCGGCGCGCTGGATTCTGCACAAGATGCCGAAATACACGCGCACCGTCTGCCTCGAATTCTTCGGTCAGGCGCGCGAAGCGATTCCGTCCATCGTGGAGATCAAGGATTACCTCGATGCCGAAACGCGCAAGGGCGGCGCCATCCTTGCCGGCCTCGAACACCTTGATGAACGCTATTTGCGCGCGGTCGGGTATACGACCAAGTCCAAGCGCGGCATCCTGCCGAAAATGGCCCTGTTCGGCGACATTGTCGGCGACGACGAGAACGCCGTGGCGCAGGCCGCGTCGGAAGTGGTGCGCATGGCCAACCGCCACGTCGGCGAAGGCTTCGTCGCGATCAGCCCGGAAACGCGCAAGAAATTCTGGCTCGACCGGGCGCGTACGGCGGCCATCTCACGCCATACCAACGCCTTCAAGATCAACGAAGACGTGGTGATCCCGCTCGACCGCATGGGCGAATACACGGACGGCATCGAGCGCATCAACATCGAGTTGTCGATCCAGAACAAGCTCGACCTGCTCGACGCCTTGCGCGAGTTTTTCCGGAAGGGCAATCTGCCCCTGGGCAAGAATGAAGACGCGGAAGGCGACGACATTCCACCCGCCGAATTGCTTGAAGACCGCGTCAACCAGGCTGAACAACTGATAAGCGAAACACGCAAGCGTTGGGCCTACTTGCTGGCCGGGCTCGACAAACCCTTGCAAGAAGCACGGGCGGAACTGGTCGATCTGGGCGCAGCGAAGTCGGCTTCGCCTTTCGATGAACGTCTGCAGCGTCAGCCCGCTGCGACGGTATTCCACCTGGCCCAGGACCGCACCATCCGCGTGTCGTGGAAAACCGAAGTGCGCGCCCAATTGCGGCAGATTTTCGGCGGTGCCGCGTTCAAGCCCATACTCGACGCCTGCCTCGACATCCACAAAAAAGTCTTGCGCGGCCGCGTGTTCGTGGCGCTGCACATGCACGCCGGAGACGGCAACGTGCATACCAACATCCCGGTCAATTCCGACAATTACGCCATGCTCAAGGTGGCGCACGAAGCCGTGGCGCGCATCATGGTGCTGGCTCGCTCGCTCGATGGCGTGATCTCGGGCGAGCACGGCATCGGCATCACCAAACTCGAATTCCTGACCGAGCAGGAAATTGCCACTTTCCGCGCCTACAAGGAAAAGATCGATCCTGAAGGCCGCTTCAACAAGGGCAAGCTGCTGAATCTGCCCGGGATCGGCGCCGATCTGCGCAATGCCTATACGCCGTCGTTCGGCTTGATGGGGCACGAGTCGCTGATCATGCAGCAAAGCGACATCGGCGCCATCGCCAATAGCGTCAAGGATTGCCTGCGCTGCGGCAAATGCAAGCCGGTATGCGCCACCCACGTGCCGCGCGCCAACCTGCTGTATTCTCCGCGCAACAAGATCCTGGCGACTTCGCTGCTGGTCGAAGCCTTCCTGTACGAAGAACAGACACGGCGCGGCATCGCCATCAAGCACTGGGAAGAATTCGAGGGCGTGGCCGACCATTGCACGGTATGCCACAAGTGCCTGGCGCCTTGTCCGGTCAACATCGATTTCGGCGACGTCTCGATGAACATGCGCAACCTGTTGCGCAAGATGGGCAAGAAATCGTTCAATCCCGGCACCGCGGCCTCGATGTTCTTCCTCAACGCTAAAGACCCCGCTACCGTCAACGCGGCGCGCAAGGTGATTTTCGGCCTTGGCGTCGGCATGCAGCGTTTCGCCCACGATATGTTCAAGGCGGCCGCCAGGAAGCAGACCAAGGCGCCGCCTTCGTCGGTCACCAAGGCGCCCATCAAGGAGCAGGTGATTCACTTCATCAACAAGAAAATGCCGGGCAATCTGCCGAAAAAGACGGTACGGGCACTGCTCGATATCGAAGACGACAAGATCGTGCCCATCATCCGCGACCCGCTCAAGACCACGGCCGACTCGGAAGCCGTGTTCTATTTCCCCGGGTGCGGCTCGGAGCGCCTGTTCTCGCAAGTCGGCCTGGCGACCCAGGCCATGCTGTGGAATGTCGGCGTGCAAACCGTGCTGCCGCCGGGCTACCTGTGCTGCGGCTATCCGCAGCGCGGCTCGGGCGACTACGACAAAGCCGAAAAGATCATCACCGACAACCGAGTGCTGTTCCATCGCATGGCCAATACGCTCAATTACCTCGACATCAAGACTGTCGTCGTGTCCTGCGGCACTTGCTACGACCAGTTGCAGGGCTACCAGTTCGACAAGATTTTCCCGGGTTGCCGCATCGTCGACATCCACGAATACCTGATGGAAAAGAACGTCAAGCTGGAGGGTGTGAGCGGTACGCGCTACATGTACCATGACCCCTGCCATAGTCCGATGAAACTGCAGGACCCGCTGAAGACGGTCAATGCCTTGATCACCATGGACGGCCAGCAGAAAATCGAAAAGAACGACCGCTGCTGCGGCGAGGCGGGCACGCTGGCCGTGTCGCGGCCCGACATTTCCACGCAGATCCGCTTCCGCAAGGAAGAGGAAATGACCAAGGGCGCCGACAGGCTGCGCGCCGACGGCTTCGGCGGCGACGTGAAAATCCTCACGTCCTGCCCGGCATGCCTGCAGGGTTTGAGCCGCTACAACGAGGACGCCGGCACGGACGCCGACTACATCGTGGTGGAAATGGCGAAGCACCTGCTAGGTGAAAACTGGCTGCCGGAATACGTGGCCCGAGCCAATAACGGCGGCATCGAAAGGGTGCTGGTCTGATGGCTTGCGATCTATGCACCGCCGACGGCGGCGAAGTCATCCATCGCGCCGAAAAATACCGCGTTGTGCTGGTGCACGATGCCCATTACCCCGGTTTTTGCCGCGTGATCTGGAATGGCCATGTGCAGGAAATGACCGATTTGCCTCCTGCCGAGCGCAGCGAGCTGATGCAGGCGGTGTGTAAGGTCGAACAAGCGGTGCGCGACATTCTGCGCCCCGACAAGATCAATCTGGCCAGCCTGGGCAATGTGGTGCCGCACCTGCATTGGCACGTCATCCCGCGCTACCGCGACGACATGCATTTCCCCAATCCCGTATGGGCGACCGCCCAGCGCGAGGCCGATGCATCCGGGTTGGCATCGCGTTCGGCCCTGTTGCCGGCGTTGCGGGCGGCGATTGTGCGAGCCTTTGGCGCATGATAATGGTCAAAACGGCGACTCCAACCGATATCAAGGTGCGCAAACAGTCGCGCGTGCTGGAAATTGCCTTTGAAGACGGCAAGACGTTTTCCTTGTCCTTTGAATTCCTGCGTGTCCATTCGCCCTCGGCCGAAGTGCGCGGCCACGGCCCGGGACAGGAAGTGCTGCAGACCGGCAAGCGCGAGGTCCTGGTGACGGCGCTCGAGCCGGTCGGCAATTACGCCGTGCAGCCGCATTTTTCCGACGGGCACAATACCGGCATCTATTCCTGGGAATACCTGTATTCCTTGGGAAGCAACCAGGACAGGCTGTGGGCGCAGTATCTGCAAAAGCTCGAGAAGGCGGGTTTTGCCGGGGAATCCGGGCGCGATCCCAAGTGATTCCTCGGGGCGGCCGGCGCCTGCCGGCCGGAGCAACGGACTTGTGCCGCGAACCAAACAGAGCATCCCACCCGGTATAATTTCCCTTTGCACGAAAACAGGCCGTCCCATGACCAACACTACCCATTTCGGTTATCAAACCGTCGCCGAAGAAGATAAGGCGCACAAGGTTGCCGAGGTTTTTCACTCGGTGGCGGCCAAGTACGACGTCATGAACGACGTGATGTCGGCCGGATTGCATCGCGTGTGGAAACTGTTCACCATCGCTCAGGCCGGCATCCAGCCCGGCTTCAAGGTGCTCGACATTGCCGGCGGCACGGGCGACCTGGCCAAGGCGTTTGCCAAGAAGGTGGGGCCCAGCGGCGAAGTCTGGCACACCGACATCAACGAATCGATGTTGCGCGTGGGGCGCGACCGTTTGCTCAATCAAGGTCAAGTCTTGCCGACCCTGATTTGCGACGCCGAAAAGCTGCCGTTCCCGAACAATTATTTCGACCGCGTCAGTGTCGCCTTCGGCTTGCGCAACATGACGCACAAGGACGCGGCGCTGGCTGAAATGACACGCGTGTTGAAGCCCGGCGGCAAGCTGCTGGTACTCGAGTTTTCCAAGGTGTGGGAGGGACTCAGGAAGCCCTACGACTGGTACTCGTTTTCAGTGCTGCCCTGGATGGGGCAGCGCATCGCCGGCGACGCCGAAAGCTATCGCTACCTGGCCGAATCCATACGCGTGCACCCCGACCAGGACACGCTCAAGGGCATGATGCAGGAAGCCGGCCTCGACCGCGTCGAATACTTCAATCTCACGGCCGGCGTGGCTGCCCTGCACATGGGGACCAAGTATTGATGGTTACCCCCCTGCCGCATCTGCCAAAGCCGCCATTGGCGGTTGTCCCCGCTGTGATCAATCACTTGCTGGCACAGGAACATTGGGCGCGCGCCAAACTGGTTCCGCACGCGGGCAAGGTGGCGCGCCTGGATGCCTCGGTGCTGACGCTGAATCTAAAGATTCTGGCCGACGGCATGCTGACTCTGGCTCAGGAAGACGAAGCTCCCGCGGTCAGCGTAGCCGTCAAGCCGGCCAACCTGCCCTTGATCCTGCAAAATCGCGAGCGCGCATTTTCCTACGTCACGGTCGAAGGCGACGCCGATTTCGCCAACGCCATTTCCCAGGTGAGCCAGGGCCTGCATTGGGAAGCGGAAGAAGACTTGAGCAGGCTGGTCGGCGACATTGCCGCCGTCAGAATCGTGGCCGGCGCCAAGTCGGCGCTGCATCACGCCAAGCGGACACAGCAAAAGCTGGCCGAGAACCTGGCCGAATATTTTCTTGAAGAGAAGCCCTTGCTGATGCGTCCGCAGGCCATAGCAGAATTTGCCGGCGACGTCGCCAGGATGCGCGACGACGTCGAGCGCCTGGCCAAGCGCATCGAGAAGCTGGAAAGGTCGGCTCAATGATCCTGAAGTTTGCGCGTGCTCTCAAGATCGTGCGCGTGGCGCTGCGCTACGGTCTGGACGACATCGCCATGGCTGGACTGGCTTTCCCGCGCACTATCTGGCTGATCAGCAAGCTGACCTTCTGGCGCGACATTTCGGCGCCGCGCGGCCAGCGGCTGCGCCGCGCGTTGGAAGATCTGGGGCCGATTTTCGTCAAGTTCGGCCAGGTATTGTCGACGCGGCGCGATCTGATGCCGGCCGACATTGCCGATGAGTTGGCGAAACTGCAGGACCGCGTGCCGCCTTTCGATTCCGAACTGGCGGTGAAGCTGATCGAGAAGGGTCTGGGCGCCCATCCGGAAGATTTGTTCGCCGCCTTCGAGCGTGAGCCGGTGGCTTCGGCTTCCATCGCCCAGGTGCATTTCGCCACGCTGAAAAACGGCAAGGAAGTCGCCGTTAAGGTGTTGCGGCCCGGCATGAAAAAAGCGATCGAAGAAGACGTGGCCTTGATGCGCATCGCCGCCGGCTGGGTCGAAAAGCTGTGGGCCGACGGCAAGCGCCTGAAGCCGCGCGAAGTGGTAGCCGAGTTCGACAAATACCTGCACGACGAACTCGACCTGATGCGCGAAGCGGCCAACGGCAGCCAACTGCGCCGCAACTTCCTCGACTCCGATCTGTTGCTGGTGCCGGAAATGTACTGGGACTATTGCTCGTCGTCGGTGATCGTGATGGAACGCATGCGTGGCATCCCGATTTCACAGACCGAGCGCCTGCTCGCGGAAGGTGTGGACCTGACCAAGCTGTCGCGCGACGGCGTCAAAATTTTCTTTACCCAGGTATTTCGCGACGGCTTTTTCCATGCCGACATGCACCCTGGGAATATCCTGGTCTCGGTGGAACCGGAAACCTTCGGCCGCTATATCGCGCTCGATTTCGGCATCGTCGGCACCTTGAA
>Ga0213872_10002040_pt1 | contig 12281 bp, 11 predicted proteins | sample VelepicomBERX_R2_FD_160071 | JGI IMG/M metagenome (GOLD analysis project Ga0213872, IMG submission 160071) | Rhizosphere microbial communities from Vellozia epidendroides in rupestrian grasslands, the National Park of Serra do Cipo, Brazil - RX_R2 | ecosystem: Host-associated > Plants > Roots >...
CTTCACCCACGAAAAGATCGAAGCCAAACGTTTCGGCGGCTCGGTGGAAAGCGCCTTCCTGACCGCCATGCGCCGCATCCGCGCACGCGCCCTGCTCACCATGGTGGCGATCGTGCTGGTGTTCGGCACGATCGTGTTCGTGCTGTGGCTGGGCGCGCACGCCGTACTGGAAGGCTCGATGACGGGCGGTGACCTGGGCCAGTTCATCCTGTATGCCTCCATCGTCGCAGGCGCCATCGGCGCGCTGTCGGAAGTGATGGGCGAAGCGCAGCGCGCCGCCGGCGCCACCGAGCGTCTGCTGGAACTGCTGTCGGCACACTCCAATATCCAGAATCCGGCCCAGCCGCAAACCCTGCCGCCGCGCGCGGCCAATGGCGCGGCCTTGAGCCTGAACGATGTCACCTTCAACTATCCTTCGCGTCCCGAAACGGCGGCGCTGGAGCACCTGACGCTGGATATCCAGCCTGGCGAAACGGTGGCCGTGGTCGGTCCTTCCGGTGCGGGCAAGACCACCCTGTTCCAGCTGTTCCTGCGCTTCTACGACCCGCAGAGCGGCCGTATTCAGCTGGATGGCGTCGATATCACCCAGCTGGATCTGCACACCCTGCGTGACGCCATCGGCATCGTGCCGCAGGATACCGTGATCTTCTCCGCCGACGCGATGGAAAACATCCGCTACGGCCGTCCCGGCGCCACCGACGCGGAAGTGATCCAGGCCGCCAAGCTGGCCGCCGCCCATGAATTCATCGAGCGCCTGCCGCAGGGCTATCAGTCCTTCCTGGGTGAGCGCGGCGTGCGCCTGTCCGGTGGTCAGCGCCAACGCATCGCCATCGCCCGCGCCCTGCTGAAGAATCCTCCTCTGCTGTTGCTGGACGAGGCCACCAGCGCGCTGGACGCGGAGTCGGAGCGCCTGGTGCAGGCCGCGCTGGAAGCGGCGATGGTCGGCCGCACCACCGTCATCATCGCCCACCGCCTGGCCACCGTGCAGCGCGCCGACCGCATCATCGTCATGGAAGATGGCCGCATCGTGGAAACCGGCACCCATGCCTCGCTGGTGGCGCTGGGCGGCGTGTACGCCAACCTGGCCGCACTGCAGTTCCACAATGTCCACGTAGCGCATTGATCCCAGCGAGCCTGCCATGACCGACGCCGAACTCCGCCAAAGCTGCCACACCTTCCTGCCCGGCCACCGTCCCTCGACGCCGGCGCAGGCGTTTGCGGCCATGGCGGCGTGGTGCGAAGCGAATGACGTCGCGCATGACACCTACGGCAGCGGCCTGTTGATCCAGGCGTTCGAAGAAAAGGTCGCCGCCCTGCTGGGCAAGGAGGCTGCCATCTTCTGCATCACCGGCACCATGACGCAGGCTACCGCCTTGCGCATCGCCTGCACGGAGCGCGGCAGCAAGCTGGTGGCGCTGCATCCGACCTCGCATATTCTGAAGCACGAACGCGCCAACCATCAGCTGTTCGACCACTTCCACGCACTGATGATCGGCGATCAGCATCGCCCGTGGACGCTGGAGGAGCTGCAAGGTATCCCGGACAAGCTGGGCGCAGCCACGCTGGAGCTGCCCGCGCGCGAGATCGGCGGCCAGTGCCCATCCTGGGACGAGCTGGAAGCCATCAAGGCCTACTGCCGCGAGCAATCGATTCACCTCCACATGGATGGTGCGCGGCTGTGGGAAACCGCTGCCGCCTTTGGCCGTCCGGCGCGCGAGATCGCTGCGGGCTTCGATTCGGTCTACGTCTCCATGTACAAAGGCATCGGCGGCATGGCCGGAGCAATGCTGGCTGGTAGCCGCGACTTCGTCGCCAAGGCGCAGGAATGGTTCCGCCGCCAGGGTGGCAATGTGTATCAGCGCACGCCGTACGTGGTGGCGGCAGCCATGCAGTTCGACGCGCGCCTGGCCGACATGCCGGACTACTTCCGCCGCACGCAATGGCTGTACGAAGTCCTGCGCGACTATCCGCTGCTGACGCCCAATCCCGCCGCGCCGCACGCCAATATGCTGCACCTGCATCTGCCGGTGAGCCGCGAGCGCGCCACCGAGATCCGCAACCAGATCGCCGAACAGCACGGCGTCTGGCTGTTCAACGGCGCTGGCCACGCCGCGCTGCCGAATCGCAGCGTGGCAGAACTCTATATCGGCGATAACCTGCTCAACATGCCGGACCAGCAAGTGCGCGATATCCTCACCCTGTGGTCGGACGCACTGTCCGCCACCAATAAAAATTAATATGAGCTTTCAATCCCTCGGCCTGATCGAGCCTATCCAGCAAACGCTGGAAAAGCTGGGCTACAACGAACCGACGCCTGTGCAGAAACAGGCCATCCCCCCCGTGCTGGCGGGCCGCGATCTGATGGCGGCGGCGCAGACCGGCACCGGCAAGACCGCCGGCTTTGCCCTGCCCATCCTTCAACGTTTGATTCTCGACGGCGTGACCAGCCCTCAGTCGGTGCGCTGCCTGGTGCTGGTGCCGACGCGCGAACTGGCCGAACAGGTCTACGACAGCTTCCGCACCTACGGCGGTAATCTGCCGCTGCGTTCCTTTGTGGCCTACGGCGGCGTGCCGATCGAGCCGCAGATCAGCAAGCTGCGCAAGGGTCTGGACGTGCTGGTGGCGACGCCTGGCCGTCTGCTCGACTTGCTGGACCAGGGTGCGATCAAGTTTGATGCCATGCAAACGCTGGTGCTGGATGAAGCGGACCGCATGCTCGACCTGGGCTTCGCGCGCGAGCTGGATATCTTCTTTGCCGCGATTCCGGCGACGCGCCAGACCTTGCTGTTCTCGGCGACCTTCTCGGACCAGATCCGTTCGATGGCGCGCACCATTCTGAAGGATCCGGTATCGATCGAAGTCAGCCCGCGCAATACGGCCAGCAAGACGGTCAAGCAGTGGCTTGTCACTACCGACAAGCGCCGCAAGCCGGAGCTGTTCCTGCATCTGCACAAAAAACGCCGCTTCGGCCAGACCCTGGTGTTCGTCAAGACGCGCAAAGGCGTGGACCAGCTGGTGGAGCTGCTGCTGGAAGAAGGCATCTCCGCAGAAGCGATCCACGGCGACAAGGCGCAGCACGCACGTTTGCGCGCACTGGACCGCTTCAAGACGGCGCAGGTAAAGGTGCTTGTGGCCACCGACGTGGCGGCGCGCGGCCTGGATATCGACAATCTGCCGCTGGTGGTCAACTTCGACCTGCCGACGGTGGCGGAAGACTACGTGCACCGTATTGGCCGTACCGGCCGTGCCGGCGCGCAGGGCGAGGCGATCTCACTGGTCTGCGCAGACGAGGTAGATCTGCTGGCAGCGATTGAAAAGCTGACCGGGCAGCCCATCCCACGCCAGGAAGAAGCTGGCTTCGAGGCCGACCACCGCGTGCCGGAGACCTCTTTGTCCGGCAACGTCAAATCCAAAACCGCAGCCGACAAAGCCGCCAAGGCAGCCGATGCCGCAGCGGGCAAGAAGAAGCGTCCGTTCACTGGTCCGGCCGGAGGCAAGGCCGCGCAAGGCAGCGGCAGCGCTGGCGGCGCACGCGCGACGGGTGGCAAGCCAAGTGCTGGCGGGCGCACCACTGCGGCGCCAAAAGGCGCCATCGTCGTCACCAGCGGCCGTGGCGCCAAGTCGGCGGCCAAAGCCGCTGCCAAGGCGGTCGCACGCAAACCGGCCGGACGCGGCTCGCGCTGACGCCAAGCGGGCGCCTGATAAAATAACGATCTTTGCCGGGCCGTGTGCCACGGTCCACGTTGGAGAACTGAATGCAGCAATACCTGGAACTCATCCAAACCGTCCTCGATACCGGCAGCTGGCAGGACAATCGCACCGGCATCCGCACCCTGAGCGTGCCCGGCGCCATGATGCGCTTCGATCTGCAAAAAGGTTTCCCCGCCGTGACCACCAAGAAGCTGGCCTTCAAATCGGTCGTCGGCGAGCTGTGCGCCTTCCTGCGCGCCTCCAGCAGCGCCGCTGACTTCCGCGCGCTGGGCTGCAAGGTCTGGGACCAGAACGCCAACGAAAACCAGCAATGGCTGGACAACCCGTTCCGCAAGGGCGAGGACGACCTCGGCCCCGTGTACGGCGTGCAGTGGCGCCAATGGCCTGCCTACAAGGCCGTCAACGCCGACCAGCCAGCGCAGGTCGAACACGCCAAGCGCAACGGCTTCCACGTCGTCTCCCAATTTGAAGAAGACGGCATCCGCAAAGTCCTGATGTACAAGGCCGTCGACCAGCTGCGCGAATGCCTGGACACCATCATGAACAACCCAGGCAGCCGCCGCATCCTGTTCCACGGCTGGAATCCGGCCGTGCTGGACTCGGTCGCCCTGCCCGCCTGCCATCTGCTGTACCAGTTCATCCCGAACGCCACGACCAGGGAAATCTCCCTGATCCTGTACGTTCGCAGTAATGACATCGGCCTCGGCACCCCGTTCAATTTGGCGGAAGGTGCGGCCCTGCTGCACCTGGTGGCGCGCCTGACCGGCTACACGCCGCGCTGGTTCACCTACTTCATCGGCGACGCGCACATCTACGAGAACCACATGGAAATGGTGCAGGAACAGCTCAAGCGCGAGCCTTTCCCTGCGCCGCATCTGCGCATTTCCGACCGCGTGCCGGACTACGCCAAGACCGGCAAGTACGAACCGGAGTGGCTGGAAAAGATCGAGCCATCCGACTTCTCGCTGGAAGGCTACCAGCACCACGCCCCGATCACCGCGCCGATGGCCGTGTAAGCAGCGATGCGGCTGGACTTTATCCCCGGGACACTGTGCGATGAGCGCATGTGGTCCCGCCTCACGCCCCTGCTGGGCGATGGACTGGAATTCAACTACGTTCCCCTGTACGAAGCGCAGGACCGCCCGCAGATGCAGCAGCTGCTGGCGGAGCGCTGCGCACCGCGCGCCAACATCGTCGCTTTTTCGCTGGGCGTGTACATGGCGCTGGAATACGTGCTGGCCCACCCCGAGCGCGTCAACTCATTAGTGCTGATCGCCGGTTCCGCCAAAGGCCTGAGCCAGAAAGAGATCGACATCCGCACCCGCACCATCCCCATGCTGGAACGGACCGCCTACGCGGGCCTGTCCGGCATGCGTCTGCGCGAGGTGCTGCATCCGATCCACCACAACGACCAGCCCACCATCGACCTGATCCAGCGCATGGCCCTCGACCTGGGCAAGAACGTGCTGCTGACGCAGTTCCGCGCCTCGATGGACCGGCCCGACGTGATGGACCGCCTGCACGAGATCCGCTGCCCTGTGCTGCTGGCTGGCGCCAACGAGGACAAGCTGGTCGACCCGGCCATCTTCCCCGAGATGCATCCGCGCCTGCCCAATGCCCGCCTGCGCATGTACGACAACACCGGCCACATGATCCCGCTGGAAGCCCCGCAGGTGCTGGCCGGTGATATGCTGGACTTCTACCGCAACATCACGCCTTGACGACGATGGTGCCGGCCATCTCCTCATGGCCGCTGCCGCAGAAGTTATCGCACAAGAAGGTGAACTGGCCTTCTTGCTCTGGCTGCAGGCGCACCTGAACGGTCTTGCCCATCACCAGATCGGCACGCACCTTCATCTCCGGCACGCTGAAACCGTGCGGGAAATCGACAGCGGTCAGCTCCAGCACCACCGCCTCGCCTTTTTTCAGCTCGATCAGATTCGGCGCGAAGCGGAATTTGCGCGCCTCCACCTTGATTACCTTTTCCTTTTTGGCTGGCTTGGCCTGCGCCAGCCCCAGTGCCAGCGCGGCGACGGACATCGGCGCCAGCGCCAGGAAACGTCGTTTGGACATCTGCATGATTTAACCTTTCACTACGGGGAATTCAGTAACTTGATAGGCCGCCTCTTTCAGCTCGGCCTCGATTTCGCGGAAACCCAGGCCCTTGTTGGGCTGCGCCGGGTCGTACGGCAGCGGCGTGCGTGCGGCCTGCGAGCCTGGCGCGGGCAGCGGGAAGATCAACGACTTGGCCGCATGGTGCGGGATATGCCCCGTCATGGCGTGATTCTCCTGGTGGATATGGCCATAGAACACGGTCACGTTCTGATAAGGCATCAGCAGCTCGACCGCCGCCGCACCGTCGCGCGTGGCCCAGTCCCACTTGGGCGCCAGGTCGAACAGCGGACGGTGGGTCAGTACGACGATGCGCGCATCCTTTGGCTGCTTGGCCAGGTCTTCCTTCAGCCAGGCCAGCTGCGCCTCGCCGATGCGCGCACCTGGATCGGACACATTGTCGATAGCGATGAAGTGCACGCCCTTGTGGTCGAAGCTGTAGTGCGTCGGTCCGAACATCTCCTGGAACGCAGCGCCGTTGTCCAGCGAGGCGTCATGCTCGCCCGGCAGGAAGTGGATCTCCTTGACCTTGAGCGCGCTGACGATCTCCTTGAACTCCGTCATGCGGCGGCGGCGTTCGGCCGGATCGTCGGTGGTGTGGGTCAGGTCGCCGGTGAAGACGATGAAGTCCGGCGGCGCCTCCAGCGCGTTCACGTGCGCCACCGCCAGCTTCAGGGTATTCTGCGCGTCCGGATTGGCCGGGCCTTTGTAGCCCCAGTGCGAGTCCGACAGCTGGACAAAGTAAAAGTCGTCGTAGCCTGCTGCGGCTTGCACCGCGCCGAACAGGCCGGACATGAAGACGGCGCCGCCACCCACAGCGCCCAGCTTCAGGAAGTTCCTGCGGTCGATCATGATGAGCCTCCTTGTAATTTCAGCAAATGGATAACCCGGCCGTGTCATAATCCGGGGATGTATCTGGCAGAACTCGGGAACGGCCCGGCTTATTCCCGATTTCGCTAAAAAATATTTTTTCAGGAAGCGGGAATAAAACCGCCCCACCCCGAGTCTTCATCTGCGGGACCACTACGATGGATATGTTTTTGGGTGACGATGAAAAAGCCGCGCAATTTGAAGCGCTGGCCATGCCGCATCTGGACGCGGCCTATAACCTTGCCCGCTGGCTGACCCGCAATCCACACGATGCGGATGACCTGGTGCAGACGGCCTATCTGCGCGCGTTCCGCTTTGCTGACGGTTTCCGTGGCGGGGATGCGCGCGCCTGGCTGCTGACCATCGTACGCAATACTTATTACACCTCGCTGCGCGACGGACTGGCGCAGCACGGCGATGTCAGTTTCGAGGAAGAGCTGCACGGCGGCCTCGATGCAGACCACCATGCGGACAACGACCCCGCCAGCATCGTCGCCCAGCGCGACGCCAGCCGCAGCGTCAACCAGGCGCTGGAACAGCTGCCGCCGGCCTTCCGCGAAGTGCTGGTGCTGAAGGAGATGGATGATTTGTCGTACAAACAGATCGCGCAGGTAGCCGAGATACCGATCGGCACCGTGATGTCGCGCCTGGCCCGGGCCCGCAAGCTGTTGCTGGCCTATTTGCGTCCCGGCGCGGCAGGAGATTGAGATGGATTGCAAACAATCGCAGGAATACATGTCGGCTTATCTCGACGGCGAACTGGGGCCGTCGGAATCCGCACAGCTGTCGGCCCACCTGGAAGGCTGCCGCCAGTGCCGCGCCATGCAGGAAGAGCTGCGCGCCTTGCGCGCATTAGTCGGCCATGACGCGACCCGCCACACGGCGCCGGAATATCTGCGCCACCGCATCCGCGCGGCCATCAAGACCGAGCAGCAGCGCTCAGCGGGACGCAATCCGGTCCGCAGCGGCGGCATCAAGCGCTGGCCATGGGCGTGGATTAATCTGGGCGTGGCGGGCCTGAGCACCGCGGCTTTTGCCCTCACCCTGAATCTGTACTGGAGCCAGCCGTCCCTCGAGGATCAGCTGGATCAGGAATTGGTCGCCAGCCATTACCGGGCGCTGATGCCGGACCATCTGTCGGACGTGGTGTCGACCGATCAGCATACGGTCAAGCCCTGGTTCACGGGTAAGCTGGATTATTCGCCGCCGGTATATGACCTGGCGCAGCAAGGTTTCCCGCTGCTGGGCGGACGGCTGGACTATGTCAACCACCGTCCGGTGGCGGCAATGGCTTACGGACACCGCAAGCACATCATCAACCTGTACGTCTGGCCCAGCACTGCTGCCGACAAGGCTGGTGCGGCGCATACCGCCAGCCGCCAAGGCTTCCAGCTGCTGCGCTGGCGCCAGGGCGATATGGAGTTTTCCGCCATCTCCGATGTCAACGGCCAGGATCTGGCGGAATTCGCCCGTCTGCTGCAATCGCACGGCGCGGGCGCCCCAACGCCCTGAGTTAAGCCTCAGGCGGCGCGGGCGCCTCGCCAAGCCGATGCCGCGTCCGAGCGCTTGCCCGGACCAGCCAGCGCAGCCGGCGCCGCACGCCGCTGCCCCTGCGCACCGGCCAGCGACGGCGCACGCTGAGATGCTGACGCGCCGGTCCGCGCGCCAGCAAGGCCGGCGGCCCCTTCCAGCTTGAACACGCTCACCACCTGCGTCAGGCTGCCCGCCTGCTCCTGCAATGCGCCGGCTGCCGCAGTGGCCTCCTCTACCAGCGCCACGTTCTGCTGGGTGATGGTATCGATCTGCGCGATCGCCTGGTTGATCTGATCCAGTCCCGAAGTCTGCTCCTGGCTGGCCTGCGTAATCTCGCCCATGATGTCCGCCACGCGCTGGATGCTGCTGACGATTTCCCCCATCGTGGCCCCGGCCTGGTCCACCAGCTTCGCGCCGCTGTCCACCTTGGCCACCGAATCGCCAATCAGCTCCTTGATCTCCTTGGCCGCCGCCGCGCTGCGCTGGGCCAGATTGCGCACCTCGGACGCGACTACCGCAAAGCCGCGCCCCTGCTCGCCTGCGCGTGCAGCCTCCACAGCCGCATTCAAGGCCAGGATATTGGTCTGGAAGGCGATACCGTCGATCACCGCGATGATGTCGACGATCTTGCGCGAAGAGTCGTTGATGGAACCCATGGTGTCCACCACCTGCGCCACCACCGCCCCGCCGCGCACCGCCACCTGCGATGCCGACTGCGCCAGCTGGTTGGCCTGGCGTGCGTTGTCGGCGTTCTGCTTGACGGTACTGGTCAATTCATCCATCGAGGTCGCGGTCTGCTCCAGCGATCCCGCCTGGTCGGTGGTGCGGTTCGACAGATCCATATTCCCTGCCGCGATTTCGCTGGAAGCACAGGAGATGGTGTTGGTACTGCTGCGCACCTCCTGCACAATGCCCGCCAGGTTCAGCTTCATCTTGTCCAGCGCCGACAGCAGAGCGCCGATTTCGTTGCTGCTGCGCGCTGCGGGTGCGCCGGTCAGGTCGCCGTCCGCCACGCGGGTGGCGATCGTCATGGCCTCATCCAGGGGCTCAGAGATGGCGCGCATCAGCATCCAGCCGATCCAGCCGCCCAGCGCCATACCTGCCGCCAGCACGGCAAATGCGCCATAGCCCACCATCTTCAGGCTGGCGCTGACGCTCGCCTCGTCAGCCTTGGCCTTCCCGGCGGCGAATTCAGTCAGCGCCTTGAGCGCAGCGTCGCCTGCGCGATAGGACGGATTGATCTTCTTGATCAGCACCGTCTCCGCCTCGTCCCACTGGTTGTTGCGGATCGCCGCCGCAGCGGCGCGCACATGTTCCAGACCCAGGCCCGCGCTGTCGGCATGCCATTTTTCCGCCAGCCGCTTTTCATCGGAATCGGAGATTTGCGCCAGGTAGGCTTCCCAGCGCTTGGCCGTACGCGCCGTGATGGTATCGATCAGATCAAAATGCACGGTGAGCGGATGGTCGTGCTGTTTGGACCAGGCCAGATCCGGATTGTGCTGCAATGCTTGCAAGATCTGGCTGCGGCTCATCTCCATGTCCAGCCGGATGGCGTTCAGTTCCGTGCTGCTTTTCTGGTCCTTCAGCGTCACGTCCTGCACCAGGCTGACCGAGTGGTTGGCGCTGTACATGCCCATCAGTCCGTTGGCCAGCATGAGTGCCAGCAGCAAGCCCAGCGCCACCATCACCATGGTTTTGATCTTCATCGCGGCGAACATTTTTCTCTCCTTATAATTGCCGGTCGGAAATCCAGACCTGATCTCAAGATACGCAAAAAAAGGGCTTAAAAACTCACCAATCGTCACCGCCGCCGATTTAAACGATAATGCTGCCTACGCAAGAACTCCTTTCCCACTATGAGCCAAATACACATCATCGTCGCCATGGATGCCCAGCGTGGCATCGGCATTAACAACACTCTGCCGTGGCGCCTGCCGGAAGACCTGGCGCACTTCAAACGCCTCACCACCGGCCATCCGATCATCATGGGCCGCAAGACTTTTGAGTCCATCGGCCGGCCGCTGCCGGGCCGCCGCAACATCGTCATCACCCGCAACGCGGACTGGCGCCACGACGGCGTGGAAACGGTGAACTCGATCGGCGCCGCGGTGGCCCTGGTGGGAGACGCCGTCGCCTTTATCATTGGCGGTGCGGAGATTTACCAGCAGTCACTGCCGCTGGCAAACCAGCTGGTGATCACGGAAATCAGCAAGACTTTTGCCTGCGACGCTTTCTTCCCGGCGTTTGATCCGGCGCAATGGCAAGAGGTGGCGCGCGAGCCGCACACCTCCGAAGTCGCAGATTTGCAATATTCCTTTGTTACACTGCGCCGCGTATAACCATTTTTAGAGGGGTACCATGTCCGAAGAAGGCTTCCACGTCCACGGCCCGCATGACCACGCGGTAGAGCACGCTGCCCACGGCAGCGATGGCTTTTCGAACAATATTGCCGTCATGACGGCCATTCTGGCCACCGTTGGCGCCCTGTTCGGCTACCTGGGCGGCGCCACCCAGAATGACGCGGCACTGTTCAAGAACAACGCCGCCATCGACAAGACCCAGGCTTCCAATACCTGGAACTACTACCAGGCCAAGTCCAGCAAGCAGAATCTTGCCGAACTGGCCATGACCATTCCGGGAGTCGATGCCGAGCACTACAAGTCCGAAGTGGCCCGCTACAAGCAGGAAAAAGAGGACATCAAAAAAGAAGCCGAGAAGTGGGAGGAATCCTCTAAAGAGTGGAACCACAAGTCCGATGAGGCGATGCATGAGCATCACCAGTGGGCCTTGGCCACCACCGCCGAGCAGATTGCCATCTCGCTGGCGGCCATTACCCTGCTGACCCGCAAGAAATGGCTGCAAGGGACGGCCTACGGCGTGGCCGGGATCGGCCTGCTGCTGGGCGGATTTGCCTGGTTCCATGTGGATCCGCTGGGGGCGCTGCTGGTCAAGCTGGGGCTGGCGGCGGCCGGGCACTAATTTTTTCCTAGTTTTTTTACCCATACGCCCGCATTTCTGCGAGAATCCCGTTCTTATTTTTTTTGGCACCGTCCTTCTTTTTGGAGACACGCATGAAATTCCGTTTCCCCATCGTCATCATTGACGAGGATTTCCGTTCCGAGAACACGTCCGGCCTGGGCATTCGCGCCCTGGCTGATGCGATGGAAAAAGAAGGCATGGAAGTTGTTGGCGTGACCAGCTATGGCGACCTGTCCCAGTTCGCCCAGCAGCAGTCGCGCGCCTCGGCCTTCGTGCTGTCGATCGACGACGAGGAATTCGGCGGCGGCTCGGCCGAAGAGACCGACGTAGCCCTGAAGTCGCTGCGCGCCTTCGTGGAAGAGATCCGCTACAAGAACGCCGACATCCCGATCTACCTGTACGGCGAAACCCGCACCTCGCGCCACATCCCGAATGACATCCTGCGCGAGCTACACGGCTTCATTCACATGTTCGAGGACACCCCGGAATTCGTCGCGCGCCACATCATCCGCGAAGCCAAGTCCTACCTGGACGGCCTGGCGCCGCCCTTCTTCCGCGCGCTGGTGGAATACGCCAACGACGGTTCGTACTCGTGGCACTGCCCCGGCCACTCGGGCGGCGTGGCTTTCCTGAAGTCGCCGATCGGCCAGATGTTCCACCAGTTCTTTGGCGAGAACATGCTGCGCGCCGACGTCTGCAACGCGGTGGAAGAACTGGGCCAGCTGCTGGACCACACCGGCCCTGTGGCCAAGTCCGAGCGCAATGCGGCGCGCATTTTCAACGCCGACCACTGCTACTTCGTCACCAACGGCACCTCGACGTCCAACAAGATGGTCTGGCACTCGACCGTTGCGCCGGGCGACATCGTGGTGGTGGACCGTAACTGCCACAAGTCGATTCTGCACTCGATCATCATGTGCGGCGCGATCCCTGTATTCCTGATGCCGACCCGTAACCACCTCGGCATCATCGGCCCGATCCCGCTGGAAGAGTTCTCGATGGAGAGCATCATGCGCAAGATCGAGGCCAATCCGTTCGCGCGCGATGCCGTGAACAAGAAGCCGCGCATCCTGACC
>Ga0213872_10002041_pt1 | contig 12277 bp, 11 predicted proteins | sample VelepicomBERX_R2_FD_160071 | JGI IMG/M metagenome (GOLD analysis project Ga0213872, IMG submission 160071) | Rhizosphere microbial communities from Vellozia epidendroides in rupestrian grasslands, the National Park of Serra do Cipo, Brazil - RX_R2 | ecosystem: Host-associated > Plants > Roots >...
CGCCCAATACCTGGCGCTGCCGGTCGAACTTTACGATCCGACCGTGCATTATGAGGAAGTCCACGATAAATGGCTGGGATTCGGCGATCGGCCGGATCTGGCCGAACATTGACGTGATTCATCGCCCGTCCGGCCGCATGGATCCGGGGCGGATGGGCGCCATCGAGGGGCGGGTTGAGCTATGAGTGACGAGAAGTCGCAACAAGAACCATCCATGGAGGACATTCTCGCGTCCATCCGACGGATTTTGTCCGAGGACGACGCCGAGGAGGCCGCCAAGACTCCGCCGGCCGCGGCGGCGCCCCCGCCGGCGGCGCCTCCGCCGCCTTCACCTCCGCCACCGCCTCCGCCAGCCCCGGCGTTCCACGCCCCTGAGCCCGAGCCGGAGCCCGACATCATGTTCGAGCCTGAAGCGGAGCCCGAGCCGGAAGAGGACATTCTCGAATTGACCGATGACATGGTCGCCGAGGAGGAACCTTCGTTCATGGACGAGATTCCGGAAGTCCGCGAGCCGGCGCCGCGCATGGCGATGCCCGACTTCGAGCTGCATGAACCGCAGCATCATGAACCCGAGGAGACGATGGAAAGCATCCTGGCGCCCCATGTGCAGGAGGCTTCGACCACCGCCCTGGCCGAACTGTCGCGCGCCGTGTCCCGCGACCGTGGCGTCGGCATCGGCCGCGCCGGTGTGACGCTGGAAGACGTGACGCGCGAGATCCTGAAGCCGCTGGTTAAGGATTGGCTGGATCAGAACCTGCCCTACATGATCGAGCGCATCGTCAAGAAAGAGATCGAAAATATGGTCAACCGCGCGGAAAAGCTCTAAACAGCTTTTCCGGTCGCATTCAGGACGCCACCGGCCTGACCGCCGGTGGCGTTTTCGTTTGAAGAGAGATCAATGCTGGAAAAAACCTACCGGCCCGGCGAGGTCGAGCAGAAGCAGTATCACAAGTGGGAAGAGAGCGGCGCCTTCGCCGCCGGCGGTTCGCACGGCAATGCCCAGCCCTATACCATCATGATGCCGCCGCCCAACGTGACCGGCAGCCTGCATATGGGCCACGCGCTGACCTTCACCCTGCAGGATATTCTCACCCGCTATCACCGCATGCTGGGGCACGACACCCTGTGGCAGCCCGGCACCGATCATGCGGGCATCGCCACCCAGATGGTGGTCGAGCGGCAGATGGCCGGCGAGGGCCTGACCCGCCACGATCTCGGCCGCGAGAAATTCATCGAGCGCGTGTGGAAATGGAAGGGCGAATCAGGCGGCACCATCACCCGCCAGCTGCGCCGCCTGGGCGCCTCGCCCGACTGGTCGCGCGAGCGCTTCACCATGGATGACGGCCTGTCCGCCGCCGTGCGCAAGGTGTTCGTCGATCTCTACAAGCAGGGCCTGATCTATCGCGACAAGCGCCTGGTCAATTGGGATCCGAAGCTACATACCGCCATTTCCGACCTGGAAGTGGAGCAACGCCCGACCCAGGGCAGCCTGTGGTACCTGAAATACCCAATCGAAGGCGAACCCGGCCGCTTCATCACGGTCGCCACCACCCGCCCGGAAACCATGCTGGCCGACACCGGCGTCGCCGTGCACCCCGAGGATGAGCGCTACACCGCCCTGGTCGGCAAGAAGATCCGCCTGCCGATCGCCGACCGGCTGATCCCGATCGTCGCCGATCTGCATTCCGACCCGGAAAAGGGTTCGGGCGCGGTGAAGATCACCCCGGCGCATGATTTCAACGATTTCGAGGTCGGCAAGCGCCACGATCTGCCGATGATCAACATTTTCGACCGCGACGCGAAGCTCAACGAGAACGCGCCGGCCGAGTATCGCGGCCTCGACCGCTTCGAGGCGCGCGCCAAGGTGGTCGCCGCCTTCGAGGAACTGGGCCTGCTCGACAAGATCGAGCCCAACGCCATGACCCAGCCTTACGGCGACCGGTCCGGCGTAGTGATCGAGCCTTGGCTGACCGACCAGTGGTTCGTCGACGCCGAAACCCTGGCCCGCCCGGCCATCGAGGCGGTGCAGGACGGGCGCATGCGCTTCGTGCCCAAGCAGTGGGAGAACACCTTCTTCGAATGGATGCGCAACATCCAGCCCTGGTGCATCTCGCGCCAGATCTGGTGGGGCCATCAGGTGCCGGCCTGGTACGGGCCGGACGGCAAGTTCTTCGTCGCCTTGACGGAAGAAGAAGCCCTGGCCGAGGCCGAGGCGCATTATGGCGCCAGGACAGCGCTGACGCGGGATTCCGACGTGCTCGACACCTGGTTCTCCTCCGCGCTGTGGCCGTTCTCGACCCTGGGCTGGCCGGACCAGACCGAGGCTTTGAAGACCTACTACCCCACCTCGGTTCTGGTGACCGGGTTCGACATCATCTTCTTCTGGGTCGCCCGCATGATGATGATGGGCATGCACTTCACCGGCGAGGTGCCGTTCAAGGACATCTATATCCACGCCCTGGTCCGCGACGAGAAGGGCCAGAAGATGTCGAAGTCCAAGGGCAACATCATCGATCCCCTGGACCTGATCGACAAATTCGGCTGCGACGCGCTGCGCTTCACCTTGACCGCGCTGGCCGCCCAGGGCCGCGACATCAAGCTGGCGGAAAGCCGCGTCGAGGGCTTCCGCAACTTCGCCACCAAGCTGTGGAACGCGGCGCGCTTCTGCGAGATGAACGAATGCCGCGCGGTCGCCGGCTTCGATCCCGCCACGGCGCGGCAGACCGTCAATCGCTGGATGGCCGGCAAGGTGTCCGAGGCCGCCGGCAAGGTCGCCGAGGCGCTGAACGCCTATCGCTTCAACGACGCGGCGCAGAGCCTCTATCAGCTGGTGTGGAACGTGTTCTGCGACTGGTATCTGGAATTCGCCAAGCCGATCTTCCAGGGCGAGGACGCCGGCGCCAAGGCCGAGACCCGCGCCACCGCCGCCTGGGCCCTGCAGCAGATCCTCAAGCTGCTGCATCCGGTGATGCCCTTCATCACCGAGGAGCTGTGGGAGCAGTTCGGCGAAGGCGGCGAGCTGATCCGCACCGACTGGCCGGCCCTGACCTTCCGCGATGCGGCGGCCGAGGAGGAGATCGACTGGCTGGTGCGGCTGATCTCGGAAATCCGCGGCGTGCGCGCCGAGATGAACGTGCCGCCGTCGGCGCGCCTGGCGCTGCTGGTCAAGGGGCAGTCGGCCACCACCGAGGCGCGCCTGGCGCTGCACCGTCCGATCATCCAGACCATGGCCCGCCTCGATTCGATCGAGACCGGCGTCGAGGGCGGCGGCCAGGGTGCGGTTCAGCTGGTGGTCGACGAGGCCACCCTGTTCCTTCCGCTGGCCGGCATCATCGACCTCGCCGCCGAGCGCGCCCGCCTGGAGAAGGAGATCGGCAAGCTGGCCGGCGAGATCGCCAAGCTGGACGGCAAGCTGAACAACGAGGCCTTCGTCTCGAAGGCCAAGCCGGAAGTGGTCGAGGAACAGAAGGAACGCCGCGCCGAAGCCGCCGCGGTGAAAGCCAAGCTGGAGGACGCCGTCAGGCGGATCGCCTGACGAAATTCCGCGCGCCGAGGCCCTCGCGGGCCTCGGCGACGAAGGCCTCCAGCGCGCTGGAGGCATAGCCGTCCTTGCGGCGGATGAATTGCGTCTCGACCCGCGCCTGTTCGGGCGGCAATTCGTGGATCGCCACCTTGCCGTCGCGCCATTGGCTCTCGACCATGCGGCGCGGCAGCAAGGTCACGCCGAGACCGGCGGCGACGCAGCCGATCACCGCTTCCAGCGTGCCGAATTCCAGCCGGCGCAATCCCTTGATGCCGCGGCTTTCCAGCAGATCCTCAAGCTTCTGGCGATAGGAGCAACTCGCCCGCAGCACGACGATGCGGATATCGGCCAGGCCGGGCAGCCAGGCCAGCTGCGTCACCTTGGGCGAGGTCACCACCACCAGCTCCTCTTCCAGGATCGTTTCGGCGTGCAGCTCGGGATGATCGATCGGGCCGCACACGAAGGCGCCTTCCAGGCTGCGCGACGCCACCTGTTCGACCAGCTCCCAGGTGGTGCCGGTGCGCAGGATCAGATCGACCCTGGGCCATTTGCCGACATAGGACGCCATCAGCGGCGAGAGATGGATCGCCGCCGTGGTCTCCAGCGATCCGATCACCAGCGGTCCCTGCGGCGTGGCGTCGTCGCGCACCACCCGGGTCGCCTCCTTGATCAGCGCGCCGACCTGCTCGGCATAGGGCAGCAGCCGCCGTCCCGCCGGGGTCAGCGCGACGCCGCGGCTGTGGCGCTCGAACAGCGGCGTCTCGAGCTGCTCCTCGAGCAGGCGGATGCGGGCGGTGACATTGGATTGCACGGTGTTGAGCTCGGCGGCGGCGCGGCTCATGCCGCCCAGGCGCGCCACCGACTCGAAAATGCGCAGATCTGCGCTGTCCATGAGTCTGTCCGATATCTGAAAGAGAGATGGATTGTATCACATCTAATCATTTTTCATGAAGTTGAAAGAGGGGTAGCGTTCTCGCCATCGAATTGGAGACCGCTATGAGCAGTCGAGTCATGTCCTCAACCGGTCCCTGGCGCGCCACCCTGGCCGCGCTGGCCGCAAATCTGGTCGGGCTCGGCCTGGCCCGCTTCGCTTTCGCCCCGCTGGTGCCGGCGCTGGTGTCGAACCATTGGTTCGATGCGGCCCAGGCCGCCTATCTCGGCTCGGCCAATTTCGCCGGCTATCTGATCGGCGCCCTGGCGGCCCAGCCGGTCGGGGCGCGCATCGCCCCGGCCCATGTGCTGCGGGCGATGATCCTGCTGGCCGGGCTGTCCTTCCTGGCCTGCGCCCATCCGGCGCCGTTCGCCTGGTTCGCCGCCTGGCGCGCCGCCGGCGGGTTGGCCGGCGGGCTGATCATGGTGCTGTCGGCGACATTGGCGCTGCAGCATGTGCCGCCGCATCGGCGCGGCCTGGCGGGCGGCGCCATCTTCGCCGGGGTCGGCATCGGCGTGATCATCGCCGCGGCGGTGGTGCCGCGCCTGATCGCCGTCGATCTGGCGCTGGCCTGGAACGTGCTCGGCGCCCTGTGCCTGGCGCTGGCGGTCCTGACCTGGACCAGCTGGCCGGCCGAGTCCGCCGGCCAGACCGCCCGGGAACGCCCGCCGGTCAATGGCGCGGTGCTGATCCTGTTCGCCGTCTATGCGCTGAACGCCATCGGCCTGGTCCCGCACACCATGTTCCTGGTCGACATGACGGCGCGCGAGCTGGGCTACGGCATGGTCGCCGGGGCCGGGATGTGGCTGCTGTTCGGTATCGGCGCCATCATCGGCCCGCTGGCGGCCGGTCGCGCCGGCGATGCCTTCGGCTTCCGCGCCGTGCTGCTGGCCATGCTGCTGGTCCAGGCCGCCGCCGTGGCTTTGGGCTGGGTCAGCGGCAATCTGTGGGCGCTGGGGATCTCGTCCTTCATCATGGGCGGCTGCACCCCCGGCATCGCGCCGGTCGTGCTGGGCCGGGTGCGCGAGCTGATCCCGCACGACCCGCGCGGCCAGCGCGCCGTGTGGAGCCTGGCGACGACGGCTTTCGCCATCGGTCAGGCGGGCGGCGCCTTCGCTCTTTCGGGTATATTGGGGGCGATCGGCCATTATCCGCCGCTGTTCGGCATCAGCGCCGCCGCCCTGCTGCTGGCTTTCGTCGTCAAACTGCTGCCAAAGGGGAAGTGATCATGTCGTCGAAGACTCTGCTGGCCTTGCTGGGCATCGATCTGCCGATCATCCAGGCGCCGATGGCCGGAACCTCCTCGCCGGCGATGGCCGCCGCCGTGGCCAATGCCGGCGCGCTGGGCTCGGTCGGCGTCGGCGCCACCAATGCCGCCGGGGCGGCCAAGATGATCGCCGAGATCCGCGAGCGCTCGAACCGCTCGTTCAACGTCAACGTCTTCTGTCACCGGCCGGCGACGCCGGACGCCGTGCGCGAGGCCGCCTGGACCGAGCGGCTGCGCCCGGAGTTCGAGCGGGTCGGCGCCGCGCCGCCCAAGGCGCTGACCGAGATTTACAAGAGCTTCGTCGAGGATGACGATATGCTGGCCATGCTGCTGGCCGAGCGTCCCAAGGTGGTGAGCTTCCATTTTGGCCTTCCCGCCGCCGCCAAGATCCAGGCGCTGAAGGAGGCCGGCATCGTGCTGCTCGGCTCCGCCACCAATCTCGCCGAAGGAAGAGCAATGGCCGCGGCCGGTATCGACGCCGTGGTGGCGCAGGGCTACGAGGCCGGCGGCCATCGCGGCGTGTTCGATCCCGACGCCGAGGACGACCGGCTGGGCACCATGGCGCTGACCCGGCTGCTGGCGCGTGAACTGCCGGTGCCGGTGATCGCCGCCGGCGGCATCATGGACGGCGCCGGCATCGCCGCCGCCCTCAAGCTGGGGGCGCAAGCGGCCCAGCTCGGCACCGCCTTCGTCGGCTGTCCCGAATCCCTGGCCGATTCCGGTTATCGCGCCGTGCTGACCAGCGACGCGGCGAACCATACCGTCATGACGCGGGCCCTCTCGGGCCGGCCGGCCCGCTGCCTGTCCAACCGCTTCACCGCGCTGGGGGCGACGGTGCCGACCGACGCCATTCCCGACTATCCGATCGCCTATGACGCCGGCAAGGCCCTCCACGCCGCCGCCAAGGCGCAGGGCGATTTCGGCTTCGGCGCGCAATGGGCCGGGCAGGGGGCGCCGATGGCGCGTCCGATGCCGGCGGCGGAGCTGGTGGCGGTGCTGGCGAAAGAGCTGGCTGACGCTATTTGAACAGGCGGCGCAGGCTGTCGAAGCGGGTTTCGACGGCCAGCGGCACGGTCATGGCGAAGCAGTCGAGGATGACGATGGCATTGACCATCGCATCCTTGTCGAAGCCGTCGCGGATCCGCTCGGCCATCATCTGATTGACCATCCCCACGGCGGCCATCACCTCGTTGAGATGGGCGAAATCCGACGGGGTTTCGTCGATCAGCGCCCGCATCAGGAACAGCGACAGCACCCGATAGAGGGTTTCCTCCTCCTCGGCGAAGGGCAGGTGGAAGCGGGCCATCGGCCGGTAGAAGGCCAGGGTCGGGCAGCCCGAGGTCGCGCCGATCAGCCCGACCATCGAGGCGATGCCGCTTTGCAGCGGCCGCCGCGCGGTGATGTGGCGCGACGGGGTGATCACCTCGATATCGACCTCTTCATGCGACACCAGATGGCCGAAACTGTCGACATAGCCCGACAAGGCGCGGGCGAAGGGACAGGCCGGGCTGTCGGCCGAGGACAGCGGACAGTGGCCGCATTTGTGGAAATCGAGCTCGGCCCAGGCCGGCGGCGGAGTGTCGGCGCGCGAGAGCAGCAGAAATGTGTCGGGATCGAAGGCGAGGCGTATATCCTCGGCTCCGGTCGGGAAATGGAAACGGTAGGTGATCTCCGTCACGGCTGCCGCGGGGTGGTGCGGGCCGCCGCCGAGGCGGATAGCGCCGACAAGGCGCGGTCGGCGGCGAGACGCAGCCGGGCCTGGCGGAGCCAATCGCCGGCGAGTTCCTCGTAGGGGCCGGGCAAGGCGCGCATATCCTCGACCGCCTGATCCCAGTCGTCGTCCTTGAAGGCGGCCTCGGTGCGCGCCAGCACCGCCTCGGCGTCATTGCCCTTGCCGTCCATCCGCCGCAGCGAGATGACCTTGCGGACATGGCTCATGACCGCGTTCCACCAGCCCGGGCCGGACAGGTCCGCTTCCTTCTGCAGCAGCGCTTCGGACAGCGGCTTGAAACTCTTCAAGAGCTGGTCGCGCCGGGGGATGCCGTTATCGGCGCCATCGGCGAAGGAGTCGAGTTGCGCCTTCTCATCGCCTTGGACGAGGCGGCGGGCGGCGGCCAGTTCGGCGGTGAAGCCGTCGCCGCGATCGACCGCGTCGCGCAGCTGGCCGAGGGTCAGCAGCAGCGCCTGGCTGGCCGCCTGGGCGTCGCTCAGCTCGCGGGCGGCGCGTTCGGCCGCCTCGACCCGGTCGGTCAGGCGCAGAATGAGGCCTTCCGAGGGCTGCGTGCGCTTGAGATCGGCGATCTCGCCTTCCAGCTTGGCGGTGTCGGGCAGAGTCTGGGCGGCGGCCTTTTCCGCCACCTGGTCGAGCTGCGTCGTAAGATCGGCCTGCTTTGCCTCCACCGCCGTCAGGCGGGCCTCGTCGCCGGCCAGCAGCCAGGCGCGCAGCCGCTCGCGGTTGTTATAGCCGGCGGCGCCGATCACCGCGGCGGTGGCGACTCCACCGAGGACAGCTCCCAGCAGGGCGGCCCGCCACGAGGAGGGAGCTTTCGCGGGCGCGTCGCTCATGGCTCAGCCTTTCAGCAGCGGGCGGACCATGCCGATGAAGCGCTCGGGGTGCTCGGCATGGGGCCAATGGCCGGAATCGGCGATTTCGTCGAGGCGGGCGCCGGGGAACAGGCGCTCGATGCTGTCCCGGTCGCGCGGGCGGATATAGTTCGAGCGTTCGCCGGCCAGGAAGAAGGTCGGCTTGGCGAAACGGGAATCGCTGTCGGGAAAGCCGATCAGGGCCGGCATGTTGCGGCCGATGTCGGCCAGATTGATGCGCCAGCGGAAGCGGCCTTCTTCGCTGACCAGATTCTGCAGCAGGAAGGCGCGCAGGGAATCGTCGGCGATGACCGGCTTCAGCGCGGCGTCGGCGTCGGCGCGGCGGGTGACCTGATCCAGCGGCAGGGACAGCATGGCCTCGACATAGCCGGAATAATGCTCGTTGTGATAGGGCACCGGGGCGATGTCGACGACGACCAGCCGGGCCAGCAGCTCGGGGCGGGTCAGCGCCAGGCGCATGCCGACCTTGCCGCCCATCGAGTGGCCGAGCAGCGTCACGGGCGCCAGATCCTGGGTTTCGATATAAAGCGCGACGTCCTCGGCCATGTCGTCATAGGTCATCGATTCGGCCCAGGGCGACTCGCCGTGATTGCGCAGATCGAGACCGTGGATTTCGTGGTCGGGGGCCAGGGCGCGGATGATGCCGCCCCAATTGCGCTGCGAGCCGAACAGACCGTGCAGGATGATGACCGGCGGGCCTTCGCCGAAGATCTGGGCCGCGAGAGTGAGTGCTGTCATGGCGAAACCAAGCGGGATTTTGCGAAAAAGGTCAAGGTTGCTCGGCTATCAGGGCGAAAAACGCCCGCTCGGCCTGGGTGACGTGGCGCACCTTGTGGCGCAGCGCGGTGAAGCGGCGCTTGGGGAGAGACAGTCCGATGGCCACCAGGGTTCCCGCCGACAGCAGGGTTTCCACCACCAGACGCGAGATGGCGGTGGCGCCGGCACCCGCGGCGACGGCGCTGCGCACCGCTTCGTTCGACGGCAGCTCCATCACCGAAGACAGGCTGTCGGGGGAAACCCCTTCCTCGCGCAGCCAGGTCTCGAACATCGATCGGGTGCCCGATCCCGGCTCGCGCAGGACCCAGCCGGTGCCGGGCAGCTCGGCGGGGGTGACGGCGGTCCGTCCCGCCCAGGGATGGCCGCGTCCGACCACCAGCACCATTTCGTCCTCGGCCACCTGGCGCATGGCGAGGGCGGGGTCGTCGATCTCGCCCTCGATCAGCCCGATGTCGGCGCTGGTCTCGTGGATCCAATGCGCGACCTGCTCGGTATTGCCGATGCGCAGGGACAGCGCGATGCCGGGATGGCGCTCGCGGAACTGATGCATCAAGGGCGGCAGCCAGTAATTGGCGACGGTCTGGCTGGCGGCCAGGGACAGGGCGCCGCGCTTCAGCCCGGCCAGATCGGTAAGGAGGGTCTCGGCGGCGGCGGCGCGGGCCAGCACGGCGCGGGCTTCGACCAGGAACAGGCGGCCGGCCTCGGTCAATTCGATGCGCCGGCCGACCCGGTCGAACAATTTGGCGTCGTAGCGGTTCTCCAGCGCGGCAATGGCGGCGCTGGTGGCCGATTGGGTCAAATGCAGGTCGGCGGCGGCGCGGGTCACATGTTCCCGCTCCGCCACCGCCACGAAAATGCGCAACTGTTCCAGGGTCATCGCATCAAGGACGATGCCAGATCCCCGGGCCGGGTCAAGCCAGGTTCAGCGCCTCGATCAGCGCGAAGCTGATCACCCCCAGCGCCGCCAGCGAGGCCACCACGGTGAAGATGACGCGGGGACCGGCCTTGGCGACCACCCGGATGTCGACGCCCAGCCCCAGCGCCGCCATCGACACCACCGTCAGCAGGTTGGCGGCCGTGGCGATCTTCGGCAGGGCGGCGGTCGGGATGGCGCCGATCGAGCGCAGGGCGACCATGCCCAGGAAGCACAGGATGAACGAGGGCACCAGGCGATGCAGCGGCGCCAGACCGGCCTTCGGACGGTCGCCGGCAGTCACCGACAGAAACAGAGTGACCGGCCCCAGCATCAGGACGCGGATCAGCTTGACCAGGGTGCCCATCTGGATGGCCACCGCGCCCATCGGCGCGGCCGCGGCCAGCACCTGCGGCACGGCATAGACCGTCAATCCTGCCAGCGCACCATAGCGCACGGCCGACATGTGCAAAGCCGCGCCGATCAGCGGCAGGCCCAGCACGGTCATCACGCCCAGCACCGCGGTGAAGGCGATCGAGGTGGCAACGTCGTCGCTGTCGGCGCCGATCACCGGGGCGACCGCGGCGATGGCCGAATTGCCGCAGATCGAATTGCCGCAGGCGACCAGGATGGCCATCCGCCGGGGCAGGCCGAGCAGACGTCCGATGCCGTAGCTGGCGGCGATGGCCATCATCACCACGGCGAAGATGCCGACCAGAAACAGCGGCCCGGCCGAGGCGATCATCGCGGCGCTGACTGAGGCGCCCAGCAGGACCACCGCGATTTCGAGCAGGAATTTCGCCGAGAAATCGATGCCGCGGTGCCAGAGGTGGCCCGGCGTCCACAGCGTGCGGACCACTGTGCCGACCAGGATGGCGAGCACCAGCGATTCCAGCCAGGCTTCGCCGAACAGATGCCGTTCGGCCACTTCCAGGCCTTCGGCGGCAGCGGTGACGCCGATACACAGGGCCAGGCCGGGCAGAAGCGCCGGAAGGCGGCGGGTGAGGGGAGCGGGAAGAGAGATCGCGGTATTCATGGCAGTCATCCTTGGAAGGTTGCCTGAAGATCGCCCCATTCGTTAAATCGATCCAACGAGTTATAATTGTCGAATCGTTCTATTTTGACGATTGATTCCGTTGACGCCCCTTGACCATAACCACATCGCCATGTGAGACTATTTTCGTTAAAAACACTTAATTTATGTAATAATAGGACTCCGCTATGAGGATGCTCGCCGTCGCCTTCCTGTCCCTGCTGCTGATCCTGCCGGCCGGGGCGGTCGAGCTGCTCAACGTCTCCTACGATCCTACCCGCGAGTTCTATCAGGACTATGACGCGATGTTCGCCAAGTACTGGAAGGACAAGACCGGCGACAGCGTGAAGATCGCGCAATCCCACGGCGGCTCGGGCAAGCAGGCGCGCTCGGTGATCGACGGGCTGGAGGCCGACGTGGTGACCCTGGCCCTGGCCTACGACATCGACGCCATCGTCCAGCATGCCGGATTGCTGCCCGCCGATTGGCAGACCCGCCTGCCGCACAACAGCACGCCCTACAGCTCGACCATCGTCTTCCTGGTGCATAAGGGCAATCCCAAGCACATCAAGGATTGGGACGATCTGGTGAAGCCCGGCATACAAGTGATCACCCCCAACCCCAAGACCTCGGGCGGGGCGCGCTGGAACTACCTGGCGGCCTGGGCCTATGCCGACGCCAAGTTCGGCCATGACGAACAGAAGGTGCGCGCCTTCATGGCCGCCCTGTTCAAGAACGTCCCGGTGCTGGATTCCGGCGCGCGCGGCGCCACCACCAGCTTCGTCCAGCGGGGCCTGGGCGACGTGTTGCTGGCCTGGGAGAACGAGGCGATGATGGCCGAGGAATCCTTCGGTAAGGACGATTTCCAGATCGTCCGCCCGTCATTGTCGATCCTCACCGAGCCGCCGGTGGCGGTGATCGACAAGGTGGCCGAGCGCCACAAGACCCGCGAGGTGGCCGAGGCTTACTTGCGCTACCTCTACAGCCCCGAGGCGCAGGAACTGGCCGCCAAGCATTATTACCGCCCGACCGACGCGGCGGTGGCGGCCAAGGTGAAGGACAAGTTCCCCGCCATGACCCTGGTCACCATCGCCGATCTCGGCGGCTGGCAGAAAGCGCAGCAGACCCACTTTGCCGACGGTGCTATCTTCGACCAGGTCATGGGCGCCGCCAGGCAATAAAGGACGGACATGTCAGGGGCTAAGTCACCGGTCATTCCCGGCTTCGGG
>Ga0213872_10002042_pt1 | contig 12265 bp, 8 predicted proteins | sample VelepicomBERX_R2_FD_160071 | JGI IMG/M metagenome (GOLD analysis project Ga0213872, IMG submission 160071) | Rhizosphere microbial communities from Vellozia epidendroides in rupestrian grasslands, the National Park of Serra do Cipo, Brazil - RX_R2 | ecosystem: Host-associated > Plants > Roots >...
TTTGAAGCAACTCCACCTGGACCTTAAGGAGCTCGGGTATGAGGGGTCATATGATCGCGTGGCTGCATTTGCCAGGCAGTGGAAGGTGGGTCAATCGGAGTGGGTCAATTCCGCGAGCAAACGAACACTCCCCTGTTTGCGAGTGGTAAAGGATCACGCGCTCATCGGTCTCAACCGCAGTGCTGGGAAATTTGATTTCACCAGCATCTCCATCTCCGCCGGTGGTGTGCCTGAAGCTCGCGGACTTGATGATGTAATCGCCTTTACATTGGTGAGTAATCACACCGCCGCCATAGTTGGTTTGTGCACCTTTACTTGCAAGTTTTATCTCCGGCGCCATGAGTTCAATACCTTGGCCCGCACTGATCTTAATTCGCCCCGTCGCAGCTAAATTTATGTCCCCAGAATGAGACTGAACCAAAACATTGCCGCTTGCGGCAACCAATTTCATCCCAAGAGAATGGGCAAAGATACTGATACCTTTAAGGGCTCTTGCGTAGATGTTTCTTCCAGTACCAATTTCTATGTCTCCAGCACTGAGCAAATCCAATTTAGTTTGGGCGGTCACAGCAATATTCTTCTCACTAGCAAGCAGCATTCCTTCTGGCGCACTTGCTGCAATAACCGCGCGCTTCTTGCCCGGCCCCCAGTCCCTAAGACCTTCGATCAGATCGGCTAATTGGGTACCTTCGGACTCGTCAGATGAGTGCGTCCTAGCGAGCACTGCTAACTGGTCAGATATGCTTCTTAGGACGTCTGCGATCCCAAGCACATCGTCCCGTTCCAAGTGCCCTCCGCCCAGATTTGCTTTAGCAGAAAGCAGAATGCCATTCGTGCCACGAATCGATACAGACTCGTTGCTGGTCAGTTCAGCACCTTCGCCACGTGGATCGCCAGCACCATCGGCTTTCGACTGCGTGATGAATCCGAGGTTGAGCTGTGAGTCTCCATGATCACTCGCCAGCTGCGCGCTGATCTGCCCATTCGTGTCATCCAGCCGCAGCTGATTAGCGCGGCCGCCTTTGATTTCGCGGCTCTTGATGCCGGAGAGGTAGCGGTTGCCGGGGAGGTCGCCGGCGCTGCTCAGGGCAATCGGCTGGGCTTGCTGGTTGTAGAGCTGGCCGACGATCACGGGCTTGTCAGGATCGCCGCCGAGGAAGGCGACCAGCACTTCGCTGCCGACGCGTGGCAGGCCGAGCGTGCCGCATTGGCTCATGCTGCCCGGCCCGTTGCCGGCCCAGTTGGAGGCGACGCGCACCCAGGCGGAGTCCATCTCGGTGTCGGAGGCGCCGATGCCGGATGCGGCGGCGTGGTCTTCTTCGCGCGTGGCGGGGAAGCGGATCTTGACGCGGCCCATGTCGTCGCAGTGGACTTCTTCGCCATCGGGGCCGACTACCATCGCGCTTTGCATCTGCGCCTGCGGCACGTCCACGCGCGGGTCGTAGGCGGGGACGATGGGGATGCCGCGCCGGACGGCGGAGAACTGGATGTGCATGCGCATCGGGCCGGAGGCCACCTGCTCGGCCAGATCGCGCTGCCATTGTTCGCTGCCGTCCTGCATCCAGCGGTTGCGGGCGAACAGGCGTTCAACGCGCGTGGCTAAAGACTTGGGCAGGTTGTTATGCGCCGTCAGCTGCAGCGCGGTGACGATGAAGTCGCGCTCTTCGGCGGGATGATTGTCAATTTCGGGATGCTCGCTCAACGTGAAGTATTCGCCCGCGCACAGGTCTCGCACGCTGCCTTCGCCATGGAAGCATTTGGATTCGTAGTCGTGGCGGTTCATGCGCAGCTGTCCGAGCTTGCACAGGTCTTCGCTGTCGTCGCCGACGTGGGGCGGCATCACGAGGTAGTCGTCCAGGCTGGCGGCCAGCTCGTTGCCGCTGGCGCCCTGGTTGACGTTGCTGGTGGACTGGGTGCTCATGAAGCCTGCGCCTTGGGAGTTGAGGTAGTCCCAGCTGTGGCGCGTGACGCTGCCGGATTGCAGGCTGCGCACGGCGCTCCACGAGGTGATGGTGTCGCGCTGTTCGGTGGCGTTGTCGCGGTGGTAGCGGATGGTGCCGGCGGCGTTCTGGCGCAGGCTGTCGGCGCTGTTGAACAGCATGAGGGTATGCGACGGAGCTTCGGCGTCCTGTTCGGAGCGGATGTACCAGCCGATGCCGCGCCGCTTGAGCAGCCGGCGGATGAAGGCGGCGTCGGACTCGTTATGCTGCATGATGAATTCGCGCTGGGGATATTCGCGCTGTTCGAAGCCGTCATCGGTGTCAACGCGGAAGCAGGTGCCGAGAATGGGACTGCGCTGACGCCATTCGTTGAGCAGGGCTTTGACCACGTCGACTTCGTTCATGTTGCGGTAGACGCGGGTGTTGGTGCGCTTTTCCAGCACGCTCAGGGCATCGCGCAGCACCAGCTGGTAGCTGGCCAGGCCGCCGTCGCTGTCGCCTGATGCGGCTTCGGTAACGATGCCGCAGACGCCGCGCAGATCGCCGCGATCGGTCACGAAGTCGAGCGAGGCTGGCAGGGCGATCATCTCTTTCAGCGGCAGCTGCACGCGCGCGGAGACGCATAGCACGCGGTATTCGATGCCGCCGCAGATGCTCTCGCTTCCATAGACGCGCTGGGGCAGCAGCATGTCGTCATTGACGCCGCCGGGCAGGTCGAGCCTCAGGCGCAGCGGGCGGTTGGAGGTCACCAGATCCTTGACCTGGGTGATGAAGCTGAAGAAGTCGTTGTCGCTTTCCACAGTCGCTCCTGGTTTCGGGGTCTACGAGTGCAGCAGGTACATGGTGTCGTCGCGGTCTTGTCCGCATGGGCCTTGCTGCAGATAGGTGTTCACGCCGAGCCGCGCGCCGCCTTTCTGCTCGCTCGCAGCAAGGGAGAAGCCGTGCACGTCGGCGGCGGATAGCATGGGACGGATTTCGTAACGCATGCCGGCGCCGACATGCAGCTGCAGCAGGGCGTGCAGGCTGGCCGCGCCATCTCCGCCGGGAAGGAAGCGTTCGAAGGCTTTGCGGTCGGGTGTGGCGATGCGTATGCGCACGCGCGTGTCGCAGCCGTACAGGCGCGCGCCGAGCAGCACGCCGCCATCCAGGCTGACGTTAGCGACGCCCAGGCGCGCCTGATGCCGGGCGGGTAGCGGCTGCCATTCGCCGACCAGCTGCTGCACTTGCACGGGCATGCCGAAGTATTCGCTGTAGATGCCGGACATGGTGGCGGCGCTGGCAGTGCGGCTGCGGACCTGGGTGGCGTAGAAGGCCAGCGTTTCGCGCGCGATGACGTGCTGGCGGCTGGAATGTGCGGGACGGACGCCGGACAAAGCGGTCAGCATGTCGAGGAAGCCGTCGCCGCCGCCGGTCGCCATGCATTCGGGCCGGTGCTTGGCCCAAGCCTGGTAGAACATGTCCTGGGTGCGGTGCGTCAGCAGGCCGAGAAAGGCGCGGGCGGCGCCGTCGCCGGTCTGGCGTTCGTGGCTGGCGATGCGCTGGCTGTAATGCAGCGGCAGTGCGCCGGTGCTGCCCAGCATACCGAGGAAGGCGGGCGTGATGCGCATGCCGTATTCGGGGCCGCCGTAGGAAGGATAGTCCTGCCCTGCGCCGCCGATATCGCTGGGTGGGAAGGCCATCGACAGGCGGTTGTTGAAGCGCAGGCGCATCGGGGCGCGCCCGGCGTGGTCGCCCTGGCTCATGGCGATGCTGACCAGCCGCGCCGCCTGGAAGAATTCAAAGCGGTGCGGTTCGGCCAGTAGTTGGCCGATCAGGCCAAGGGCAGGCTGCCGTTGCGAGGCGGGCATCGCAGCAGTTCCTTTCCATTGGCTTTGGAGAGCACGACCAGCTGGGTGAAGCTGTTCAAATGGACGTGCAGGGAGAACAAGTGGTTCAGCAGCTGGGCGAAGATGTGGATGCCGGTGCCGGCGTAGGCTTCTTCGTCCAGCGTGACCTGGACTTCGACGCCGCGCAGGTAGGCGGCGCCTTCGCGTTGATGCAGCCAGGCGGCAGTGGCGCGGTGTTCCAGCGCGCAGATGCCGTCGATCTGGCGCTGGGCCACGGTACTTTCAGGCTGCGCGTACAGGCGTAGCATGGAGGCCAGCGCGGACAGGCCTTCCTGGGTCAATGACCGGTGATTTAAAGCCAGATGCGCGATCAGGCCCCAATGCGCGCCGCCTTCGGAGTGGATGCGGTGCGTCACCGTGGGACGGCGCAGCAGGCGGATGGGGAAGCCGCCGATGGGCGCCTCGGTGCTCAAATCTCCGCCGGGCTGGCCGTGGCGCAAAAGGTGCGGCAGGTTGCGGTTGGTGCAGGTGAGTTTGATGGAGGCGGTGCCGCTGTCCACCTCCAGCGGGTTGAAGTCGCGGTCGACCAGGGAGAGCGAGTGGCCGTGGCCTGTGCCGCCCGCGTCCAGTTCTTCGTCGCGGCGCGTCAGCCAGTAGCGGCCCTTGCGGCTGTCGGCTTCACCATGGCGCAGCGAGTAGTAGGGATGGAAGTCGGTGATGGCGCTGCCGTTTTCGGTTTTACGCAGCAGCTGTACGCCATCGACGCTGTAGATATCGCTCGCGCTGGCGGGCGTTTCGTCGGGCATCAGGGGATAGCTGCTTTGCGTGTGCGTGATGCGGATCGGCGTAGCGGTGTGGCTGAACAGGTTGATGATCGGCGTGCAGGACAGCACCAGGTTATCCGGCGAGAGCATGCGCAGGACGCGCGCGGCGGATGAGTCGGGGCGGACGTCGGACAGGCCAAGCGTCAAGGTCACGCTGGCGCAGTTGGCGGAGGCGCAGGCCAGCATCGCGCCAAGGTCGATGTCGATGAAGTCGAATTTTTCGGGGAAGGAGAAGTATTCGCTCAGGAGGCGATAGGCGGCGTGTTCGGACGGCGCAGTCGGCAGCAGTGCGTCGTTGTCGGCAAAGCCTGCGGCGGCCACCGGGGGCCGCTCCAGCATGCGCCATTGGCCGTCGATCTCGATGAAGGCGCAGGCGGTGTGCATGAACAGGGCGTCGCGCAGGGCACTGGTCAACGAAGCTTCGCCGTCGATAAAGGCGCGCAGGGTTGGCAGCTCCAGTGCGGGCAGACTGACGGCGCTGGAAGTGGCTTCGATGGTGATGCGGATGGCGGACACCACTTCCGGCGGCAGGCGCAGCGCTGGTGGTGCCTGGACGATCGGGTCGAATTGCAGTGTGCTGATGGCGATGGGCGCCAGTGTGACATCGTAAGCGGTGCCGAAGCGGCAGATCACGCCGTTGTGGCTGCGCGACTTCATCTCGCTGCCGCGTGGGAGCTGGATGACGTTGCTGATTTCATTCGGCCGTGCGCCGCTGTAGTCGATGCGCGCCACGGAGCAGGATGGAAACGGACGCAGGTAGTGCGGGTACAGCATGCCAAGCAGCGCTTCGGTAAAGCCGGAGTAGCCGTCGTCCAGCAGGCGCGCCACGCGGGCGTTGAGGAAGGCGGTGGCCTGGATCAGCCGTTCGACATGGGGATCGGCGCAGGTTTCGCCGCTGATCTGCAGGCTGCCCGCGAGCTTGGGATAGCGCGCCGCAAACTCCTGCCCTGCGCGGCGTAGCATGCCGAGTTCACGTTCGTAGTAGGGCAGCAGCTTTTCCATTCGGGTGATCCATCATGACGGCACAGGTTGCCGATGATGTCACGACAGGAATTCAGCTCCTTGAGCTAACACAAGCGCTGGCGGTCTGGTTTTCCTGGCTTTCGCTGAAGGAGAACAGCAGGTTTTCGCGCGGGGTCCCGGTGCGCAGCGCCTGCAGCCAGTGGGACACGCCGGCTCGGCGTCGCGGTGCAGGACGTTGTGGTACAGCAGATTGACGAAATCGGTGTCGCTAGGCTTGGCGCCGTAGGCGTTGACGAACTCCGTGCTGGCCATGGACTCCTTGGCGACATCGGCCAGGCTTTCGCCGTTGTCCATGCGGCTCATCCAGAAGCCCAGACCGGCGGAATCCGGCGTGCGGTTGAAGGCGGCCTGGTAGAGGCGGTATACCTGGCCGCCATGGCCGTCGATGTCCTGCGCCTTGGCCTGGTTTCCGAACAGCAGCCGCTCTACGCCGGTGAGGATGTCGCCGGTACCGCCATACCAGGGCTGCACGGTGGCGACATTGTTGCTGCTGCGGGTGAACGTGAAGCTGCCTTGCGCATCGTCGTAATAGACCGTGTCGATGCCGTTGCCGCCGTTGATCAGCTGGCCGTTGGCATGGCCAATCAGGTAGTCGTTGCCGTCGGTGCCGGTGGTCGCAACGGGCACGGTGTTGAAGCTCAAGCTGCCGTCAGCATATTTGTTGCCGGCCAGGTCGATCACCGTGCCGTTGGCGATCTGCAGGCTGTCGGCGCTGTCGCCGGGCCAGGTGCCGGTGAAGGAGTAGTGCTCCCCGCCTCGGCATGGAACTTGAACCAGTCAGTATCGCCCGCTTGCTCGAAGCTCGCGGACACGGGAATGCCCGTCGTCAGCCGGCCGGCGGTGCTGATGTTGGCGCTGTAGTCGTCCGCCATGGTTCAGCTAAATGGAAGGTAATCGATGCCCTTGCTGATCTGGCCGATCACGGCGGCCTGGTTTTCCGCGCTTTCGCTAAAGGAGATCAGCACGTCGGCACGAGAGACGCCCGAGCCCAGCACCTGTACCCAGTGCAGGAAGCCGGCGGCCTCGCCGTCGCGGTGCAGGGCGTTGTGGTAGAGCTCATCGATAAAGTCGATATCGCGCGGCTGGCTGCCGTACAGCCCGGTGAATTCCGCGCTGCCGATGAAGGCATTGGCGACGTCGTGCAGACTTTCGCCTTTGGCCATGCGATCCATCCAGAAACCCAGCCCGGCCACATCCGGGGTGCGGTTGAAGGCGGCCTGATACAGGCGGTACACTTGACCCGCCACCCCGTCGACATCGTGCGAAACCGACAGCGCGACCTGGCTGAGGCTATAGGCCAGTGGCGCGGTCTGCGGCTGGTGGGACTGCGCAGGCAGGTTGGCCTACACGTCGAAGTAGTAGTCGCCGGCCGGCAGATGGTCGAGCTGAACCAGCAGGCTGCCATCGCTGGTGCTGCCCTGTTGCACGGCCACGGCCCCCCCTTTGCTGTCGTAGGCAAGCAGGGTAACATTGTGCTGCCCTGCCGCGCCGCTCAGCTTGAAGGCGTAGGTGTCCGACGATGCCGCGTTGAAGTGGAAAACGTCGTGATCGCTGGGGATCTCCAGCGTGCCGGTGGTGGGGCCGCCGGCCGCCAGATTGGCGGCATGGGCGATGTCGTTGCCGACGTCGTCCACCGTACCCAGCTGCGCCTGCAGCTGATAGGTCCCGCTTCGACTGCCCGAGACCTCAACGTAATAGACGCCGCCGTCGGTTGGCACAAAGGCCAGCGTGGGCGCGGTGGCGCCATAGGCTGATGCCCCAGCGGTGGTTGCCAGCTGATGCCCGCTGGCGTCGACTACGCGCAGCATCTCGTGATCGTAGTAGGCCGATGCCAGCGTCCCCTTGCCTTCGTTGGCGCCCAGCAGCTGGAACCAGTAGGTGCTGCCGGCGTCGAGAGAGATGGCATACCAGTCGACATCGCCGCCGCCCGCTTGCAGCTCGCCGTGCGCGGGCGTGCCAATGGCCAGGCTCCCGGCGGTGGCGGCATTGGCGCCGACGTCGTCCGGCGCCAACGACAGGGACAGGGTATACGCTTCGTCCCCCTTGAAAGACGACGCCTGCGTACCGGTGGCCATGTTGACGTAATAGCTGCCAGACGTGGCCGGAGTAAAGGTACGCAGCCCCTGCTCGTTCGGGCCGATGGCGACAACATGGCCGCTGCCATCGACCAGGGTGAATTCGGTCGTCAAGCCTTTGACCGGATCGCCTTGCAGCGACAATGCATAGGTGGTGCCGGCCTGCAGGTCAATGCGGAAGGTGTCAACGTCTTGCGGCGCCTGGATCATACCGTGCACCGAGCCGCCCAGCGAGAGCGCTGTGGCGCTGTCGATGGTGCCGCCAAAGTCGTCTGTCTCGCCAGCCGAGACGCTCAAGGTGTAGGCTGTGCCCGCGCTGAATTGGGAATTCGACGACATCGTCAGGGAATATTGACCGTTGGTGGTCGGCATGATGACCAGATTGGCGCTGCCATCGCTGTTATACGTCGTGGCGCTGGCTTGCGCCGAGCCGTCCGGTGCGGCGATCGCCAGCTGCGCCGCAGGGTTGCTGGTGTCGCTATGCGCGTCGCTGGTGTAGTGGACGGTATAGACCTGCCCCGCCTCCAGCTGTATCTGGAAACGATCGGCATCGCCGGTATAGTTAATCACCCCGCTGGCCCGGCCGCCTGCGGACAGAGAGCCGGAATTGCTGCCGTCGGCAGAATAGTCATCCGCCAGCTGATTCAGCTGGATCGTGTAGTCGCCAGCGCTAAAGCCCATGGTCGACACCAAATAGTCGCCCGTCGTGGCAGGCGAAAACTCGCGGGTCTCGCTGGCGATGATTTTGCCAGCGGCGTCGGCGATCCCGACGTCATACTCCCCGAGATAGGAAATGGGGCCGTCTTTGGCCGTAAAAGAGTAATGCTGGCCTGCCTCCGCACGGAAGCGGAACCAGTTCACGTCGCCCGCTTGCGCGTAGTGGCCGGATAGTGGAACGCCTGGCGTCAATACGCCGGTGGTTACTGGCAAGGCGGCAGAGGCATTGGTCATTACAGTCATGGGACGGATCGGCAGATTGAGCAAGAATGCAATCTTATCAATCCGGCACAACAAAAAACTCGCCAATTGTCACAGAACCAATTGGCGAGCCGGTAATTCAGGCCTTTGGCGCGGCGGATTGGGCCAGCTCATTGGCCTTGATGGCGCTCATCAGGCCCAGCAGGGTGTTGAAGGCGTTGCCATCGGCGCCGCCCACGCCCAGCTGGACTTGCGGCACCAGCGGCACCTTGGCCGCTTCAAAGGCTTCGGCCAGGCGCAGCATCACGGTCTGCATCATCTGCTTGTCGGCGCCCTCGCCCTGCATGGCTTCCGACTTGGCGTGAATGGCGGCGGCTTCCGCTTCGCCCACGGAGCGGATCGCGGAGGCGCGGCCGGAACCTTCCATCTCCTGCTTGAAGCGTTCGGCCTGGGCCAGCGATTCGATTTCCTGGCGGCGTTTTTCGGCAGCCTTCACGGCGGCCGCGCCCTGGTTTTCCTTGATAGAGATGTCGACCAGGGAGCCGGTCAGTTCTTTCTGCTTGGCGGCGCGCTGCTCGGCTTCGTTCAGCTCGCGTTCCTTGTCGGCGGCGATCTGCTTCTGCGCGAAGGTTTCGACCTGCTCGCGGGCGATCTGGCGGTCGCGCAGCTGGGCCATGATGTTCTCGATCTTATTGTCGCCCTCCTGTGGTTTCGGCGTGCCGATCAGGACTTCCTGGAACTCCAGCGAATAAGCCTGGAAGCGTTCCTTCATGTCCTGCGAGGCGTTGGCCTGCAGCTCGCTGCGCGACTGGATCAGTTCAATGAAGGTCTTGGTCTGCGAGACGTTCTTGAAGTAGGACGACACCATCGGATCCAGGGTCTGCTCGACCAGCTGGGCGACGTTACCGAAGCGCTGCACCACCATCGGCGCCTTGCGGTAGTCGATGTGCACCACCACTGACAGCGGCAACTGCGGTTCAAAGGCGTCCTTGGTAATCAAGGTGATCTCGCGCAGGTTCTTGTCGAAGCTGGAGCCGCTCTCGCCGGACTTCCACATCAGGACGAAGTTGGTGGTGGGGACCAGCTCGATCTTGCCCGCGTAGGTGTTGAAGGCGTACTTGCCGGGCATGAGCGGATCGCGCCAGACGCCGCGGCAGCCGCTTTCCACCAGCTCGCCGTGGCTGTACTCGGCGCCGGACAAGTCAGTGCCTTTGTGGCCGGTGTAGGACACCACCACGCCGACATAGCCGACCGGGATCACGGTCTTCTTGATGAACTCCACCGTGGCAAACAGGCGGTTGATGAAGTAGGTGCCTTCCACCAGCACACGCTCCTGGCGGCCACGGCGACCACCGGCGGCGAGGAATTTCTCGGGCTCCTGGAAGGCGTTGTGCGTGTCGCCGACATCGGGCGCCAGCAGTTCGTCCTTCAGCAGGCCAGGGCCGTCCTGCACGGTCACCACGGCCAGTTGGTCGGAGTCGTGCGAGCCGGTGGTCTCCTTGATGACGACGGGCGTGAAGCCGCCGCGTTCATCCAGCAGGCCGCGCATCTGCTCGTAGTAGACCTTTTCCTTGGCGTCGAGCGACATCGAGTAGGTGGCTTCTTCCGTCATGACGACGAACAGGGCTGGATTGATGATGTGGGTACCTTCGCGCAGGATCATGCGCTGCGGGCCTTTCTGGCCACCGTTGCTGAGGAAGGCGCGCACGTCGCGGAAGTCGGCGATGCGCGAGTTGTCGGCCAGCGTCTGGCCGGCGGGCAGGTCGAGGCCGTCGCGGGCGAAGACGTAGCCGATGGTGCCCTGGGTGACGGACACCATGGGGTGAATGTGGACGCGGTACTGGAACGGGGCGAAGAAGTGGAAGCCGCCGCGGCGCAGGTCGGGCTGCAGGCCCGCTTCGCCATTGAGGGCGAGCAGCCCGCTTTGCACGGAGCCGGATGGGCTCCAGAGTTTTTCAACGACGCCGATGCGGTCGTTGGGGATGTACTTGATGACGCCGGAAATCAACAACAACAGGAGGACAGCCAACAGAGCGGCGCCAAAGACCATGAGGCTGAATAGCACGCTTGACATACATACCTTTCGGTTGTGGATAAAGCTGGGAATACTGAATGCGATGCGTCCGGGCGACGCATGGATGGAGGCTGGCGACGTCAGCGTCGCAGCGTGGCCGGAACGGGGAATGGGGGAACATGGTGCGCGCGGGGCGCGGTGAACGAAGCGTTTGTAGCAAACAATGCGGCGGTGTCAAACACGGTAATTGTTATTGCTCTTCAGTGAGTGCGTGAGAACATTCTGGCACAATCGCAGCAGAGTTAAAGGGGGCTCGCCGCGATTAGAGCAGCGACTCTAGACTATAATCCGGACAGTTCTTTTTGGAGATCCCGTGTGACCAGACTCGTATTTTCCGCCCTGCTGTTGGGCTGCGCCGCCGCACGCGCGCAGGCGGGCGACCTGGTCATGCTGGCGCCGGTCGATCAGGCCATGCCGATCGTGCGCTTTCAGGATGGCCGGCTGGCCGGCGGCATTGTGAAAGACGTGGGCGACGCTATCGCGCAGCGCCTGGGGCGACGTGCGGTGTATCTCAATGCCGAGGTGCCGGAGGTGAAGCCGATGCTGAGCTCCGGCCGCGCCGACGCGATGTGCTACGTGCTGCCTTCCTGGATCGACGGCGACTACTACTGGAGCAGCCCGTTGATTCCGGACGCCGAGATGGTGGTGGCGCGCACCGGTTCCGCGCCGGTCCATTCGCTGCGCGATTTGCGCGACCGTCCGGTATCGACCGTGGCGGGCTACCGCTATCAGCGGGTGGAGCAAGTTCTGGGTGTGCACTTTATCCGTACGGATGCGGAGAGTATCGAGAAAGCCCTACAGCAGTTGACGGACGGCCAGGTGCAGTACTCCATCGTGGCCGAGAATCTGCTGGCCTACATGCAGCGCAATCATCCCGACCTGAAAGTACGGCCGGACCTGGTGTTCTCGGCCTTCAAGGCGCAGTGCGCGATGTCGCGCAAGTCGCAGGTGCCGTTCACGGAGTTCAACCGGGCCATCGACGCGATGCTGAGCGACGGCACGGTTGACCAGATCCTGGCGCGCTACCGATAACTGTCTTTAATGCGCGTCGGCCGGTGGCGCTTTCGGTGGCGCGACCTTGCGCATCAGCGGGACCATGGCGGTGGCGATGATGAAGGCGGCCATCACCAGCAGGAAGGTATCGCCAAAGGTCTGGGTCTGGGTCTGCGCTTCGCGGAAGGTCAGGGACCAGAGCTGGCGTACCGCCCCGGCCTGCGCGCTGGCAGCATCCGCGCCCCAGGCCATCAGGTTGCCGCTCACGCCGGACAGGGTTTGCGACATCGCTTCGTTGCTGCTGTTGAGGTGCTCGGCCAGGCGCAGGAAGTGCATGTTGGTGCGGTCGTTCAGCACTGTGGCACAGACGGCGATGCCGATCGCTCCGCCCAGGTTGCGCATCAGGTTGAACAAGCCGGAGGCCAGCTTCAATCGCTCGGGCGCCAGGCCGCCCAGCGTCAGGGTCACTGTCGGTGCGACGGCGAACTGCTGGGCCGCGCCGCGCAGGGCCTGCGGCAGCATCAGCTGGGCGGCGCCCCAGTCGTGGGTGATGGGCGCGAACTCTTTCATCGACAGGGCAAACAGGGCCAGG
>Ga0213872_10002043_pt1 | contig 12263 bp, 8 predicted proteins | sample VelepicomBERX_R2_FD_160071 | JGI IMG/M metagenome (GOLD analysis project Ga0213872, IMG submission 160071) | Rhizosphere microbial communities from Vellozia epidendroides in rupestrian grasslands, the National Park of Serra do Cipo, Brazil - RX_R2 | ecosystem: Host-associated > Plants > Roots >...
GGGCGATTATCTCGACCGCACCTTCGAGAGCGATCCGATCAAGGCGGCGTTCGGCTGGGACAGCATCGTCGGCAATTTCGCCAGCCCCTATGCGCCCGGCTCGGCCTATGTGCTGCTGCATCACGTGTTCGGCGAGGTCAACGGCAAGAAGGGCGTGTGGGGGCACGCCATCGGCGGCATGGGGGCGATCACCCAGGCGATGGCCCGGGCCGCCGAATCGCACGGCGTCGAGATCCGCACCGCCTGTCCGGTCAAGGAGGTGCTGGTCGAGAAGGGCCGCGCCGCCGGCGTGGTCACCGAGGCGGGCGAGGTGATCCGCTCCAGCGCGGTGATCTCGAACCTCAACCCGCGCCTGCTATTCTCGAAACTGGTCGATCCGACGGCGCAGCCGGCCGATTTTCATCGCCGCATCACCGCGCTGCGCTGCGGCTCGGGCACCTTCCGCATGAATGTCGCCTTGTCCGAGCTGCCCGACTTTTACGCTTTGCCGGGCAAGCATCGCCAGCCGCACCACACCGCCGGCATCCTGATCGCCCCCAGCCTGAAATATATGGAGAACGCCTATATCGACGCCCGCCGCGACGGCTGGTCGAAGGAGCCGGTGGTCGAGCTGCTGATCTCTTCGACCATGGACGACACGCTGGCGCCCAAGGGCCAGCATGTCGCCAGCCTGTTCTGCCAGCATGTCGCCCCGCAATTGCCGGACGGCAGCTCGTGGGACGATCACCGCGAGACGGTGGCGAAGCTGATGATCGACACGGTCGACAAATACGCCCCCAACTTCAAGGCCTCGGTGCTGGGCATGCAGATCAACAGCCCGCTCGATCTGGAACGCACCTTCGGGCTGGTCGGCGGCGACATCTTCCACGGCCAGCTCGATCTCAACCAGCTGTTCTCGGCCCGCCCGATCCTCGGCCATGCCGATCACCGGGCGCCGGTGCCGGGGCTTTACATGTGCGGGTCGGGCAGCCATCCGGGCGGCGGCGTCACCGGCGCGCCGGGACATAACGCCGCGCGCGAGGTTCTGGCCGATTTCAAGCGGAAGCGGCTGCTGCGGGCGGCGTGAAGGGGCGGTCCGGTCGCATGAAGCGCGCCAGGACCATGCCGACCAGCAGCAATCCGATCGAGCCGTAGAAGGGGACGTTCCAGTCCCCGGTGCGATCGACGATGGCGCCGAAGATCGGCGGCGACACCACCGCCGCCAGCGCCGAGCCGACATTCATCAACCCACTGGCGGTGCCGGAGAAGGTCGGCGCGATGTCGCCCGGCATGGCCCAGAAGGCGCCGATCGACAGCTCGAGGCACAGGAACGCCGCGGCCAGGCACAGCGTGATCAGCACCAGATCGCCGGTCATCTGCATCAGCCCCAGGCTGATCGCCGCCCCCAGGAACGACAGGCGCACCACCGTGGTGCGCGCCGTGGCCAGGCTGCCGGTGCGGCGCAGCAGCCAGTCGCTGACCCAGCCGCCGAAGCCGTCGCCGATCACGCCGGCGACGAACACCGCCGAGGAATAGAAGCCCGACCCCTTCAGATCCAGCTTGAAGCCGTGCAGGAAATAGCTGGGCAGCCAGCTCAGCAGCATCCACAGCGTCCAGCCATAGCAGAAATAGGTGAGGGTGACCGGCAGCAGCCTCAGCATCAGCCGGCGCCAGGGAATGTCCTTCTGCGCCGCGCGCACCGCCGGCGGAGGCAGGGTGGCCAAATCGTCGGCGGTCACCGAGGGATGGCGCCGGGGATCGTCGCGATAGTGCGAAAACCAGACCGCCGCCCAGATCAGGCTGAGCAGCCCGTCGACGACGAAGGCGCCGCGCCAGCTCAGCCAGCCGATCAGGAAGGCCACCAGCGACGGCGTGACAGCGTTGCCCAGCCGGGCGCAGGCATGGGTCAGGCCTTGGGCGAAGCCGCGCTTGAGATTGGGCAGCCAGGTCTGGATGGCGCGCGAGGCGGTGGCGAAGCTGGCGCCCTCGCCGACGCCGACCATCAGCCGGCAGGCGAACAGGAAGCCCAGACCGGTGGCGAAGCCGGTGGTGATGGTCGCCGCCGCCCAGATCACCGCGCAGCCGAACAGGGTGCGGCGCGGCCCGAACCGGTCGGCGATGGCGCCGCCGAAGAACTGGATGATCAGATAGGGAATGGCGAAGGCCGAGAAGATCTGGCCGAACTGGGTGTTGCTGAGCTTGAAGTCCGCCTGGATGACCTGGCCGGCGGTGCTGATGTTCACCCGGTCGATATAGGTGATGAAATACATCAGGCAGAGGAGGACGAGGACCCGATTCGGCACGCTCAGCTTTTTCACCACCCCCTCCCCAAGGCCGTTTTCAGTGTCCGGCGCGGCTGTTCCCGGCCAGATAGTCCATCGCCGCCTGCACGCCGCCGCGCTTGTGCGGAACCTCGGCGACGGCCAGCCCCATCTCGACGCCGGCCAGGGTGCCCATCAGCGACAGATCGTTGAAATCGCCGAGATGGCCGATCCGGAAGATCTTCCCCGCCAGCTTGCCCAGGCCGGTGCCCAGCGACATGTCGAAGCGCTCGAGGATGATGGCGCGCACCTTGTCGGCGTCCACCCCTTCGGGCATCACCACGGCGGTCAGCACCGGGGAATATTCCTTCGGTTCCAGGCACAGCACGTCCAGGCCCCAGGCGGCGACGGCGCGGCGCGTCGCCTCGGCATGGCGTTCGTGGCGGGCGAAGACATTGTCCAGCCCTTCCTCGTTCAGCATCATGACCGCTTCCTTCAGGCCGAACAGCATGTTGGTGGCCGGGGAATAGGGGAAATAGCCGGCCGAGTTGCTCTTCAGCATCTCGTCCCAATCCCAGTAGGAGCGCGGCATGCGGTTGCTTTTGCCGGCCTCTATGGCCTTGGCGCTGACGGCGTTGAAGCCCAGGCCCGGCGGCAGCATCAGGCCCTTCTGCGAACAGCTGACGGTGACGTCCACCCCCCAATCGTCATGGCGGTACTCGACCGAGCCGAGCGACGAAATGGTGTCGACCATCAGCAGCGCCGGATGGTTCGCCCGGTCGATGGCCTGGCGGATCAGGGGAATGCGGCTGGTGACGCCGGTCGAGGTCTCGTTATGGACCACCATCACCGCCTTGATCGCGTGCCCTTTGTCCTCGGCAAGGCGGGTTTCCAGCACCGCGGCGTCGGCGCCATGGCGCCAGTCGCCGGGAATGAAGTCGACCACCAGGCCCAGCTTGTCGGCCATCTTCTTCCACAGCGAGGCGAACTGGCCGGTCTCGAACATCACCACCTTGTCGCCGGGCGACAGGGTGTTGACGATCGCCGCCTCCCAGGCGCCGGTACCCGACGAGGGGAACACCACCACCGGTCCCCTGGTGCCGAACAGCGGCTGCAGCTCGACAAACAGTTCTTTCATCATGCGGCCGAATTCGGGGCCGCGATGATCGATGATCGGGCGGTCCATGGCGCGCAGGACGCGGTCGGGAATGTTGCTGGGACCAGGGATTTGCAGGAAATGGCGGCCGGCGCGACGAGACATGGGGGGCTTCCTCGTTTCCGTCATTGATCTGTTGAGTCACGAATAGCCCATGACCCGAAGGCGGTCAATTGAACAGGGTTTAACAGTTCGGTGCGATGACTTCGCCGCCGATCCGATCTACTCTCTGGCGGCGCGCGCTCAAATTGCCTCTTGAAAAATACGGTGTTAGCGTGCGGAACTATAGCGAAGTGGGGCTTTTCGGCAGCCCCCACGCGGTGCATGGGAACGGAGAGCGGTCTGATGAGACCATCGCTGACGGTAAAAATTCTCTTTCCCTCTCTTTTGATTGCGGTCCTTGTCGCGGTCGGCATCTTTACTTTCCTGGAAAGCGAACTCGACGATCAGGCCCGCAAGGAATTCATCGTCCGCACCGATCATTTCGCCCAGGCCCAGGCGGCGGCGCTGACCGACGCGGTGTGGAGCTTCGACCAGAACTCGATCGACCGCCTGTTCAACGTTTCCGCCGGCTACCCCGATCTCGTCAGCGCCCGGCTGATCACCGCCGACGGCGAAGTCCTGCAGCATTACGAGCGCCCGGCCTCGCCTGGCGCGTCGAAGGTCGTCTCGGCCAACCAGTTCACCGTGGCCAAGGAGCTCGTGCGCCAGGAAGGCGGCGAGAAGCTGAAGCTCGGCAGCCTCGAAGTGGTGGTGGACGAGACCCAGCTTTACCAAAGCTCGACCAACCGCCGCCGCTCGGACGCCGCCACCTTGCTGGCGCTGGCCATTCTGCTGGCGGTATCGATGACCACCACCGTGCATTGGCAGGTCGGCCGCCCGCTGACCCAACTGCGCGAATCCCTTACCCGTAACACCCAGGAGCGCGAAAAGAAGCCGCTGCAATGGCGCTCGCGCGATGAAATCGGCGAGGTGGTGGCCGCCTACAACGTCCTGCTGGCCCGCCAGGCCGAGGCCGAGGAGAGCTTGCGCAGCTATCAGCAATCGCTCGAACAGATGGTGGAAAACGCCACCGCCGAGCTGAAGCTGAGCCAGAAGCGCTTCAAGGATTTCGCCGAATCCTCGTCCGACTGGATGTGGGAGACCGATCAGGCCAACCGCTTCATCCGCTTCATCGGCGCCAACGCGGTGTGCGACAAGCTGCGCGCCGAATCGATCGGCTCGGGCCTGTCCGATCTCTCCAAGGGCGTGCAGGCCAAGGGCGAGGGCGCGGCCTATCTCGCCGGGCTGGAGCGGCGCGATCCGATCCGCGAATTCATCTACACCGCCCGCTTTCAGGACGGAAGCTGGGCCGAGATCTGTGTCAACGGCCTGCCGATCTACGACGATGACGGCAGCTTCATCGGCTATCGCGGCACCGCGCGCGACCTGACCGAGCGCGTCGAGGCCGAGCGGCGCATCAAGACGGCGCAATCGCGCCTGCTGGGCGCCATTTCGGCGATCAATGACGGCATCATCCTGTTGGACGACAAGCGCCGCATCGTCGTGTGCAACGAGCAGTTCCGCCAGCTGGCCCAGTCGCTCGGCATGTCGGCCGAGGTCGGCGTCGAGCTGAAGCTGCGCGGCAGCAAGAGCAAGGCGGCGCGCACCGAGCACGATCAGGCGCTGGCCGACTGCCTGGGCGCCTGGCGCGAGCAGTTCGATCTGCGCGACGCCTCGCCGCTGACGCTGCAGCTGCCCGATGAGCGCTGGATCCGCTCGACCGCCTTCCGTACCGAGGATGGCGGCGTGGTGGCCCTGTTCGCCGACGTCTCGGCGCAGATCGCCCGCGACCGAGAACTGGTCGCCGCCAAGGTCGCCGCCGAGGTGGCCAACAAGCTGAAATCCGAATTCCTCGCCAATATGTCGCACGAGATCCGCACGCCGATGAACGCCATCATCGGCCTGTCGCATCTCGGCCTGTCGACCGCGCTCGACCCCAAGCAGCGGAACTACCTGGAGAAGATCCTCTCCTCGGCCAATGCGCTGTTGGGCATCATCAACGACATCCTCGACTTCTCGAAGATCGAGGCCGGCAAGATGTCGCTCGAGAACGAGGATTTCGACCTTTCCAAGCTGTTCCGCAGCCTCGACGCCATGCTGGCGGTGAAGGCGGGCGAGAAGGGGCTGCGCCTCACCTTCGACATCGATCCCAAGGTGCCGCCGGTGGTCTCGGGCGACCCGCTGCGCCTCAGCCAGATCCTGCTCAATCTCGGCAGCAACGCCATCAAGTTCACCCCGTCGGGCGAGGTCCGCTTCCGCGCCGAGCTGCTGAACAAGAAGAAGGACGCGGTGTCCCTGCGTTTCTCGGTCACCGACACCGGCATCGGCATTTCCGAGGAGCAGCAGGCCTCGCTGTTCGCCCCGTTCAGCCAGGCCGACGGCTCGATCACCCGCCGATTCGGCGGCACCGGCCTGGGTCTGGCCATCTGCAAGCGGCTGGTGGAGCTGATGCAGGGCCGGTTCGGCGTGTCGAGCAAGTTCAACCAGGGCTCGACCTTCTGGTTCGAGATCGATCTGCGCGTCGGCACCATCGCCACCGCCAAGCAGTCGGCGCGGACCGCCTTCCAGCAGGTGCGCGCCCTGGTCGCCGACCCGCAGATCAACGCCCGCCAGTTGCTGTCGACCCATCTCGAGGCCTTCGGCTGCCAGGTGGTGCAGGCCGAGACCGGCCAGCAGGCGCTGGACGCCTTCCGCGCCGAAGAGGCGGATTTCGACGTGGTGGTGCTCGACAACGCCTTGAACGACGTCAGCGGCATCGATGTCGGCAAGCGGATCCGCCAGGACGCCGGCACCGCCGGCCGGCCGGTGATCATCATCGTCACGGCCAGTTCCGCCGACGAGATCGAAGACGACGTGCAGAAGCTCGATTTCGTCGGGCCGCTGTTGAAGCCGGTCAGCGCCTCGACGGTGCTGGACGCCATCATCAGCGTGATGCCCGACGCCGATCTCGGCCGCATCCCGTCGGGTGGCATTCCCTCCTCCTCCGAAGGCGGCAAGGCCCGGCTGGATGGGGTGCGCGTGCTGGTGGTCGAGGACAACGACATCAACCAGCTGTGCGCCCGCGAATTGCTCGAGCAGGCCGGCGCCGTGGTGCTGATCGCCGAGAACGGGCTCGAGGCGATCGAGCTGCTCGACAAGGAAAGCGTGGACTGCGTGCTGATGGACGTGCAGATGCCGGTGCTGGACGGTTATTCGGCGACGCGCCAGTTGCGCCGCTCGGACCGCTTCGCCGGCCTGCCGATCATCGCGATGACCGCCAACGCCATGAGCGGCGACCGCGAGCGGGCGCTGGAATCCGGCATGAACGACTATGTCTCGAAGCCGGTCGAGCCCGACGAGATGCGCCAGGTGGTGCATCGCTGGACCGTCGGCGGCACCGAGACCAAAGAGCCTGCGCGCGCCCCGGCCGAACCGGAAAAGCCCGCCACCATCGCCCTCGACCTCGATGCCGCCCTGCGCCGCGCCAGCGGCAACATGGCGCTGCTGATCAAGATGATGCAGCGCTTCCAGTCCGACGCGCCGAACTTCTCGCGCAATTTCGAGGAGATGCGGGCCGCCGCCGATCACGAGGGCGCGGTGCGCACGGCGCACAGCCTGAAGGGCATCGCCGGCACCATCGGCCTGCTGGAGCTGCAGACGGCGGCCGGCAAGCTGGAATCGGCCGCGCGAGACGACGCCAGCGAGGAGGTGGTGCGCGAGTGCTACGTCGCCACCCTGCAGGCGCTGGAGCAGTCGCTGCATCTGATCGACCAGGTGATCAACAACCCGGCCTCGCCCGCCGAGACCAGCCGCATCGACAGCCCGACCGAGGTGCTGAGCCGCCTCAAGATGCTGCGCATGCTGGTGGCCGATGCCGACACCGACGCCGCCCGCCATTGCCGCGAACTGGCCGGCGTCCTGCCGCGCGATCATGCGGCATTGGGCAAGAAGCTGGTGGAGCAGACGGAGTCCTACGACTTCCCGAAAGCCTTGGCGACGGTGGACCGGCTGATCGAGATGATCCAGGCGTAAAAATCAGACTTGGTCGGCGACCAACTGGCGAAGCGCTCGGACGCCTTCGCCAAGATCCGGTCTGGCGATCGTACTGGGGCGCGTGGGAGACTCCGCGACCATGACGATGGCCTGGTTCAGAATGCGCTGATAGGTCAGAAGCTACTTCGTTCCGAAGTATTGCAGTGTTTCGCCAAAGATCGCTCTGATATCCCGTTCCGCCGCCCGGGTGAGTTCGAACGTCACCCTCCGAGGTGCTCCCGTCGCACTTCGTCGGCGATTTCCTGGATGGATTTGATGGAGAAGCGGCCGGCCTCGGCGTCTTCCATGCCAATGGCGATCTCCCGCCGGAGAATGGCGAGCTTCTCTTCCTCAAGGGCCTTGTCGTGGCGCAGCAGGCGCAGGTCGTCACGAACCACCTCGCTGGACGACGCATAGCCGCCGCGAGAGACTTCGCTCTCGACGAAATCGACCATATCGGCCGGCAAGCTGATATTCATCGTCGCCATGGATCGCTCCTTTACCGAGTCATATGATCGCACTGGCAAAACTTGTCAACCAACCGCCGCCGCAAACGAAGCGCGGCCCGCCAAGCCCAGGATGAGGCCGGCCAGCCCGGTCGCGGCGATCACGCACAGCAGGGCCGGCGCCAGCGACCAACCGTCGGCCAGCCATCCCACCGCCGGCGGTCCGAGCCCGACTCCCCCCAGGGTCGCCGCCGACGTCAGCAAGGCGACCGTCATGCCCTGGTTGGCGGGCGGCGTGAGCGCCTGCCAGCCTGACAGACCGGCCGGCGTCGCCCCGAAGGCGAAGGTATTGAGCAGGAAATAAGCCGGCACCGCGACGAAGAGGGTTCCGCCGCCGCAGAACAAGGCGGCCGCGGGCAGCGCGGCGGCGCAGCAGGCGGCCAGCAGCAGATGCGGCGGACCAGCGGCGTCGCGGGCGCGCAGGCGGTCGATCGCCGTCCCGCCGAGCCATTGTCCAAGCGGGGCCGAGACGGCGAACAAGGCGCCGGACAGCATCGCCGCCTGGCCCGGCGTCAAGCCGAAGCGGCGGGCAAACAATTGCGGGCACCACATCGCCTGGCTTTGCGACAGGCCGATGGTGCAGGCGGTCGCCGCGGTCAACAGGGCGTAGGCGCGGCGATGGCGCAGCAAATGGGCCAGCGCGGCCGCCGCCGACGCGCCCGAGGCCGGTCGGACCGGTTCCTTCCCGGCCAGCATCGCCGCCGCCAGCGGAACGCCCAGCGCGGCGGCGCCGAGAAAAAGCGCGCGCCACGAGACTCCCTGAGTCAGCAGATAGCCGCCGCCCAGCAGCGCCAGGGCGTTGCCGGCGGTGGCCCCCATCAGGAACAGGGCGACGGCGCGGGCGCGGCGGTCCGGCGGCACCGCGCCGGCGATCAGCGAGATGCCGGCGGGAATAAGGCAGGCTTCGCCCAGTCCGACGCCGATCCGCGCCACGGCGAAGGAGGCGAAGCCGTGCGCCAGACCGCACAGGGCGGTCATCGCGCTCCACAACAGGATGCCGGCGGCGATCAGGGCGCGGCGGCGGACGCGATCGGCCAGCCAGCCCAGCGGTATGCCCGACAGGCAGAACAGCAAGGCGAAGGCGGTGCCGCCCAGCATCCCGAATTGCGCATCGGACAGGCCCAGCTCGGCCTTGATCGGCCCGCCCGCCGCCGCCACCAGCGCCCGGTCGACGAAGGCCAAAGCATAGGTCACGGCCAGAAGCCAGGGGAAGGCGGTCACGGCGCCGGCGCGAGGAATGGCGTGAGCAGCGCCAGGACCGGCGGCAGCAGGAAGCACAGATCGCCCTCACTGCGCCAAGCGAGCGCCGCGCCGCCGCACCCCGCCGCGAAGGACACCACATTGGCCGACATGCGCCGCAGCCGCGCCATCAGCGCCGGCCGGTTGTCGCCGGCGACGCCGGAAATCAGGTCGGCGATGTCGATCATGATCTGGGTGGTGATGCCAGGCATCAGGGTGGTCGGCGGCTCGGTGGTCATGTGGATGCGATGCACCGCGTTCTGGATCGCCATCGCCGCCGCCAGGGTCAACCCGACCGCCAGGGCCGGCGCGGCGTCGGGGTCGGCGAAGGCGCCGAAGCGGATGGCGATCGCGGCCGCGATCGCCAGCAGGGCGAATTTCACCCCCAGCATGATGCGCATGACAGGCCGGCCATGGCGCTGCAGCGGATGGGCGGCCATGCGGGTGACGATGATGACCAGGCAGAACACCGGCAGCACCAGCAGCTTGCCGAGCGCCCCGGCCGATCCTTGCGCCACGGCGGCGCCGAAGGTGACGAAATTGCCGGTGACATGCGCGGTGAACAGACCGCTCAAGGTCAGAAAGCCGGCGGTGTCGACATAGCCGGCATTGAAGCTGAGAAGCGGCGAAAGCCCGATCTTCATGCGAATCCCCCCTTACCACCCGAAACGCAGCTCGACCCCCAGATAGTCGCTGTCGTGCCCGCCCGCGGCGCGCAGCGAATCGCCGATCTGAAAATGGACCGCTTCCACCGCGCTGGAGAGATTTTTGGTCATCGTCCAGTCCAGACGCAACTGTTCATAAAGCCCAGTCCAAGGATCGCCATGTCCGGCGCTGTTGGCCACCGGAATGTCGGGCTGGACATAGACCGCGTCGGCGGTGGTCTCGCGCCACAGCAGCCCGGTGGCGACCATCAGCGTCACTCCCTTGTCCGGCTTCACCGTCACCGACGGCTTCACATGGACGAAATTGGTATAGCCGGTATAGCCCGACAAGGTGACGTAATAGCCGTTGGGGAACAGCGGATTGAAGGTGCCCAGGGTGCCGTTGCCGCGCTTGGTGTCGCCCGAGGCGGCGTCGGCCTGCAGGCCGAGGCGCGGCGTCCAGGACAGCCCGTCCAGCGTATAGCCGCTGCGGCTGCCCACCGCCCAGGCGAGGATCGATTTGTCGCCGATCTGTCCGGTCTGGGTCATCTCCTCGGCGTCCCAGTCGAGCCCGCGCCAGACGCCGGCATAGCGGATGTCCCAATTGTCGCGCCGCTCATGGCCGGCGCCGTCGAGGAAATGCGCCCCGGCCTGCTCGTAGCGGGAATAATAGGCGGTCAGCGAGCCCGGCCCGACCTCCTTGCGCTCGACCCGGAAGCCGCCATATTGCAGCCGGCCGTTGGAGACGTCGTCGAAGGGCCGGGTGTCGCGATATTGCACCGGCTGGCTCCAGAAGCCGATCACCCGCCACAGTTCGTTCGTCCAGTTGGCCCACGCCGCGTCATAGGCCTGGCGCACATTCGGGCCGTCGCGCACCGAGACGAAGCGCTGCAGGTCGAAGGCCATCTCCTGGCGGCCGACGCGGATTTTGAGGTCGCCGCCGGCGAAGCCGGTGTCATAGGTGACGAAGGCCTGGCGGATATTGACCGGATTCTCGTCGACCGGCGCGACCGGCGCCTTGCCGGCCTGGACGTCGTCCTCCAACTGCAGGAACATCTGCCAATGGGCGTCGGGATGCAGATCGGCATGGATCTGCGCCCGTTGCAGCAGATAGTGCTGGTCGCGATTGGCGCCGGTGCCGAATTGCGGCGCGTCATTGGCCTCGTAGCGTTCCCGCAGATCGAGGCCGAACGACAGATAGCTGGCCGGATCGTCCGCCGCCAGCGGGATATATTTCAAGCCGTCGAACGGTTCGGTGCGCAAGGCCGGATCGGCCAGCACCGACCAGTCTTCCTGCCAGCGGTTGAAGCCGATGGCGGGGCGCTCCTGCCCGGCCGCCGCGCCGCCGATCAGGCCGGCGGCGGCCAGGAGAAACGCGCGGCGCAGGATCACTTCGCCGCGGCCGCGTGGATTTCCGCGATATAGCTGCCGGGGAACTGGACCACCGCCTGAGTGCGCCCGTCGCTGACGAAGCCGTCGACCAGCACGGCCGCGCCCGCCTGTTTGGCCTTCTCCAGCGTGGCCGCGAGGTCGCTCACCTCATAGCCGGTCATCTCGCGGCCCCACGGCCACGGCACGGTGCCGTTGGTGACCAGCACGGTCATCCGCCCGAAGCCCGAGGTGATGCGCACCCGGCGATAGGTCTCGGACGGCTTGCCGATCTCGGCGCCCGGCGCGGCTTTGACGTCGGACTCCACCTTGCCGTGCGAGAACTTCACGAAATCCTTGATGAAGATGTCGGCACGCTCGGCAGACAGATAGACCCGGTTCTCCGGCACGGTCTTCAGCGCCGGATAATTGGGCGCGGTGGTGTGCCAGTAGAGCTGCATGTTTACCCCGCCCGGCCATTGGATGATGGCGTCGCGGCCGATCGGATCGGGGAAGGTCTTGACGATCACGTCGGCGCCGGCGGCCGAGGCCGCGGCGACCGCCTTGTCCATGTCGGTCACCAGATAGCCGGTGCGCTCGGCGCCGAACGGGAAGGGCACCGGCGTCTTGAAGCCGAACACCGACAGGGTGCCGGCCGGGGTCAGGACCAGTTGCGACATGGTCTGGCTGGGCGTCGGCGTCACCTGGAAGACGCCCTGCGGCGTGGTGGTGCCGCCGAAGGTGTCGATCAGGCTCTTGACGAATTTGTCGAAATCCTCGGGCGCCACATAGACGTGGGTGGTGTCGTATTGCGCCGAAACCGCGACGCCGCTCTCGGCCGCCGCCAGGCCGGCGGTGGACAGGCCCAGCATCAGGGCGGCGGCGAAAACACACTTGCTCGCTTTCATGAAAGTCCCCTTTTCAGTCGGTCATACCGCCCAGCAGGAGCAGCCCAGGGCGCCCCAGAAGGATTTGAGATCGGCGATCGGCAGCTTCGCCGACCAGGCGGTGGCGTGGGAATGCCCATGCACCCCGCAGGAGGACCCGCAGCCGCACG
>Ga0213872_10002044_pt1 | contig 12260 bp, 11 predicted proteins | sample VelepicomBERX_R2_FD_160071 | JGI IMG/M metagenome (GOLD analysis project Ga0213872, IMG submission 160071) | Rhizosphere microbial communities from Vellozia epidendroides in rupestrian grasslands, the National Park of Serra do Cipo, Brazil - RX_R2 | ecosystem: Host-associated > Plants > Roots >...
GCATCGCGCCAGTCTGGCTTGAACGCGAGACAATGCTCGAATGAAGATTTGGCAGCCCCTCGATAGTGGCGACGGCCGCGGTACGCAGCCTACGAATGGGCCGTCGGCTCCGAGAAAGACTCCTTCGGAAATTGCGGACGAAGTAGGGACCTTGCTTACCGAGAACTTGCGGCGGCTTGCGACGGACGAAGAGCTTCGTCGTCTGGTAAGCGAGAAGCTGGTGTAGCCGCCAAGGAACGGCAAAGTGGTCGCGCCAAACTTTTAACGTTGAAAGCTCGATGTCGCGCCAAGCGCATCGTTAGACGTCCGGTCCTAACGCCGCTCCTATGGGGATCGGCAGGACGCCCCCTGTCTGGCTACCTCGCCGCTCGATTTCCAGAGCTAGGTCTAGCAAGTGGGACGTTCTTCAGCAACTCGGCTAGGCGCGAAGCCGTAGGCATGACAGCGATTAGTACTCGCGGAAGCCCTGCCCTTAAAAAAGGCAACGCTGCTGTAGGATTTCACTATCCTCAAATACCTGCACGAAACCGATGGCCACTCTAAACGACCTCCTGCTTCAAAAGGAAATCCTCGAGCGTCAAATCGCCGATGCGAGGCAACAGGAACGCGTGAACGCAATAGCTACTGTTAAGGCGCTCATGGGCGAATACGGGCTGGTAGTCGAAGACTTGATGAGCTCTGCACGAGCACGCCGGCCAGCGAAGAGCGTCGTGCCAAAGTATCGAAATCAAGCTACCGGTGAGACTTGGAGTGGTCGCGGACTTCGACCGAAGTGGCTACAACGAGCCATTGAAAATGGCGCATCTATCGGCGACTTCGCGGTCTAGAGCTTCTTCACCTACCGCGATTTATCCGAAGTACGGTCATGAAGTATCCACCTTCATCCATGAAAGAAAACAAGGCCACAGCTAGGATCGTCGATAGCGTCGTCGGATACGCAGACTCGATTGACACGGCGCTACTGCTCGAAGATCTGAAGCGACGATATCGAGATGCCGGAGCGCCGATCCCAATTGCATTTCGTGACGTGGCGACCTGGGTGCGCGCCGGCGACCAGTTTACGCATCAAATCCACCCCTATCCTGCAAAACTATTGCCGCATATAGCGAATTTCTTTGTTCGCGCGAGTTCGCTATGCCGGCCTGGATCAATTGTCCTCGACCCCTTTTGTGGATCAGGAACCGTTGCTTTAGAAGCCTCTTTGGCCGGTGCACGACCAATCGTCGCGGACGCCAATCCATTCGCCCTTTTGGTCACAAAGGTAAAAACAACTCCCTACAAGGTTCCAGACCTCGTTGAAACCGCGCACAAGTTGCGTACTCGAATTGCTCGCCTACGCACCGCAGAATCAGTTGCCGTGGTGAATGAGCATTTATGGTACTCAGAGGCCACAAAGAAAGCGCTCGAGAGAATCCTGCGGGCCGTTATGGAGGTCGATGAAGAGGATGCAAGGGATTTTTTTAGGGTCTGTTTTTCTGTCGTGGCGCGGAGGCTAAGTTACGCTGACCCTGCGGTGAATGTGCCCGTGAGATTAAAGGAAAAGCCGCTTCTTTCGGATACTGCGAATGAGCAAATCAGAAAGCATTTCGCGTGGCTTGAGACTGTTTCACCTTTAGAAGAATTTGAAAGAGTCGTCCAAATCAATATTGGTCGGGTCCATGCCGCCAATTTGGCTTTCCCGTCCAGAAGGTCGGCACGCATCGTTGGAGACGATGCAAGACGCCTGTCAGACTATGAGCGCCGATCACTATCTGCAGCCTCCGTACCCCTGACCGTTACTTCGCCCCCGTATGGAAGCGCGCAGAAGTACATCCGAGCTTCGAGTCTTGCTTTGAATTGGCTTTCTCTATGCACGCCAGACAAGCTTGCCGCACTAGAGGGGCATTCGATTGGTCGGGAGCACCTTTCGGCTAAATACGAAAACACGTCTCGAAGGACGGCTACTAGCCTATCACCCAGATTCCTAGAGCTAGTAGAAAGAATTCGAACCAAGAATCCGTCGCGGGGCGCGATTACGGAGACATATTTTCGCGAGCTGGGAGACGCTTTTTGTGAGATAGAACGAGTCACAAGCCCCAACGGGCACGTGGTTCTCGTGCTTGGTAATAATACAGTGACTGGTCTCAATGTAGAGAATGACTGTTTCGCCACGGAAATGATGCTGGAGCTCGGATTTACGGTTGAGCTAGCCCTGGTTGACCGCATTCACTCTCGCGGATTAATGACTGCTAGAAATAAAAGTGCGGCCATGATTTCAGGGGAAACCATCCTGATGTTCCGAAAGCAACAATGACGCCGGCAGACATCGATCGAACATTGCGCTCGCTCGCCGAGCACGCATGGGATCGTGAGGTGACTTGGAGCCAGATCCAAGCCTGGGCCGGGAACTTCACCGGGCAAACGGCACCAGTCGATACTGAGCGAGACCATGGGCTTGTTGCGCTTACGAGGTTTATTTACTTCGGGAAGCGACTTGTTCGTGAAATGCTGCGCTCACTCTATCGCGATCATTTTGAAGCTCCACTAATACAACGAGTGCGTAGAAACTGTTTGCATACGCGGGATGCAGCGATTCTTAAATCTCATTTCAAACAGGAGCTGAATACAACTCGCTTTGTCGGTGTTGGAAATCCATCTGAAAGCGGTGCGCATTTGCTCTACTATTTTCGACAAATAAATAGACTTTCGAAGGAGCTCTTTGTCGACATTGGCGCCGCTTTCAATGATGTTCAGCCTGGTGGACGTATTGCTGGATTGCAGGCGACTGACATGTCAGCCAATCGTTACGTCTTCTTCGATGACGTGGTGGGCTCCGGGGTTCAATCGACAACATACCTATCGCACAAGCTTCGCCGAATTCGCAAGGCAAATCCGGGCCTCGACCTCCGTTTTATGTGCCTATTTGCGACGACGACGGGATTGTCGGCGTTGAATGGTAAAAACATGTTCGATGGTAAGGCTACATGCCTATTCGAACTCGATGATACGTACAAGGTTTTTAATGCCTTGCAACGTTATTTCCCCCAGGGGTTAATTGGTAGCTTCAGTGTTCAAACTTTTGAACAAATGGTGCGTCACTATGGCCAAATTCTTTTCCCCAATCATGCGGCTGGCTACAAGGACGGCCAATTGATGCTTGGGTTCACACATAACACCCCGGACAACACTCTGCCGATCTATTGGAACGAGGGGCGTAAGACTGCATGGAGTCCGATCTTCGTTCGTTACGATAAGGTTTACTAAGTCGTGTATCCAGCAGATGACTCAAATCCGTTTGCGCCTATACGAGCGTCGGATTACACCGACAAACAGATCAACGAATTGTGGGTCGATGTCGGCGGGGCCCGCATGGCGACAATCCTTGAACCGCGTTCCCTGGGTTCTAAATACATTCTCGGCAGCAAAGGGTCAGGGAAGACCCATTTGCTCCGATACCAGAGCTATCACGTCGCAAGGCAGCGTTGGTCGAACCGAGGCGGATTAGCTATTGTTGAGAATGCGGGTTGTCTTGCGGTCTTTCTCCGCACTACAAACATGGACGCCCCGCGGTTCGAAATGGCGAGTGGCTCGGCAGCGGCCTGGCAACAGTTGTTCTCGGTTCATCTCGAACTTCGACTTGCAGAATTGGTTCTGGATGCGCTTCTAGATATCAAGGGGACCAGTCCAGGAGAACAGTTTGATGATGCCGCGCTTATCGGTGCAATCGCCAAAAATATCGGCATTTCAGATGCTGCATTTCATTGCATTGAAAATCTAGAAAATCTGCAAGCATGGACGCGGCAATGGCTAGAGAAAATTGATGATGCAATAAATGCCGCCGCATTCTCTGGAAAAATAGATTTATATCTTCCGTTCTCTATTGGAGGCCTGTGTCTGCCGCTCGGTGCGGGACTTAAAAAATGGCATTCGACGTTTGAAAGATTTCATCTTATATATGTATTGGATGAAATAGAAAATCTTGCAACAAGGCAGCAAGAGGTCGTCAATACATTGCTTAGATACGCTGAAGGGCGTGCCACATTTCGCCTTACAGGTAGGCTGTACGCAAGGAAGACACTGGCAACGGTGTCCCAAGGTGAGGAGAATCGAGAAGGTTCCGAATTCTCTGTTATCCGGTTGGATGAAATCCTACGGTCTTGGAGTAACTATTCCGAATTCGCTCGGAAATTTGTTTCCAAGCGAATTAGTGGTGCGCATGGGAGTGCTTCAGCATTTGAGCCAAGAGAAACGTTTGAAGACATAGATTTAGAGAAGTATGTTGAGCGATTCTCGACACCGCTCGCCGACTCTAGATTCATCAAATTGTTCCGGGACGCCGCGGCTAAGGGTACGCATCCTAAGTTGCTCGATACTCGGGTAGTGGAAGCTGTTGTTGAAAAGCTGACAAGGGACTTCCCGCCTTTGTTTCAGCGTATAAATATATTGCTGTTTTGCAAAAAACTCGCAAGAACAAGCAATCCAGAAACAGTTGCGGACCGTATTAAGGGCGACTGCAGCAAATATCTTGAGCAACCGAAGCCCGAGAAAAGCTCCTATCGTACAGCGGTGGGGCATTGGAAGCTTGACATATTCGCGCAACTTTGCAGGGAATCTAAGAAGCGGGACGCGCTGGTTCCTTACGCAGGCTTCCATACGCTTGTTGAGATGTCATCGCACAATCCTCGAAATTTGCTCGTCTTGCTTGCTAAGGTGTACGAAATTGCAAATTTCAAAGAGGTGGATCTTCGTTCGGAAAACAAGGTGCCGGTAGAAATTCAATCGGAAGCGGCTTTCGAAGGGGCAAGATTTGCTTTCGAAAGCGATTCGAATTATGGGAAAAAATCGGATCTGGCTCGTGAGGCGACGAGGCGGTTGGCTGAAGTTCTTAGAACCGCGCGGTACGCGTTAAATATACCCGAAGTTTCTCCGCTAGCGGTAAGTTTCAATAACGACGAACTTACGCCGGATGGCCGGCAGATGCTCGAATCTGCAATTAATTATTCACTCGTCCATGAAATCTATGAGGGGCGCGTAGATCGAAATAATCAACTAATTCGACGCAAGATTCAGCTGAGTCCGATGCTGTCGGCTCGATGGGGGCTCCCCATTGCCCGACGTGGCGACATTAGCTTGAGCGGCGATGTTATGAATTCCATTTTCGATCAGAAATTTAAGGACGCATTCGAACATCTGCTAAGGCAACTCCACGCCAGATGGAATTTTCCATTTACTCCTCCCTCCAAAGACGTGAGGCAGGAGGCCCTGTTTTAAAATGGAATATTCAATCTTCTATAGGCGATGCATTCAAGTTGATCGCCTAGATAAGGAGCTTGGTAGATTTGATGCGTTTATATCGGCATATAACTCAAGCGATAGAGTTAAGACGGCCTTTGACCGTGTGCGAGCCAAGAAAAAGATTTGGTTTATTCACCCTGAATATCAATATAGCCAGATCGAACACCCGACAGGGCATGCGGTTGTGGCGCCCGCTATGGGTGACGAGATTTTCCAAATTGATTCATTGCTTGCCTCGGTGCAAAATGTCGACAGAATTTCTCTGTGCATCGACATTACCGGATTCATGAGGAATTCACTCGCGTTCTTGATCCCGAAGTTGGCGCATTTGGGTGTGAAGTCGTTTACCGCCATCTACTCCGAACCCATTAGCTACTCGAACCAGGAAGCTACGCAGTTCACAACGACTACCTCAGACGTCGTTCGCCCTGTGCGCGGCATGTATGGCACGCCCGGCGGTGGCACGAATCACCTTCTGATGGCTGTTGGGTACGATCATCAACTGATTAGCCAGGTGTTTTCGTATAAAAATAACGTCGTCACGCATCCGCTATTTGCCTTTCCTTCCCTAAGTGCGGATATGTATCAGCAAAGTGCGCTTCGAGCTGAGAAGAGTGGCGAAATAGTATTGAAAGAAGATTGGATAAATAATCGATTTTTCGCGCCTGCCAATGATCCGTTTGCAACCGCAGGGATGGTTAGCGAACGAGTCCGGCACATCGATCGAAAAGGCTCCGGAGAAAATGTTTTCTTGGCACCACTTTCGACAAAGGCGCAGGTGCTTGGCATGAGCCTGTATTGGCTGCTCGAAGGCCGAACTCGCGGGAGATGTACGGTACTGCTTCCTGAATGCCTGACGTACTCGCGTGAAACGAGCACGGGGCTGAAGCGGCTGTGGTCGTATGAAGTGGAATTGAGCTAGGTTTTCGCGCCAGCTTGGTATCGTCGCGCACCAAAAGTCTAGGGAGATACTCAATGTCCATGCCCACGCCAGAGCAGATCCAAACGCTGATGGCTCCCGCGAGCGCCGCGAGCTCTGTTGTCGCCTACGCTGCCAGTACGGTTGCAAGCGCTGCTGGTGCCTTGGTCGCTCAGATGCCGGCGAGCGCTGCTGCTGTGGCGACAACCGGGCTGAGCGGGGCGGACACCACAACTCTCGGCGTGTCCCACGACGCATGGGCAACGTTCTGGGCGACGCTGTTCGCGGCGTTGATCGGCGCGATCGCCACTGGGTTTGGCGCGAAATTCGGTGCGGAGCGCGGCGCAACGCTGGGATACGAAAATCAACGCCAGTTGATGGCCGAACAGCTTGAGCGCGAGCAGCAGCAACGTGAGGCAGAGCGACAGCGAGCTGCGGATGAGCAAGCACGTCTAGATCTCATCGCCATCAATCGCACCATGCATTGCCTTGAGCTGCAAATTCTGGCGGTTTGCGACTACTTCAGGCTGATCCTTCAGCCGCATGAATCAGATCCTGGCCGCGCTGTCCATATTGAGGCATACAGCAGGCTTGAGGAGGGGCCGGAGTTCTACGAGCTTGAGCGTCTGCCATTCTTGTTTACCAACGTTGCCGGCATGGAGCTCGTGACTCGGCTTTCAACGAGCCAGGAGAACTACAGGGTGCTTTTACGCAACATCAACGAGCGTGCTCAAATAATCGAAAAGGAAATCGCTCCGATTTTCACAATAAAGGGCATTAACCGTCGAAGCCCAATGGGACCAGATGACATTTCAAAGATCGTTGGCAAGGAGTTGTTCCAGCGCACGCAGGACTTGACGTCGATCATCGTGACCGGGACTCGAAGTAGCTACAGCGAAATGGTCAATGCCTACGGACACTTTCAGGCATTCTGCATAGGTCATCTGGGTCACAAGAACTTCCATATCTTTGTCCCGCCCAATCCGTTCGTGAAGCCTGAAGATCCCGAAGCGACCAAGTTCGCCGGTCAACTGTGACCCACTGCGCAGAGCGGCTTGAGCATAAGCACGCCGGTTAGTCGCAAGGTGCAGAGCGCATCGTCCATCATCAAATTGTGAAGCGGGGCGCCCCCCGAATATTGCGGCCGTCTGTGGCAGCATTGCGTCATGGCCAAAAAAGAGAAGCATGTCAGTGAGACTCCTGCGACGGCGTGGCTGCGGGCACATCGGGTCGACTTTACCGAGCACCCGTATGACTACGTCGACCATGGAGGTACTGAGGAGTCGTCGCGTCAACTGGGAGTTCCGCACCATCAGGTGATTAAGACGCTCGTCATGCAGGATGAGAAGGCAATGCCGCTGATCGTATTGATGCACGGAGACCGTCAAGTCAGTGCGAAGGCATTGGCGCGAGCTATCGGCGCCAAGGCGATCGAACCTTGTCGACCAGAAGTTGCGCAGCGCCATAGCGGCTATATGGTAGGCGGCACTTCACCGTTCGGATTGAGGAAGGCAATGCCGATCTACGCTGAGGAGACCATTCTGGATCTTCCCCGTATTGTTATAAATGGAGGGAGAAGGGGGTATCTAGTCGGAATAGAGCCAAAAATTCTGGTTGAGGTCCTCGGTGCCACCGCCGTAAACTGCGGAATAGGTGCCGGTGTACCGTGAGCTTTGCCTGCTGATGTACTGAGCGTTCTGCAGCGAACTGATGGCTAAGCGCCTATTTCGGTCCGTTAGATCTCTTGTATTCTCGAACACTGATCGCCGGCAGCTTCCTGCGGAGTTCAGCGTTTTCAATTGTTAGATCTAGAATCTTGCTATCGGCCTCGAGTAGCTTTGATTGAGCTAAATCGCGCTGAATTTTTAGGTCGGCAATTTGCTCCCGTAATGTCCGATTGCGCATCCTTTGCTTGAGCGCCACCTGTCGAGGCGATGGTGTCGTCGGCGTTGGATTTTCAGAAATCCATTGCTGAATTTCTCGAACAAGACTGGGAAATCGTCCCTTCTTTAGAGCGCCGGGTTTACAACCGGCCTCCGCCGCTACAGTGTTCTGCGACACTATGCTGCCGAGCGGCAGCACGGTTGGTCTGCCGTGCTTTAGTCGGTCAAACGCCGCTCTGTAGGCAGCTTCTGCCTGGCTTCCCAGATGCGTGGATTGTGATGGCATGTAGTGCGCTCCGTATTGCGATCATTTGAGCTTGGAGAGCCTCATGATCGGGTGAACCAATTTCCGATTCGTCAATCCGGGCCTGAATGACATGCTACAGCTGCTGGAGCTCGGGTAATTTATCCCGGTCATAAAGCACGTCGGCACAGGGCGGACCGCCGTCGCCTCCCGCACAGCGTGCAATATTGTCGATACCCCCATAAGGGCATGGACCGCGCTTTGTGCATCCGCCGATTAAAGTTTCTCTCCACGAAACCTTTCCGGATTTCGCCAAGTTGGCCAGCTTCTTGGAATCGGCGGATCCCACAAGCCTCAGGATTTCATCCTTTCGCCGTTCACCGTGAGGACTAATGAAGCGGTCCGACAGCAGCGCTGAGATCTCGTTTCCTAGGGTCTCATACATGGTCCGCAGGTACTCAAGGCGTGCTTGGTTATTTAGTCTTAGGCGCGAAAACCCCTGTGCGTAATATAGTGACATGGCCCTTGAGGCATGTTTTAATAGGTACTGAAGCGAAGAATCTGATACCAGGCCAGACGCCTGCATGTTAACGGCGCCTGTTCTTCTTAATTGATGCCAACCAAATCTCCAAATTTTTCCAGTGTCAAATATTCTTGAGTCAAGTCCAGGGTTGATCAACCTCGCTGAATCCAAATCGGACTTCTCTATTCTTATTGACTCCCGCTCAAAGAGCTTCGGGTAGTCGGTGGAAATTTGGTGATATGTCCTGCTGTGCGGGCGCGTGGCAATCTTCTTTTCAAGATCTTTTCGATTCATGCTGCCCCACGGCTCATATGCCCTCACAAATAGTGGAGGGTTTGCGACCTCATCTCTTGACTTCTTGACGTCCGAGTTAGCTAATGCGCAACGCATCCGCCAGCGACTAATCAAAGAAAGCGCAGTAATCGCGGGGCAAACGTGTGGAGACGTCGGCCATCTAGCATCATCATCCCTAATTGTCTTCGTGGTTCGACCTCGAATAATATAAATAGAGCCAAAGCGCGGATCTTCCTCAATTTGAAGGCAATTGACCCGGAGGCTTTCGGCTTCGTCCGCCCTCATCAGAGTGAGGTTTAGGATCAGCGCCTTACCAACGACTTGAACCAATGAAAAGTAAGTCGACAGCGCGCGAACAGATAACTTGCTAGAGTCGGTTTCAGTTTCGCCGTTCGTTCCGCACCATCGAACGAGGAGATCTGCTATAAGAAATCTTTTGGCTATCGCAGAGAAAGTTCCATATTGCGTTGAGGCGTTTTTCCCTAGTGCTGAATATTTTATGGATTTAAAGGGCAGCGCGGCCTCGCTTTTACCTGCGCGGCAAGCAGCTTCTAGATTGTGATAGCTTTTTGCATATGCATCGAGGCAGTAATTGAAGCAGTCTTCAAGTTGAGCTTGATGTTTGTGAAAATCGTCTAGGAATTGCTTAAGCCTCTCCATTTGGTACAGCCATATGCGCGGTGGGATATACGGTGTTTGGCGGGCGTGATGAGTTTGAATTTGCGAGGCCAGGCGTTTTAGCGCAGCATGGCTCAAAATTTCAAAACCAATCTCTTCGCGCTGCGAATATAGAACGTGAAGGCGAGAAAAGGTTGTCGCAGCGTCAGAGAGCATGGTGGGGAGCTGATTGGCGACGTTCGGAAATCTTGATATATCGCTGGCTGCTATGTTATTTGACGAACAGAGTGCGAACAAAGGACGGATGTCGTAGAAAGCCTGCCGCAGCGTTCTCGGATGACGGATCGCGGTGGGCCCATATAGCCACCAAGCCAACACTTGCTTAAGTAGTTCTATGTTGATTGGAGATAGTCTTCGATCCCGGAAGTTAATTATTACTGACTTTGTCGCCCATGGGGTCAAGTCCCAGATGTCTTCGCCGTAGCGTGATATGGTGTTGCCGGATTCATCAATGACAATTGGAAAGCTCGGATGAGGAGGCCACATATCAAGCTTGAAGTTCTTGAATTCTGACCTCGCAAGCGATGATTCAATCCCTAGGCTTAATCGCATGGTCATTTTCGTGACTCCAGTAGGGAAATAAAGCCCTCCCATCGGGGATGATAATGCTCCTCTGCCATCTTGAGTAAGGCTTCGGAGACCCAGCTTTGACGGACTGAACTACTCTCTCCAAATGCTTGAAGTTTTAATGTGATTTGATCTATTGCGGCATTTGCCGGGTGTGGCACCCGCCGATTCCCATCGGGGCGATATCGGGTGAGCTCCAGAGATTTGAGATGCCGGAAGCTGGCTAAGGACCATACATGGTCCTTCGAATCCAGATCACGGTTATGGCTGCAAAATAGGCAGCCAGCTGGGCTAATGCAATCTGGTTGGGGCGCATTTGATGGTGCTGACGGAATTGGCTGGGGGTTAGCCCCACGAGTCGCGCACGCCCCAGGGCCTGGGCTTGCTGGAAAGCCTGCATGCTTCGAATGGAAGTTAGTGATCTCCGTAAGAGCAAGTTGGTAGTTCGGTCGCTCGTACGTTCTTAGCAATGTTTCGCGCGTGTGTGAATGAAGTTCGGCGGTGAGATCTGGATTTCCCGACTGTCGCAGGATCCAATTGACGCGAGTGCTTCTAAGTTGACGCGATCGGATGAGAGCTACGCCGAGCTTCTTGCATACTTTATCGACCATCCAGAAATCTGGCGGTGTTGAAGCTAGGCGAGTGCTGCGAATCATTGGAAATAACAGGGCGTCTTCGCTGGCGGGGAAGAATGCATTGCGCCAGTTAATATATGCTTCAAATAGGTCTCTGTATTCGCTGAAGATCTCGAATTCAACTTCGCCCTGACGGCGGCATTTGTAGACGCGGTAGACCTGATATCCATCTAGGTGACTTTTGTACCTGAACTTGCTGAGTCTCAGCGAATGCGCCTGTTCTAAGTTCATTCCGGTCTGAGCGATAAATATTAGAAGTTCCGCCTGAATTCGTAGATTCAGCAATGAGTGTCTGGTCCGTAGAGATGCGTCGGCTTGCCAAGCGGATCTCTTGGCGAGGGCTGCGGCCCTGGTGCTTGGCTTCATATCGGGTGAAAGCGTCTTGTTGCTCTCCGGTGGACGTAGGCGAGTCCACTCCTCCAATATCTCTCCTGAACGAAACTTCAATAACACGGGCAGGGGGCCTTTTATTGCCTCGACCGTCAGAGACGTTATGATGTCCTGTAGTACGCGTCCTAGTTTGAATGTCGCGGATAGATCCTGCTTATCTGCGCATGTGCCGAGTTTTGATTTGAGGCTTGCTGGTCTCTTTAGGCGACTTCTTCTGATTAGCGTTCTTCGCGGTAGAAATAGCGCCTCCTCAATTGTCACCGCGACCGTTACAGCGCTCTGGTAAGCGTGAAGATCGCCGATTGAATGTGTATATTTGCTTTGTTCAAGAAGGTATTCCGCCCAATCCAAGTAGTCGTTTACTAGAGATGTCGAGTCGAGAGCTCTAGAATTTCGGTCTCCCCAGGAGTAGAACTCTCTAAGTCTTCTTATTCGTGTAGCGGCCGTTCCTTTGCTCCCACCTGCCGTCAGCTGCGCTTGAATATTCTCATGAATACGAGAGAGCACAGAAAGCCTTGGCCAATACGGCTGTTCAAGTGCTCCGGAGGCGATGAGGTTGCTGACTTCTCGTGATGGCGAGGCAGCGCCACCGCGGTAGAGTAATATTGCGAGATTCCAGGGAACTTCGCGCTGACCAAATTGAACGTGTTCAAACGTCAAGTCTGGAAGCCGAAGCTTATTCATTGGTCGCTCGCGCGCTAATTGCGCCCAAGAGTGCCTTCGAGAACTCATTTGCCATAGCTGCTTTTACCGGCAGCTGGTGAGCAAACTTGATGTATTTCAGAGAGGTCGCTTCGTCGCGATGCAACAGCAATTCTTTGACAACGGAGATTGCATTTACCTCGTCGCCCGA
>Ga0213872_10002046_pt1 | contig 12246 bp, 13 predicted proteins | sample VelepicomBERX_R2_FD_160071 | JGI IMG/M metagenome (GOLD analysis project Ga0213872, IMG submission 160071) | Rhizosphere microbial communities from Vellozia epidendroides in rupestrian grasslands, the National Park of Serra do Cipo, Brazil - RX_R2 | ecosystem: Host-associated > Plants > Roots >...
TTGACGGTGATGCCGCGGCTGACCAATTCCAGCGAGAGCGATTTGGTCGCGCCGTGCAATCCGCTCTTGGCGGCGGCGTAATTGACCTGGCCGCGATTGCCGACCAGGCCGGATACCGAGGACAGATTGACGATCCGGCCCCAGCGCGTACCGATCATCGGCATCAGCAAGGGTTGGGTGACGTTGAAGAAGCCGTTGAGCGAGACGTCGATGACGCTGGACCATTGCCGCTGCTTCATGGCGGGCATCACTACGTCGTCGTGGATCCCGGCATTGTTGACCAGGACCTGAATCGGACCGTCGGCAAGGATCGTGTGCACGGCGGCGGCGACACCGTCCGCATCGGTAACGTCGAAGGAAATCGCGGTGGCCGAGCCGCCTTTGGCCAGGATCTCGGCGGCGACCGCCTCGGCCCGCTCGATCGCTTTGTTGGCGTGGACATAGACATGCAGGCCGTCCTCGGCCAGCTTGCGGCAAATGGCCGCGCCGATGGCGCCGCTGCCGCCGGTGACCAGCGCCCGCTTCATGCCGCCGCCTCCAACAGCACGGCAGCCCTGCCTTCCACGATGACAGCGCCCAGGCAGCTCAGGCTGAATTCATAGGACATCCGCGTACCCTCCCCCGCAAGCATCTCGGCCGCGACGATCAGATCGCCGTCGAAATCGTCGAGATAGGGCCGATACAGGCGCAGCGCCCGCACGCTGATGAGATAGCCGGCCATCGGACGATGCCCCAACACACCGCTGAGCCCGCCATGGACCGCCATGGCCTGGGCCGCATATTCGATTCCGCAGGCGGCGCCCAGGCGGCCGCCGGCCGCCAGCGGATTTTGCGGGTCCCGATGGCTGCGGGCCACGCAGCGGATCGAGCGGGCGTCCCAGAAGGGCACCTCCGCCAGCAGACACATCGAGCCGGCGTGCGGGATCAGGCGGGCTATGGCGGCTTTATCGATCATGCTTCACCGGAGTCACGCGGACCGTGACGCCGTTTCCGGCGACATAAGGAATGACTATCTCTCCCGCCTCGCCTTTCGCGACCGCCGAGAGCAACGGCAATGCCCGCGCGGCCGGGACGCCGGTCCGCAGGGACTCCAGGGCGGAATCGTCCAGGGCGGTGTCGGCGGCCGCGCTCCGGCGCAGGCCGATCGACAGGGCGGCCAAGGCGGTGTCGCTTCGGTCCGGCGATATCACCAGCGCGGCACCGAAGGGCGCCGCGATCGCCCGGCAGGCGGCGAGCGCCGGCGGATAGGGCACGTCATAGGCGACCAGCAAGGCCGCGCGCCGCTCCGCATGAGCCCTCGTGGCCGTTTCGATCAGCCCGGCGGCGAAGCTGAAATCATGGGCGCAGATGCTGGTCGACGCCTCCTGGCAGCGGGTGGCGATGCTCCAATAGCCGGCCGGCGCGTTGTGGACCGAGTTATGGAACCGTGTCGGAGAAACCTCGCGCTCGCTCGACGCCAGCGACTCGAGGATCGCGGTGATCGTCTTGCCGTCGCCCCCGGACGAGGTGAAGACCGCCATCGTGTCCTCGGCGCGCAGATCCGCATGGGCGATGGCTTCGGCGGCCACGGTCATCGCCAGCTTGACGGTATCCGTGGTGCGACGCCGCTCGGCGGGCGGCAGCAGCGGGCTGGCCGCCATGACGATCTCGGCCTCGCGATAGGGCGACGCGCCGGCCAGCACGTCCCTGCCCTCCGCCCAGTTCGGCAGTCCTCCGGCGCAAAGGCCGATGCCGTGGAGATAGAGCTCCATCACGCCGCCCCCAGGATCAGGCTGCAATTGCTGCCGCCGAAGCCGAAGGAATTGCTCATCACCCGCTTGAGCGGCCGGTCCTCGCCGGCTGTTACATATCGGCAGGTAATGCCGGAATCGACGTCCCGCGTGGTCGGGCTGGCCGGAATATGGCCGTGCCGGATGGCGAGCGCCGAAATGACGGCTTCGACTATACCCGAAGCGCCGAGCGTATGGCCGGTGAAGCCCTTGGTCGAGTTGCAGGGCGTGGTGCCGCCGAACAAGCCGAAGACGGCCTTGTCCTCGGCCGCGTCCCCCACCCGGGTCGCGGTGCCGTGCAGATTGACGTAATCGATATCGGCGGGCTGCATTCCGGCCGCCGCCAGCGCCTTTTCCATCGCCCGGCGCGCCCCGAGACCCTCGGGATGCGGACTCGACATATGATAGGCGTCGCTGCTCTCGCCATAGCCCAGCAACGAGATGCCCGATCCTTCGCGACCGCGCTCCAGCAGAGCGAAGCCGCCGGCCTCGCCGATCGAGATGCCGGCGCGCTCCTGGTCGTAAGGCCGGCAAGGGCCCTCGGCGGTAAGCTGCAAGGCGTGAAACCCATAAAGCGTGGTGAGGCACAGGCTGTCGACGCCGCCGACGACCGCCGCGTCGCACAGGCCGCTGGCGATCATCCGCGCGGCGGCGGCAAAGGTCATCGCCGTCGAGGCGCAGGCGGCGGAAATCGACACGGCCGGCCCTTCGAGACCCAGCGCATGCTGGACGAAATCGGCGATCGAGAAGGTGTTATGGGTCTGCCGATAGGGAAAATCCGCCGGCAGCGCGCCGGTCGCCGGATCGAGATGGCGAAAGGCCTGCTCCGTCTCGAAAATGGCGGCGGTGCTGGTTCCGGCGAACACGCCGATCCGGTGAGCGCCGTACCGCACGGCCGCCTCGGCGACGGCATCGCGAAAGCCGTCCTGGTCCAGCGCCAGCTGGGCGAGCCGGTTGTTGCGGCAATCATAGGCGGCCAAACCGCCGCCCAGCGGATGGGCGTCCAGCCCCTCGACCGCTCCGATATGGGTCGGCAAATCGACGGTCTCGAAATCGCAGCGGCGGAGCGGCGAACGCCCCGCCCGCAAAGCGGCCAGCGTCGCATCCAGTCCGCGACCGAGGGCGGAAGTGACGGTGAAATGACTAACGGATAGCGGCTGCATCGATCACCGCACTCTGCTGCGCGACGGCCCGTCTCTGCCGGCCGAGATAATCGTAATATTTCTCATAGAAAACCTTGAACGCATTGCGGTCCTGTTCGGACTCCTCATTCCGCTTGGCGAGATACCAGTCCAGGGGCTTTCGCTCACGCGCCATTCTCTCATACAAGGCTGAAAAATAAGCCAGATTATCGCGCAGCCGGAAATATCGCGGCTCGGTCAGGATCGCGTTGAAACGGCGCTGATAGACGCCCAGCACCGGATCGTCATAGAAAATGATCCGCGACTCGGTGCCGTAGACTTCGTTCGGTTCGGCGATGACGCCCAGATCGGCGATGGCGCCCGGCTCGGTCGGCAGGCGCCCCTCTTCCAGCAGCATCTTGCGCGCCGCCTCATCGTCGAAAACCGCCTCGAGATCGTCGATCGGCAGGTCGTTGGTGCGCTGCATCGCGTTGACGAATTCGTTCTTCGGCACCGGGAAATCGAACATCGAGACCAAGATGGACCGGTCCATCGGCCAATCGTCCCACAGGCCGGCAGCCGCTAAGGCATTATGATTCACATGCGAACAATTGTGGGTCAGGACGTTCCAGTCGAAAATTTTGCCGCCGCTGCGATAGGGCGCGTTCAAGGCGTTCAGATAATCGACGATCTTGACCATCTGCGGGCGGCTGACCGGGAGGCGCGCGCAATATCGGTTGCGGCCGAACTTGATCGCGAAGTCGGTCGCCACCGAGATCTCGTCCTGAAAGCTCCGCCGCGTAAAGCCGCCCGGCATGCCATCATAGACCTCGTCGTGGAAGGTCACGCCGTCATAGATCCGCTTGCTGCGCGCCTTGGCCAGCACCCGGCGATAGGTGTCGCGGGTCAGCGGCTCGCCCGCCGCCAGGCCGCCGTTGAAGAAAAAATCCCGCCCCTCGACCGCAACCCATTCGGCGTTGCTGTAATGGGCGTTGACGCTGAGGCCGACTCCGTCGGCGCCGGGCCTCGCCTCCTGTTCGTCGCACATCTGCAGGACCGGATAATCGGTGTCCTGGCGGCGGCAGACGCGGTTGAGATACAGCACCGCATGGCCGCCGAAGCCGCTGCTGATCTCCGCCCCGAAGCCGGATTTCTTATCCAGCTGTGAAACGGCGCACAGCTCGGCGTAATAGGGAAAGACCAGGGCATATTGCTGGTCCTCGCCGACCGTAGCCGGCGGCGGCTCGGGCGCGCTGGAGACGCAGGCAGCCAGCAGCGGGGCCAACAGGCAGGCGCTCAGAACTGTGCGGAGTGCAGCAATCGATCCCATAGACCTGTCCATGTTTTCCAATCATGTCCGCCGGAGCCCGTCACCACCCGGTCGGGCGGCAAAAGGCTCGCCAACAGCCGATAAGACGCGGCGAAACGGTCGCTCTCGCCATAGGCGAGATGGATGTTCGGCCGGGAAGATTTGAGCCATTCCAGCAGAAGATGCTCGTCGGTCGCGGCATCGGCGCTCGGAGGCTGCCAGGCCTGGAATCCGCCGGCCTCGATCACCTCGGCCACCACCCCGCGCGTGCCGATGAACGGCGCCATCAGCAAAAGCCCCGCCACCGCGTCGGGATAGGCCTGGGCATAGAGCAGTGCCCCCAGCCCGCCCAGCGATACGCCCGCCAGCCAGACCCGGGCGGCGAGCGGCGAGATCACCGCGTGCAGGCGGGGGACGAGCGAGCCGTCGAGATAGGCCTGCATGCCGGTCTCGACCGCGACGATGTCGGCGAAATCGTGCCGTGCCGTCGACATGAAGCCGTGAGTGACGAAATCCTGCGCGTGCATATAGGCGCCCGGCAGCAGGATCAGCGACGATCCCGTGCGATCCGGCGAAGCCCGATGGCGAATGATCTCCATCGGTCAGGTCTCCTTGGGCGCTAAAATGGCGCCGGCGACCAGGGTAAGGGCGGTGCCGATCGCCACCGTGCCGCCAATGCCGTAAAGCACGGGAATATGCGACAGGCCCAGCACGCCGAATCCGACGACCGTGCAGATATTGGCCAGCAGCAGCGAGGTCACGGTCCGCGCTCCCTGCTCGCCCGCCAGCCCGCCGCGCTGGAAGAACAGGCAGTAATTCGATCCGACCGCCACGACCAGCAGCAATCCGAACAGATTGAAGATGGACAGCCGCCCGCCGCCCGCGATCAGGATCGCAATGGTGGCGACGACCGCAAAGGCCAGCGGCGCCAGCACTGCCAGGCTGATCAGCGGCGAGCGGAAATAGAGCGTCAGCAGGATGGCGATCACGCCGCTGCCCAACAGGGCCAGCAGCAGCGCTTCACGCCGATAATCGTGCAGCATTCCGTCCGACGCGGTCTTCAAATCGAGCAGCTCGACAGACTCGATTCCAGCCAAAGCCTGGCCGATGCGCGCCGGATCGGAGACATTGCGCAAAGGCATGATCGCGACCGAGCGCCCCATGTCGTGCAGCAGCTGGGAATCCAGCTTCAGGGACAAGGCGGTGCCGTCCAGCGAGGCACGACGCAGCGGCGACGCTTGCCGGGCGGCCTCGACCACATCCAGGAACGGGACGAAAATCTCACGCCGGAACGGCATCCCGGCCAGCGCGGCATCGAGATCGCGCTCCAGCACTGCCCGATCAGGAAGCGCCGCTTTGCGCATCTCCTGCATCGCCTTGCTGGGCAGGAAACGGCTCGGCGAATCGTAACCCGACAATGCGCCGGCCTTGACCAGCGGCTGCAGCACCTCGTCCATCCGCTCGCACAGGCGCAGCAGGGTCTCGTCGTCGGCCGCGGTGGCGACGATCATCTGGCGCACGTCGGGCGCGCCCATGTCATGGCGCAGATCGCGGTCGAGACGCTGGTCGGCGGCGGAAACGGGGCTCATGCTGGCGAGGTCGTCTTCCCACAGATCATGCCGCCGGCTGGCGATCAGCGCCGTCGCCACGATCAGCAGCACCAGCAGGGCGGGACGCAGCCGGGCGGCCCGCTGAACGATGGCGAGAAGCGCGGGCGCGGAGCCGGCGTCGCGTGTGCCGGCGAAATCCTCTCTCAGCAGGACGGGCAGCACGAACCGCGTGACCATCGCGGCGACCGTCAAACCGACGATGGTGAAGATGCCGAGCTGCACGAAGCCGGTGAAGCTGGAGAACAGCATGGCGGCAAAACCGCAGATCGACACCAGGACGCCGAGCCGCAATGTCGGCCAGATCCGGCGCAACGTCTCGCGCGCACCGCTTTGCCGCGACGTCTGGGTCATCAGATAGATGGCGTAGTCCACCGCCTCGCCGATCAGCGTCACGCCGAAACCGACCGTGATGCCATGGACGAAGCCGAACCACAGGCTGACCGCCGCCAACCCGGCCAGCGCGCCCGAGGCGACCGGGATCATGATCAGCAACAGCACGCGCGGGGACCGGTAGACGAACAGCAGCAGGCTCACGATCAGCGCCATGGCGAGGATCGAATAAAGCGTGACGTCATGCTTCATGCCGGCCCGCGTCTTGACGCCGAATATGCCGGGACCGCTGACCTGCATCCGCACGCCGCTCTCGTGAACGCTGGCCGTGAAGGCGCGCTGGATCTGGTCCAGCGCCTGCTCCTGCGCGTCGATGTCGAAGCCCATCGCACGGGTCTGCGCGAGAATGAGGGCATGCGAGCCGTCGGGCGACACCCACACCCCGTTGCGGATATGGCGATCCCCCTCGCGGGACAGTGTCCGGACGATGCGCAGGGTCTCGCCGGTCGGATCGCGGCCGATGCTGTCCTTCAGCAGCGGCTCCAGGCCCGACGCCAGCAAAGCGAGGTCTTCGTCGAGCGCCCGCTTCAATCCCGCTTGCGAGAGGTCCGCCGTGACGAGGAGATAGCGGTTGCGCCAGATATAGTCCTGGTCGGCCGCGCCAACGCCGCCTTCGCCGTTATCGATGGCGGCGAAATCGTCCGATTTCCTGAGCGCGGCGGCCATCGATCGGCTGACCTCCGCCCGATTTTCCGGCGATCCTCCCTCCAACCCGACCAGCATCAGGCGGGACGCGACGCCGGACCGCAACTGCTCGACGAGCACCTGCTGGGCGGGATCGGGAGAGCGCGGCAGGAAAGCCGACATGTCGGTCGAAAACGGCGTCCGGACGATGACCCCGATCGCCACGCCCAAGCCGAGCAGCCAGATCAGGATCGCGATGCGGCCAGCCCGGCTCATGGCGTGTCGGGCGTGATGGTCATCTCGGAACGGTCGCCATCCGTCTCATTGACGATGATCATGGCGATCGCGGTTCCGCCGCCCAGGACGCGAATGCGCTCGACCTTCTCGCGAACCCGGCCGGCCTTGGGCGCCAAGTCGATCCGCCAATGGTCGCGATCGCCGCTGAAGGCGATCTCGTAATGGCGCCGCAGGGTGGCGAGGTCGCCGGCCAGGGTCGAACGGATGCCCTCCACCAGCGCGGCGATTTCCTCATGGCTGTCGATATCGACCGAGAATTCGTCGCCATTGGCCCGCGTCCCGGCCAGGGTGCCGCCATCGAGCCTGATCGTCTCGGGCGCCGGCGTCTCGGTAACCTTTTCGAGCTTGTCGGGCGCGGCATAAGTCAGCCTTCCCGTCGCCCGGATCGGGGCGGTCAGCAGGTGGACATATTTGAGCTCGACGAAATGGGCCGACGCGCCACGACTCTGGCGCATGCCCGCCATCAGCGCCTCCAGGCTCCAGCCATCCTGCGCCTGCGCGGCCCCGCCGGCCGCCAGCGCCAAGCCCAGCGCCAATCCCCGAAGTGATCGCATCATTCCCAGTACTTGTAGAAATTGAACCAGTTATAGGGCGCCGCACGGCAATGATGTTCGAGGCGGCCGGCATAGCGCGCCACCAGCGCTTCGATCTCGGCGGAACTGGCATGCTGCGGCAGATCTTCCGGCAGGGCGAATCGCTCGATGTGGATGTCGTAGCGATTACCCCCGCGATAGAGCCCGAACATCAGAAGCACCGGCTTCTTCAGCAGCGCCATCATCCGGAACGCCCCCGGCGAGAACGGCGCGGGCGCGCCCAGAAACGGAAGGCTGATCCGATGGTCGCCGCCAAGGCTGCGATCGGCGAGCAGCCCGACGAAATTGCCCCGGTCGAGCGCGTGCGACGTCCTGATGAACGATTCGGGCCGGCCGAGACTGATGATCTCCTTGGCGATGTCGGGGGCGATCTCACTCAGCACCGAAGCTATTTTCCGAGCGTTCTCCTCGAACATCAGCATGTTGATCCGCAGATCCGCATGGGCGCGCCCCGCGGCGCGCAGCACCTCGAAGCTGCCGATATGCGCGCCCAGCAGGAAACAGCCGCTGCGCTGCCTCAGATGGTCGATCAGCAAGTCTTCGCCGATGATCCGGATATCGAAGAGATCCGTCTGCCCTTTCAGGAAGAAGACGCGGTCCAGGACGCAGGAGCCGAAGGCGTGAAAGTGGCGAAACACATCCCAAAAGCCGGCGCGGCGGCCCAATACGCGATCCAGATAGTCCCGCGACGCGCGTCGGCCCTCGGCGGCAGACAGAAGGAAATAGAGGCAGCCCAGCGGCAGAAGCAGCCGAGCCGCGCGCCGGCCCAGCGCCAGCGCCAGATAGACGCTGAGCCTGATGGACCAGGCCGCCCCGCGCTCCTTGTGGCGCAGCCATTCCGGCGTGCCGCCCTCGCTGGCGGAAAGGTCGGTCACGTGGCCTCCGGCGCGGCCGAGCCGCTGAGCGCGATGTCTCCGCTCGCGGCGAGCACGCATTCGAAAGAGACCTCGCGATCGGTTTCGCGCCAGCGGAACGTCACGGCGTCGCCCGGGCGGACCGGATGCAGGAACTTGGCGACCCGAACCTCCTGGCGATCGCATCCCGATCGCCCCATGGCGTCGAGCATGCGGTCCAGCAGCAGGGCCCCGGGAATGATCGGATTGCCGGGAAAATGGCCCGGACCGGCCGGGTGGTCGGGCGCAAAGCGATAATCGCGCGAGCACCAGCCGTCTTCGGCCGAAAGCTCGTCCAGGGCCTGCCGCGTCAGCTTGCCCACCGCGTTGCGCGGCAGGCGGTCGACGAAGTGGATGGGCCGCGGCAAAAAGGCCGCGTCCAGACGAGGACGCAGCGCGTCGAGTATCTGCCGGGCCGACAGGCTTGGCGCTACGACATAGGCGGCGAGGCGGCTGCCGTCCGGGGGCATGACGAAAACCCCGTCCCGCACCCCCTCGATCGCCGTCAGATGGCGGTTGAGATAGCCCAGCGAGCTGCGCTTGCCGGCTACATTGACCATGTCCGCCTTGCGGTCCTTGAGGATGAAGCGCCTGGCGTCGATCAGCTCGACGACATCGCCGACCGGAGCCGCCTTGGCGGCCGCCTCGCCCGATGCCCAGACGTCGCCGTCGCGCTCCTGCAGGGAAATACCCGGGATGCAGGTCCATTCCGCGGTCTCGGTTGTCCGGCGAACCGCCATCTGGCCGACCTCGGTACAGCCGTAAATCTCGTGCAGCGGCGAGGCGAAACGCGCCTCCGCCGCCTGCGCCAGCTCTTCCGCCAGGGGCGCGGTGGCGCAAACGATGCGGTCCAGCGCCGGCAGCGGGCCGCCGGCCATGACCAGGCTGCGCAGATGGATAGGGGTCGTGACCAGGATGCGCGGGCGCGGCATCGCGTCCAACTGAGCGACGATGTCTCCCGGCAGGAGCGCGCGGCCGCGATGGAAAGCGAACCCATGCTGAAGGGCCAGCATGATGATCGATTCGAGCCCGAAACTATGCTGGTGCGGCACCGTGCCGAGAATATGGGCCGCGCAGGTCCCATCCAGCCCCAAGGCGCGGCCGGCGGCGCGGGTGCTGTTCACCATCGCGCCCCAGCTGCGCGGATGCGGCATGGGACTGCCTGTCGAACCCGAGGTGAAGAGGATGGCGGCCGTCCGATCGGCCGGAATGGCGGGAACGACGGGGGCCGGCCCCGCATCCAGGTCGTCCGGAAAGCGGACCGTGCGGGATGGATCGGGGCCTGCGGTAGCGCTGTCGGCCAGAAAATAGGTGTCGGGATAGGAGCCGAGCAGATCGGCCATCGGCGCGGCGGCCTCGCTGGACGGCAGCAGCGTGATCTGTCCGCGGATCAGCGCCGCGAAAAATCCGATGGCGAAGCGGTAGCGGTCAGCGCAGAGATTGACCACATGGCCGGCATCGGGAAGCCGTTGGGCCAGGGCGCCGACCTCGGCCAGGAAACGGCCGGCGGTGACCGCCTCCCCGGCATCGACGGCCAGCGGCGCGGACAGATCCCGATAGCGCAGGATCGGCTGGCGGGGCATCTCATGCTGGACGGGCTCGGCGTTCATAGCGCCTGCGCACCGGGCTTTCGCAGGCGCTGCCGCAGCAGCTTCGGCATGCGCAGCATGTCGCGCAGATATTCGCGAGGCGGATCGGCAACCCACAGCGGCCGGGTCAGCCACTCGCCCACCATGAGCGAGGCGATCAACGGCAGATTCAGGATGTTCACGAAAATCGACCACCAGGCGAGCGGCGCCAGTGCCAGCAACAGACCGGAGCAGGCCACCTGCAACCCGAAGAATGCGCACCAGACCCAGGTAACGCGGCGGGTATACAGCGCGATCTCGGGCGAAATGCCGCCATGAATGGCCCGGGCGAAATAGGTGACGATCGGCTCTCGGCCCGGAAGCAAGGACAGGCCGAAGATGGCGAGAAGGCTCAGATTGATCACCGCGTGCGGCGCGCCGGAAGACAGGATCAAACCGCCCCGCAGATGAGACAGCGACACCGCCCCCCCGCGATCGAGGAGCAGGAAATGCATTGCGAGCGGCGACACGGTAAAGAAGACAGCGCCGACAATACGCAACGATCTTCTCACGTCTTGCGACATTACTTGGTTTTTCTCTCTTGAATATAGCCGCTGAGTGAACAGATAGAGGCGAAAATCATCCTGTTGTTCTCGTCGTCGGCATGCAATGTAACGCCATATCGCTGCGATACGGCCAGCGCCACTTCCAGGATATCGATCGAGTCCAGCCCCATGCCCTCGCCGTAGAGGGGCGTTTCGGGCCTGAGGTCGCCGACATCGAGCTCCAGATTGAGCGTGTCGATGATCAGGCGCGCAAGCTTGGCCTCCTCTTGACTCAACGCTTCCTTAGTGACGGTCATTACCTCAAATTCCTACAATTGGACCAGTTCCAAAAAAGGTAGCCTACAACGCCGCCGCCGACAACAAGCGGGCAGCCGCGCAAGCCCCTCATCGGTTACTTGTCCTTGGCAGGCGTTTGAGGCGTGTCCTTGTTGGATTCTGCCGAAGCCGCCGGCGGAGCACCCGAGGCTTCCGAGGGGCGCCGGGCGGAATTCGGCCGATCATTGCACGATTTCTTCGTGTGGCTGGTCGGCGCCGCGCCGAACGCGCACGGAATATCGTCCTGGAAGAAGTGCGGAACATCGTTTTGGAAGAAATGCGGAATATCTTTTTGAAACGTCTGTCGGGCGCCGTCAAAAAAGTCCGCTCTTGCCGGCGACACGAAGAGAAGGGGTGAAAAGGCAAGAACAACTATGCTGTATATCTTGCGGATCTTCATATTACATACTCCGCTTGCAACACCCCTCAAGCCATAATACCACGAAACGAACAGGCTCGTCCAAAACCTCACGTCCGGGCGCCTGGCTTGCGCCGCTCATCCCCCTCGGAATGATGTGCGCGCCGGCCGCGCCAATGGCCGGTCGGGGCCAGTCTCTCGATCACATAGGTGCAGCAGATCATCGTCAGCACGCCCAGGGTCACCCACGAGAACGAAGCCAGCGTGTCGACCATTTCCGGATTGACCCACTCCCCCCTCGCCCGCACCGCGTCGAAATGGGCGCGTAGCCAAGCCGCGCTGAAATAGCCGACGGCGACGGACAGACTTACCGCGATCCCATAGGCGGCGAGTTGGCGAAGAAGATCGCTGCGCCTCGTATTGAGCCGCCATTCCGCGCCGCAATGGCCGCATTGAACCAGTGTCAGGTCGATCTGGGCGCCGCAATGGCCACAGCGTCCGACATGGCCGGCCGCCGGTGCCGCCCAATCATCGCGGCGGAACAGCTCGGCCCACGCCGAATCGTCGCGGGCCAGGCGCTTGGCGGCGGCCAGCGCTTCCTTGTGCCGGCGCCGCCGGTCGCGCCAAGACCCGGCCAATTGAAGAATTGCCCCACGCATCGGAGACCCCGTTCCCTGGGCCCTCAGATTACACCAAAACCGGGTCGATTCTGAATTCCCGTTCGACGCCGGCGGCATCAAGAAACGCGGTATCGTGACTCACCAGCAACAGCGCGCCGTCGAAGCCGCTTAGCGCCTGTTCCAGCACCTCCAGCGACTCGATGTCAAGATGAT
>Ga0213872_10002047_pt1 | contig 12246 bp, 16 predicted proteins | sample VelepicomBERX_R2_FD_160071 | JGI IMG/M metagenome (GOLD analysis project Ga0213872, IMG submission 160071) | Rhizosphere microbial communities from Vellozia epidendroides in rupestrian grasslands, the National Park of Serra do Cipo, Brazil - RX_R2 | ecosystem: Host-associated > Plants > Roots >...
ATGGCTGTCGCGCACATGGCGCAGGGTTCAAGGGTGACATAGAGGTCGCAGCCGATCAGCCGCGGCTCGCTCAACACCCGTCCCGCTTCGCGCAAAGCGAGGATCTCCGCATGGGCCGATGGGTCCGACAGTTCCTCGACGCGATTGCCAGCGCGCGACAGAACGACCCCGTCCTTCACGATCACGGCGCCGACCGGGACTTCGCCGCGCTTTCCAGCGGCTTCCGCCTCTTCAAATGCGGTTTGCAGAAACAAGGACATCGTGATTAGAGTGCGCCCCATGAAACTTCCCATGATCGGCATCACTTTGGACAGCGAAGAGCCGGGCGGCTACTCAAAAATGCCCTGGTACGCGCTGCGCCAGAATTATTGCGACTGTGTGGCCGAGGCCGGCGGCCTGCCGCTGCCATTGCCGCACCATCCCGAGCTGGCCCAAGCCTATCTCGACCGCATCGACGGTCTCTTGATCACCGGCGGCGCCTTCGACGTCGACCCGGCTTTGTTCGGCGCCGGCAGCCGCCATTCCACGGTGACGCTGAAAGCGCGCCGCACAGAATTCGAACTGGCCATCGTCAAGGGCGCCCTGGAACGCGACATGCCGATCTTCGGCATTTGCGGCGGCGAACAGCTGCTGGCGGTGGCGCTGGGCGGCACGCTGGTGCAGCACATCCCCGACGAGGTCGACAATCCGCTGGCGCATGAGCAGCCCAATCCCCGCACCCAGCCCGGCCATGACGTGTCGGTCGAAGCGGGCACCCTGCTGCGCGAGATCACCGGCAAGAGCAGCATCCCGGTCAACAGCGCGCATCACCAGTCGGTCAAGGACGTGCCCGCCGCCGTCACGGTGAACAGCCGCAGCTCGGACGGGGTGATCGAGGGCATCGAGGACCGCGCCCGCCGCTTCTGTCTGGGCGTGCAATGGCACCCGGAATATGGCATCAGCCCGGCCGATACGGCGTTGTTCAAAGCCTTTGTGGAGGCGTGCCGATGAGCGAGGAAGCGGAAAAAGGCGAACGCATCGCCAAGCGGCTGGCGCGGGCCGGGCTCTGTTCTCGCCGCGACGCCGAGCGCTGGATCGCCGACGGCCGCGTTGCGGTGGACGGCAAGGTGCTGAATTCGCCGGCCGTCACGGTCACCGAGGCCAGCCTGATCATGGTCGACGGCAAGCCGCTGCCCGAGGCCGACCGCACCCGGCTGTGGCGCTATCACAAGCCGGCCGGGCTGGTGACCAGCCACAAGGATCCGCAGGGCCGCACCACGGTGTTCGAGCGGTTGCCGCAGGACATGCCGCGCGTCATCTCGGTGGGCCGCCTCGATCTCAATTCCGAAGGGCTGCTGCTGCTGACCAATGACGGCGAGCTGGCCCGCCGGCTGGAGCTGCCCGCGACCGGCTGGCTCAGGCGTTACCGCGTGCGTGTGCACGGCACGCCCGATCCGGCCGCCCTGAACGCCCTGGAAAAAGGCATCACCGTCGACGGCGTTTCCTATGGCTCGATCAAGGCGGTGCTCGACCGCCAGCAGGGCGCCAACGCCTGGCTGACGGTCGGCCTCAAGGAAGGCAAGAACCGCGAGATCCGCAAGGTGATGGAGCATCTCGGCTGGAGCGTCTCGCGCCTGATTCGCATCGCCTATGGACCGTTCCAGCTCGGGCTGCTGCCGTCCAACGAAGTCGAGGAGGTGTCTCCCAAGACCTTGAAGGAACAGCTGGGCGACAAGGGGAAGAAGGATGCGCCTCGTCGCCGGCCGGTTTAAGGGCCGGGTGCTGGCGGCGCCGGAGGGGATGACCACCCGCCCGACCGCCGACCGCGTGCGCGAATCCCTGTTCAACATCCTGGCTCATGGCGAGCCGGAACTGCGCGGCGCCCGCGTCGCCGATGTGTTCGCCGGCTCCGGCGCGCTGGGGCTGGAAGCCCTGTCGCGCGGTGCCGCGCATGTCGTCTTCTTCGAGACCGACCCCGGCGCCCAAGCGGTGATCGCCGCCAATCTCAAGCGGCTTGGCTGCGAGAGGGAGGCGACCCTGGTGCGCCAGGACGCCGCCCGCCCGCCCAAGGCGCCGGCACCCTGCCAGTTCCTGCTGCTCGATCCGCCCTATAAGAGCGGACTTGCCGGCGTCGCTTTGCCGGCGCTGGCGGCGCAGGGCTGGATCGCCCCCGATGCCCGGATCGTCGTCGAGGTGGCGGCGGCGGAAGGCTTTTCCTCGCCCTTGCCCGGCTATGTCATTGTCGATGAACGGAAATATGGCGCGGCCCGGCTGGCCTTCCTACGTTCAGAATAAATTTGATCAAATTGTGGGCATTTATTGGTTCAGTTTGCCCTTTTTGTTGGCAGACTGTATGCTATACATCCCCCTGATAATCATGCCTTCCGGAGTCAAACTATGTCCAAGATCGCAATTCTTTCGGCGGTCGCCGTCCTCGCTCTGGTGACCGGCCACTCCGTCATGGCGCAGGAATCCACGACGGTTCTCGGCCCCACCCTGTTCGATGAATGCGCCAATGCCGCCGCCTCCGCGCAGAAGATCGGCAAGGCCGACCGCGCCGGCATCGATACCTGCAGCCAGGCGATCGGCCGCTCGTGGTCGACCGTGGGCGAGACGGCGGCGGCCTTCCTCAATCGCGGCACGCTGCATCTGGTGCGCGGCGAAAACGAGCAGGCAGCGGCCGATTTCAGCCGCGCCATCAAGGCCAGCCCGTCTCTGGCGGCCGCTTATAACGACCGCGGCGTGGCCTATTCCGCTTTGCATCGTTCGGCCGAGGCGGTGCGCGATTTCACCACCGCGCTGTCGCTCAAGGCCGACAACGCCGATCAGGTGTTGTTCAACCGCGCCATGGCGCACGAGGACCAGGGCGATCTGAAGCTCGCCTATCTCGACTATCGCGCCGCCGCCGATCTGAACCCGCAATGGGATCTGCCGGCCAAGCAGCTGGCCCGCTTCTCGGTCGGACATTCGCCGGCCAGCTGATCTGGCACGGCGCTTGCTGAAAGCCCCCTGTACTCATCTCGAGACAGGGGGTTTTTCATGCGCTTGGTTCTTCCCGCTCTGCTAATCGCCCCCCTGCTGTGCGGCCCCGCTTTCGCTGCCGCAGACGACGATAAGATCCTCGACGATCTGACGGTAGTGACCGCCACGCCGCGTCCGGCCGATGTGAGGATGGTGGTGCAGACCGCCCGTTCGCCGAGCGAGGCGACTAGGAAAGAGGCACCCCAGCCGCAGCCCCAGGCCGAGGTCCAGGTGCCGATCAGAACGGCATCGAAATAGACTTTGCCGGCGGCCTCGGCCGCTCTTGGCAAAGGGAGGGGCCGGTCCGATATTAGCCGGATGACGCGTTCCCTCCCCACGGCGCTGGCCGCCGTCAAGGCCATCGCCGATGCCAGCCTGACCGCCGAGGCGCTGGTTCGCGCCTGTCTCGACCGCATCGCCGAGCGCGAGCCTGAACTCCACGCCTGGAGCCATCTCGCCGCCGATCAGGCGCTGGCCGCCGCCCGCGCCCTCGATCGGGGTTCCGGCGGGGGGCCGCTGAAGGGGCTGCCGATCGGGGTGAAGGACATCATCGACACGGCGGGCATGCCGACCACTTATGGTTCCGCGATCTACCGCGAGCATGTCCCGGCGCGCGACGCGTCCTGTGTTTCCCTGTCGCGCGAGGCCGGCGGGATCATTCTCGGCAAGACGGTCTCGACCGAATTCGCCTATTTCTGCCCCGGCCCGACCGCCAATCCGCACAATCCCGGCCATACGCCGGGCGGTTCCTCGTCGGGATCGGCGGCGGCGGTGGGGGCCGGCACGGTGCCGCTGGCCTTCGCCACCCAGACGGCGGGGTCGGTGATCCGTCCTGCCGCTTTTTGCGGCTGCGTCGGCTACAAGCCGAGTTTCGGCCTGCTCGACATGGCCGGCATCCGTCCGGTGGCGCCCTCGCTCGACACGCTTGGGGTGCTGGCGGCGAACCTCGCCGACGCCGCGTTCTTCGCCTCGGTCCTGTCCGCCCGGCCGCGTTTGCGGGTCGACGGGCGCGATTGGGCGAAGCCTCGCATCGCTCTCTACCGCACGCCGGATTGGGGGCTGGCCGAACCGGCGATGCAGGAGCGGCTCGAGGAGATCGCGGGCCGGCTCTCCTGGGCGGGGTGCGCCGTGACGGAGCTTGTGCTGCCCGCGCCGTTCGACCGGCTGGTCCAGGCGCAAAAGGACGTCATGGCCTATGAGATGGCGCGGACCAATCACGCCGAGATCCGCACCAGCCCTGACCTGGTTTCGCCGCAGCTGCGCGCCCTGGTGGAAACCGGAACCGCCCTCGCGGCCGAGGCGTATGACGCGGCGCGAGCGTTGGCCTCCTTGGGCTTGGCCGCGTTCGCCGCGGCGACGCACGGAGTGGATGTCGTGCTGACCTTGGCGGCGCCGGGCGAGGCGCCGGCTGGACTGGCGGCTACCGGCGATCCGGTGTTCAACCGCGTGTGGACGTTGCTCGGGGTGCCCTGCGTCGGACTTCCCTGCGGTTTCGGCCCGCGCGGCCTGCCGCTGGCGGTGCAACTTGTCGGCCGCCTGGGCGAGGATGCCAAGCTGCTCGATCACGCCGCCTGGATTGAGCGGGCGCTGACGGATTGATCGGCCTGATGGCGCTCAGCTTCTACAGCGACCGCTCGGAGCGCGATCGGGAAGTGCACGATGCCGTGACCGCTCGCTGAGGCGGTCGCGAGCCTGATCGTGGTGCCGAGCCTGTCCGGTCCAAAAGTCACGATGGACCGGCTGGAGGCCGGTGGCCCTTCCATTCTCGCACCCCAAATATGAACAGTGTTTACATACATCATTCCGGGGTGTATAGATGCTCGTGACGAAATGAACATCGTTCATTTCCCCCATCTGAACTCGCGGAAGGCTTGTGCCATGAACCACTCTCGGGCCGTTGAAGAGCGATCGGTGACACGTTCCAAGACCGGGCGAAGCGGTCAATTGCGCTGCATCACCGCCATGGCCGGATTATTGGCGATCGGCAATGTACCGAGCATCGCGGCGGAGCACGGCACAGCCAGGACGATCGAAGCGGGGTCCGCCGGAGATCTCAGTCGCCTGCCGGCGGACCATCCGGAAGGTACCCGAGCAACGGTCAAGCTCGTTTCGCTCAAGCATGTCGCGCACCCCAGAGACGCCACGCTCTCGACATACTTGATTGAATTCGAGCCGGACGGTTCGGCAATCCTGCATCGCAAGCCGAACTCAGGCTATGTGATGGTGCACGTCCTGTCGGGTTCGATCCGAGCCAAGGCATGGCATGCGGGCGAAGGTGTGTACAGCGCGGGGCAGACCTGGATTCAGGAGACCTCCGCCATCGATATCGCCAGCGAAAACGCAAGCAATGTCGAACCGGCGCGCGCCCTCGTCGTCATGATCACGGGTGATTCGGGCTGACATTCCAGGACCTGCGACAGAACTCGCGGATATGCTCTCCCTCCTTTACATCACCCGCCCCGAGATGTAAGCGTCATTCACATGAGCGGTTCAAAAAGAGGCTCCTATCACCATGGCGACCTGCGGAGCGCGCTAATCAAGACTGCGCTCGACCATGTCCGTCGCAATGGGGTTGAAAAATTCAGCCTGAGGGAGGTCGCTCGCCAGATCGGAGTCGCACCGGCAGCGACTTACAATCATTTCCCGGATAAGGATGAGTTGCTGGCGGCAGTCGCGCTCGAAGCGCAGATAGTGCTGGCCGAGCGCACCTTGATCGCGACTTCCGGACTGGCCGGCGTCGAGCGCCTCGAAGCCGTGGGACACGCCTATATCGGATTTGCCTGCGACGAACCGCTTCTGTTCCGATTTCTGTTCAGCCGGCGTGGGGCATCGAGCCTCAGGGAATCATACGAAACGGCCGATGGGGAAGTCATTCCCGGTTCCTACGAACAACTGAGGATGGCGGTAGCCGAAGTTCGGCCGGATAAGCAGGTGCCGGTGGATAACGATATGCTCGCTCTGGCTTGGAGCGTCGCGCATGGCGCGGCGTCGCTGATCAGCGACGGCATGTGGCGAACAGACGACGGTCAAGCCGATGCCGCGCTGCGGCTGGCACTGAAACTGATGCAGAACTGAGTTCGGATCGAGTAAGCGTTCCAAGCAAATAGGCGCGGCAACAGTCAGCGCCGGCCGAACAAGCGCTCGATGTCGGACAGCTTCAGTTCTACATAGGTCGGCCGGCCATGATTGCATTGTCCGGAATGGGGCGTCGCTTCCATCTGGCGCAGCAGGGCATTCATCTCGGCCGCGTTGAGCTTGCGCCCGGCGCGCACGCTGCCATGGCAGGCCATGGTGCCGCAGATTTCGCCCAGGCGTTCCTCCAGCGCCATCGCCTCGCCCCATTCGGCCAGTTCCTCGGCCATGTCGCGGACCAGGCCCTTGATGTCGCCGTCGCCCAGCAGGGCCGGCACCTCGCGCACGATCACCGCGCCCGCCCCGAACGCTTCGATCACCAGCCCCAGCCGGGTCAGGGCGTCCTGGTGCGACAGCAGGCGGTGGGCGGCGGTCTCGTCCAGCTCCACCACCTCGGGGATGAGAAGACCCTGGCGGGCGATGCCGGTGCCGGCGAGCGCTTCCTTCATTCGCTCATAGACCAGCCTTTCATGGGCGGCATGCTGGTCGACGATGACTAGCCCATCGGCGGTCTGGGCGATGATATAGGTGTCGTGCACCTGGCCGCGGGCGACGCCCAGCGGATAATCGGCCGCCGGCGGCGCCTCCTGAGGCGCCGTCACCTGGCCGAACGGCGCCGGTTCGGAGGGCTCGGCCAGCTGCAGCGGCGCCTGGGAGGCGGCCGCCGCCCATAGCGTCTGGGTCGAGGGGCGGGGCGGGGCGGATGACCAGCCGGAGACCGGCGGCGAAACCCCGCCCGGCCGCCACGAAGACAGCGGGCCGAGGCCGGTGGCCGGGGCGCTGGCGCGATGGCCGGCGGCGGCCAGGGCGTGCTTGATGCCGCCGACGATCAGGCCGCGCATCAGGCCGGGATCGCGAAAGCGCACCTCGGCCTTGGCGGGATGAACATTGACGTCGACCTCGGTGGCTGGCAGCTCGACGAACAGGGCGACCACCGCGTGACGGTCATGGGCGAGGACGTCGGCATAGGCGCCGCGCACCGCGCCGTTTAGCAGCTTGTCGCGCACCGGGCGACCATTGACGAACAGATATTGCTGCGCCGAGGTCGCCTTGTTGAAGGTGGGCAGGCCGATGCGGCCGGACAGGCGCAGCCCGTCGCGCTCGGCCTCGACCTCGATGGAGGCGCGGGCGAAATCGCGCCCCAGAATGGCCGACAGCCGTTCCAGCCGCGCCGTATCGTCGTCGCCATGGCAGGCCGGCAGGGAGAGCAGCGAGCGGTTGTTCTCGGACAGGGTGAAGCCGATGCGCGGATGGGCCATGGCCAGGCGCTCCAGCGCATCCTTCACATGGCCGGTCTCGGAGCGCGGGGTCTTGAGGAATTTCAAGCGGGCCGGGGTGGCGAAAAACAGGTCGCGCACTTCGATGCGGCTGCCCGGCGGATGGGCGGCGGGCTCCGGCCGGCCCTTGGCGCCGCCTTCGACCAGCAGGGTCCAGGCGCTGTCGGCGCCCTTGGTGCGGCTGGTCAGCCGCAGCCGCGCCACCGATCCGATCGAGGGCAGGGCCTCGCCCCGGAAGCCGAGATGATGGATCGCCAGAAGATCGTCGTCGGGCAGTTTCGAAGTGGCGTGACGCTCGACCGCCAGCTCGAGATCGGCCGGCGCCATGCCGCACCCGTCGTCGGTGACGCTGATCAGCGCCTGGCCGCCCTCGGCCAGCACGACGTCGATACGCGACGCGCCGGCGTCGATGGCGTTCTCCACCAGTTCCTTGACGGCGGAGGCGGGGCGCTCGACAACCTCGCCGGCGGCGATCTGGTTGACGAGATTGGCGGGAAGCAGACGAATAGGCATGGTGCGAGTTTAGTCCAGGCGGAGCGTGTAGGGTATGCGAACCGAAGGATCGTTAAGTGGAAAGTCCTTGTGATTTCTGGTCACGAGAAGACTCCCCGTCGTTTGTGCCGACGCCCAGATGATCGCGTCGGGCAGTTTGATGCGGTATTGCCGGCGAAGGGTCACAGCGTGATCGGCGACCGCTCCATCCACGCCGACCAGGTCGAAGCCATCGAGAAAGGCGCGAGTGGCCTCCTGGACCTCGGGCGCGGCCCCGACCATCACCTCCATCCAGGTCACGATGCTGATCGCCTTGTCGTCATGGAGGTCGATCTCCTGCCGGGCCTCGTGGACGCCGTTCAGGAAGTCGATCAGGATGTTGGTGTCGAGCAGGGCTTTTACCATTCGCCGCGCAGCTTTTCCTGGTAGACCAGCCCATCGACGGTTCGGTCGCCCCACAAGCCGAAGGCGTCGGATTGCCGGTCATTCCGGTGTTTTACCAGCAGGTTGTCGACGGCAAGGCGGATCAGGGCGGCGCGGGAAACTTTCTTCTGCTTGGCGAGCTCGTCCAAAGCCCGCAATTGTCGGTCGCCGAGATCTGCAAGGATGCGCACCGGAATCTCCATATCTGATATCGCCATCATATATCAATTGGCTCTGTCGAACAATCTGGACGCACGCCCTCTTCACCCTTATCTTCTGCGCCCGTCTTTTGGGGCGAATGGAGATTTCCGACCATGGCCGAAAGCACTAAGATACCGTCGGTGGCCGACCTCCTGGCCAACAACCGGGCTTGGGCGTCAGGCAAGACCGAGGCCGATCCGGGGTTTTTCAAGCGGCTGGTGGCTCAGCAGAGTCCGGCCTATTTCTGGATCGGCTGCGCCGACAGCCGCGTCCCGGCCAACGAGATCGTCGGGCTGGATCCCGGCGAGATGTTCGTCCATCGCAACGTGGCCAACCTGGCGCCGCCGCAGGATGCCAATTATCTCTCGGTGCTGCAGTACGCGGTGCAGGTGCTGAAGGTCAGCCATATCCTGGTCGTCGGCCATTATGGCTGCGGCGGGGTGCTGGCGGGGCTCAACAATCTGCGTCTCGGGCTGATCGACCACTGGCTGTCGCCGATCCGCAGCCTGGTGCGCGAGCACCACGACGAGCTGATGGCCCTGCCCACCGAAAAGCAGCGCCACGACCGGCTGTGCGAACTCAACGTGCTGCGCCAGGTCGAGAACGTCGCCACCAATCCCTTCGTGCTGGACGCATGGGAGAAGGGGGCGGATCTCACCGTCCACGGATGGTGCTATTCCATCGAGAACGGCCTGGTGACCGATCTCGACGCGCGCGTGCGCCATGTCGACGAGGTCGCCAGTCTCAGGCGATGACCAAGGAGAAGATTTTGACCGAAGAGCTCGACGGCCTGCGCGCCTCCATTGCCGACGCGCAAGACCGCCTGACCCGTCACCCCCTGTTCGCCGAGCTCCGCTCGCTCGACGATCTGCGTCGCTTCATGGAGTGGCATGTCTTCGCGGTGTGGGATTTTCTCAGCCTGCTGAAGCGGCTGCAGCGCGACCTGACCTGCGTCGCGCTGCCCTGGACGCCGCCCGCCAATCCACGCGCCGCAAGGCTGATCAACGAGATCGTGCTGAGCGAGGAAAGCGACGTCACCCCCGATGGCGGCACGCTCAGCCATTTCGAGCTCTATCGCGCCGCCATGCGCGAGGTCGGCGCCGACACCGGCTGCATCGACGCTTTTCTCGACTGCCTGTCGCAGGGCGTGTCGCTGGAGGCGGCGCTGGCCCGCGCCGGCGTTCCCGCCCCGGTCGCCGCCTTCGTGCGGGCCACGCTGAAGACCGCGCTGCAGGGCGATCTCGACCAGGCGCTGGGCAGCTTCTTCCACGGCCGCGAGCGCGTCATCCCCGGCATGTTTGCCGGGCTGCTGGCACGCTGGGGCATTACCCGGGCCCAGGCGCCGTTGTTCGTGTTCTATCTCGAACGCCACATCGAGATCGACGCGCAGGAACATGGTCCCGCCGCCCGCGCCCTGATCGGCGAGCTGACCGGCGAGGACCCGGCCCGGCAGGAGGCGCTGCTGGCCAGCGCGCTGGCGGCCTTGCGGCAGCGAGAGCAGCTATGGGACGGGCTTCTGGCGCATCTCGACACGACGGCGGCCGCAGCCCAATAGGCTTTGTCGCCTTTGGGAAACGCGCTAGATTGAGCGCTGGTCCCAGACTGAGGATTCCATGTGGAAGTTCATCGGCAAGACGCTGGCCGGCATGGTGTTGACCAAGGAGGCCCGCGAGGTGGCCGGCGGATTGGCGAAGAACGCCGTCCGCAACGCCACCCAGAAGATGCAGGGCGCCAAGGAGGACTCGAAGGAACAGGCGATCGCCGACGCCCAGGCCCAGGCCGCCGCCATCGTCACCCCCGACCGCGCCGAGCTGATCCGCCGCGCCATGGAAGTGCGGGCCGCCAAGCAGACCCTGCTGGCCGATCTCAATGACGCGGACCGCGCCAAGCTTGTGGCGACCGCGATGCGCGCCTTCCTGAACGAAGGCAAGGACGAAGGCAAGACCAAAGGGTGACGTCGGAAGCTTCCCTGGCGGCCCGGATTCGCGAGGGCCAGCGCCGCGCCCTGGCGCGGGCCATCACCCTGGCCGAATCGACCCGGCCCGATCATCGCCGCGAGGCCGAGGCCCTGATGGCCGAGCTGCTGCCGGCGGCCGGCAGATCGATCCGCATCGGCATCAGCGGCATTCCCGGCGCCGGCAAATCGACCTTCATCGAAGCCTTCGGCGGCCATCTCATCGCGCAGGGCCGCAAGGTGGCGGTGCTGGCGGTGGATCCTTCCAGCCCGCGCTCGGGCGGCTCGCTGCTGGGCGACAAGACGCGCATGGAGACGCTGTCGCGCGATCCCCGCGCCTTCATCCGCCCGACCCCCACCGGCGGCTCCCTGGGCGGCGTGGCGCGCCGCACGCGCGACGCCATCCTGCTGTGCGAGGCCGCCGGGTTCGACGCCATCCTGGTCGAGACGGTGGGCGTGGGCCAGTCGGAGATCGCCGTGGCGGACATGGTCGACATGTTTTTGCTGCTGCTGGTGCCGGGCGGCGGCGACGAGTTGCAGGGGCTGAAGAAGGGCATCGTCGAGATCGCCGACGCGGTGATCGTCAACAAGGCCGACGGCGATCTCGCCGACGCCGCCCAGCGGGCGGTGCGCGATTATCGCAACGCGCTGCACCTGCTGCGCGGCGCCTCACCCGACTGGACCGTACCGGTGCTGAGCTGTTCGGCCCTGACCGGCGACGGCATCGCGGGCGTCGCCGAGGTGGTGGCCGGCTTCACCGGGGTGATGAAGACGTCCGGTGCCTTCGAGGCCCGGCGCAGCGACCAGGCGCTGCGCTGGCTGTGGCAGGAAGTGTCGGAAGACCTGCTGACGCGCTTTCGCGCCGATCCCTGGGTGGCGGGCCGGTGGCCGGATCTCGAGGCGGCGGTGGCGTCCGGAAGGATGATGCCGGCGACGGCGGCGGAGAATTTATTAAAAGGCTTTCTCGACAGGACGCGGCAAAATTGCATTAATGGCGGTCGAGACGCGGAAGGTGAGCATCTGGTATGAGCGGTACGGCGGAAGAAAATCGGCTGAAACGAGAACTTGTCGGGCTGTTCGGACACCTCAATAAGTTACGGCGCGAACTGGCCACGCTGCATGGCGAGGACGAGCATAATTTCGCCTCGATGGCCGAGACTTTGGACGACATCGTCAAGAACACCGAGAACGCCAGCAACACCATCCTGGAAAGCGTGGAGGCCATCGACGAGATGGTCGGTTCCCTGCGCGCCGGCGGCGATCCGGCGGTGGTCGAGGCGTGCGACCGCATCAATGACCGGGTCAATCAGGTGTTCGAGGCCTGCTCGTTCCAGGACCTGACCGGCCAGCGCATCACCCGCCTGGTGCGCGGCCTGACCTTCATCGAGGAGCGGATCAACGCGATGATCCGCATGTGGGGCCGCGACGAGATCTCGAAGGTGATCGACGAGGTCAAGCAGGAGCAGCAGAGCCAGGTGAAGAGCGCCGACGCCGCGCTGCTGCACGGCCCGCAGAGCGAAAGCAAGGCGATCGATCAGGCCGAAGTCGACAAGCTGTTCAGCCAGGATGACATCGACAAGCTGTTCGGCTGATTTTTCGCTTGACCTGAAGCCGTTCCGCCCCTAAAAAGCCCGTCTTTCTCCGGCAAGACGCCGGCCCAAGAGATTTGAAGAGGGTTTGACCATGTCGCGCCGTTGTTTGATTTCCGGCAAGGGTGTGCTGACCGGCAACAACGTCAGCCATGCCAATAACAAGACCCGCCGCCGC
>Ga0213872_10002048_pt1 | contig 12235 bp, 7 predicted proteins | sample VelepicomBERX_R2_FD_160071 | JGI IMG/M metagenome (GOLD analysis project Ga0213872, IMG submission 160071) | Rhizosphere microbial communities from Vellozia epidendroides in rupestrian grasslands, the National Park of Serra do Cipo, Brazil - RX_R2 | ecosystem: Host-associated > Plants > Roots >...
CCTTAGGCCGACCGGCGCGGCTGTACCCGGCAGCCTGCGGGGCCGCTCTCGCCGCTCCGATGTACTCAAGCCCCAGAAACGCTCTTGCGAATCAAGGCCTCAGCCTCAACCGCCGGGAGTGCCTTCGCAAACAGCCAGCCCTGGCCGACGTGCACACCGAGTTCCAGCAGCAGCTTGGCCTGCGACTCCTGCTCGACGCCTTCGGCAAGCACCTGCTTGTCCAACGCCAGCGCGAGGCCGACGATGGTGCGCACGATCTCGACGGCCTCGCGTCCGGCGGCGAGCCGGATCACGAAGCTGCGGTCGACCTTGAGCGTGTCGAACGGGAAGCGGTGCAGGTAGGCCAGCGAGGAATAGCCCGTGCCGAAGTCGTCGATCGAGATCTTGAAGCCCTGCGCCGCCAGGCCTTGCAGCGCCTCGGCCGTCGCCTGCGGGTTGGCCATGGCCATGCTCTCGGTCACTTCGAGCTTGATGCGGCGCGGCTCGATGGTGCCGAGCATGCCGAGCACCGCCGCTGCCTCGGCCGCGATATTGCCTTCGCTGAATTGCTTGCCCGAGAGGTTGACCGCGATTTCGCCGTCGAAGCCGATGGCGTCCCAGGCGATGAGCTGGCGCGCGGCCTCGCGCAGCGTCCAGCGGCCCAGCTCGACGATCTGTCCGCTCTCCTCGGCGAAGGGAATGAATTCGCCCGGCATGATCATGCCGCGGTCCGGATGCGGCCAGCGGATCAGCGCCTCGAAGCCCAGCAGCTTGCGGTCATGCAGACGCACGAGCGGCTGGTAGAAGAGCTTGAACTGGCCTTCGGCGATGCCGCGGTCGATGTTCTCGCGCAGCCAGCGGCGCGAGTTCTCGATGAGCTGCTCGGCTGGGTCGAAGTAATGGAGCTGGCCGCGCGCGTGCGTCTTGGCATGGGCGAGCGCCATTTCGGCGGCGGCGAGGAGATCGTCGGGCGTTTCTAGGCCCTGCGTCGCGTGCGCCCAGCCGGCGCTGCCGCTGATCGCGCGCGTGTGGCCGCCGAGGTCGAACGGCGTTTCGAAACGCGCCTTCGCCCAGGCGGCTGTCCGGGTCGCGTCCACCGCTGTGGGCAGCAAAGGCGCGATGAACAGGAGCGCGAATCGGTCGGCCGCCAGACGCGCCACGCTCATCGCCTGGCCGTTGCCGCGCGTCGAGAGGCGCTGGGCCAGCTCGCGCAGCACGGCGTCGGCGGCCTGCGTGCCTTCGCTTTCGTTGAGTTCGCGGAAGTCGTCGACGTCGACCAGCACCACGCCCGCCTGCACGCGCTGCGGTGCGACGTTGCCCTCGAAGGCCTGGCGCAGCCGCTCCATGAAGGCCGCCCGATTGGGCAGGCCGGTCAGGCGGTCGTGCAGCGCGTCGTAGCTGAGTTGGCGCTGCAGGCGCTGCTGCTCGCTGATGTCGGTGAGCGAGCCGGCCATGCGCACGGCCTTGCCGAGCTCGTCGCGCGTCGCCACGCCGCGCGCGAGCAGCCAGCGCTCGACGCCGCCTTCGCGGAAGGCCAGCACATGGTTGAACTGCTGGCTGCGGCCGGCAAGGTGCTCGGCCAGCGCTTCGTCGAAGGCCTGATGGGCGGGCGTGTCGAGCGGGATGGTCCAGGCCTGCATGTTCTTCGCCTGGCCGGCCTCGAAACCCATCAGCTCGTTCCAGCGCGGCGAGAAGAAGACGCGGTCTTCGACGATGTCCCAGTCCCACATGCCGTCGTTGGCGCCTTGCGCCACGAGGGCGTAGCGCTCTTCGCTGGCGCGCAGGTCGGCGAGTGCGCGGCGTCGGCGGGCGGCCTCGAAGGCGCTGCGCAACACCAGCGCGACGAAGCTGCCCAGCGCGAGCGCGAGCACGGGCCAGGCGAGCGAGACGATGACGAGCTCCCGCACGAACAGCCACTGCGCCGCCCCGATCACGGCCAGGCCCGCCAGCGCCAGCACCGGCAGCGCGCGGCGCAAGTGCCAGCCGGCGATCGCCCACGCGGCCAGCAGCGGCAGGGTCAGCATGGCGAGGAGCTCGGCGACGACGGTCCAGGCCGGCTGGCGCAGCACGCGGCCGCTGAGCTGGTTGTCGATCGAGGTGGCGAGCCGTTCGACGCCGGGCAGGCTGGCATCGAAGGGCGTGGGCAGGTGGTCGCCCGCACCGAGTGCCGTCGAGCCGACAAGCACGATGCGGCCGCGCAGGCGTTCGGGCGCGATGCGGCCGTCGAGCAGGTCGATGAAGCTGATCGTCTCGAAGGTGCCGGCCGGGCCGTAGTAGTTGAGCCATTGACGCGAACGCGCATCGAGCGGCACATGCAGCTTGCCGGCATCGATGCCCAGGCCGAAGCGTGCCTCGGCCGCATGCCAGTCGGCGCCGGCCCCCTGGGCGGCTATGCGCAGGGCGAGCGAGGGATAGACCTCGCCGCCGAAGGGCAGGGCGGGCAGGTCGTAGGGCAGGCTGCCGTCGGTGTCGCGACTCGCCGAAACGTTCCCGAGCGCGGCGGCAGCGTCGGCGAGCTTGTCCAGCGGCGCCTGCAGGGTCGCCGGCTGCATGGCGGCCAGGCGGGCCGTGCGCTCGTCGCTCCAGCGCATGAAGGCGCTGGCCAGGACGGCGTTACCCGGCTCGGCCGACGGGCCGCGGCCGGGGTTGGGCGCCTCGGCGACAAGCGCGTACGGCAGCATCACGTTGCCGGCGGCGTGCATGGCCGCGGCCAGTTCGTCGTCCAGGGCGGGCGTGGATGGATCGGGCACCAGGATGTCGAGGGCGACGATGCGTGCCTGGGCGGCATGCAGTGCCGTGATCGCGGTCGCGATGGCGTGGCGGTCGGGAACGAAGCCGCCGAGGCGCCGCAGGCTGGCATCGTCCACGGCGAGCACGACCACGCCCGGCTCCGCCACGGGAGCGAGGTGGCCGCGCCATTGCGTCTGGAAGTCGAGGCTGGCGCTGTCCAGGCGGTCGAGCAGCGGAACCTGGGCGCGCACGAACCAGCATGCAATGAGGAGGCCCGCGACGATCAGCGCGGCGGCCAGGTAGGCCGTGGACGGCTTGCGCAGCGGTGCGGGGACCTTCATCAGAAGGCCAGCCGGTCCTGGGCCGCCTTGACGCGATCGGGCGTCCAGGTCTTGACGGTGCTGCAGCCCTGCGTGGGCGAGCAGCTCGTGCCGTCGTCGGTGTGCGCCAGCGTGACGATGGAGCGCGGATGCAGCGAGCGCGTCCCGCCGGCCGCCGACTGCACGGCCTCGACCTTGACTTCGCCGGACTGCACGTTGACGGCGGTGGCCAGGTCGTCGCCGACCTCGACCATGAACTCGGTGCCGCGCACGGCCGTCACGGCCGTCGGCGTGCGCACTTCCCAGGAGCCGCCCGGGTGCTTGGCGACCTGCTGGCCGATCAGGCCGACGTCGAGCTCCAGGCTGGCGTCGCGCGGCTTGTCGGGGCCGGACTCGAAGCGCGCGACGCGCAGCACCGAGTGGTCGCCGACGACGAGCATGGAGCCGTCGCTGAAGCGCAGCCGCACGCGCCCGGCGCCGGTATGGATCTCGACGCCGACTTCGAGTTGCTGCCCCACCGCAAGCGCCTGGCCGGCGGCGTTCGCCTCGCCCTTGACCGCCACGACCTCGCAGACGGGGGCAGCCAGGGCCGGCGCGGCGCATGCGGCCAGGGCGATTGCCAGGATCCAGGGCACGTTTCTCATGACGATTCCTCGGAGGCGATGCTTGATGCTAACGCTACAAGTCCGCGGATACATGCTCACTTCCTCGGGTCGCCGAACAGCGCGTAGCCGGCCCAGTAGAACGGGTGCGTCCACTGGCTTGCGCCGAGCTTGCCGTCGGCCATGGCGAGCTGGGCCTGGCGCAAGGCTTCGCCGCGCGTGCTGGCACGTGCAGAGAAGGCGGCCGAGGTCAGCGCTGCGGCGGATTCGGACTCGACCGCCCAATGCGTCGCCAGCACCGCGCGCGTGCCGGCGAAGAAGAAGCCCCGCACCAGGCCGGACATGGCCGGCCCGCCCGCTTCGCCGGCGGCCGTGTTGCAGGCCGACAGCAGCACCCACTGCGCATGCAGGCGCAGCGTGAGCACGTCGTCGAGGTCGAGCAGCGGCGATTCCTTCGGGTCGGCGTCGGCCGCCATGGCCAGCGCCGGCTTGGCGATCCCCGGCAGCTCGCCGGGCATGACGCCGTGCGTGGCGAAGGCGACGACGCGGCGGTCGTCGAGCCGGGCGGCGAGCACCGCGCGGCGCGTCGCCGCGGCGCCGAGCACGAGATCGGCCTGCGGGTCGGCGCCGAGCGCCTGTGCCACGGCCTGCAGCTCGGTGCGCGTGTCGGGCAGCGGCGGCACGTCGGCGTAGCGAAAGCCGAGCTCGGCGTCGTAGCTGCCGGCGTCGCGTTTGAGCGGTGTGCCGATCAGCCGCATGCCGTTCGCGTTGGCGGTGACTGCGGTCTTGCTGTGATCGAACAAGGGATCGCCGAAGCCGAGCATGGGCTTGGCGGCGAGGCTGTCGTCGTCGCCGCGGCGCAAGGCCAGCAGTGCGGAGGCGGCGGGCAGTTGCGTGACTGCCATGCGGCGCAGCAGCCAGGCCGGCGCGGCCTTGGGATCGGTGGGCGGCGCGGTGACCAACGTGGCAAGCGGAAGGCTGGCAAGCGGTCCGTCGGTCGCGACGACCAGCGAATGCACCGCGCCGAGCCGTGGCTCGAACGGTGCGAGCAACTCCTTGTAGAGGGCGTAAAGACCGTCGAGCGGGAGTGCCGGCGCCTTGCCGGCCGGCGCGCTGCCGAGGTCGAGCGCGCTGCGCAGGGCGTTCACGCGCTCGGCCAGCGCAGTCGCGCCGAGGCGGCTGACGCTGAAGGACAGGCGCCCCGCGCCATCGACGAGCCACACCAGCGTCGTCTGCTCGCGCGGCTGGATCACGAGCAGCGCTTCGTCGCGCGCGAGCAGGGCGCCGAGCTGCGCACTCGCGGCCGTGCGCGGCATGACGAGGTCGGCGTAGGCCGGGTATTGCCTGGCGATGGTTGCGCGCTGCTGCGCGAGCTGCTCGCGCGCGCTTGCGGCGCCGGCCTGGCGTGTCTTGATGTCCTCGCGCACGGCCTGCAGGCGATCGGCCACGGACTTGCGCTCCTCCGGCGGACGCGTCTTGAACTCGGGCGCGGCGATCTGCTTGCGCAGCTGGTCTTCGTCGGCCAGCACGGCGGTGAGCGCGCCGAACATCTGCGCGATCTGCTGGCGCTGCGTCTGCTCCTGGTCGAGCAGGGCGCGCAGTGCCGGAGTGGCGGCGAGCAGGCGCGCGCTGCTGTCCGAGAGCGCCCGCTGCGTGGCGCCGAGGCTGCTGCGGTCGACCACCTGGCGGGCGCGGTCGAGCACGCGGTCGTCGAGCGCGATGCCTTGCTGGGTCTGCTGGGTGACGAAGTCGAGGAACTCGTCGAACGCGATGCCGAGCACGAAGCCGCGCAGGCCGCGCGCGTCGAGATCGATCCAGCCGCCGGGGTTGTCGAGCGTGGCGGCGAAGAGCGCGTCGTAGTCGTTCATGGCGCGCGAGAAGTCGCCGCGGGCCATACGCACGACAGCGCGCACGCCAGCAGCCTCGCGCGTCTGCGGGCTGTCGGCGCCGAACAGGCGCAGGCGGTAGCGGTAGCTCTTGTCGGCGATGTCGAGCGCCTCGTCGACGCGGCCGGCCTTGGCGGCCAGCAGGGCCAGCAGGCGGTTGTCCCTGGCGCGCTCGCGCGCCAGCGCGTCGTCGCCGAGCTGGTCGAGGAACTGCGTATAGCTCGCGTCGGCTTCCTGCCAGCGCTTCAGGCCGATCAGGCTGCGCACCATGGCCTCGCGCGCGAGCCAGCGCGTGTGGCTGTCGGCCGAGGTGCCGGAGCGCGCCAGCATGTCCTCGGACGTCTTGGCGGCGGCGTAGGCCGGCGCGTATTGCTGGGTCTCGACCAGGCTGGCGGCGAGCCGGTATTGCCAGCGGGCACCGAAGGCATCGTCCATCCGGCCGGCCTGCCATTGCGCAAGCTTGGCCTGCGCGATCTCGGTGGCCTCAGGCGCGCGGTCCAGCCGCAGCAGGGCGTAGACCAGCATGCCTTCGGAACCGTCGAGCCAGGCGTAGGCGTCGAGCGCTTCGCTGGCCGGCGCGCCGGTGAGGCGCTTGTCGCGCGAGTACTGCACCGCCATGACGAGGCGGCGCGCCACGCCGACGGCTTCGCGCAGGCTCTTGACCGAGGCCTCCGCCTGCCCGTCGCGGCGTTCGACCTCGGAGCGCACCTGCAGGCGGTCGACGCCGAGGAACTGGGTGCCTGCGCCGCCCTGGGCGATCGCCTGCATGGCGAGCTCGTCGGCACGCGACCAGATCCGCCCGAGCACGCCGCGGTCGCCCGTCTGTGCCGTGAAATAGGCTTGGCGCAGTGCCACCTGCGCCCGCGTGCCCAGGCTCAGCCGCGCGTCGGTGACGAAGGCCTCGCTGGCGTCGAGCGCCTTGCCGGAGCTGCCGCTGGCGAATTCGACCGAGAGGTAGCGGGGAATCCAGACTTCGCCGCCGGGGCGGCCGCGGCCGGCTTCGACCAGCTGCGCGAGTACGGCGATGTAGCGGACGCGATCGTTGACGACCTGCGCGGCACGCCACTGGCGCTGAAGCAGCGCATAACGTGCGTCCGGGTCGGCCGGCAGCGGCTGGGCGAGCAGTTGGCGCGCGACGCCGGCATCGAGTTCGGGCGGGGCGCGGTCGGTGGGGTCGAGCGGCGCTTCCAGCTCGTCGACCTGGGCTCGCGCCGGCATCGCGCCGGCCAGCGCCGTCAGCAACGCAGCGGCAAGGACAAGCCCGCGCACGCGGCGCGAGGCGGAACCGGACCTGGTCATCGGCGAGCCCCTGCTCGCCGGGTCGATGGCGAGCGAGGCTCATGCTAACGCCAGGTTCGCGCTGACCGGCCCCGCGTGATCAGGGGGCCGGCCGTGGCGGCGCCGCGTCAGAAGTCCGGGCAGTCGCCCTGCCTGGGCACGCCGTTGTCGATGGCGAAGTTGTTTCGGCTGGCCGGCGCGGTGACGGTCAGCGTGCCGTTGGCATAGCTGCCGACCGCGATGACCTGGTCACCTGCGCTGACGGTGCTCATCGAGTTGTGCCAGAACGAGAGGAAGCTGTTCGGGTCGACGCTGACGGGGACGCCGTGGATGGAGAAGGTCGAGGGCGTGCCGGTCGTCGTGCTGTTCACGGGCGCCGGGCTCGCGTCGACGATGCCGCCGACGCCGTCGACGCTGGAGGCCTTGACGATCGTGACCGACAGCGCCTGCAGGTTGCCGCTGGCGTCGGCGGCCGTGCGCACGATCAGGTGCTGCGAGGCGCTGGCGTCGAGGTAGGTCTGGAAATTGCCGATGTTGAATGCCGCGCTCGCCTGCTGGCTGGTGAACCAGTTGTGCGAGGCGATGTCCAGAAGCACCGTCTGCGCGTTCACCGTGATCGCCTGGCCCATCAGGGTGATCGTGTAGGTATTGGCCGCCATGCCGGCCACCACGCTGCCGAGGTCGGCCTCGAAGGCGTAGCTGGCGTTCTTGGCGGCGCGCAGGATCTGCAGAGTGGTCGCCGTGACGCTCGTGCCGGAGCTGGCGACGGTGCCGTCGATGCGCACGATGTCGCCGACGACCGGCAACGAGGTGCCGGCAGGCAGGGCGGAGCCGTCGATGCTGACGCCGCGCACGGTGAAACTCGTGCCGTTGACGGCCGAGACCGCGCCTTCGAGCTCGACGCTGGCGCCGGCTGTTGTCACCGGAAGGTGATCGCGCAGCAGCACGTCCTGAGCCGTCAGCGTGGTGGCGGGCAGGCTCGGGCTCGTGGCGGCGATGGCCGAGACGACCTGGCCCAGCGCGAACGCGGTCGTGCAGCTCGCCTGGGCGCCCGCGGCATAGCAGGTGGCCGAACCGAGATTGACGGTCAGCCCGCCGATGGACAAGGTGCCGGTGCCCAGGGCGCTGATCGGGCCTTCGGCCTTGAAGGCCGCGACGTAGTTCTGCGAAGTCGGCGCGTCGAACACGGCCACGAGCGAGGCCACGACGTTGACGTTGCCGCTGCCGCTGTTGAAGAGGTAGCCGTCGACGCTGACGTAGGTGCCGGGCGTGGCCGAGGCGCCGCTGCCGCTGGTGGTGCTGAGGCCGGTGAGGCCGCTGATGGCCGTGCAGGGGCTGGTGCTTGCCGAGACGCAGGCGCGGTGGTCGCTGAAGACCGTCGTGCTGCTGACCTGGATGGTCTGGCCCATCACGGTCAGCGTGCTGTTGGCACTCGCGTCGACATAGCCGCGTACGAGCGGGTGCAGGTGCAGGGCCTGTGCGACCGGCGCGCTGTCGCTGCTTGTCGACGCGGCCTTGACGTCGAGGATCTGGCCGACCTCGAGGCCGGCCGTGCTCATCGTCGACATGCCGGTGTCGTCGTCGATGACGCTGGCGGCGTGGATATCGAATTCGTGGCCATTGACGAACACGCTGCCGAACGCGGTGATCGCGCCCGAGCTCGTGGCGCCGGGCGAGGCGCCGGTGATGCTGGCGCCGCCACCGGTGGTGGTGGTCGGCGTGGTCGGCGTCGAGGACGACATCGAGGTGTCGCCGCTGCTGCCGCCACCGCCACCGCAAGCGGCGAGGGCGGCGACGAGGGCCGTGCAGAAAGCGATGGCAGACAGTCTGGACTTCAACATGGCAGCTCCTTCCATACGTTGGGCGCGGGGCGACCGAACTGCTGCCGAGCCCGCATAACGGCGTGAATGTGCGCTTTCGCGCTGGCATGCGTGTTTCCGAAATCTGCGGAGGTGTATGTAAAGGTAAGACCAATGCACTCAAGCATTCGGGACCCTGACACCATCGGCGACATTGCGCTGGAGAAGGCTTGCGGCAAGGTCTTGTAGAGTGACCGCCAGCCACGCGCTGCACGCCGGGAGGGGCGAAACGCATGACGGACTCGCTGGTCCATTTGTTGAAGATCGATCCCTGGCCACCGCACCCGGGCCTGCTGTTCTGGCTCGCGCTGACACTGGTCTGCGCCGCGGTATTCGGGGGCGTGATGCACCGCTACCTGCGCCTGCCGCGCGTGCTCGGCTACGGCATCGTCGGCGTGGCGGTGGCGCTGGTCGGCATGGGCACGAGCGATGCGACGCTCGACGGCACGGATCGCCTCATCGTCGACCTCGCCATGGCGCTATTGCTGTTCGAATTGGGCAGTCGCGTGAGCCTGCGCTGGTTGCGCGTGAACAAGGCGTTATGGCTGACGAGTGCGGCGGAATCGATGCTGGGTTTTGGCGCGGCCTTTGCCGTGCTGCATGAGGCGGGCATGGCGACGGACGTGGCGCTGGCCGGTGCGCCGGTGCTCGGCGTCGCGGCCGGTGCGCTGATCGGCCGCATTGCCGCCGAGACGCGCTCGGCCGGCCAGGTGACCGAACGCATGATCGTGCTCAGCGCCCTCAACACGCTTTATGCCGTGCTGCTCGGGCGCGTGCTGATCGGTGGGCTGTACCTGGGCCACCAGCACGACATCGTGCAGGGCCTGGCGCAGCCGCTCTATGCGTTTGGCGGCGCGACGCTGCTGGCGCTGCTGCTCGCGCATGCGGTCGGCTGGGTGGTGCGCCGGTACGACCTGCGCGACGAGAACTCGGTGCTGCTGGTGCTCGGCCTGCTGCTGTTCGCGCTGACGCTGGCGCGCATGCTGGGTTTGTCGGGCCTGCTCGTGCCGCTGCTGGGCGGCGTGTGCCTGCGCAATCTCAGCGAGCGGCCCTGCATCTGGCCGCGCCACTTCGGTACCGCGGGCGCGATGCCGGTGGTGGTGATGTTCGTGCTCGTCGGCGCCACCTGGTCCGGGCCGATGCTGGCCAGCGGCGGCGTGCTGGCGCTGGTCGTGCTCGGCGTGCGCCTGCTGGCCAAGGGCGTGGCGCTCGTCGGCTTGGCCAGCCTGAGCGGCATCGAGACGCGCCAGGGCATGGCGTTGGCGCTGACGCAGGCGCCGGTGTCGGCCACCTCGCTGGTGCTTCTGGCGGACCTGCAGGCCAGCCATCCGCAGGTGGCCGCGCAGATTGCGCCGGCCGCGTTGTCGGCGATTGCGCTCATGGCACTGGCCGGGCCGGTGCTGATCTACCTGGGGCTGCGCCTCGCGAAGGAGCTGCCATGAGCCTCGGAACCTTTGCCGATTCGCGCTCGCTGACGCTGGGCGTCGAGCTGGAGTTGCAGATCGTCAATCGCCACGACTACGACCTCTGCCCGAGCTCGACCGACCTGCTGCGCCTGATGAAAGGCCACAAGCTGCCCGGCGACGTGACGCCCGAGATCACGGACAGCATGATCGAGCTGTGCACGGGCATCTGCGCCAGCCATGCCGAAGTGCTGGAGCAGCTGACCGTCACGCGCGACGCGCTGGTCGGCTGCGCGGAGCGGCTCAACCTGGGCTTGAGCGGCGGCGGCACGCACCCGTTCCAGCACTGGAGCGAGCGGCGCATCTTCGACAAGCAGCGCTTCCACGAGGTCTCGGCGCTCTACGGCTACCTGGCCAAGCAGTTCACCGTGTTCGGCCAGCACGTCCACATCGGCTGCGCGGGGCCGGACCAGGCCTTGACGCTGCTGCACGGACTGTCGCGCTTCATCCCGCACCTGATCGCGCTGTCGGCCGCATCGCCTTACTTTCAGGGCGAGGACACGGGCTTCGATTCGGCGCGGCTGAACTCGGTGTTCGCGTTTCCGCTGTCGGGGCGCGCGCCCTTCGTCACGAGCTGGGACGGCTTCAATGCCTTCTTCGACAAGATGGCGCGCACCGGCGTCGTCAAGAGCATGAAGGACTTCTACTGGGACATCCGGCCCAAGCCCGAGTACGGCACGATCGAGGTCCGCGTGCTCGACACGCCGCTGACCATCGAGAAGGCTGCGGCGCTGGCCGGCTACATCCAGTGCCTGGCGCGCTGGCTGCGCGTGGACAAGCCCTTCGAGCCGTCCGAGGACGACTACCTGCCCTACACCTTCAATCGCTTCCAGGCCTGCCGCTTCGGGCTCGAGGGCACGTTTGTCGACCCAGCGACGGGCGAGCACCGGCGCCTGCGCGACGACATCGACGCGAGCTTCGCGGCGCTCGAGATCCACGCGATGGAGCTGCGTGCCGAAGATGCGATCACCTATCTGCGCCGCGAGCTCGCCGGCAGCGGCAACGACGCCGGCTGGCTGCGGGCGCGGCATGCCGAGGAGCGACTCCTGCCGGAGCTCGTGCGGCGCCAATGCCTGCGCTGGGCCGGCAAGGAGTAGGGCGACCATGCGTGACGGGGAGGGCACGCCGCTGCGCATCGGCCTGTCGGCGCGGCTCATGCATCGTGTGCCGGCCGAGCTGGGCTTTCGCGACAAGACGCTGCAATACCTGGAGCAATCCGCCGCGCACTGGATCATGCGCCACGGCGCGCTGGCGCTGATGGTGCCGACATTGGGCTTCGATGCGGAAGTGGATCGCCGGCGCGTCTCGGTGCGGCAGTACGTGGACTCGCTCGACGGCCTGGTCATGCAGGGCGGCGCCGATGTCTCGCCGAACAGCTATGGCCAGCAGCCGCTGCGGCCCGAATGGACCGGCGACCTCGTGCGCGACCGTTACGAGATGGAGCTGCTCGAAGGCTTTCTGGCGCAGGGCAAGCCGGTGCTGGGCATCTGCCGCGGCTGCCAGCTGCTCAATGTCTTCTTTGGCGGCACCTTGCACCAAGACATCGCCACGCAGCAGCCCGCGGCGCAGGCGCACGTCGATCCGGTGGCGTACGACCGCCATGTTCACGACGTGCTGTTCGAGCCGGAGTCGCGCTTGGCCGAGCTATATGCGGGGCCCAAGGGAACGACGGGCGGGCTCGTGACGAGCATTCACCACCAGGCGGTCGACAGGCTGGGTGGCGACCTCGTCGTTGAGGCGCTATCGGCCCAGGACGGCATCGTGGAGGCGATCCGTGCACGCGGCGCGGGCTTCGTGGCGGGGGTGCAGTGGCATCCGGAGTTCCATCACGTGCATCCGGAGTTGCTGGATCCGGAGCCGTTGATGGACGGGTTTTTGGCGGCGGCGCGGGCGCGGCGAGGTGAGAAAGGGTGAGCGAGTAGCGGAGCGGCGAGAGCGGCCCCGCAGGCTGCCGGGTACAGCCGCGCCGGTCGGCCACAGGCCGACTCCCTTCGGTGCTCGTCAGCCGGCGAGCGCCACGCAACTTGTATGTTTAGGACGCTGGGGTGGAGAGCCGCACATAACTATCGGCCGCAGCAGCGGACCGACGAAGTGAGTCTGCTCTCACCCCACCCGCAG
>Ga0213872_10002049_pt1 | contig 12235 bp, 9 predicted proteins | sample VelepicomBERX_R2_FD_160071 | JGI IMG/M metagenome (GOLD analysis project Ga0213872, IMG submission 160071) | Rhizosphere microbial communities from Vellozia epidendroides in rupestrian grasslands, the National Park of Serra do Cipo, Brazil - RX_R2 | ecosystem: Host-associated > Plants > Roots >...
AAGCGGCCATCAGGAGCTGCGTTGCAATTACCGTATAGGCGAAACCCAGTTCGGAAGCCGACATGGCGAATCCCGCGATCAAAGGCCCAGCCACCGCGCCGACGCCCTGCATTATCAGCAGGCCGCCCGAAGCGGCCACAAACTCGCCCTCGCCGACGGCGTCGTTCACATGGGCCATCACGACGCTGTAGGTCGGGATGATCGTTCCCCCGAAAATGGCGGCGCAAAGGTAAAGGAGCCAACGAGTGGCCTCATCCGGTACAAGCGCGATCATGACCCCCAGAGTCGCAGCAGCCGTGATCGCCGCCCCGATGATAACCAGGCGCCGGTCGACGCGGTCTGAGAGCCAGCCAAGCGGCCAAGCCATCAGGAACCCACCGAGCGTGCCGCTCGCCATGAAAACCGCGATCCCGCCGGTGTCGAGTCCCCGCCGCTGCGCTAAGATCGGGCCCAGGGTGAAAAACGCGCTGGTGGTCACCCCGCACAGGGACGCGGCCACGAGTCCGAATGGCGACTGTCGATACAACCCGATAAGGTTGATCCGGGCACCCCCGCCTTCATGAGTGGGGGCCACCGCCTTCGTGAGAGCGATCGGTACCAGGGCCAGTGCGATGATGATTGCCACTATGCAGAACGGTTTGAAACCGGTCGTGTCTGTCGCCGACAGAAGCAGCTGTCCGATGATTCCGGCTAGCAGACCGGTCATGGCGTAGACGCTTAGGATCTGTCCCCGGGTTTCACCTGTTGCGGCACTGTTGAGCCAGCTCTCGACGACTATGAACAACCCGGCAAAACAGAACCCGGTTAAGGCACGAGCCGCCATCCAGGCGATCGGATCCAAAACAAGCAAGTGGAGGAGCGGAGCGGTTGAGGCGATCGCTCCAAGAGCCAGGAAGGCCCGGATATGACCGACGCGTAAAATCAGTTTTCCGCTATAGAGCGATCCAATCACGATACCGACCCACAAGCCCGCGCCGACCGCACCAATTTGCGCAGGTGAGAAGCTCTCGATCTGACCCCGAACACTCAAGAGCGTCCCCTGCAAGGTATTGCCCATCTGCATGAGCCCGAAACCAAGGAGGAGCGCAACCAACGTCGCCAAGGTCGCGCGCTGTTCGCTTTGCATGGTAGCGAGTTTATTACCGGCCTGTGCCCGAAATAAACCAATTCTTTTCGTTGCGATCCCGTTCGGTTACAGGCTGGAAGCCTATGCTACTCTGCCTTCTGTGAAGAATCTTTGGAACGCGGCTGGAAGATTTGTGGTGAAGCTGGCTCGGCCGGTGTTCGTGCTGTTAGTAGCGCTCGTCGTTGCTGGTGGACTTTTGTACCTCGGCTTCGAACTTTTGCTTCACGCGGCTTACGAAAGTCTTCCGAGTCGCCCGGATCCCGCGTCCGACTATGCGGCGGCCGTCAATCGGTTCCGAGAGCTTCAGAAAATGGAGGGAGCAGACCTTAGTCCTGTTTGCCGTTCGATTTTGTTGACGCACGGAGCGCGGACGGAGAGAGCGATCGTTTTTTTCCATGGCTTAACAAACTGCCCGCAACAGTTTCGTGAACTGGGTCAAACTTTTTTCGATATGGGAGATAACGTTCTGATCCTCCGATTGCCGCGCCACGGCATCGCGGACCGCAAGGTTGAAAATCTCTCGCCGCTCAAAGCCGAAGAGCTCCGGGATTGCGCGGACTCGAGTGTGGACATAGCCTGCGGCCTCGGACAGAAGGTCTATGTTTGCGGACTTTCGGCCGGCGGAACGCTGGCAGCCTGGATCGCACAAAATCGGAGTGAAGTCACTCGGGCAGTCTTAATCGCGCCGGCATTGGGGTTCACGAGGCGGGAGGGAACGCGTTTGCAGAAAGCCATGGCGTTGTTGCTTCCGCTGCTGCCGGATATCCGCACAGACTGGTACAGCGTTGATCCAAATGCTCCGGAACATACTTATCCTGGCTTTTCTTCGCGGGCTCTGGGCCAACTCCTGCGTCTGAGCGTAGCAACCTTTGCCGGAGCAGTTGATCGAGCGCCCAAGGTACAAGACGTGGTGATGGTCACCTCCAAGAGCGATGAAGCTGTCAGCGACTCTGTGGCGTGGCTATTGATTGGTCTCTGGCGCAGCAAGGGTCTGTTCAAATTCGCCTCGGTCGACTTTCCAAAGTCGATGCAGATCGAGCACGACATGATTGATCCCGCAAACCAGAATCAGCGAACCGAGATCGTTTATCCCGTCCTTGTCAGGTTGCTAAACGCTCCCTGAAAAGGTCCGTTGAAATTGCGCTCTGGCCCCACAAAAATCACGCGATGCAGGCTGGGCTGGACGCAGTGCAGCCGGTGAGATTGGCTTGACACAAGTAAGCGAAAAGGATGTCGTTTCGCTGATGACGATCGGAAAGAGCCGATCGAACGATCATCGGATAAAGCTCCTGCTCAAGGCATCCCAACCCGGCAACAATCCTGGTATCCTGGCCGAGAAACAGTATGGCTTTCGTTGCGATAAAAATGGGTGAGAGCCGGGCAGCGCTTCTGCGCACGGTAGGGCGAGGACTTCGGGACGCGGCCAATTTGCTGCTTTTGGCTGCCGTAATCGCGCTGTCGGGCTGTCATAAGGAGGCTGAAGCCAGCGCCCCGGAAGCACGTCCTGTCCGGACGATTACGGTCGCAAGACAGCCCGCGGGGGAGACCGTCGTGCTGACCGGACATATTGAAGCGGAAAACGAGGCGGCCTTAGGCTTTCGAATTTCAGGGCGGATGATCGAGAGGTTGGTCAACGTCGGTGACCGGGTCAAACCCGGCCAGCTGTTGGCGAGACTGGATCCGCAGGACGAGCAGAACGGTGTGCGTTCAGCGCGGGCCAATCTGGCAGCTGCGCAGGGACAATTGACCCAGGCGCACAATCACTTTGAACGGCAGAGGAGGCTTCTGGAAAGAGGTGTATCGAGCCGGGCGGAGTTCGATCATGCGCAGGAAGGTTTGCAGACTGCACAAGCGCGAGTCGATGATGCTGAAGCCCAGCTCAAGCTGGCGACCGATCGTTTGAGCTTCACCGAACTCAAGGCGGACGCCGCGGGAGCCGTCACCGCACGGGGCGCGGAAGCCGGAGAGGTCGTGCAGGCGGGCCAGATGATCGTTCGGATCGCTCGCCAGGATGGAAGGGATGCGGTGTTTGACGTTCCCGCCCAACTGCTGCGTTCAGCACCAACCGACGCGGAGATTACGGTGCATCTGGCGGAAGATTCCAGCGTAACAGCATCAGGACGGGTTCGGGAGGTGGGGGAACAAGCTGATCCGGTGACCAGAACCTTTCAAGTCAAGGTCGGTTTGACTGACCCGCCACCGGAAATGCGACTCGGCTCAACAGTTAACGGAAGTGTCCAACTGAATTCGGCTCCGGCGATCACGATTCCGGCCTCCGCGCTTACCAGAAGCAACCAACAACCCGCGGTCTGGATTGTCGATCCGTCGAAGCAGACTGTGTCGTTGCGGAATATCGAGGTTTCGCGATACGACCCAGGGTCGGTCGTAGTTGGCCAGGGTCTTGATACTGGGGATATCGTGGTAACCGCGGGCGTGCAGGCGCTGCACCCCGACCAGAAAGTCCGCCTGCTGGCACCGAAACTATGATCAATCTCTCCGAATGGGCGCTAAAGCACCGCTCGTTTGTGATTTATCTCATGGTCGCGTCGGTCTGTGCGGGACTAGTGGCTTACTATCGTCTGGGCCGCAACGAGGACCCGGCTTTCATCATCAAGACGATGGTCGTTCAGGCCGCCTGGCCCGGCGCAACCCTGGAAGACACGGTTCAGCAGGTCACTGAGCGCCTCGAGCGCCAGCTTCAGGAGACGCCCAGCCTTGATAATCTGCGTAGCTACACCAGCGCCGGTCTTGCGACCATCTTCGTCAACCTGAAACAGGCCACGCGAGGGAGCGAGGTGCCCGACATCTGGTATCACGTGCGCAAGAGTATCGGTGATATGCGCCATACACTGCCGGCCGGGGTTGTCGGCCCCGGTTTTAACGATGAGTTCGGAGATACATATGGGATCATTTACGGTTTCACGGCTGACGGGTTCACGCATCGCGAGCTTCGTGATTACGTCGAGGATGTTCGCTCGCGCCTTTTGCTGGTTCCGGACGTCTCGAAAGTCGAAGTACTCGGCGCACAGGACGAAAAGATTTTTGTCGAATTTTCGACGCAACAACTGGCCGGGCTCGGCATCGACCGATCCGCTCTGGTCTCTGCACTTCAGGCACAGAACCTCGTCATCCCGTCCGGCACGATCCAGACCGGTAGCGAGAAGCTTTATCTCCGCGTGTCCGGCGCGTTCGATTCCGAGGCGAGTATCCTGGCGGTCAACTTCGTTGCAAACGGGCGCTTGATCCGTCTGCGCGACATTGCGCAAGTGCACCGGACCTTTGCGGACCCGCCGCAACCGATGTTTCGGGTCAATGGGGAGCCGGCCATCGGTCTCGCTATCGCGATGCGGGAGGGGGGAGACATTCTGGGTCTGGGAAGGAATATCAAGCAGACCATGGAAGAGGTCACAGCCAACCTCCCCATTGGCATCGAACCTACGCTGGTAGCCGATCAACCTTACGTTGTTGACCACGCCATAGGCGATTTCACGACGTCACTTTGGCAGGCCATTGTCATCATTATGATCGTGAGCTTTGTCAGCCTCGGAGTTCGAGCCGGCCTGGTCGTCGCGCTTTCGATCCCGCTCACCCTGGCCCTCGTGTTGCCCACTATGCAGATCGCTGGGATTGACCTCCAGCGGATCTCGCTTGGGGCCTTGATTATCGCTTTGAGTTTGCTGGTCGACAACGCGATGACCACGATCGACGTCATGACGTCGCGATTGGCCGCAGGGGATAGCAAGGAGCGAGCCGCGACCTTTGCCTATGATACGCTCGCATTTCCGATGTTGACCGGAACGTTTGTAACCGCAGCGGCCTTCGTGCCAATCGGGTTCGCGCGGAGCTCAGCGGGCGAGTACACCTTTTCGATTTTCGCGGTGGTCGGCATTGCGCTGATTGCCTCCTGGTTTATCGCGGTCATCTTTTCTCCGTTGTTGGGAGTGGCGCTCCTTAAGAAGCCGAAGGAGAAAAAATCCGGCCAGCCCAACGTGATCCTGCGAGTATTTCGCGGGTTACTCGTCGGCGCTATGCGTGCACGCTGGCTTACGATCGCGGCCACGATCGCATGTTTCGTCCTTGCCTTTCTGGGCGTGTCCCATGTGCCACGGCAGTTCTTTCCGGCTTCGGATCGTCCGGAGCTGCTCGTCGATCTCCGGTTACCGCAGAATGCCTCGATTTACGCGAGTGAAGAGGCGGCGGAACAGCTAGATGGTCTGCTTAAGGGCAATCCCGATGTCGAAAAATGGAGTACGTACGTCGGGCGGGGAGCGATCCGTTTTTATCTGCCACTCGCTGTCGAGCTGCAGAACGACTTTTTCTCTCAGGCCGTCGTCGTCGCCAAGGATTTGGCGGCGCGAGAACGGCTCCACGCCAAGCTGGAAACCGCGCTCGCGGAGCAATTTCCAAGCGCGGTTTCGTCGGTTTCCACTCTGGGGCTCGGGCCGCCGGTGAGTTGGCCGGTGCAATACCGGGTCAGCGGGCCTGATCTGAGCGAGGTGCGGGATATCGCGATGCAGTTGGCTGGAATCATGGCGACGAATTCCGGCATCAGAAAGGTGAATTTCGATTGGATGGAGCCGGCTCGGATGGTTCGTATCCGCGTCGATCAAGACCAGGCGCGACTCCTGGGGCTCAGCTCTCAGGCCATTGCCACCGTGTTGAATTCTGTAGTCTCGGGTACACCGGTCACGCAGGTTCGCGACGGCATTTACCTGGTCGACGTCATCACACGCGCAACCGATGAGCAACGAGTCTCGCTGTCGACGTTGCGCACGTTGCAGGTTCCACTGCCAACCGGACGGACGGTTCCGCTGAGCCAACTCGCGACCTTTGATTTCGAACAGGAATACCCATTGCTCTGGCGTCGCAACCGGGTCCCGACGTTGACGGTGCAGGCAGATGTCATTCCCGGCGGCTTGCCCGAAACTGCAGTTTCTCAGCTGGCTCCGGCCGTCGAGAAGCTCAATGCGAGCCTGCCGCGACCATATCATATCGCAGTGGGAGGCGTGGTGGAGGAAAGTGCAATTTCCCAGGCTTCAGTTCTGGCAGTGGTACCGGTGGCATTTCTTGCCATGGTCACGTTGCTCATGATCCAGCTGCAGAGTTTCAATCGTGTCTTTCTGGTTCTGAGCGTTGTGCCGATGGGTCTGATCGGTGTCGTGGGAGCGTTGCTGCTGTTCAATAAGCCGCTCGGTTTTGTAGCTATTCTCGGCGTGCTCTCGTTGGTCGGCATGATTGCTCGTAATGCCGTTCTCCTGATTGAACAGGTGGAGGCCGAACGGAAGCAGAGCAAGGACTCCTGGAACGCGGTCATTGAGGCTGCCTTGGCGCGCTTCCGGCCTATCATGCTAACGGCGATTTCTACTGTTCTCGGCTTGATCCCGATCGCGCCGACCATATTCTGGGGCCCGATGGCCTTTGCGATCATGGGCGGACTGCTCGTAGCGACCGTGCTTACGTTGATCTTTCTCCCCGCTCTTTACGTTGCCTGGTTCCGGGTCAAGGAACCTGGCGCTCACGAGGGCGTTTTGGTGCCGAAACCGAACGCTTAGCCTGCATCGGTCGCAAAATCTTCAGAGATTTGTGAGCGATGCAGGCTCTAGCTATGACAACCAACATTGAAACGCCGGGGTTCCTCACCTTCACGATTTCGATCGTCGTTTTCTTTCTGGGTGCCGGGATCAATCACTGGATCGCGCCGTTGCGCCGCTGGAACATTCCGGACGCTGTCACCGGCGGTTTGTTGGCGGCTATCGTCACCCTGGTAGCCTACAAAGCCTTTGGTCTCGCGATCACGTTCGATCTCGATGCACGCGATATGTTGTTACTCTATTTCTTCACTGGGATCGGACTCAACGCGCGGCTCAGCGATCTGCTCACGGGTGGGCGACCCTTTTTCATCCTGTTGCTGCTCACTCTCGCCTATTTGGTGATCCAAAATCTGATAGCAGCCGGCAGTGTCGCTGTGCTCGGTCTGCCGAAAGGGATTACCGTCCTGCTGGGGTCTGCTTCCCTGATCGGCGGCCACGGTACCACAATCGCCTGGGCCCCATTAATTGAGACCCGGTTCGGCCTGGCTAACGCCATGGAAATCGGCGTCGCGGCCGCGACTCTTGGCCTAGTCATCGCGAGCATTGTCGGAGGTCCGGTTGCCGGCTTTCTGATCTCGCGAAACGGGCTTAAAGGGCAAGTCGACGAGGCGCCCGCGGTGGGACTGGCGGATGTACCTGACGAACCGGGAAACGAGGACCTCAACCACATCAGTCTGCTGCGAACCATGCTGGTTCTCAACGTGGCGATTCTGCTTGGCTTTGTTGTCGATAAACTGCTGGCTCAAACCGGCATCAAACTACCGCTTTTTGTTGCGTGCATGCTCGCGGCGATCGCCCTGACCAACACTATTCCTCGTTTCGTGCCGCGACTGCGCTGGCCATCACGCACGCCGGCTCTGGCACTCATCTCCGATCTCTCGCTGAACATCTTTCTGGCCATGTCATTGATGAGTATGCAGCTCTGGACACTCGGTGAACTAGGCCCGGCGCTCGTCCTGGTCCTGGCAGTCCAAACGGCCGGGGCCGTTGCTTACATGCTGTTCGTCGTCTTTCCAGCGATGGGGCATGATTACCTGGCGGCGGTGATCGCCGCGGGCTTCAGTGGCATCAGCCTCGGTGCGACGCCGACCGCCATCGCCAACATGACCGCGGTCACAAAGGCGCATGGCGCGGCGCCGACGGCCTTCATCATCCTGCCGCTCGTGTCCGCGTTTTTTATCGATATCGCTAACGCTCTTACGATCGGACTGTTTGTGAGGTGACAAACTGTAAAAGCATCTTTCTCGTCATTCTTGAGTACTTGAGTTCTTCTCCTGCATTACGCCACCGTTTCCGACGCAAAGAGACCAAGCATCAACTGAGAAAACCCGTGAAAAAGTAAGCTGATGCCAAAGAAGAATCCCAGGATCCAAGCGGCGCTTGAGGGCCAGTGAGCGTAAACCATGACGCCGAGCGTCAGGGTGACGATGCCGTTAAGCAGCATAAAAATCCATCCCCGATGCGCTCTAATCTTGAACGCGCCGAAAATGCCAAAAATGCCTTCGACTATCAAATAAACGGCGAAGATGAGCGTGATCAGATTCAATCCGGAACGGACACAAGAGAGCAAAGCCACCCCCGCTCCGATACGAACAAGGGCAAAAATCGCGTTGAGCCCGCGAGGAGCGACGTCTTTGCCAAAGATAGCGATACCCAGAGAGATGACACCGCCCACCAGGGCAAATACCCCGAGAAGCTTCACAATTAGTACGGAGAAAAGGAACGGCGAACTCATAGCGATAAGCCCGACGAAGAGAGAGAGAATAGCGCCGGCAATCAGCCAGCCTCGGCTTTTCCTAGTCATAGTTCAAACTCTCTAAACAACTCAACACCCACCAAACAAGAATAAATTTTGATACATCACCACCATTATATGTGAGACGGTACATTATGGACGAGAAGCAAAAGTCCCAGATCAGGGAGCCTCAAAACCATCTGCCAGAGCAATCGGATGTTAAGCCGAAGCTCAAGCGCAAGGAATACGAGGAACAAATCGCCAAGTTTCATGCAGAGTTAGTCAAACTACAGTTCTGGGTTAAACATACTGGGGCACGCATCGTTGTGCTGTTTGAAGGCAGAGACGCCGCCGGGAAAGGCGGCGTCATCAAACGAATCACCGAACGAGTGAGCCCTCGCGTATTTCGGGTAGTGGCTCTCCCGGCTCCTTCCGAGCGGGAGCGAACACAAATTTACTTTCAGCGTTATTTCCAACATTTGCCGGCGGCAGGCGAAATAATCCTTTTTGACCGGAGTTGGTACAACCGTGCCGGCGTGGAGCGAGTGATGGGGTTTTGCACCGATGATGAATACGATCGATTCCTTAAGGTGTGCCCGGCCTGGGAACGAGATATCATTGATGCCGGAGTCACTCTTATCAAATATTGGTTCGAAATAAGCCAGGAGGAACAGACCCGCAGGTTCTCCGACCGCATGAATGATCCGCGCAAGATCTGGAAGCTGAGCCCGATGGACCTGGAGTCGCACCGCCGCTGGTATGATTATTCGCGGGCGCGAGACATGATGTTCGCTGCGACCGACACTCCAGAATCGCCATGGCATGTCGTGAGGGCTGACGACAAGCGGCGCGCGCGGTTGAACTGCATTGCGCATTTCCTAAAGCTGATTCCGTACGAAGCAATCCAACCGGAAAAGGTGACTCTCCCCTCCAGGCAGAAAGCCAAAGGGTACAAGGAGCCGGACTACCCGTATCACTTCGTTCCGGAAGAATACTAAGCCTGCCTTTGTATTTCATCTGGTCCCCACGCTTTCTGCTAACGGGTGGCTTTCGCTGCGGCCCAGATTCAACAATAAAATTCTGCGGATCTCTGCGAGCGCCCGAGGATCAGTCATGGGCTCGTGTCCAGTCGGGACAATAATTTCAGACTGGGCCGAAGCGAGGTGAGAACTCCAGTAAGGGACGACTCCATCGGAGCTGTTTGGAGTATCACCCCGTCCGCGATCACCAATGATAGAGTGATGCGGCGCCTCGATCGGAAGCCGATCGAGCGCGTGCAACAGGGGCGAGTTTGGAGAAAGCCCCTGAATGCTGGTAGGAAGAATTCTGCGCCCGCCTTTAGGGTTGAGGGCATCGGTAATAGTCTCTGGAATCTCATGCAGTAAATCAAATGGCAGCCTGATCAGTGCGATCGCAATCGCACTGATTCCACCCTCAGCCAAGCGGCTGCCGCGGTGCGGCGTGGCAATAAAGATGACTCGCTCAATCGCCGGGTTAGCCTGAAAGATCAGCGCTTGTTTGGCGCGCGAATCGTTCGGAACTTCCGCCTTGAGCTCTTGGGCTCTTGGTCCGAAGACTTCATCCCAAATCGTTCTTCCCGAATTGGTAACCTGCATCCGGGAAAGCAAACCGCCCATGCTGTGGCCTATCAACACAACACCGTGTGGCAGGCCGAAGCGTTCTCTGGCGAACGCTAGATCTTCTCGAAGCCCGAGCGCGGAAAAAGTGACCGGGTTGCCGGTTGGGTAGGAAAATACCCAAAACTGGTAATGCCGCCGGATCTCGGGGTCCTGCAAAAGAGCGAGAGCGGTTCCTCGCCAGATATAACTCGAAGAAAGAAGTCCATGAACAAAAATAACCGGTATCCGATCGGGGTCATACGGTTCACCCAGCAGGAGACCGCGACTGTTCCGCATGTTTTCGCCCCGGATCATGTTGATGAATCCAAGCCAGAGCTCGTTCAAACGGCTATAAGACAAGAGGGGCGCCGAAAAGTTTGCCGCCAGCGGAAAAGGTCGACCCTCAATTTCGGCCGTATCCTGTTGGCGAGGATTAATCAGGCGGAGGCGAGCTTCGATCGGCAGCGCATCACCTGAGCCATGAAAATCGATGATCGAAGTCACCGGCACCCGATAACCGTAGGCGGGTTCCAGTCTCGGTGGCGGCGAGCCGGGGGGGACGCTGCGACGAACGCCAACGAGTGTTCCTCCCAGCCCTGGAACCACAACGGCTTGCTCTCCCCTCATGACCCGCAACCCGCCGGCATCCAGGAAGTTCTGAAAATATGTCCAGGAATACTCTCCACGTCTCGCCGAACCCGATCGAAGTCTATAGATTTCACCGGTGCGTTGATTTTGAAGAACAATCGACTCACTGGAACCGCGATTTTGGGCTTGCTGAGTTAGTTTGGGTAACTCGGTTGCTAGATCCGCGGCAGCCCGATCGTAAATCCTGATCGACGCCTCTGCGCCTGCTTCTCCTGAATCGTTGCGAATTTCGCCAGCGACAGTCCGCGCCACAGAAAGAATTTCCGCTGCCTTCTGCGGAAGGTTCGTCCTGATTCTCTCGGCTTTGGCGAGTCGACGCTCAGCGCGGACGACAGGCGAAAGTTGGCTCTCTTCTTCGGCTACCGCGCAACCGGCGAAAATAGCAACGCAACTAACAAGAGTTAGCCTTATCAATTGGAGACTATATTTGCAGGCCCGTGCTCGAGTCTTCAACATAGGAAAGACTAAGTGTAGCATAGGCTTCCAGCCTGTCGGGAATCGATATCGATGTACTCGGAGCCCGTGTTCTATGGGCGTCCGGCGGCTGCGTGCTGGAGGGCTACGCTCCGTCGTAGCAGCCACCGCGCAACCGGCTGGAAAAGCAAGAAAAGTCTGGCTAAAACAATTGGACCTGGAGGGGAGCTGCTTGCAGCTCCTTCGCGGGGTTGTCGTCGATGGCCGTAGAGTCCTTTCGGCCTGTCGACCGAAGGCGTTGCAAGCAACGCCCCTCCAAACAATGGGTGAAGCAAAGCTTTTCAACGGTGGCTGCTACGACGGAGCGTAGCCCTCCAGCGCCAGCACGCGGCTCATGACAATTCAACCGTCTCGGTGGAGTCCTGAGGCTAACCAGCGAACATAAGTGCGCCAAGAATGATCGCCACAATCAAGAGCGACAGGCACGCCACCGGCCAGCGCCGCAGGACCGTATCCGCGTGCTCCAGTACAGACCCCCAGCCGACGGAAGCCCTTGCGGCGGCTTCGCTAGCCACTGCAATGTCGCCTTCCGGAATGTCCGGCAGACCGAGGAAAACGAGCGTTCGAACCACCGCAGCCGGCATCGACCTGATATGCTTTGCTTTGAACACGACTTTCTTGCGCCGGCGATAAGCGGGAATCAGTATGCCACCGGACCTCGGACCAGCGGGCAGCTCAGGCAACATACACCGCCTCATCCACGCCCCAATTCGGTTCCGGCAAGGGTGACGGCTTTCGCCATGTCACGCCCGGGTTGAGACGATAGACAAAAACTATCAGCCATGTCCATGCAATTTGCTTTGAGTACTTCCCAAATTTCAGGGCACGCATGAGAACGCCGAGAGCGCCGGAAACGCCGAGAACGCCGGAACGCTGGCAGGGCTAGCTTAGAGGTCTATGAGCGCTGTAAGTCACAGAATACTCAGACGATGCCGAAGAAATGTGTTGCTTTCTAGAGGGATAAGCTTGGAACAGTTGAAAGTTCCCGGCGTTCCCGGCGTTCCCGGCGTTCCCGGCGTTCCCGGCGTTCCCGGCGTTCCCG
>Ga0213872_10002050_pt1 | contig 12230 bp, 11 predicted proteins | sample VelepicomBERX_R2_FD_160071 | JGI IMG/M metagenome (GOLD analysis project Ga0213872, IMG submission 160071) | Rhizosphere microbial communities from Vellozia epidendroides in rupestrian grasslands, the National Park of Serra do Cipo, Brazil - RX_R2 | ecosystem: Host-associated > Plants > Roots >...
CGAGCGTTGCACGATATCGATCTCGGATCGCTTCACGCCGAACTCCCGCCCGATCGAATCGGAAAACTCGATCCGCTGCGATTGAAAGTCGACGAGGAAGCGCCTACGGGCAAACATGTCGTCGTGCACGGCGACCTCTACGCGCGGCATTTGTTGCTCGACGATGAGAATGCGTTGTGCGGCGTCATCGACTGGGGTGACCTTCATTGCGGTCATCCGGCCGTCGATCTCTCCGTCGTGCACATGATGGTGCCGCCTCGCGATCACGCAATTTTTCTCGACGCGTACGGAAACGTCGACGAGCGCACCTGGCGCTTCGCGCGCCACCGCGCGCGCTATCACGCGAACATGGTGTTGAATTACAGCTCGAGCATCGGCGATGATGCGCTGCAAGCAGCCGCTCGAACGGCACTTCGATTTATCGACGCGTAACGTTCAACCTTTCTTCATCTTTCTTTTTTAGGTTGTGCGCCTCTGGTTCCGAATTCCCCGGAGGTATTCAATGAGAGACTTCTCGCGTTCCGTGTGCGCAGCTTTAACGTGCGCTACGGTCGTGCTTATGCTGTCCGCGTGCGGCGGCGGTTCGAGCGGCACGAGTTCGCCGATGCCGCAAACGAACACAACCGGCGGCGGCAGTGAAACAACGATGTCTACGCAGTCGAGTACGGTCACCGCGCAAGGGTTCACGACGGCGGTGGACACCGACACCAGCAACCTCGACGACAACGATTACGATAACGACGATTCGGTCCTCAAGAAACTCGACGACCAACGCACGATCGGTTCGACGGTCGACCCGATCAACGGCGACCAAAATCCGTACGGCCTCGACGTCGCCAAATCCGACAACGGAAAGATCAAGGCAGGCGATCTCGTCATTTGCAATTTCAACAACAACAATGCCGGCGGAAATGTCCAGGGTCAAGGCACGACGATCGTCGCGCTGCATCCGCATGTGGGCTCGACGCCGCTCCACATCGCTCAAGACCCGTCATTGCTGGGCTGTGACGCGCTCGCGCTTGCCCCCGATGATACGATTTGGGCTGCAGCCTTCGTCGCGAACGACAATCCGCTCGTCAGTCCGAGCGGCATGCTTCTGACGACGCTTCCCGGCGGACCGTGGCACGGGCCTTTTGGACAAGCCTTCGCGCCGCATCCCGGGTTCTACGGCAGCGTCGCTGCGTTTTACGAAACGAACGCAGGTGACGGCAGCATCGTTCGCATCAACATCCGCCCGGGCAAACCGTTTTCTTTCGACGTCATCGCGACGGGATTTCCAATCAATCACGGCGCGCCCGGCAGCATTCTCGGCCCGTCCGGCCTTCAGTATGATGCGCGGCGCGACCGGCTCTTCATCGTCGACGGAGCAAATAACGCCGTCTACGTTCTCCGCCACGTCTCGTCGATTCCGGCGCACGGATTGAGCGTCGATCCGAATGGAACGTCGTTCGACGGACCGTTCCGCCATCGCGCGCGCGTCGTGTTCATCGGATCACCGCTTAACGGTCCGATTAGTTCCGCGGTCCTGCACGACGGGCATCTCGCGATCGGAAATACCACCGATCCCACCGGAAAGAATCTCATCGTAGAGATCACGACACACGGCAAAGTGCTCTACGTCCGCAACGTCGACACCGGAAACGCCGGCGCGATCTTCGGTATGGTCGCAACCGGCCGCGACATATACGACCAAAAACTCTACTACAACAACGACAACGACAACACACTCCGCGTGCTCACGAAGTGACATGCGAAGCATGTCATCCTGAACGAGGTTGAAGGATCGCATCAAAACAAACGCCCGGCGAAATCTCGTCGGGCGTTTTGTTCGTAACGGTCCTTCAACTGCGGTGCTTCGCACCTTCGTTCAGGATGACACGCTAGCGAAGTTTCAGAATCTTCGCTAGATTTGCGTCGGGGTCGACTTCGACGTCGATCTCGCCTTTTGTCGACGTGAGCAGCGTCGTGACGCCGGGGCCGTGCCCCGCAACGAACGAGCGTCCGTGCACGACGACACCGACCGATATGGCGCCGCCGCGATAGATGCGGCCGTACGAGTTGTCCGCATCGACGATTGCAACGACGTCGCCCAAACGCAACTCGCGCAAGCCGTATTGTTCCGCCATGGTGTCGTCGAACGTTTGAATATCGTAATCGCCGCGGACGACGGTCGCACGTCCGAGACCCGAGCCCATGATTGCAGCCGGAACGGTTCTCGCAACGCGAACTTGCACGCGACCGCCTTTGACGTCGAGGCCCATACGATGAAAGAGATCGGGATCGGCGTTAAATGCTTTGACGCCGGGCGCATCGAGAAGGCGCATTCCCAATCCGCATGCCCACACTTGAATCTTGTCGCCAATTGCCATTTTTCGCATGATCTCTGTCGAAAAATCGATCATGACGTGCTCGACGCCGCCGTGTTTTCCGGTGACCCAGCCACATCCGCCCTTCGCCTCACCCGTGAGAACGATGGCTTCATTGCCGATACAGGCAAGCGTATTGAGGGCCGTGTTCTGACGATCGTCGGGATGACGAACGCTAACCGCCGGCTCGATATGGTCGGCCATAAAAGCGAACGCGGAATCCCCGACCCGCACATTGGGCGTAATTCCGCCGACCGACGGAACGATCAGCGGTTGCCCTTCGAAGCTTACCTCGTAGAGGCCGGTGTTGATCAGCATGGGTGCCGCCTCTCCGACGACGGCGCTCATGACCAATTCTTCGCGGTTGATTCGGACGGTCAACGGACTCCCTTCGTTTCGTCGCGAACGCCTAAGCGGTTTCCACATGCAGATTCGCAAGCACTTCCGCTTTGAAGCGGCTCACGTTCTTCCGCACCACCCCGGCAAATGTTCCCGGATGCACGGGCACTCCTACCGGCTAGACGTTGCCATTCGCGGGCCCATTAAAACCGACGGGCCCGCTCGCGGCATGATCGAAGACTTCGACAAGATCAAGCGGATTGTCCGCGAGCACGTCGTGGATATTTTGGACCATACGACACTCAACGACGCGATCGAAAACCCAACCGCCGAACATATTATCATGTGGATCTGGCGAAAGCTGGAGAATCACCTGAGCGGCCTCGACGAGCTCGTGCTCTGGGAGACCGCCACGAGTTGCGCGGTGCTTCGGCGCAGCGATTTTGGGGCGTAATGCTGCAGCTGGCTGAGATTTTTTACAGCATCCAAGGCGAAGGATTGTGGAGCGGGACGCCCGCCGTTTTCGTGCGGCTCGCCGGCTGCAACCTGGCGTGCGACTTCTGCGATACCGATTACGCGTTGAAGTTCATGGCAAGCGTGCCTGAGGTCGTTCACCGCGTTCGCGACATCGGGGGCGATTGTCCGATGGTGATCCTGACCGGCGGCGAACCGCTCGCGCAAGCGGAAACGCTCGACCTGATCGACGCACTGCAGCATGACGGACGCCGCGTGCACATCGAATCGAACGGCACCGTCTTCACCGAACTTCCGCCCGACGTATGGTTGTGCGTTTCCCCGAAAGAACGCGTGGATCCACGAATGGCCAAACGCGCAAACGAGGCGAAACTGATCGTCGACGGGCGCGTCCCCGAGGAGCATCTGCCGCTCTTCCAAGATCAGTCGACAATTCTGTTGCAACCGGAAGGCAACAAACGTCCGAACGTGGAGCTTGCGCTCGCATACGCGAAGACTCATCCGAAACGCTTTCGTATCTCGCTTCAAACTCATAAATTGATCGGAGTGCAATGATTCTTCTTGTCTGTGCCGTCGCGAAGGAACTCGAATGGCTCAACTCTCGCGCCGGCGTGGAATTGCTCATTGGCGGTGTCGGGCCGGTGGACGCCGCGGCGCGCGTCGCCAAGGCTCTGGCGCACACGAGATATGACGTCGTCGTCAATGCCGGGATCGCCGGTGCGTTGCCCGGTGCTGCGGAGGTCGGAGACGGCGTCGTCGTCGGCGAAGAATTGATGGAACTGAACCTGGAGACGGGCGAACGCATCGTACTGCCTGACGGCAATATCATCGTCGACCGGGTTCCCGCGGATGCGCAACTCGTCGAAGCGATCACGGCGCTCGGCTTTCCGCTCGTACGCGGCATCACGGTTTCGCGCGTAACCTCGACGGATGCAACGGCGCAGCGCTTGCGCGAACGCGGCGCGGAAATCGAATCGATGGAAGGGTTTGCAGTGATGCGAGCCGCGCAGTTGGTCGGCGTTCCGACGGTCGAAGTGCGCGGCATTTCCAATTTCGTCGGAGAGCGCGCGAAGAGCGGCTGGGACTTCGATGCGGGCCTGCGCGGATTGCGCCGCGTGCTGAACGCAACCCTCGATCTTCTGCACACAATGCCCGCGCATGCTGACTAAGAAGCAAACGTATACGCTCGCGTACTCACCCTGCCCGAACGATACCTATATCTTCGCGGCGTTGACCAACGGCATGTTGCGCGATGCACCGGAAGTTCGCGTTCATCTCGCCGATATAGAAGAACTCAATGAAGCGGCTGCGCGCGCGGAATACGCCCTGACCAAAGTGAGCTATGGGGCAATTCCGTTTTTGATGCGCGACTACCGGCTCTTGCGCGCGGGCGGTGCGCTCGGACGCGGGTGTGGCCCGCTCGTCGTAACGCGCCCAGGTGAAATCTCCTCGCTCGACGCGTTGAAAGACAAGCGCATTGCGATTCCTGGCGAACGCACGACCGCGTTCATGCTGCTGCAACTCGCGCTCGGTATGCGTCCGGCGACGGTACAAATGCGGTTCGACCGCATCATTCCGGCGGTGGCGAACGGTGAGGTTGACGCTGGGCTGATCATTCACGAATCGCGGTTTACGTATCCGGACGCGGGACTCGTCTCGGTCGCCGATCTCGGCGAGTGGTGGGAACGCGCGACAAACATGCCGATCCCGCTTGGCGGCATTCTCGTTCGCAATGACGTCGACGACGCGCGCGCCGCCGAGATCAACGACGCGATTCGCACGAGCCTGCGCTTTGCGCGTGAGCGCGAGACACGCGTCATGCCGTACATTCGCGAGCACGCGTTCGAAATGAATGACGACGTCATGCGCAAGCACATCGAGCTTTACGTGAACGGCTACAGCGAAGATCTCGGCGATGACGGAGTAGCAGCAATCAACGAACTCTTCCGCCGGGCACGTGACGCCGATATCATTCCATCCGATACGGCTTTACGCATCATCCTTCGACAAGCTCAGGACAGGTCATGAATCGAAGAGACCTGCTTGCAACCGCCGGCGCGTTTTTTGCCTCCGGCGCTCTGGCACACGCCGCGCCGCTTCCCCGCGCGAAAGTCACCCTCGGCGATGAAGTCTTCTTACGAGAAACATGGCGCGAGCTCAAAGGCCGCGGCGCCGGTGTCATCACTAATCAAACCGGCGTCACCTCCCGGCTCGTATCGATCGTCGATGAGATACGCGCGAATTCGGCGATCCGGATAAAAGCAATTTATGCGCCCGAGCACGGGTTCCGCGGTGACCGGACTGCGGGTGCATACGTCCCTTCGTACACGGATTCGTCGAGCGGTCTGCCGGTGTACAGCTTATATGGACCGACGCGTCACCCGAGTGCGTCGATGCTGGACGGCGTAGACGTGCTGCTCTTCGACATCCAGGACGTCGGTTCGCGCGCGTATACGTTCATATCCACGATGGCGTACGCCATGCAATCTGCGAAACAGTACGGCAAGGAAATCTGGATTCTCGATCGCCCGAATCCCGTCGGCACGACGGTTGAAGGTCCCGTCCTCGAGCCTGCCTTCGAATCGTTCATCGGGCTGTATCCGATCGCGATGCGTCACGGCATGACCGTCGGCGAACTTGCGAAGCTGTTCAACGACCACTTCGGCATCGGCGCACAACTGCGCGTCGTTCGCATGGAAGGCTATGACGCGTCGATGATCTGGCCCGACACGGGATTACAGTGGGTGCAGAGCTCCCCAAACATTCCCGATTGGGAGACGACGTTTCCGTACCTCTGCACCGGCTTGATCGACAGCGCGGGCGTGAATAACGGCACCGGCTTTACCAAGCCGTTCTTTTACGCCGGGATGATCGGTCTCGATCCGAATTCGCTCGCGCGTCGCCTAAACGACCGTAATCTCCCAGGCGTGTACTTCCGTCCGGCCGCGTGGTCGCCGATCGCGGGCTTCTGGCAAGGCAAGGAACTCAGCGGCGTCGAGCTCGTCGTCTACGATCCGCGGTCGTTTCTCGCGATACGTACGGCGGTCGAAATTCTGGTTACGGTCCGTGACATTTCACCGCGCACGATCGACATCAAGAAAGCCACCTCACTCGATCGCGATTGGGGAACCGCAAGCTTACGCGAAGGCCTCGTCGCCGGCGCAAGCGCAAACGACATCGTGAACCGCTGGACGGCCTCCACACAAGACTTCCGCCTGCTGCGCAATCGCTACGCGCTATACTAGCTCTACCGTGGCCACGAACGCCCGTGGCACAACCGCTGTCGACGAGGGTGGCTGTCTATGAAGGCACATGCTGCGCGGCCCCTTTCACTAGCCGAGACGCTTGCGCTCACGCTTATCGCGATCTTTGCGCTCTACACGCTCGGCGGCGGAACGATTTCGCCGTACCCGAACTACGGATACTTCGGGTGGAATCTGAAGCCCGATCTTTCGACGGTCGCGTACGTGACGCCGCACTCACCGGCCGCGCACGCCGGTCTGCGCGCCGGCGATCATTTGGATTGGAAAACGCTTCCACTGCTTGGAAGAACGAATCTCGGCATCGTTCAGCCGGTCAAGCCCGGGGAACGCATTACCTTCACCGCATCGCGCAACGGCGTTCGCACCTCACATACGGTCGAAGCTGTTCCGTTTGGACCGACGATTCAAAACACGACGCGACTTGAAGATCTAGTACAGTTAGCGCTCATTGCGATCAGCATCGTGCTCGTACGATTGCGGCCGTCTCGTATGACCTGGGGATTTCTGTTGTGGTGGTTTGCGGATCTCTACAACGTCGCTGAAGGTGACCCGGTGAGGTTCGCGCTCGCGTACGGAACGGCGGCGATTCTCTGGGGCACGAGCGCAGGCGGATTTCTCACCTTCGTGAGCCGCTATCCGACCGGCGAGCCGCGCGGACCGCTACGCATACTCGATCGCGCTGCGATACCTGCCGGTGCAGTAGTCGCAGCGCTGTGGCTGACATTCTACGGCATGATTCTGTTCGCAATCGTGCCGCCGCAGTGGCTCTTCGTCGTGCTCCAGGCGCTATTTCTCCCGGCCGTCAGCGTCATCGCGATCGTTGCACTCGTCATCTCGGCGCGGCTCACGAGCGGGAGCGATCGCCAACGTGTTCTGCCGGTCCTTGCGGCGGTAACGCTCGATGCCGTAATCGGCGGTGCGTCGTTCGTTTGGGGCGTCTATTTTACCGACGACGCGACGTCCCTGATTCTAACCATTGCGTCGACGCTTACGGAATTGCTCGTGGCGGCAGCCGTGGTGTACGGCGTTTTACGCAACCGCGTCATGGACGTATCGTTCGTGATAAGTCGCACGCTCGTGTACACCATTCTCACGTCACTGATCGTCGGTACATTTGCCCTTATCGATTTCGCGTCGTCCAAACTCCTGGAGCATTTTCAGCTCGCACTGTTGCTCGAAGCGTGCGCCGCACTTGGATTCGGTATCTGGCTGAATTCGCTGCACGGTCGCGTCGATCGCTTCATCGACAGCACGATCTTCCGGCGCCGGCATCTGGCCGAACAGCGGCTGTTGCGAACCGCGCACGCGCTCCGGCATTCGGAATCGACGCGCTTTGTGGACGAGGCGCTCGTCGTGGAACCGGCCGGCGCGCTCGGACTGTCATCGGCAGCTCTATTCCGCCGCAACGGCGATGCATTCGTGCGCGTATCGTCGCAAGGCTGGGAGATCGCGCACATCGCAGCCATCCCGCTGGACGATACGCTCGCCGTTCACCTGAGCGCTGAACTTGAAGCGATCGACTTGCACGAAGTGCCGTGGACGCAATCGAACGTCCCCGAAGGCCTTGCGCAGCCGATTCTTGCGCTACCGCTTTCCGACAGACATGATTTGGTCGCATTTGCGCTTTACAGCGGCCATACCGGCGGCGAAGCCGTGGATCCTGACGAGCAGAGAGCGCTTGCGAACCTCGCGGACTGCGCCACTGACGCTTACGAACACATCCGCGCAACGAACCTCGAAACCGAAGCCACGGCGCTGCGCACAGAGAACGCGATGCTCGCTCAAGAGCGCAAGCTCCTACGCGAAATGCTCGACGCGTTACAGGCGGTTCGACAACCTCAGGATGACAGCGCGGCGGCGGGGTAGTCGCGGTCGGTGAGAGGGACGTGCACGTAACCTTGTGCAGCGCGTGAGACGCCGAGAAAATCGAGGATCCGTTGCATGATTGCGCTGTCGTGGTCGACGACCTTGCGGACATTTTTCAACTGGCGCGGATCGTTACCGGCGAGATAAAACTCGTGCGCCGGCATCAACGTCCAATACTTCGTGAACGGATCGAGTATCTGCTCGCGCCACACAGCCGAGGCTCCGTCCTCGTCGTCGCCGTGGCGTTCGCGGAATTTGCGTAAGAATTCGCCCGCCACGATGCGCAATGTTTTGGCGTGACGCCCGTCGTCTTCAGCCGCGCGCGGGGCCATCGCGCCGAGAACGGAAGCGGTCTTATACGTTTGCTCTTCAGCGTACGAGCGGATTGCAACCGACGCTTCATAGGAAGCCATGAAGATCGCGAGCACCGCGGGATGCAGCGTTTCGATCGCGGGCATCAGTGCCGAGAAGAGCGGGCTCTCTTCGCTGCGCGGGTCGATGCCGGGATACTGTTGCTCGGCGAGCCATTCGAGTTTCACCATCGTCGCCACGTGCGACGCTTCGTCATTCATCAATGCGGAGAGCGCGCGGCGGTAGGCGACGTCGAGTTTTTCGGTATCCGCGTAGACCAAGAGACGGCGCGCGATCGACACGGCGATCTCCTCGGCACGCGTCTGCACGGCGACGACCGACTTGTAGAAGCGGGCCAGGCGACGCGTTCGATTCTCGCTTACGTTTTGGCGAATCGGGAAGAGCGGGGCATCACTCCACGGCATCCGGTCGACGTGCCAATGGTTCGCGATCATTTGGTCCGCCAGATTGCCGGCGACCGTCCTGAAATCGGCCGCTCGATCCTCGGAACCCAAGACCTCGGAAATGGAATGCGCCTGCACGAACACTCTCCCTTCGGGGCGATCTTGATGCCATTTTGGCCCGTCAGCAAATAGTAAACCTGCTACGGATGCGGAGGTTGCTTGAGGAACCGTGCTACCGTCTAGCGGTTTGCCTCCGCCCGCAGCCGGATCTGATGCAACTGCCACAGATGCACGAAGCGAGTGAGCTCCTCTTGCGTCTCTTGACCGATGTCGACGAACTTCATGCCGTGCGCTAATTGGCGCGTGCCCGGGATATAAAACGTCGATAGCACCATGGCTCGCACGCGCATCGGTTCAAACGGCGGCGGTTGCGCTTTCACGGTTTCCGGACGCAGGCCGAACGGTGTCTGTTCGAAGACTTCTTTCTCGATCGTGAGCCCGGCGAGGAAGTCGTCCGGCAGGCGGAAATCGAGGTCCAGCATCGAGCCTTTTAGCAAATCCTCATCCGTCGAAAGCCGCAAACCACCCGCCGAGAGATCGTTTGCGCGCCCGTGGCGGCGTCCGGCACGATCTTGTAACGCGTAGAGCACGTCGAATTCGACGGGCATGCGAAACGCCGAGCGCTTTTGCGCGGGATTCGGCTGCGCTTTTTTCGCCGGCTTCGCTTCGCCTTTTTTGCGCCAAAACGAGAACACGAGAACTCGTCCGTTAAGGCGGGCAGGCCCCGCTTCCTGCTCTCCCAAACGCTGGTCGGGCATGCTCCAACGGTTGATCGATGCGCTCGGTGCTGACGCCGTCAAAACCGAGCCCGAGGACCTCGCGGTTTACTCGTTCGACGCCTACACCGACGGCCGCACACCACGTGCGGTCGTGCTGCCCGCGTCGACCGCCGACGTGTCGGCGGTCGTCAAAATCGCGGCGGAGTACAACGAACCGGTCGTGCCGCGCGGCGCCGGTACCGGCCTCTGCGGCGGCGCGGTCCCCGTTGAGGGCGGCATCGTGCTCTCGTTTGCGCGCATGAACCGGATTCTCGAACTCGACACGCAACGCCGGCGCGCACGCGTGCAGCCCGGCGTCATCAATCTGAATCTTTCCGCGGCCGCGTCGCCCCACGGTTTATTCTATGCGCCCGATCCATCGTCGCAGAAGATCTCGACGATAGGCGGCAACATTGCGACCAATGCGGGCGGCCCGCATTGTTTGTCCTACGGCACGACGGTCAATCACGTCATCGAGCTTGAAATCGTCGACGACGGCGGCAACGTGTTCACGACGTCGATCGACCATCCCGGCTACGATCTCACCGCCGCGTTCGTCGGCAGCGAAGGGACGCTCGGCATCGTGACCTCCGCCTGGGTTCGATTGATGCGCGCGCCCGAAGCCGTGCGGGTGTGGCTCGCGACGTTCGACGACGTCGAAAGCGCCTCGGATGCCGTCTCCGCGATCATCGCCGCCGGAATCGTGCCGACCGCGCTCGAGATGATGGACAAAGTGATGGCGGCGGCCGTCGAAGCGGCGTTCCACGCGGGATATCCGACCGATGCCGGAGCGGTGCTCTTGATCGAACACGCCGGGTTTGAAGACGACATGGCGCACTACGAAAGTGAAATCGCGCGAATCGTCCGCGAAGGCGGCGCGACGACGTGGCGAAGCGCGCGCACCGAAGCCGAACGCGCGGCGCTGTGGGCGGGCCGCAAAGGCGCAGCCGGTGCAATGGGCCGCATTTCGCCGAACTACTATCTGCAAGACGTGTGCGTCCGGCGCAGCACGTTGCCGAAAGCGTTGCACGCGGTCGAAGAGATTGCGCGCGAGTATCGTCTGACGGTTGCGAACGTTTTTCACGCGGGAGACGGAAATCTTCATCCGATGTTGTGTTACGACAAGCGCGATCCGAAGCAAATTCAAGCCGTGATCGAATCCGGGAACGCCATTCTCGAAACGGCGATCGCGCTCGGCGGCACCGTTTCCGGCGAGCACGGTATCGGGTACGAGAAGCGCGACGCAATGACGCACGTCTATTCCACGAGCGATCTGGCAACGATGGCACGCGTCCGGGACGTCTTCGATCCGTCGCGTCGCTTGAACCCCGAAAAGATTTTTCCAAGCGGCGTCCGGTGTCCCGAGGTGCGTCCGGCGTGACCGTCGAGCAGATATCCGAACTACTCGCAGCCAGTAACCGCGAAGGTAAAGCGGTCGTAGTAACCGGCGGCGGAACGCTGAGTGGAATGGGCCGCCCGCCGGCTCGCAGCGACGTAACGCTCTCGACGCTTACGCTCGATACGATCGTCGAAGATGCGCCGTCGGATTTGACGATTGCCGTTCAGAGCGGGGTTCGCATTCGCACGCTCGCGCAGCGGCTGCAGAAACACGGCACCCACGTACCGTTCGATGCGCCGCATCCCGCCGATGCGACCGTTGGCGGTACGCTCGCCGCAGGATGGCTCGGACCGCGCCGCCATCTCTACGGACGTCCGCGCGATTTTGTCATCGGATCGGTCGCAGTGCTCGCGGACGGAACGATCGCGCGAGCCGGCGGCATGGTCGTGAAAAATGTTGCGGGCTACGACATGAGCCGTTTGTATGTCGGTTCCTTCGGTACGCTCGCCGTGATCGCTCAAATCAATTTAAAAACAGCCGCGGCACCCGATGTCACGCGCGGTTTTCAGATGCGCCTTCCTGAGGGCACGCGTGCGCGCGCGCTGGATTTACTCACCGGATTGACGGTCACGCCCGCGGCCGCATTTTGGATCGACGGCTTCAAAACCGCCGTCGACGGCGAGGACGGCGCCGAGGGGCGCCTCTTCGTCCTGCTCGAGGGCAGCGAGAGCGTCGTCGACCGCGGAACGCGCGATCTACGCGCAGCCATGGGACGAGCCGGCGTTCCCGAGACGCGCATCGTCGATGCGGGCGCGCGGGAATCATTCGAACGCATCGTCGACGCGTACATTGCGTGCGTAGGTGAGCGCTCGATCACCTATCGCATCCCCGCATTCACCGATGACGCGATCTCACGCGTGCACGGGATGCGCGCAATCGCCGCCCGATTCGAATTGAGAACCGATGCGCTGATCGACGTGATGAACGGCGACATCATCTTTCGTGTGAGC
>Ga0213872_10002051_pt1 | contig 12229 bp, 12 predicted proteins | sample VelepicomBERX_R2_FD_160071 | JGI IMG/M metagenome (GOLD analysis project Ga0213872, IMG submission 160071) | Rhizosphere microbial communities from Vellozia epidendroides in rupestrian grasslands, the National Park of Serra do Cipo, Brazil - RX_R2 | ecosystem: Host-associated > Plants > Roots >...
TCGCGCATAGACCAGCACCGCCACGATCTGGCTCAAGCCACCCATCAGGGCAGCGAGCATCGCTTTGGGGCCGGCGATAAAAAATGCTGTCACGGTAACGGCCAACGTCAGGGCCGACATCGCGAGCAGCACGGCACGAATCTGTCTTCGCAGCTTCTCGTTCGGAGAAAGGCTTCGCGAAAACTGCCGGATAGTAGCGTTTTCTTGGTGCATAGGTCAAGCCGAGCGCCCAGTTTCGGGGCGTAATCGCCTGTTTTTTCTCGCGAAATTCAGTATATATTCTGGCGGGCGAATTGCCCGGCCGCGTCAGCCGCGCTGCCTTGTTCCAGGCTTTAGCTGCGGAGCAGGTTCAGCAAGGTATCGAGCTGGTCGAGCGAGCCATATTCGATGGTGACCTTGCCGCGCCCCTTCCGGCCGGTGGCGATTTGGACCTTGGCGCCGAGCTTGTCGGACAGGTCCTCTTGAAGTCGAGCGACGTCGGGGTCGACCTTCTTGGGGGGTACGGCGACCGGCGTGGGCTTGTCGCCTTGCAGGACGTTGACGAGCTTTTCGGTCTCGCGGACCGATAGTCCCTTTTCTACAACAAGCTTACCAGTTTCGATCTGCTTCAGTACCGGTAGGGCGAGTAGCGCACGGGCATGGCCCATGTCGATCTGGTTCTGCATCAGCTGCTCGCGCACGGGTTCGGCGAGGTTCAAGAGACGCAGCAGATTGGTCACCGCACTGCGCGACTTGCCGACCGCATGGGCGCAGGCTTCATGCGTCATTTTGAATTCATCGATCAGCCGCTGCAGGCCGAGTGCTTCTTCCAGCGGGTTGAGGTTCTCGCGTTGGATGTTCTCGATCAGCGCCATGGCAAGCGCGATCTCGTCCGCCACCTTGCGGATCACGGCCGGGATCTCGGTTAGACCAGCCTTTTGCGAGGCGCGCCAGCGGCGCTCGCCAGCAATGATCTCATAGCGATCGACACCGATCTCGCGCACCAGCACGGGCTGGATGACGCCCTGGGTGCGAATGCTTTCGGCAAGGTCGGCGAGTGCGTGCTCGTCCATGTGCGTACGCGGCTGGTACTTGCCAGGCTGCAGATGATGGATCGGCAGGGATTGCAGCTTGTCTTCCTCGGCAGCGGGCGCCACGCTGCCCAAGAGTGCATCGAGTCCGCGACCTAAACCTTTGAGCTTCGCCATGAGCGTTTACTTTCTCTTGAATCGTGCAATCAACTCGGCGGCCAGTTCCTGGTAAGCCAACGCGCCGCGCGAGGATTTATCGTATGCAAAGATCGGGCGGCCGAAGCTTGGGGCTTCCGCCAGCCGGATATTCCGTGGGATGACCGTATTGAAGACCTTGTCACCGAAGTGCTGCGCCAGCTGCGCCACCACTTGCTGGGCGAGGGTGCTGCGCGGGTCGAACAGCGTGCGCAAGAGGCCGTCGATCTCGATTTTCGGATTCAGCGCCTGGCGCACACGGCGCAGGGTGTTCACGAGGTCGGTCAGGCCTTCGAGCGCGTAGTATTCGCACTGCATTGGGATGATGACGCCGTCGGCGGCCGCAAGACCATTGATGGTCAGCATGTTCAGCGCCGGCGGGCAGTCGATCAGGATGAAATCGTACTGGTTGCGCGCAGCCAAGAGACCTTCACGCAGGCGTAGTTCGCGCCGCTCGATCTCGATCAGCTCGACTTCGGCGCCACCCAGCTCGCGGTTGGCAGGCAGCATGTCGAAACCATGCTCGGTTGTCACGCGGACGTCGTCGAACGCGGCATGGCCCAGCAGCAGGTGATACACGCTGCGGCCCAGGGTGTGCTTGTCGACGCCGCAGCCCATGGTGGCGTTACCTTGCGGGTCGAGGTCGACCAGCAGCACGCGCTGGCCGGCCTGTGCGAGGCCGGCGGCGAGGTTCACGGCGCTGGTGGTCTTACCCACGCCGCCCTTTTGGTTGGTCAAGGCGATGACGCGGCTCATGCGCGCACCTCCATCCATACGAGGCAACGGTCGGCATCGAGCCCCGGTACTTGCAGCGCCTGGGTTTCGGTCGCGATATCGGCGGGTAGCGCAGCGATTTCCTCATGCGGATGCACGCCCTTGAGCGCCGCCCAGCGGCCGCCGGGCGCCAGCAGGTGCCGCGTCAGCCGCGTGAAATCGGCGAGGTCGGCAAAGGCGCGCGAGGTGATGATGTCGTACGGTGCGCCTTCGACCTGTTCGACGCGACCGCAGATGACGTCGATATTGCTGAGGCCCAGCTCGACAAAGGCCTGGCGCAGGAAGGTGGTCTTCTTGTGATTGCTGTCGAGCAGCGTGAGCTGCCAGTCCGGGCGGGCAATGGCGAAGGGAATGCCCGGTTGCCCACCGCCGCTGCCCACGTCCAGTACGCGCTTCGGTGCACGCGCCGCGATGGGCGCAAGCGCAGCAAGGCTGTCGAGCAGATGCTGCGACACCATGCGCTCAGGGTCGGTGATGGCGGTCAGGCTATAGACCTTGTTCCATTTGAGCAGCAGCGACAGATAGGCGAGCAGCTTTTGCTGCGCGCCCGCATCCAGCGCCAGGCCGAGTGCGGCCAGCCCATCCGTCAACTGTTGTTCTTGTCGTTGGCCGATCATGCGGTCTTTGCTTGTTTGTCTTCGTCGTCTTTAGCGGCCGCGAAGCCGCGCTTGAGGTGTACCAAGAGCAGGCCAATAGCGGCCGGCGTCATGCCCTGCAGGCGCGAAGCCTGGCCGAGCGTCTCGGGGCGGTGCTGGTTCAGCCGCTGCTGTACTTCCTTCGAGAGCCCCGGCACCTTGCCGTAGTCGAGGCCATCCGGCAAGCGGACATCTTCAATTTCGGCGCGGCGGGCCACTTCGTCATTCTGCCGCTCGACATAGCCGGCGTATTTCACTTGTACTTCGACCTGATCGGCGACTTCGGCATCAGCGACTGCGGTGCCGGCGACTGGCAGCGTCATCAGGTCGGCATAGCTCACATTCGGCCGGCGCAAGAGCTGCTCCAGCGTATATTCGCGCTCGATACCCTGGCCCAGTACCCGCTCGGCATCTTCCGGCGCCACGAGGCGCGGGTTGACCCAGGTGGTGCGCAGGCGTTCGAGCTCGGCGGCCACCGCGTCGCGCTTACGGCAGAAGAGGTCCCATTGTGCGTCACCCACGACGCCGATTTCACGGCCAGCTTCGGTCAGACGCAGGTCGGCGTTGTCTTCGCGCAACTGCAGGCGGAATTCCGCCCGGCTGGTGAACATGCGGTAAGGCTCCGACACCCCGCGAGTGATCAGATCGTCGACCAGCACGCCGAGGTAGGCCTGGTCGCGACGTGGCGTCCAGCTATCGCGCCCTTGCACCTGCAAGGCCGCGTTGATGCCGGCAAAGAGGCCTTGCGCAGCGGCTTCCTCATAACCTGTCGTGCCATTGATCTGGCCCGCAAAGAACAAGCCGTTGATCGACTTGGTCTCGAAGGTGTCCTTCAGCGCGCGCGGGTCAAAATAATCGTATTCGATGGCATAGCCCGGCCGCAGGATATGCGCCTCTTCCATGCCGGCGATCGAGCGCACGGCCGCGAGCTGGATATCAAAAGGCAGGCTGGTCGAGATACCGTTCGGGTAGAACTCGTTCGTGTCCAGCCCTTCGGGCTCCAGAAAGATCTGGTGCGAGTCTTTGTCCGCAAAGCGGTTGATCTTGTCTTCGATGCTGGGGCAATAGCGTGGCCCCACGCCTTCGATCACGCCGGTGAACATGGGCGAGCGGTCGAAGCCCGAGCGGATGATCTCGTGCGTGCGCTCGTTGGTATGCGTGATCCAGCAGGGCAGTTGGCGCGGGTGCAGCGCACGCGAACCACGTACCGAGAATACGGGTACTGGGTCGTCGCCCGGCTGCTCGGTCATTCGGCTGAAATCGATGCTGCGGCCGTCGATGCGCGGCGGGGTGCCGGTCTTGAGCCGGCCCACTGGCAACTGCAGCTCGCGCAGGCGTTGCGACAGCGTGACGGATGCAGGGTCGCCCGCGCGGCCGCCGACGTGATTTTCGAGGCCGACATGGATCTTGCCGGCGAGGAAGGTACCCGCCGTCAAGACGACAGCCGGTGCATTGAAACGGATGCCGATCTGCGTCACCACGCCGACTACGCGGTCGCCCTCGACCACCAGGTCATCCACCGACTGCTGAAACAGCGTCAGGTTGGGCTGGTTTTCAAGCATGTGGCGGATGGCTGCCTTATAGAGCACTCGGTCGGCCTGCGCGCGGGTGGCGCGCACAGCTGGGCCCTTGCTGGCATTCAGAATGCGGAACTGGATGCCGCCCATATCGGTCGCGAGTGCCATGGCGCCGCCCAGCGCATCCACTTCCTTCACAAGATGCCCCTTGCCGATGCCGCCGATGGACGGGTTGCACGACATCTGGCCCAGCGTTTCGATGTTGTGCGTCAACAGCAGCGTGCGCGCACCCATGCGCGCGCTGGCGAGCGCGGCTTCGGTGCCGGCATGGCCGCCGCCGATCACAATGACATCGAACGATTCAGGGTAGAGCATGGCAAGTCTATGAAAACAAAAGGCAAAGGGTCGGCATTTTACTGCAAATTTGGCAGTTGCGGGTATTGACGGCGCTCATCGCTGGCGCAATATAGCTATTGTGCGCGCTGCCGAGCGCGCTTTGTTGGCTGTCTGCATGCTTATTTCATGCACGGGGGATTGCCATGCAAACCACCCAAACACGTCCCGCGGCCGTCGCCGGTGCCTTTTACCCGGCTGAGCCTGCTGTGCTGGCTGCAGCCGTGAGCGCCTTGCTCGATCACGCCAGCCTCGTCTCGCCGGTTGGGCGCAATCCGTCGCTTCTCAAGGCGATGATCCTTCCGCATGCAGGTTACATTTATTCGGGGCCGATTGCGGCCGACGGATATCGCCTGCTGGCCGGCGCCGCGATGCCGATTCGGCGTGTCGTATTGATCGGCCCCGCCCATCGGGTGGCTGTGCGCGGCGTGGCTTTGCCCGACTGCGCAGCGTTCAGGACGCCGCTCGGCGAGGTGCCGGTCGATCAGCAGGCGGTGGGTAAGCTGGCAGGGCTACCGCAGGTGGTGATGTCGGCTGCGGCCCATGCGTCGGAACATTGCATTGAAGTGCATCTACCCTTCCTTCAGCAGTTGCTGGCCGACTTCAGCATCGTGCCGCTGCTGGTGGGCGATGCCTCGCCCAGCCAGGTGGCGGACGTGCTGTCCTGCCTGTGGGGAGGCGACGAGACGCTGATCATCGTCAGCAGCGATCTGTCGCACTACTTACCTTATGAGATCGGCCGCCGGGTGGATGCAGACACCTGCGCGCATATCCTGGGGATGCACGACACGATCAGCCATGACGAAGCTTGTGGCGCGACAGCGATATTGGGCCTCTTGCAGGTGGCTCGCCAACGTGGTCTCACGCCAGAATTGATACGCATTGCGAGCTCGGGCGATACGGCGGGTGACAAGGCGCGGGTGGTGGGGTACGCCTCCTTTGCCTTCTATTCCCCTCAGGTTGGCGATACGTTCGGCCGCGCCCTGTTGGCCCATGCGCGTGCCGCCATTGCGATGCATCTTGGTCTCGATCCGCCCCGCGCTGCTACATTGCCGGAAGCCGCACACCAGCCCGGCGCCAGCTTTGTGACGCTGATGCTGGACGGCGCCTTGCGCGGCTGCATCGGTAGCCTGGAAGCACGCCGACCGCTGCATGAAGACGTGGCCGCCAATGCCGTTGCCGCTGCATCGCGCGACCCGCGCTTTTCGCCGGTCACGGTCGACGAGTTCACGCGCCTGTGTGTCGAGGTATCAGTCTTGACTCCGGCTGAGCCGTTCACGGTGGTGGACGAAATGGATGCCTACCGCCGCCTTTTACCGGGCCGGGATGGTGTCATCCTGGCCTATGGTGCACATCAGGCGACTTTCCTGCCGCAAGTATGGGAACAATTGCCCGATCCGGCCGATTTCCTGATGCAGCTGAAGCTCAAAGCGGGCCTCGCTGGCGATTTCTGGTCGCCCGACGTCAGGCTGTCGCGCTATCGTGTCGAAAAATGGTCGGAACGAGAAACCGGAGCGGGCCATGGCTGACCACCTCGCACGCTGGTGGCATATGCTCGACGACGGACGCATGCAGTGCGACCTGTGTCCACGTGACTGCAAGCTGCACGACGGCCAGCAGGGGCTGTGCTTCGTGCGGGCGCGCCGTGGCGAGCAAATGGTGCTGACGACCTACGGCCGATCATCCGGCTTCTGTATCGACCCCATCGAAAAGAAGCCGCTTAATCATTTCCTACCCGGTTCGCGGGTGCTCAGCTTCGGTACGGCGGGCTGCAACCTCGCCTGCAAGTTCTGCCAGAACTGGGATATCTCCAAATCACGCGAGATGGACCGTCTGGCCGACGCGGCGAGCCCGGAGCGCATCGCCTCCGCCGCGGTGGAAATGGGCTGCGAGAGCGTGGCGTTCACCTACAACGACCCGGTCATCTTTGCTGAATATGCGCTCGATATCGCCGCCGCCTGTCGCGAAGTGGGGGTGCGTTCGGTCGCCGTGACGGCCGGTTATGTGCATGACATGCCACGCCGGGCGTTCTTTGCCGGCATGGATGCCGCCAATGTCGATCTGAAAGGCTTCACGGAAGACTTCTACGTCAAACTGTGCGGTGGGCATCTGCAGCCCGTGCTGGATACGCTCATCTACCTGCGGCACGAGACCGAGGTCTGGTTTGAAGTCACGACCTTGTTGATCCCTGGCAAGAACGATGGCGAGGAAGAGATCGCGCGCATGGTCGACTGGTACCTGCAGCATCTCGGCACTGGTGTGCCGCTGCATTTCACCGCCTTTCACCCCGACTACAAGCTTAACGACCTGCCGCGTACGCCCGCTGCTTCCTTGCATCGCGCCCGCGATATTGCGCTGAGCGCGGGCTTGCACCATGTTTATACCGGCAATATCGTCGATACCGAAGGCGGTACCACCTATTGCACCGGTTGCCGTAAGCCACTGATCGTGCGCGATTGGCATGAAGTGATGCGCTACGATGTAACGGAGGATGGACGCTGCCCGCACTGCGGCACACCCCTGGCAGGCCGCTTTGCACGGTTCGATGCGCATAGCACGAGGCGGCGCCAACCCGTTTACCTGGCAAGCTTGCGCTGATTTATATTTTCACCCAGTCACACCACGGCAACCCGCCATGCGCTATATAAATAGTGTCGGCGTCCCGCTGGCGTCGTGATCACTCGAGGCGGTCAGCCACCCTTCATGAGCAACTATATCCTCTGGTTCGTTTTCGCTGCTCTGTTCGCAGGGCTCGAGTTGCTGTCCGGCACGTTTTACCTGCTGCTCTACGGTGTATCTTGTGTCGTGGGTGCGGTGGCGGCGTTGCTAGGCTTCAATTGGAATCTGCAGCTGATCATCGCTGCCATCTGTGCGGTGGGCGCCACGCTCTGGCTGCGCCGGCACCCCATCGTCCGGCCAGCCCATGGCACGCAATCATTGGAGATCGGCCAGCGTGTGACTGTGGAGAGCTGGAAGACCGACACGCTGCTGCGTGTGAAATACCGGGGCGCAGGGTGGGATGCTGAGCTCGCTCAGAAGGTCGAGACGCGACCGGATACGCTCGTGATCACCGGCCAGCGTGGCAATACGCTGATCGTTTCGCCCGAGCCGCCCGCCCATTGAGCGGGGCTGGCCCTATCAGACAAAACCCAGAACGAGGACCAAGATGGAAGCCGCAGTCGTACTGTTTGTCGTTGCCCTGATCTTCGTGCTCAAGGCCGTGCGCGTCGTGCCGCAACAGCATGCTTATATCCTTGAGCGCTTGGGCCGCTACCATGCCACCTTGAGCCCGGGGCCGAATATCGTCGTGCCTTTTATCGACCGGGTGGCCTACCGGCACGATCTGCGCGAGATTCCGTTGGATGTGCCAAGCCAGATCTGTATCACCCGCGATAATACGCAGCTGCAGGTCGACGGTATCCTGTATTTCCAGGTCACCGATCCGAAGCTGGCGTCCTACGGCTCCAGCAACTACGTGATGGCGATCACCCAACTGGCGCAGACCACCTTGCGCTCGGTGGTGGGCCGTATGGAGCTGGACAAAACGTTCGAGGAACGCAGCGAGATCAACGCCCACGTCGTCTCGTCGCTCGACGAAGCGGCAGCGAGCTGGGGCGTCAAGGTGCTGCGTTACGAAATCAAGGACCTGACGCCGCCGAAGGAGATCTTGCACGCCATGCAGCAGCAGATCACCGCCGAGCGCGAAAAGCGGGCGCGGATCGCGACGTCGGAAGGCCGCATGCAAGAAGAGATCAATATCGCCACTGGCGAGCGGCAGGCGGCTATCCAGGCCTCCGAAGGCCAAAAGCAGGCGGCGATCAATCAGTCAGAAGGCGCAAAGGCTGCGGCCGTCAACCGCGCGCAAGGCGAGGCAGAGGCGCTACGCCTGGTGGCACAGGCGACATCCGAGGCGATTCGCGTCGTGGCGCAGGGAATCCAGGAGCCGGGCGGTTTTGAAGCCGTGAACCTGAAGGTAGCCGAGCGCTATATTGCGGCCTTCGGTGAAATTGCGAAGCAGGGCAATACGCTGGTGGTGCCGCAGAATATTGCCGATGTGGCCGGCGTGGTTGCCACGGCCATGAGCGTGGTGAAACAACAAAGCAAGGCCTGATGCCCGCAAACCATTGAGCGTGCTTGCATCGGGCGCCGGGGGCTGGAAAAATCAGCCAAAGCATTCCAAACTAAAGCCTGTGTCCAACCGAACTGCCGGCGAACCCTTCGTCGAGACCCGCAGGAGCCACCATGTCCTCCCCGAAATACCGCCTGATCACGCGTAGCGATTTCGACGGCCTTGTCTGTGCCGTGTTGCTGAAGGAACTCGACCTGATCGACGATATCCTCTTCGTTCATCCCAAGGACATGCAGGATGGCAAGGTCGAGGTCAGCGCGCGTGATATCAGTACCAACCTGCCGTATGTGCCGGGCATTCACCTCGCGTTTGACCACCACCTGTCGGAAACGCTGCGCAACGAAAAGCGCGACAACCACATCATCATCCCCGCAGCCCCATCGGCCGCGCGCGTGGTGTATGAGTACTATGGTGCTAAGAAAGCCTTCCCGCGCGTGCGCGAAGACATGATGGAAGCGGTGGACAAGGGCGACTCGGCCGACTTCACCGCCGATGAGATCCTGAGCCCAGAGGGCTGGGTACTGCTGAACTACCTGATGGATGCCCGCACCGGCCTCGGCCGCTTCCGCGATTTCCGCGTCAGCAACTACCAGCTGATGATGGACCTGATCGACTACTGCCGCACGCATGGCATCGAAGACATCCTGACTCTGCCCGACGTACGCGAGCGCGTTGAGCTCTATTTCGAGCACGAGCCCAAGGCCAAGGACCAGATCCTGCGTTGTACGACCGTACACGGTAATCTGGCGATCCTCGATCTGCGCAATGAAGAGACGATTTACGCCACCAACCGCTTCATGATCTATGCGCTGTTCCCAGAGACCAATATCTCGATTCACGTGCTGTGGGGCCGCGATAAGCAAAACACGGTATTCGCGATCGGCAAGTCGATCCTCGACCGTAGTTCGGCCACCAATGTGGGCGAACTGTGCCTCAGCTACGGCGGGGGCGGCCACGCTGCAGCCGGTACCTGCCAGGTGAGTAACGACGAAGCCGCCAGCGTGCTCGCCAAGTTGACGGCGCAAATCAACAAGGATGGTTGAATGCGTATTGATGTAGGTACACAAGAAACCGGCGCCTCTGCGCCGGTTTTTCATGTCTGCGATGGCTATGTGATCCGCCCGGTACGCGAAGACGAAGACTGGGGCGCGCTGACGACCCTGCTACACCGTGCCTATGCGCCGCTCCTGGAGGCGGGCATGCGCTACCACGCCTCGCATCAGCCGCCCGAGGTCACGCGCGAGCGGGCATTGAGCGGCCACGGTTTTATCCTGGAACGAGCGGGAGAAGTGCTGGGTACGCTGTCGGTCTATGGCCCAGGGCAAGGGCAAGCCGGTTGCGCTTACTATGATCTACCCGGCGTCTGGCATATGGGTCAGTTTGCGGTCGACCCAGCTTTGCAATCGTCTGGGCTGGGTGGTCGGCTGCTCGATCATATCGAACGTTTTGCGGCTGACAACGGCGCGACGGAGCTGGCTCTCGATACCTCGGAACACGCTACCCACCTGATTGCCTGGTACTGCCGACGTGGCTATGTGCAGGTGGATACGACACAGTGGGGGCATACCAATTACCTGAGCGTGGTCATGAGCCGCCGACTCGGGTAGACCCATATGGAGGGAGTAAGCGATGGCAAGAAGTGAATTCGTGGATTGGCTGGTCGAGCAGTTAGCCCCCATGGGGCCGATCACCGCGCGTAGCATGTTCGGCGGCTGGGGAGTGTATTGCCATGGAATCATCTTCTCGATCGTGGTCGACGACGTGGCTTACCTCAAGACCGACGCGACAACCGAGCCGCGCTTCGAGCAAGCTGGCTCCGGGCCATTCCGCTACAGCATGCACGATGGCCGCGAAATGAAGATGGCCTACTGGCGCATCCCCGACGATGTGATGGAAGACCGGGGCGCGATGATCAAGTGGTCACGCGAGGCGCTGGACGTTTCGCTGCGCGCACAAAAGGCCAAGCCGCCCAAGAAGCCGAAAGCGGCCAAAACCAGCAAGGCCAAGGCGGGCTGAACGAGCTTAGGCCTCGCTGTGTGGATCGGGCGAAGGCGCTTGTTCTGCCAATGGAATCACCTTGCCGCGCGGCGGTGGGGTGTTCCAGGCCGGCTGCAGGGTGACGTGGTCGATGCCGAATTGCTTCGACAGCATGCTCTGTACCGTAGCCAATAGGCGCGGCCAGTGACTGGCGTCGGTGATGACCAAATGCGCCGACAAGGCAATCTCGCGCGAGCCCAGGTGCCATACGTGTAGATCATGCACCGACTCTACGCCCGCTTGCGATGCGAGCGCGGTGCCGACGGCCGACAAATCCACATGGCGCGGTACGCCCTCCATCAGCATATGCGAGGACTGCAACACCAACAGCCACGTCGAGCGCAGAATCAGCAGCGCGATCAGGATGGCTGCAAAGGTGTCGAGCGGCGACCAGTGTGTCAGCCAGACGAGTATCCCAGCCACGACCGCCGCAACTGAACCCAGCATATCGCCCAATACGTGCAAAAGCGCCGCACGCGAGTTCATATTGTGGCTGTCGCCGGCCAGCAGCCAGGCCGACAGCATATTGATGCCGAGTCCGATGACGGCGATGCCGGTCACGCCAAGGCCGTTGACCGCCAGTGGGTGCATCAGGCGGCCAATGGCTTCGAAGACGATCCAGCCGACCATGGCCAGCATCAGGAGGCTGTTGATCAACGCGCCGAGGATCTCGGCACGCGCATAGCCATAAGAATGCTGTGCGGAGGCGGGTCGGATCGAGATCAGCTGGGCAAACAGCGCAAGGCCCAGGGCGGCAGCATCGGTCACCATATGGCCGGCGTCGGCCAGCAGCGCCAGCGAGCCGGCCCAAATCCCACCGCAGGCTTCTACAACGGCGTAACCCGCTGTCAGTACAAGCGCAACCAGCAGGCGGCGCCTGCTGGCATGGTGGTCTGCGGGTGTGTGCCGATGGGCATGGCTCATGGCAATCAGGATAGGTCGAATTCAAACCGGGCGTGCGGCCCTGGCAAGCCTTCAAGCCATTGATGTTCCTCGAATACCACAGTCTTGCGCCCCAGGCGCAGTACGCTGGAACTGCGCGTGCCGTAAGTGGGGGTCTTGATCTGTGCGGCTGAGAGGGCGCGTTCCCATTCCAGCGATACACCCGTCTTGGGCAGGCGTTCGTCTGGCGCTGTCTGGTCATTGGCCAAGAGCGCGAAGAGTGCGGCGTCGTCGTGCAGCGCATCGGGCAGGCCGGCCTTCAATGCATCGACCTTGGGCCAAGGGGTATCGAATCGGGCGTTTGAGACGGCATGGATACCGCGACCGAAACGCAGGGTGCAGTCGTGGCGGCTCTCATAGCCCAATAGACGATTGCCATCGAAAACCAGCAGATTGAAATCGTTATAGGCTGGGGCCTTTTCGTGCAGGGCAGCGATATAGGCCGAAGCGCTGGTATCGCTGGCAAGGAAGTCGACCACCAGCGCGCCGCGCGAAGGGGCGTCGGCTAATTGGCGGGCCGGGTCGCGGTAATTGGTCAGCGCAGCAAAGCGGCCGCTGCGCGTCACCCCCATCCAAGTGCCGCCGCCTTTGAGATCG
>Ga0213872_10002052_pt1 | contig 12226 bp, 10 predicted proteins | sample VelepicomBERX_R2_FD_160071 | JGI IMG/M metagenome (GOLD analysis project Ga0213872, IMG submission 160071) | Rhizosphere microbial communities from Vellozia epidendroides in rupestrian grasslands, the National Park of Serra do Cipo, Brazil - RX_R2 | ecosystem: Host-associated > Plants > Roots >...
CGCCGAACAGAATTGGCGATCCAGGGCAACCGCCTAAACTAACGCCTGCCCCGCCCTTACGGCTTCTCTCCCACCGTATTCGTCCTGAGCCGATAAACATTCCCGCTCGAAGTGATATAGAGCGTCTTGTAATCTGCATCGCCCCATGCCAGGTTGCCTGTCGCATCCGGCAGATCGATGGTGCCGAGATGCTTGCCTTCCGGAGAGAAGATCCAGACGCCGCCCGGGCCCGCGCTGTACACATTTCCCTTGCGGTCCACTTTCATACCATCCGGTGCGCCCTTGCGGGTATCGCTTGTCGCGTCGAAGAACAACTTGCCGTCCGCGAGCGTGCCGTCGGCTTTCACCCGATACTTCATCCAAATCTTCTTTGGCTCAGAGTTGTTCACATATAAATACTGCTCGTCCGGCGAGAACGCAATGCCGTTCGGCCGCGTCAGGTCGCGCACCAGCAGCTCCAGTTTGTCGTTGGCGGGTGCGGAGTCCGGCTTCGTTTCGAAAGCGCCGGGAAGCCGGTACACTCCGTTCACATCCAGTTTCTTCTCGGGATCGTGATCGCTTTGGGTGCGCAACCCGTAGGGCGGGTCCGTAAAGTACAGCGATCCGTCGGACCTGTACACCAGGTCATTGGGACTGTTCAGCGACTTGCCCTGATAGCTGTCTGCCAGGATGGTGACCGGCCCATGGGGATTCATCGTCTCCAGCCGCCAGACGTCGCGCTGCGCGTGCCCCGCAACTGTCAACCGGCCGCGTTTGTCCAGCGTCATGCCGTTCGAGCCTGATTCCGGGCCGCCATACGGCGCGCTGCCCTTGTATCCGCTGGGCTGCAGGAAGATGGTCGGCGCCTGTCCGGGTACCAGCTTCCGGATGCTGTTGCTCGGAATCTCCGCGAACAGCAGGTACCCGCCCGGCTGAATCCACACAGGACCCTCGGTCCATTTGAAGCCGGACGCCAGCGTCTCCAACTCGGCATCGCGCGGAATGAGTTGATCGATTTCCGCGCTCAGCCGCTCCACTTTCGCCAGTTGCTCCTGTGGAGAAGAAACAGCCAGCACGGCGGAGGCGAGCAATGCCGCCGAGAGCGCAGCGATCGAGTAGCGAGTCGGTTTCACGGCAGGATTGTATAACAACGCGCAACGTCAGCGTGCCTGCGCGCCTGCCGCGACTACATTGGGCGGCGCCGCTCGAAGCTCCGCGAGTTGCGTTTCCAGCCGCTGCCATTTCTTACGGTCGTTTTTCAGCTCAATGGGCGCGTTCGGGTTTCCAAAGTAGCTCAGCAATTCGGATCGAATTTGTGGCGTGGCGGTGCTGAAATTCTTCTCTGCCAGCTTGTCCAGCCAATACGCCTGTATGTTGTCCTCCAGCCGGTACTCGCCTGCCTGTGTCACTACGCCGACATCGTAATTTTTGTTTTCCAATTGCAGGCGGCTGTGCCGGACGTCGTCGAGACTGCCGTCGAACTGCTTCGCTGTCCGGTCGAAGCTTGCCATGAAGAGCTTCTCCACGGGTGGCGTCGGCATCTTGAAGTGGAGCGCCTTTAGCGGTCCGATGGGCGGTACCAGCCGCAGCAGAAAGGCCAGGGTGCGGTCCCAGGCCGAAAGCCGCTCGTACTGTTTTCCCCAGTTGCGTTCATAGCTCGACCGGCTCATCACATAAACAAACCGTCTTCGTGTCATACCGGGTTCCGACTGCTGGATCTCGTGCTTCTTTTGCGCCCACGCTACACGCGTCGCGTGCGGAATTGTCTTGCTCACCGCCCGGCGGTAGGAGCCGGCCGCGAGATCGAAGTCCTTGAAGACATCGTTCAAATCGAGGCCGTAGGTATCGCGAAACGCACGTTGCAATACGTCCTTCGCAACAAAGAATCCAATGAAATCGTGGTAGGCTTGTGGGGCAAAATTTCCTTTCGCTACCTCCAGAACGTCGAATCCGAACTCGGTATCGAGATGCCTGGCCGGGTCCTGCTCATAGGTCACGTAATCACCGTACTTGCGCTGCACCCGGGGGTAGAGTATCGGCTCTCCTACATTCGTCGCATATCGATGGCCGTCGCAATCGCCAACGTAGTGCGCCAGGGCGCCCAGCGCGAATGCCAGCTCATTCAGAGTCTGCGCCTCTGTGAGAAGCGCCACAATGAAGTCCCCGGTACGCACATAGTGCGTCAGGTCACTGAACTGCATGCTCCCGTGGGGGTAATACCCCATGTCCTGGACAATCGCTCCGCCGTAAGCGTAGCCATGGGCAGTTTTGAGCTCTTCCGGAGTGGCGTTCGGAAAGCGTGCCAGGAGCACCGGCTTGAGCTTCACCTCCCACAAGGCGTCGACGACGGCCTCATGAGTGAGGACTGAATAGGAAAGCGCAGGGCGAACGACCAGAAGCGCACAGCAGACGGCCAGCAGCGCCCGTGCACGCCTAGTAAAGACCAGAGGCATCCCTCCCATTAGTCGCAAAAAAGGATCGTATGTAGACAAAAAAGGCGCGGTGGCTCCATTTCCACCGCGCCGCGACCGTAGCCAGGAGAGAGACTGGCTTCCGTTATTCCGTTACCGCCACGTTGATGGTCTTGGGTTTCGCAATTTCCTTCTTCGGAAGCGTAACGGTCAGGACGCCGTTCTTGTATTCGGCCTTGACCTTTTCACCATCGACCGTGTCAGGCAGGCTGAATGCCCGGACGAACGAGCCATACGAGCGCTCAATCCGATGGAAGCCCTTGCCATTCTTCTGGTCCTCGAACTTGCGCTCTCCTTTGAGGGTCAGAGTGCCGTTCTCGAGCTGAATTCCTACATTCTTGGGATCCACATCGGGCAGATCGGCCTTCAGGACGAGCTCGTTTTCGGTCTCGTAGATATCTACCGCCGGCGACCACGGCCTGGAAGCCGGTTCGCTGAACAGGCGGGACAAAGAATCCTGGAACACGCGCAGACCTACCGGAAAGTCCTCTAATTCAGTGGTGAACGGATTGTACTTGATCATTGGCATTTCAACCATTCCTCCTAGATTCAATCATAAAATATGCGTGTATGCCTGTCAAGTTTTATGTGCTCGAGAAATGTAAGCCCAGTTGTGTAAGCCAAAATGCTTTAATCCCGCAACCCGCAAGCTGAGAAGAATCCCCCAGCGCCTGTCTGCTACAATTCGACCCGATATGTCCACCCTCAAAGAAGGCGACCGAGCACCCGACATCTCGCTCGACACCGATTCCGGCCAACACTTTGAGCTGTCCTCGCTGAAGGGAAAGAATGTGGTTCTGTACTTCTACCCGAAAGCCGATACCCCGGGCTGCACCAAGGAGGCATGCGAGTTCCGCGACACGTCCAAGAAGTTCACCAAGGCCAACACCGTGATCGTGGGTGTTTCGCCAGATGGCTCAAACGCGCAAGCTAAGTTCAAAACCAAATTCGACCTGCCGTTCACTCTGCTCGCCGACGCCAGCCACACGGCGGCTGAAGCCTACGGCGTCTGGAAGGAAAAGAGCATGTACGGGAAGAAGTACATGGGTATCGAGCGGACCACCTTCGTGATCGACCCCGAAGGACGAATCAAGAAGATCTTCCCTAAAGTGAAGGTGGAGGGTCACGCGGAAGAAGTGCTGGCGGCAATTTCGTAAACGGGCAACGCGCGTCGCTTTAGCGCCGGGTGATCATCTATAAACAGTGAGTGTGAGTGAACACAGCGGCGGCAGCCGCCGTTATCCCGTCCGGCCGGTGCTGGGCGTTGGCGCCGTCATTCTCGATGAAAACGGCGAGCGCCGGCGTGTGCTGCTTATCGAGCGCGGCAAGCCGCCATTGGTTGGGTTGTGGTCGTTGCCCGGGGGCGGGGTTGAAACCGGTGAACGGCTGGAAGAGGCCATCGTCCGCGAAGTCAGGGAAGAAACCGGCCTGGAGGTTACTGCCGATTCGATTGCGACGGTTTTCGAACGCATCATACCGGATGACCTTGGCGGCTGTGAATATCATTACGTTTTGATCGACTTTTTCTGTACCATCCGCGGCGGCGACATGCAGGCGGGCAGCGACTCGCGCAACGTCGCGTGGTTCGATATCGACTCGCTCGGGTGGCTGCCTATGACCGAAGGCACGCTGCAGGTCATCCAATCCTGTTGCAAGAACCGCAACACCCATCCGCACGTTACGCGTCCTTAGGGCGCAGTTTTGAATGCCATTTAGCAGTACGGAACTCCTACAATTCGGCGAGCTGAAAGACTTGCTCGCCCAGTACGCCGGCAGCACAGCGGGCCGGCAAATCGTCTATTCTCTCGAGCCGCACAACGATCGTATTGCGATCGAGGCAGACCTCGCCGACGCCGGCGAGGGCATTGCCTATCTTCGCGAGGTTTCAGGGGCGCAGGTTGCTTCCGGAACCGCCGCCATCCGGCTGCGTTTCGACCAGCTTCGCGACATCGAATCGTCCGTCCGCGTGCTGCACGTCGAGGGTGCGTCGCTGGAAGGCCGCGAGATCATGGATCTCTTCCACACCCTTGCGATTGCAGGCGAGTATCGCGGCATTTTGCTGCATGTTGCCGGGCGCTACCCGCGCCTGGCGGGGCGGGCAATGAAGCTGGCCGACCTGCGCGATGTCGCGCGGCGATATCAGCGGGCCTTCCTGCCCGACGGCACTCTTTCTGACGAAGCGAGCGTCGCGCTGGGCCGCATCCGCCGCGACATTGCCCGCCAGCAGCGGCAGATCCAGGATTCGCTCGAGCGCTTCATCCGTGCTCACCGCAGCGACGGGACGCTGCAGGAAGACATCGTCACCATTCGGGACGATCGGTTCGTGGTGCCGGTGGTGGCAGGCCAGAAGGGCCGGGTGGATGGCGTGATCCACGGTTCAAGCGGCACCGGACGCACGCTTTTTGTCGAGCCGCTCGACACCATCCAGCTCAATAACCAGCTCGTTCGTCTGCGCGAAGACGAGATTCGTGAGATCGAGCGCATCCTCGCCGAGATCACCAACACGCTTCGTGAACATGCGGCCGAAATCGCTGCCACCGCCGAGGCGCTGGCTGAGTTCGATCATATTTTCGCCAAAGCCGCTTTTGCGCGCGACTACAACGCCGTAATCCCGCGCTTCAGCGGCGAGCAGCGGCGCCTGATTCTCCGCCAAGCACGCCATCCTTTGCTCGAAGCGGTGCTGCGCAAGCAGAAGAAACCCATTGTCCCGATCTCGTTCGAGCTCAATGAAGAGCGCCGGTGCCTGCTGATCAGCGGTCCGAATACAGGCGGCAAAACGGTCACGATGAAGACTACCGGCCTGCTGGCGCTGATGGCCTATGCCGCGGTTCCGGTGCCGGCCGCGGAAGCCGAGTTCCCGCTGCTCGATGACGTGCTTGCCGATATCGGCGACCAGCAATCCATTGCGGAAAGCCTCAGCAGCTTTTCCGGCCACTTGCTTCATGTCAAGCAGATGCTCGAACGCGTTACCCCTGACAGCCTGGTGCTGCTCGATGAACTCGGCCGTGCGACGGACCCGGAGGAAGGCGGCGCGCTCGGTGTGGCGATTCTCGATCAGTTCCGCCAGTCCGGTGCTTTCTGTCTGGCATCCACGCACTTGCTGCCGCTCAAGGTGTACGGCGCCCACACTCCCGGTGTGCTGAATGGCTCGATGGGCTTCAACGAAGCCACTCTGCAGCCTACCTACGAATTACGGCTGGGAGTTCCCGGCAAGTCGGCCGGTCTCGACATTGCGACGCGTCTCGAGCTGCCCGAAGCGGTGCTGTCCCATGCCCGCTCTGTTCTGCCGCGCATGCAGGCCGATTTTCAGGAGCTGCTTGCTGAATTGCACCGCCAGGTGGAAGAAAACGCGCGCCTCACGAAGGAGATGGAGCAGGCGACCGAGGAGCTGCAGCGCCGCACCGACCAGGTACAGAGCGAAGCGGTGGGCCGTGAACAGCGCCGCCAGCGCGAATGGGACGACAAAAAAGAGAACCTGATCGCCGATTTCGAAGCGCGCGCCCAAATGCTGATGGAGCGCGTGAATGAAGCCACGGAGCAGCGCAAGGCAGCCGAGCAGGCGCAGCGGCTCATTTCGAAAACCAAGCGGGAATTTCGCGAAGAAGCCTCGGAAGTAATGGCGCCCCCGCCGGAAATGGAGAAAACGGCGGCGCTTCCGCCGCTCAAGTTCGAGGAAGGCGCCCGCGTGCGTCTGAAGGATGTTCGGGAAGTCGCCACCATCCGGCGCATCCTGAAGAACGGAAATCTGGAGGTAGAAGCCGGTTTTCTGAAAATGCAGGTGCCGCGAGAGGACATTGTCGAGGTTGTGCCCGAGGCCGCCGGCACGTCGAAACTGCCGAAGAATGTGCGGGTGGAAACCGGTCCGCGCTGGGATGTTTCGTACCGCGAGCTCAATGTGATCGGGCAACGCGCCGAAGAAGCCGTCGACCAGGTGGACAAGTTTCTCGATTCCGCCGCGCTTGCGTCGGTGAATCGGGTGCGCATCATTCACGGTCACGGCATGGGTGTTTTGAAAAAGGCAGTAAGCGAATATCTGGGTTCGAGCCCGCACGTCAGCCGTTTTTACCCCGCGCCTCCATCCGAGGGTGGATCGGGCGCTACCATCGTCGAATTACGGGAATAGGTGAAGAATTGCTAGAATCGTGGTATGTTCCGCTTCTTGATAGGGATGACGGTGTTTGTCGGACTGATGTTTGCGGGGTTGGCTATGGCCAAGACTGACACCGGCTCGAATTATCCCGAGTCCCTTCGTGCCTGGCAGCAGAAGCGGGATGCCGGGCTGCGATCGCCGAACGGTTGGCTGACGCTGGTGGGCCTTTTCTGGCTGAAACCCGGCGACAACAGCATCGGCTCGGCTGATTCGAACGACTTTGTTCTGCCAAAGGGCTCGGCTCCGGCCCAGGTGGGGCGCCTGCATCTCGAAGGCTCGAAGATAACCTTCACGGCGGCAGATGGTTCGTCGCGCAGTCTGTCTTACGACGAGGACAAGCCGGACGTAGTTCATGCCGGAACCGTGTCGTTTTATATCATCAAGCGCGGCGATCGCTTCGCCGTTCGTGCAAAAGACAGCGCCAGCCCGGTTCTTAAGGATTTCCAGGGGATGAAATACTTCCCGGCCAATCCGGAGCTGCACTTCACCGCAAAGTTCATTCCCGATCCGCAGATCATCCCGATCCTGAACATTCTGGGTGAGACCGAGATGCAGGAAAGTCCTGGCGTGGTGGAGTTCCTCTATAAGGGCCAGGTCTACCGTTTGCGCCCCGTTTACGAGGGCAAAACGCTGTTTTTTCTCTTCAAGGATCCAACCAACAAGACGGGGACCTACCAGGCGGGCCGGATGTTGAATACGCCTCTGCCCGCCGACGGTAAAGTGGATCTCGATTTCAACCATTCCTACAACCCGCCTTGCACCTTCACGCCCTATGCAACCTGCCCGTTGCCGCCTAAAGAGAACACACTGCCATTTCCTGTAGAAGCCGGCGAGTTGCGGTATGGCAAAGGTCACGCGGAATACGCAGAAGCCCGCTGACGAACTTCTTAAGATGGAGTCGTGAACCTCACCGCCGGCGCGTCCGATAGCGGCAAGCGTCTCGACTCCTTTCTGCATGAGCGGCTGCCTGAATACAGCCGTTCGCGCCTGCAGTCGTGGATCAAAGGCGAACGCGTTCTGGTTGACGGAAAAGGCGCCCGCTCTTCTTATATCCTGCGGGGAAACGAAGCCGTGCTGGTTTCACCCGCCGAACTGGCGCCGCTGAAGGCCGAAGCCGAAGAACTGCCACTCAAAATTCTCTATGAGGATGCGGACGTGGTGGCCATCGACAAGCCGGCGGGAATGGTGGTGCATGCCGGCGCAGGCCATCACAGCGGCACGGTTGTGAACGCGCTATTGCATCGCTTCGGCTCTCTATCGTCGGTCAACGGCGAGCTGCGGCCCGGGATTGTGCACCGCATCGACAAGGATACGAGCGGTGTGCTGCTGGTCGCGCGCACCGACAAAGCGCATCTGGCGCTTGCCAAACAGTTTCATGACCGGCAAGTGGAGAAGATCTATCTAGCGCTGGTGCATGGCCGGATGAAGCAGGTTCAAGGCCGCATCACCGCTCCCATCACGCGCGATCCGGTTCATCGCACCCGCATGACGGCGAAACTGGCGTCCGGGCGTCCGGCGCTCACCGATTATCGGGTTTTGGAAGAATTCGAACGGCTCAGCTATCTCGAGGTGCGTATCGGTACCGGACGGACTCACCAGATCCGCGTTCATCTTTCGAGCGTCCGGCATCCAATTGTGGGCGACCGGCTATATGGCGCTCCGGGCGTTGTGCCCGGCCTGCCGCCGCTCGGTCGCTTTTTTCTGCACGCTCACCTGCTTCGCTTTCAGTCGCCATCGACCGGCGAGAGAATTACCGTGGAGAGCCCCTTGCCTGCGGATCTCTCTCAATTTCTTGCTTCAGTACGTTCGGAGACGGCTAGAATATAGGCATCTCGATGAAGTTCGCAGGTCTTTGTCTGGCCGCTCTGGCCCTTTCCGGCATCGTGTGCCTTGATACACTTCGGGCGGCGCCGAAGCAGTCGCCGCAAGCGCCGGCAGCCGCTCCGCAGGGTCAAGAAGGTACCGAATCCGCTCCCATACGGGCCGAAGTAACGCGCGTGAACATGCTGTTCACGGTTACCGACAAAAAAGGCCGATTCGTGACGGATCTCACTAAGAATGACTTCCAGGTGTTCGAGAATAAGAAGCCGCAGAGCATCATGGAGTTCACCGCGGAAACCGACCTGCCGCTGCGGCTGGCCATCCTGATCGACACCAGCAATAGCATCCGCGACCGCTTTCACTTCCAGCAGGAAGCTGCGATGAACTTCATCAACAGCGTCATGCGTACGCAGGACAAAGCGATCGTGGTCAGTTTCGATACGGCTGCGGAGCTGGTTGCTGACATGACAAACGACACGAGCCAGTTGGAGCACGCCGTACGCGGCCTGCGGCCGGGCGGCGGCACGGCGCTATACGACGCAATTTACTTCGCCTGCAAAGAGAAGCTCATGAAGGACCAGCCGATGTATAAGTTCCGGCGTGCCATGGTCATCCTGAGCGATGGTGAAGATAACGAGAGCCGTTATAGCCGCGAGCAGGCGCTCGAGATGGCGCAGCGTGCCGATACCGTCATCTACACGATCTCGACCAACATCACGCACGTCGAAACGGAAGGCGACAAAGTGATGCGCTACCTAGCCGAACAAACCGGTGGGGCAGCCTTCTTCCCGTTTCAGGCTAAGGATCTGAATCAGTCGTTCGAGAACATCGCGAACGAACTGCGGCATCAGTACAACCTGTTTTACCGCCCTGAGCCGCTGGAAAATGACGGCAGGTATCACGAGGTACAGATCAAGGTAAAGGGCCGCAAAGATCTGCTGGTGCGCGCGCGCAAAGGCTACTACGCGCGGCGGCCCGTATAGCGGAAACAGGCCCGGTTTACTGATCCGTCTTCGACGGACCCATTGCGAACTCGAAATACATGATTTCTTCGCCGGAGCGCTCATCGCGCAGCCCGTTCAGATACAGTTTGTCGCCGGATTCCGGTCTGGCTTCGAAATAGAAGAATCCGCTGGCCGAGTCGCCGGGCGGCAGAATCTTGGCGCTGAAGGCACGCTCGATCAGGGATGGGGTATCGAGCGGATTCTTCTTCTTGGGCAATGGGATGGGCACAACCTGGGGCGTCGGATGCTTGCCCGAAGTTGCAAGGAAAGGGACGTCTTCCGGGCTGACGGCGGTTACGTGGCGCCCGTCGCTTGCCACCAGACTTACTTCGAGATTGCGCAAATCGAGTGCCTTATCGCGCTTGTTCTCGACGACGACGAGGACGGGTAGTACGCCGTATTTGAGCAGATCAGCCTTTTTCCCGAAGGCGGATGTGGTCAATTCTTCGTTATCGAACGGCTTGGCCCCGATGGTAACCTGATCGGAGCTTTGGTGGGCATAGTCACTTGCCCGGCCGGCCCGAAAGACGTTCTCTGTTGCGCCTGCGAAGCCTACCAGCATGGCCGTCAACGTTATACTCGAAATCACGAATCGAGTTTTTGGAATCACGCGCGCTTTTCTCCTCTACCGTCTAATCCAGCTTGTTTCAATTCCACTTGTCTTTCTATACTTCTGTACGCGGTTTCTCACAAACCGGGCGTATCGGCCTCACTTCCGCGAACGCCTCGGCTTCCTGCAGAAATCGTTCAACGGGACGAAACCCGGCAGCATATGGTTGCACGCGGTTTCGGTGGGCGAAGTCGCTTCCAGCATACCGTTGATCCGCGCGCTGCGGGCGGATCAGCCGCATATCCCGGTCTACCTGTCGACATCCACCACTGCCGGACGGCATGCTGCGCTGCGGCAGGCGGCCGACCTGGTGGATGGAATCTTTTACAGCCCGCTCGATTACGTGTCGTGTGTGCGGCGCTGCCTGCGAACCATTCGACCGCAACTCCTGGTGGTGCTCGAGACCGAGATCTGGCCGAACCTCTATGCGGAAGCGAAGGACGCGGGCACCGGCATCGCGATCGTGAACGGCCGCATTTCCGCTCGAGCCTGGCGGCGGTATCGAGTCTGGCACTGGTTTTTTTCGAAAGTGTTGCCGTTGCCGGACCTGGTTCTGGTGCAAAGCGCGACCGACCAGGCGCGCTACACGGAGCTGGGCGTGCCATCCCAGAAGCTTCGGGTCTCCGCAAATCTCAAGTACGATGCTGCGCCCCTCCCGTCCGCACCGGTTAACGTTCCGTCCTTTGGTGCGGACCGGATCTGGATCGCCGCGAGCACGGTGGGTCCGAAGGAACGCGGCAGCCTGCACAAGCATCGGATAGATGAAGACGACATCGTTCTGACTGCATTTCAGGCGCTCGCTGCCGACCTGCCGCGCCTGCTGCTGATCCTCGCGCCGCGCCAGCCCGCTCGCTTCGCAGAAGCAGCCCGAAAGCTCGAGGCGGCGAAAATTTCGTTCGTGCGCCGCACTGAACTAAAGGCCGACCCATCACGCAGGCTCTCTCTTCCCGGCGTGCTGCTGCTCGATACCATCGGCGAGCTCGCCACTCTTTACCCGCTTGCCGATGCGGTATTTGTCGGCGGCTCGATCGCTCCGCGCGGCGGGCACAACATCATCGAACCGGCCGCCGCCGGCGCCCCCATCGTTGTGGGGCCGCACATGCATAACTTCGAAGCGATCACCGGTGATTTTCTCGAAGCGGGTGCGATGATCCAAATCGGAAGCGAAGCTGGGCTGCTGCCGGTCATCCGCCGGTTGTTGACGGACCGCGCCGCGGCTGAGGATCTGGGCCGCCGCGCCAAACAATTGGTCGATAGCCGGCGGGGAACGGTCCATTCCATTGCCGGACGGTTGTGGGGCGTTTACTTTTGCGCGGGTCCCGCATCGCCCCGCAACCTGCTTTCCCGTTGGTTTCTTAGCGCGCTCGCAAAGCTCTGGATTAAAGGCGGCGAGTGGAACCGGCGGCGTTCCCTCCAGCAGGCTTACGCGGTGCGCCCTCTCCCGGTCCCGGTCATCAGCATCGGCGGCATCACGGTCGGCGGTTCCGGCAAAACGCCGTTTACTAACTACCTGGCCGCCTGCCTGGTGCGCAACGGGCACGCACCGGCTATTCTTACCCGCGGTTATCGACGCCGCTCTGCCGCCACGAACATCATCCTGGGTCCCGGAGCAAAGATGCCCGCGGCGTTTACGGGCGATGAAGCACAGATTTACCTTCGGACTGGTCTTGTGCCGGTCGGCATCGGCGCAAACCGATACGAAACGGCGCAGATTCTGCTGCGGCAATTTTGCACGACAGATGTTCTCCTGCTCGATGATGGTTTTCAGCATGCACGCCTGCATCGCGATTTCGACATTGTGCTCATCGATGGCCTCGACCCGTTTGGGCGGGGAAATGTAGTTCCGTTGGGGCGCTTACGCGAACCGCCGGAAGCACTTGCCCGGGCCGATCTTTTCGTAGTCACACGGGCCGAGGATGACGTTCGCTTTGAGGCGATCCGTACCCGTCTTGCCGAATGGAACCCGCGAGCGGCGGTTTTCAGAACCCGGCTGGTGGTACGCTGCTGGCGCGATGTCAACACAGATGCCTGTCTCCCTACGCTTGCCGGACGGCGGGTGGCGGCATTTTGCGGCCTCGGCAATCCAGAAAACTTTTGGCGAACGCTCGAATCGCTCGGCGTCAACGTGGTGTTCCGCTGGACGTTCGGCGACCACTATTGCTACAAACCGGCCGAACTGAAGAGGCTGGCT
>Ga0213872_10002053_pt1 | contig 12225 bp, 12 predicted proteins | sample VelepicomBERX_R2_FD_160071 | JGI IMG/M metagenome (GOLD analysis project Ga0213872, IMG submission 160071) | Rhizosphere microbial communities from Vellozia epidendroides in rupestrian grasslands, the National Park of Serra do Cipo, Brazil - RX_R2 | ecosystem: Host-associated > Plants > Roots >...
GACGGATCGCGCTCGGCAATTGCGAGGGCATTGGCAAATGTGCGCATCGCCTTGCGTCGCGTTTCGGTGTAGCTCCACAGCCACGCAACATCGAGATGCGAGTGTCCCCACAGCACGAGATCACCATGGGAGACGAATGGTTCGCCGCCGGTCACGGACGTGACGTCGATCGATCTCTCGGGTTCTTGCGTTGCCTTTGCCAGCATCAGCCGCCAGCGAACGCCGTCGCCCGACGGCAAGCCGTTCGTCGGCAACGCATGACGCTCGACGTCCAATGTCAAGCGGCGTTCGGTATTCGATGCGTCGACTTCGACGTCGTGATGCTCGCGGTCGTAGGCGCCGGCGATCACGCCGTCGATGCGCAACAGCGCGCCGGTTATGGTACGGTAGCGTAAACGCCGAGGACTGTTTGACGCGGGAAGGGTCGCTTCGAGCACAACGATCGCATCGGTTCGTTGTGCTTCGCGCAGCGGGAGACGCATAGGTTATTGCGCGGGACTCAAACGCAATCCGGCGATCTTTCCGCTGGCATCGAGCGTGTAGATAAAATCGAGCGCCGGCGCGTGGGCAAAGGTGATCTTGAACACGTAGATCGTCAGGCTTTGCACCGCACTGGTTTGTACCTGCTGAAACGACGTCGGTGTCCCGGTATCTTTGAGCAGCGACGCAATCTGCGCGAGCGTTTCCGGTGTCAGCGCATCCGTCATCTGCGCGTTGAGCCCACTCGGGTCCGCGAGTTTACCTTGCTGCAGCGCTGCGAACCATGCCTTCGCGTTTTCGAGCGGCGTCGCGCCCGGTGCAGGCACGGCGGATGCTTGCGCGACGATTGCCGCAACCGTCAGAATCATTCACGCTCCTATGCAATCGCAGGCCATTCCGCCTTCAGTGATCCCGCATCGAATCCACTTTGTAAGAAACCGAGCAGTGTTTCGTGCGGATCGGCGCTTTCGCGCACGTTGTCGTAGGGCAGAACGCCGAGGTGGGCTGTTGACGAGACCTCTACCCACTTTGCGTTATCCGGCCACAGGCGCGCCTCCGCTAGTTTCGCCGGTTCGGGCGCCGTGTAGGTGTAGTACGCGGGAAAGCGCGTGTTCGGGTCTCCGGGCCAAAATCCGAAACTGATGACTTCGTGCGAGTACGCTTCGCGTTCGACGCGATTGGCGCCGGGTCGCGCCGGCGCGGGGCGGCCGGAGAAGCGCGTCACCGCGAGATCGAAACTATGCCAGAAGAGATGTACCGGGCTCGTCTTGCCGACGAAGCGGCCGGAAAATTCTTCGAACACGCCCGCGCTAAACGTGAGAATCGACCACCAGCGCCGCACGGCATCGGCGTCATAGCTGCGATGTTCGACGTCGAGTTCGAACGGCGTCTCGATCGGAATGCCGTACGGGCGCGTGCGAATGCGCACATTGAGATTCAAGCGCGCGAACGCGGCGAGCATCCATTCGTAAAAGGCCTGCACCGTGATTCCGTCGTGCAGCGCAAGTGACTCGCGATTCCCCGTTTCGGTCGAGATGATGAGCACGTTGTCGATGAAATCGAAATCAATCTGGAACGCGACGTTGCCGTCATGCATGAGGCGCGTGGTCAACCCGCGCGCCGTAACGTAGAGCGGCACGTTCCACCAGTGATTTCGATGAGGCGTATGACGCAACCGGATCTTTCCTACGATCTGAACCCACAGGTGGAGCGTCCACTTCGTCGGCTCCCACTCGTCGTAAGGTAATTCCGGCAGCGTCATTGATTCACGAGTTCTTTGAGCGCGGTATCGAAGATCTTCGGCGCTTTGCCCTGGAACAGCAGCGATTCATTGCCGCCGATCTGCTTGCGCAGTTCGATCAGCTCGTCGCGCAGCGCGGCGGCTTTTTCGAATTCGAGATTGGCGGCGTATTCGCGCATCTTCTTCTCCAGTTCCGCGGCCATCTTCATCGCGACGTCGCGCGGCACTTTGTCGAGTTTGACCTTCTCGGTCGTCTCTTCCGTAGCGCCGACCATGCTGAGAATATCGCGGATTTCCTTGCGGACGCTGCGCGGTTCGATGCCGTGTTCCTTGTTGAATGCGACTTGCAGTTCGCGGCGGCGCTTGGTTTCACCGAGCGCGCGCGCCATCGACTCGGTGACGACGTCGGCGTACATCACGACCTTGCCCTCGACATTGCGGGCCGCGCGACCGATCGTCTGAATCAGCGACGTTGCGCTGCGCAGATAGCCTTCTTTGTCGGCATCGAGAATGCCGACGAGCGAGACCTCCGGAAGGTCCAAGCCTTCGCGCAAGAGATTGATGCCGACCAGCACGTCAAACGTGCCCAGACGCAGATCTCGCAGAATCGCAACGCGCTCGAGCGTGTCGACTTCGCTATGCAGGTAACGGACTTTGAGTCCGTTCTCGAGCAAGTAATCCGTTAAGTCCTCGGCCATCTTCTTCGTCAGGGTCGTTACGAGCACACGTTCTTGACGCGTGACGCGCTGGCGAATCTCTTCCATCAAATCGTCGACTTGATTGCGGGTCGGGCGCACCTCGACTTCCGGATCGACCAGTCCCGTCGGGCGAATGATCATCTCGGCCGTCTGCGTGCTGCGGCCGATTTCATACGTGCCCGGCGTCGCCGAGACGTAGACGATTTGATTGATGTGCTCGTCCCACTCATCGTAGGTGAGGGGCCGGTTGTCGAGCGCGCTCGGAAGCCGAAAGCCGTGCTCTACGAGCGTCATTTTGCGCGAACGGTCGCCCGCGTACATGCCGTGCACTTGCGGAAGCGTGACGTGCGACTCGTCGACGAAATAGAGCGAATCCTTCGGGAAGAAATCGAGCAAGCACCACGGCGTCGACCCCGGTTCACGTCCAGTCAAGTGACGCGAATAGTTTTCGATGCCGTTGCAGTAGCCGACTTCACGCAACATGTCGAGATCGTAGCGCGTCCGCATTTCGAGACGCTGCGCTTCCAGCAACTTGCCGTGATCCTTGAAAGACTTCAGGCGTTCGTCGAGTTCGACCTCGATCGAGTTGATCGCTCGGCGCAGCTTCTCTTCCGGCGTGATGAAGTGTTTTGCAGGGAAGATCAGGAGCTCGTCTTTGCTTTCGACATATTCGCCGGTCATCAGGTTCACTACGTTGATCGCGTCGATTTCGTCGCCGAAGAACTCGATACGATGCACGAGTTCTTCGTCGACGCCGACGAATTCCAGTACGTCGCCGCGCACGCGGAACATACCGCGCGTTAAGTTCAAATCGTTGCGGCGGTACTGCATGTCGACGAGCTTGCGCAGCAGCACGTCGCGGTCCATCTCGTCACCGACGCGAACGCGCGCCGACATCTCCATATAGTCCGAAGGCGAGCCTAAGCCGTAGATGCACGACACCGACGCGACGATCAGGGTATCGGGCCGCGTAAGCAGCGATTGCGTGGCGGAGTGACGCAGACGCTCGATCTCATCGTTGATCGACGAGTCTTTCTCGATGTACGTGTCGGTCGAGGGAACGTACGCCTCCGGCTGATAGTAGTCGAAGTACGAAACGAAATACTCGACCGCGTTCTCGGGAAAGAACTCGCGGAATTCCGCGCAGAGCTGCGCGGCGAGCGTCTTATTGTGGCACAGTACGAGCGTCGGCTTCTGTACGATCTCGATGACGCGCGCCATTGCCATCGTCTTTCCGCTTCCGGTCACTCCGAGCAGCGTCTGCGCGCGATCGCCGCGCAGCACACCTTCGCCCAGGAGTTCCGTCGCCTTCGGCTGATCGCCGGCAAGCGCGTAAGGAGAGACGAGTCTAAATTTCTTGGCCGCCATAGGTGCTAGTGTAACCGCCGAACAGACGTTTGGGTTGCGCACCGTCCTCCTCCGACGCATCTTGACGCCGGTAAGTTTGCGGTGTATAGATTCTTTACAGCGTAAACTTTCCTCCGTAAAGATCAGGATAGCTTATGGAAGCGGGCATCGATCTGGGGCCCGGCGCAGTGCCGGTGGTGGAATATGGATGGCGACGGATCGTCATCGTGGTCGCGATCATGATGGCGGCCCTGCTGGAGACGCTGGATTCAACAATCGTCAACGTGGCGTTGCCGACCATGGAGGGAAACCTGGGAGCCGCAGTCGATGAGGGGATCTGGATCGTCACCGGCTACATCATTTCGAACGTCGTCTCGATCCCGCTCAATCCGCTGTTGATTCGACTGCTCGGGCGGCGACGTTACTTCACGATTTGTATTGCGGGGTTTACCGCGGCCTCCGTGCTCTGCAGCACCGCGCATTCGCTCACCTGGCTCGTCGCATTTCGCGTCCTGCAAGGTGCATTCGGAGGCGGACTGATCGCAACGTCACAAGGCGTGATGCGCGACACGTTTCCCCCGACGGCAATCGGTATCAGTTCCGCGCTCTTTGCCATGGCCCTCATCATCGGTCCGGCAATCGGTCCGCTCGCGGGCGGCTACCTGACCGACAATTTCTCGTGGCAGTGGATCTTTCTCGTAAATATCGTTCCGGGCTCCATCGCGGCAATCGTGCTCGGCGCGATGCTGCGCGATCCGGTGAAGCCCGCGCGCGTCGCGATCGATTGGAGCGGAGTAGTGTTGCTGGCGCTAGGACTAGGTGCGCTGCAGTTCATCCTGGACAACGGCGAACGGCATGATTGGTTCGCGGATTCGACGATTGCGCTCGCCGGTGTCCTGTCGTTCGTGGCGCTTGCCGCGTTTGCGTGGTGGCAATGGAGCGGCACCTCACGTCCGGTCGTCGACCTGCACGTCCTGCGGTTCCGCAGCGTCTCGGTCGGCTCGATCATTGCGCTCGCGTTCGGCGCGCTCGTCTTTTCGCCGGCGATTCTCACGCCGCTCTACACGGAGTCGATCCTGCAATACACGTCATGGGATAGCGGCCTGCTGCTCGTGATGCGCGCGGTTCCGGTGGTAGTCCTAACACCTGTCTTTGCAACCATGTCGGAACGCGGCGTCGACGTACGGTACATGCTCGGCGCGGGATTCGCGCTGGCAGCATTTTCGTTGTGGTGGCTGAATAGTATGATGACCTCCGGATCGCCCTTCGCTATGCTTGCATGGCCGCTGATGGTCTCCGGAATCGCGCAGTCCATGCTCCTCGTTCCGCTCATTGTCGGCGTCCTCAGCACAACGCCGCCCGAGCTCAACGGGAAAATCGCACCCATTATCACGCTCTGCGTGCAACTCGGTGGTTCGATCGCAAGCGCTGCAAGCATCACGATCTTCGACCGCCGCACGACCTTTCACAGCACGATTCTCGCGGGAGCTGCCAATGCGCGGCATCTCAACCTGCTCGGCATGACGCCGTCACACGACACGATCGCACAGCTTTCTACATTGGTGAACCAAGAGGCCACGACCATGGGATTCTCCGATACGATTTTCGCCGTCGCACTGCTCGCCGCATTGATCGTCCCGATCGTCCTCGCGTTTCCGCGTTCGAGAGCGTCGGGTTTCTCCGTTCAGGAGAAACCCATGTGAGCGACTTTATGAGTGCGCTGACGCATTTGCGGCGGGATCTCGACGCAGCCGGCGTTCCGAACTCCAGCGCGGCCGCGACGATCTACACCTATATGAGCGCCCTTCACGAGCAGAGCCCGGCCGCGTGGCAAGCGTTCTACCACTCCGTGCACGACCGTCTGCGCGAGCTCGCCGAGCGCGACTATCCCTATGTCGGACGCGCGGCCGAGCCGCTGCTGCAGTTACTCGAAGACGATCTCAGCGTGACACTCATTTCCGCTTCGGAACGCGAACGTATTCGCGCGCGGCTCGTCGAATATCACGGCAGTGAAGCAAGCCTACCATCATAAGGACCTTCGCAACGCGCTCGTCGACGAGGCGATTGCAATGCTCGCCGACGACGGGTCGGGAAATCTCACGTTACGCGAACTCGCCCGCCGCTTGGGTGTGACGCATACTGCGCCGTACGCACATTTCGCGGACAAAAAGGCGCTGCTGGAAGTGATCGCCGACGCGGGCTTCGCCCGTCTCACCGAGCGTATCGAGCGCGCCCGCGCAAACGCGACCGATCCCGCCGCGGCGCTGGAAGCGATGGGCGGCGAATACATCGCGTTCGCCCGCGAGAACGCGAATTGGTACCGCCTCATGTTTGCGGATCCCGAACTCGTCAACGATCCGGACTGTGAAATGTCCGAGCAAGCCGAGCGCGCTTTCGGGTCGCTTGTCGAAGCGATTGCCGCCTTCAACCCGCCGCCCGACTTCGACGTGCGCGAGTTTGCCGTTGCCGTCTGGGCATTCGTGCACGGCATCGCTATGCTCGAAATCGACCAGCGCATCGACAGCAAGACCTTGCAAAGCGCAGAGGATGTCCTTCGTCTGGGCACGCGCGTCTTTGTGCGAGGTCTTCACGCGTAGAGGGGAGAGCAGGCGGGGGGCTCGCGAACCCTTGCCATCCGCCCTTCCCCGTGGAGATGCACCCCGTTGAGCCATAACCCCCTGATTTTCAGCGGTAACTCGAATCGCGCGCTGGCCGAAGAGATTGCCAAGCGGCTGAAGCTGCATGTCGGCAAGTCGCTCGTCGACAAATTCAAGAACGAAGAAACGCGCATCGAGATCGCCGAGAACGTGCGCGGTTCCGAAGTCTTCGTCGTGCAGTCGATCTGCAAGTCCGCCGATGGGAAAATCGGCGTGAACGATTCGCTGATGGAACTGCTGCTGATGATCGACGCGTTGCGTCGCGCGTCGGCCGCGCGCATCACGGCGGTGATTCCATACTACGGGTACGCAAAGCAAGATAAAAAGACGAAAGGCCGCGAGCCGATCTCGGCCAAGGTCGTCGCGAATCTGCTGAAAGTTACGGGCGCAAAACGGCTGGTCACGATGGACTTGCACGCCGCGCAGATTCAGGGCTTCTTCGATATTCCGGTCGACAACCTGATGGCGATGCCCGTGCTCTGCAATTATCTGAAGAAAGAGGGCCTCGCCAAGCATCGCGTCGTGGTCGTCTCGCCCGATGCCGGTGGCGTGCACCGCGCGGAACTTTTTGCGAAACGGCTAGATAGTTCGCTTGCGATCGTCTTCAAACGCCGCCCGGAACCCGACGTATCGGAAGTCACCGACATCGTCGGCGACGTCACCGGCAAAATCGCCGTCATTGTCGACGACATGATTTCAACCGGCGGTACGCTAGCGAAAGCGGCCGAAGCAATCAAGGCACGCGGCGCGACCAAGGTTTATACCGTAGCAACGCACGGTATCTTTGCGGGCGAAGCCGTTCGCGTATTGGAAGAGTCGGACATCGAGCGCGTGATCGTTACGAACACGATTCCGCTTGCGGACATCGAGTCGCATCCGAAATTCGTGCAACTCTCGATCGCGCAAACCTTCGCGGACACGATCAGCCGCATCACGACGAACCGCTCGGTCTCGGCACTCTTCGACGGCGAGGAGGGCGGCGCGCCCGAAGCGGGCCCTAACGAAGCACCCGTGCTCGAAACGGCGGCAACCGCCTAACATAAGGAGAACCGAAGCAACGTGGCTAGCAAAGAAATGACGCTCTCGATCGAGCGGCGTGAAAAACTCGGAACGACCGGAGCAAATGCACTCCGGCGCGAGGGAAAGATTCCCGCAGTGCTTTACGGCCACGGCACGACGCCGCAGCATATTGCTTTCGATATGCGCACGTTCGACGAATTGCTTCACCACGGAGGCCGAACCGGTGTCATTACGCTGCTGATGAATGGTAAGAAAAGCGAGACCGTGCTCGTACGCCAAGTAACGCGCAATCCGGTGACGCGCGGCATTCAGCATGTCGATCTCTTGCGCGTGTCCGCGCATGAAGCCGTGCGCACGACGATTCCGCTCACGACGGCCGGCGTTGCGCGCGGCGTGAAAGATTTCGGCGGCGTGATGGACGTGCTCGTGCACGACCTCGAGGTCGAAGGTCCGGTGGATCAGTTGCCGGATCATCTCGAGGTCGACGTGACCGATCTCGGCATCCATCAACATGCGACCGCCGCAGACGTGAAACTGCCGAAGAACTTCAAACTCCTCACGGCTCCCGACACGATCCTCGTTTCGGTCGAAGCGTCGAAGACGGCGCAGCATCTGGAAGAAGCCGCTTCCGGTGTAGGAGCGGAGCAGGCGACGCCGGAGGTCATCGGCGAGACGCCGGAGGCGCAGTAATAGCGCAGCAAGAGCCGCCGAAGCTCATCGTTGGGCTCGGAAACCCCGGAAAAGAATACGAACGAACCCGGCACAATGCCGGGTTCATGGTTGTTGACGAGCTCGCGCGACACTACGGCATCACGTCGTGGAAACACAAGGACAGCGCCGAGCAGGCTTACGATTCGAACCGCCGCGTCGTGCTCGTCAAACCAACGTCATTCATGAATTTGAGCGGGACGCCGGTGCGGTTGATTTCGTCGTGGTATCGCACACTGCCCGAGGACGTGCTCGTTATCGTCGACGAAATGGATCTGCCGTTCGGCGCATTACGAATGCGCCCGTTCGGCGGGCACGGCGGACACAACGGGCTGCGCTCGGTGATTGCGACGATCGGCGAGCAATTTCCGCGCATTCGCGTCGGCGTCGGCCGCCCCAAATTCGACACAATCGATCACGTCCTGAGCCCGTTCAGCAGTGAAGAGCGCGCGGTACTGCCCTCGGTCGTGGATGCGGCGGCGGAAGGCGCCCAGTTGTGGCTCGATTCGGGCATCGAGCGAGCAATGCAGTACATTAACAACTGGAAACTCTCACGCGAACCGGGGTAAGACCGATACACATGGTATAAGGGCCCTTGATCGGAGGTGGTTCAAGCGAGCAGCTTTTCCGGACAAACGTTTGTCGTTCGCGTCGACGAAGCGACCGCAAGCGATCATCACGCGACCCTGATCGACGATCTTCACATCCTCGCCGAGCGATCGCTCCGTCCCATCGTAGTCGCTCCGGATGCCGCCACAGCACGGGCAATCGTGCGCACGATGAATCGCAGCACCAATACCGCGATTGCTTTGAGCGGTTCGGACGCAGCACTATTACCGCACGGACCCAGCGGCATCGGCGCCGTGCAAACGCGCATTCTCGACACGCTGACCAGCGCTGGATTCATTCCCGTCGTCGAACCGACGGCGTTCACGATCTTTGATTCCGATGATACTGTCGTCATCGCCGACGACGTCGCGGCGGCCATCGCAACGGCGTGTCACGCCGCCCGCGCCGTGTTCTTCCATCGCGACGGCGGCGTTACCGATCCCGAAACCGAAGCGCTCATTGCCGAGTTGACGCCCGCCGAAGCACTCACGCTTGCCGGCGATGCGCGTGTACCCGCTGACCTCCGAGCGGCCGTACGCGCTGCCGCCCTCGGTGTCCGCGGCGGCATTCCCGCAGCACACATTATCGACGGTCGCGTCGCGCATGCCGTCGTCATCGAAGTGTTGACCGCGCAGCACGTCGGTACGCGCGTTACAGGCGGGTTGCTTCTCGCGAGTTAACGGCAGCCGGACGGAACGTGGTTTGCGGTCTCGACTGCGTGTGCCGGATCGAGAATTTCTTGCCGGAATATGTTTGCAGCGCCGGTGACGCACGCGGCGTCGAGGCGCTCGTCGGCGTTGCGAACGATGCTTCGGACGGCTGCCGCCGGATCGTGCGTAAGCGTAAGCGCGTACTCTTCACTTGCCCATGAAAGCGAACGCAGCATCGTGTTGTTGAACGGCACGATGGCGAGATACATGAGGCCGAGCAATGCGCCGAGGAGCGCCAGCCGTACCATCGGATCGTCATCCCTCCGAAACCCGATGCGGTCCGCAATCGCGACGGCGAGTGCGACGCCGACGATCACGAAGACCGCGTCCGCGACCGCGATGCGGAGCGGCCCGCCGATGGCGATGAAGCCGAGTTCGCGCGCGAGGACATACCGAATCTCACGTCGCGAGGACGCTTGAAAGATCGAATCGCTGATCACGATCCGCTGCGATGGACCGAGACCGTTGACATAGGCATCACCGAGGTGCGTACGGTCGTCGACATGTTCGAGCAACGGAACCTTCACGTGCGCGCGTGCCTCGAGGGACGCGGCGTCCGCGCGATACTCAGGCGGAATCTCTGCGTAGTGTCCGAACCGCGGCAGCACGACGTACGGTTCGATGAACGATAAACCGGCGCTCGCCAAAACGATCGCCACCAGCAGATAGATGTACCACTGATGCGTCCGGTCGACGATCCACAACACGATCGCGACGGCGATGCCGACCACGATCATCGTGACGATCGTATTTGCAATCCAGTCGGCTGCCCACGCACGCAGCAATTGATCGCTGAGCGACATCGCGCGCTGAACGCGATAAATGTAAAGTTCGGGAAGCAGTCCAGCTGCGCGTCCGACGAGCGCGAGCACCGCGCCGAATAAAAACCGGACGACGAATTCGTTGCGAAACCGGCGCCGCAGCCGGTCGCGAACGCGCGCAGCCAGGCCCGACTGCCAAAAGTAGGCGAGGACAACGATTTGCAAAGCAAACGTGACGAACCAGCCCGCCAACATCAGGTGCATGAGCCGGTCCGCCGCCTCCGCACGTGCGCTGTCGACGAGGGCCGATGCCGGATGCGAGAGGAGCGTCGCGTCGCTGAGCGCATTGACGGCCTGATCCAGCGCATTCGGACGGGGAGACATGGTCTCCAAGATTGCACGCGACCGACGGCTGGCCTTCAGCGATAGACTGAAAAGCCGGTCCCGTTGACGGCGAATGAGACGCGATCGCGGCCGGAACGCTTGCTGTGATACATCGCCGCATCCGCAACTTCGAGTAACTCACTTGCATCGTGCGCGTCGAATGGAAGCGAGGCGACGCCGATGCTCGCCGTCAGCTGCAGCGGAATCGAGAAATCGGCGCGCCGCACGGCATCGCAGAGGGCTTGCGCGCGTTCGATCGCGATCGTCTTTTGAACGTCATAGACGATTGCGCAGAACTCGTCTCCGCCATTGCGGGCGCCGATATCGACGTCGGCGACCACGTGCGCGCGAAGAAGAGCCGCCATTTGCTGCAGGACGCGATCGCCGGCAGCATGCCCGTAGGTGTCGTTGACGCTCTTGAAATGATCCGTGTCGATGAACCAGAGCGAGAGGACGCCCGAGGAGCGCAAATGCAGACGCGCAACATCGCTTCGCAACCGTTCGCGAAATGCGCGCGGCGTGAGCAATCCGGTCAGTCCGTCGAAGGTCGCATCGGCGCGGTCGCCTTCTCGTTCCACAGCCAATGCGAACGGGGATGCCGCGTGTTCGATCGTCCGCACGATCGTATCTTCCTGCGCGATGCCGAACGAGTTCGTCGACGAGCAGTAGATCACGGCGTGCAATCCGCCGCGATCCTGCATCGGCACGGCAAGCGCATAGCGATCGGTCGGGATGATGACGCCGGCGCTTCCTGTTGCGCGATGCCCGGCGAGCGCGGCACGTGCCGGTAAGAACGATTCCATATCTCGACGTAAACGCAGTTGCTGGAAGTGTTCGACACGCGGGCCCTGTGCGTAGAATGCGGCGAGTTCTTCACCGCGCGGAGCGAACGCTAGGACCGCATCGATCTCCGGCTCACGCCGCCGAATCGCCTCCGAAAGCCGCTCGATCACTGCATCGCTCGAAACGCGCGAGGCTTCCATACATTCGCGCATCGCTTCCAGCACGAACTCCTCGCGCGAATGCAGCGAATCGATGTATTCGTGACGGTCGCGAAGGCGCGCGTGTGCGCGCCATGACGACATCGCGCATAGCGAGGTGACGATCGCGAACGTGGAAACAACGAGCAGGATAGCCATCTTCGCATTACTGAGAGTGCCCCGCAACGCGGGGCGAAGGGACAGTACCGCGAAGATGAGAGCCGTGCTGGACCCGAAAGATTGGGCGGCGTTCCGTGCCTTAAGTCATGCGGCGCTCGACGATGCCATCGATTATCTGGAGCACGTGCGCGAGCGCGATGCGTGGGAGCCGATGCCCGGCGACGTTGCGGCTGCTTTGGCGGAGCCGCTCCCGCTCGAACCGACGCCGCTGGCCGACGTCTACCGGCAATTCGTTTCGTCGATCTTTCCATATAACAGCGGCAACATTCATCCGCGATTCTTCGGATGGGTGCAAGGCGCGGGGACGCCGACGGGTGCGCTCGCCGATATGCTGGCCTCGACGATGAATCCCAACGTGGGCGGACGCAACCATGGAGCGGTGTTCGTCGAGCGCGCGGTCATCGGGTGGTTTTGCGAACTCTTCCGTTTTCCACCGGAGGCAAGCGGCGTG